>LLEM01000037.1_pt1 | contig 31358 bp, 43 predicted proteins | sample 595841 | NCBI WGS metagenome assembly LLEM01 (sample SAMN02919313, study PRJNA255460) | bioreactor metagenome | biome: chemostat; feature: culture 2012_10.2; material: sediment; isolation source: day64 10degC chemostat 2012 inoculated with Wadden Sea sediment taken from... | place: Germany: Bremen ...
GCTAGGTATGCTGGCGCCTGTGCCGATGTGGCCGCCAGACTATTTATCCCAAGTAGGCCTTATTTTTGAGTCCATATATTTAACCAATCGCCCCAATCGTAATGATAATAATTTTGATTATTGTGTGATTTCTCCTATTCAGCCGACTTATTCTAAATACATGCCATTTCCGCAATCGACCTCCCCCCCTAAATAAAAATCAGCGCCTATGATTAAATCTGGCAAAAAATAATATTTATATGTGCCACTTATGGAGGAAGTATTATGCAAGGCAATACCCAAGTACTCAGTTACTTGAACCAGGTACTTACCATAGAACTAACCTCGATTAACCAGTATTTTCTACATGCGAGAATGTTCAAAAACTGGGGGGGATTGGATGATCTGAACGAGAAAGAATACAAAAAATCAATCAAAGATATGAAGCAAGCCGATGATCTCATTGAACGTATTTTATTTCTTGAAGGTTTACCCAATCTACAACATTTAGAGAAACTGCGTATCGGCGAAGAAGCCGAAGAAATGCTCCAATGTGATTTGGTACTAGAGATGGAGCAGCTTACGTTATTGCGGGAAGCCATTGCATTCTGTGAAACCGAAGCCGATTTTGTCAGCCGCGAGTTGCTAGAAGATATCCTGGCTTATGAAGAAGAATATGTCGATTGGATTGAAACTCAGCAGGAACTGATACGAAACATTGGCATTGAAAATTATCTGCAATCTCAAATGTAGGGGAATAGGTGACGCATATGAAAGGTAATACCAAAATAATCGGCACGCTAAATTCATTATTGGCCGGTGAACTCACGGCTATGGATCAATATTTCATCCACTCTCGCATGTATCAGGACTGGGGGACTGGAGAAATTATATGAACGTATCGACCACGAATTCGACGATGAAAAAGGCCATGCATCCCGTTTAATCGAACGGATTCTGTTTCTCGAAGGCACACCGGATATGACCAAGCGAGAAGATCTCAAAATCGGTAAGGATGTTCCTGAAATGCTTGAAAATGATCTTCAGTTAGAATATTCGGTCGATAAGGCGCTCAAAGCAGCGATCAAGGAGTGTGAAGAGGAGCAGGATTACCAGTCGCGTGAAATTCTTGAAGTTATGTTGGCAGATACCGAAGAAGATCACGCTTACTGGCTCGAAAAGCAACTGGGACTGATTAAAAAAGTCGGTTTGCAAAACTACTTACAGTCCCCAGATGGGTTAAGACGATCTAGCTTAAAAGGGGGGAAGTATTTTCCCCCCCCTTCTTGTCAGAAGCTGGAGTTTTCGAATAAAAGAAACAATACCCTGTCTGCTCTCCGGCGGCAGACAGTATATATTCCGCAGTTGTGATCATGGCTGTAATAACAACATTGATGACATCGATACTACTTAAATATATTTATTCGCGAAATACATAACTGGCACTATAACCCAACAAACATTAAATACTTATTTAAATAAACCAAGAACATTTTCACAATAAGAGCTATTAAACTTACCATTACTTTTAAATTTGCACACTTCATTACACCCTCAACAACTGTTCAATTTGAAATAGCTAAACTAATGCATTCAAGTCGACCACCCAGTCAAAACAAACAAACAATCAGCATAATACACAAGCCAGTAAGAAAAAATCAGGCAGAAAATTGGCCCAAACGCTATAACTCAAAACCTTGAAAAAACATGCTATAAGAAATACTTCACACACCCATTAAAATAAGTAATGAATACCTCTCGATTTTTGCGACATAACGCCAATGTTTGACATTACCAGTAATGCTAATATCCCCCCGCAATTACAGTTTCTTACAAAGATTCGCATTCATTACCCATTAATAAAGAGATGTAGTTATGTGGAATAGACTTAATAAGTCAATGATGGTTTGCCAAATGATGTTCGGCCTATCATTTTACGGCGTGATGGTAATTTTGACTCGATTTTTCCTAGATGATCTCGGGTATAGTGAAGCTAATACCATGATGGTCGTCGGTGCCTTTTCTTCTATTGGACCTTTATTTGCTATTGCCGGCGGATTTATCGCTGATAAGTTCCTAGGAGCATACCGCTCTCTGACTATCAGTTTCGGCGGTTTTGCAACGGGTTATACCTTACTGGTACTGGGTGCCTCGGCATCAAACGTTCAAATGAGCCTTGTCGGTATTGCACTGGCCAGTTATGCCCGTGGCCTAATGTCTCCTTCCTACCCAAGCCTATATAAACGTACCTTTGCAACAGAAGAAGATTTTGAAAATTGCTACCCGGTAAACTATTCAGTAAACAACATTGGCTCCTTCCTGGGTCAATACCTGTTCCCAATGGTTGTGCTGGCTATCGGCTTCAACGGCAGCTTTATGCTATCAGCGATTATAGCCTTCATTGCATTTGCCACTCTGGTTGTTTCTCATAAACCTTTGGTCAGTGTTGGCGCCGAAATTGACCGGCAGCCAGTCAGCTCTAAAAACTGGGCAGCTTTATCGGTATCTCTCTGTGTATGATCGGCCTGGTATTCTTCATGTTCTCGAACATGGATATCGGTAAGAACATTGTTTACGTTATCGGCGCGGCGGCAATCGGCTACTTCGTCTCTTTGATGCTCAAGGCAGAGAAAGCTGATGCACTGAAGATGGGCACCATCCTTATTATGACTGTGCTGACAACAGCCTTCTTCGTCTACTACGGCCAGATAATGACTTCCATGACCATGGTAACCATCAACACAATGCGTGGTGACCTGTTCGGATTCATTCCATTTGCACCAGAGGCATCAATGGCGATGAACCCTCTATGGTGTATCGTTGGCGGCCCGCTAATCGCAATGACTTTCTCTTCACTTGAGAAACGCAACATCAACTTTTCAACAGCAACAAAAGTCGGCTTTGCGTTCATCCTGACAGCCATTGCATTCGGTATCTTGACCGCTGCCGTAATGGGCGTTGGCCCTGATGCTGTGATCCGCCCAGAAATCTTCCTGGCTGTCCACTTATTCCAGGCACTGGCTGAAGTTATCGTAGGTAGTATGGTTGTTGCCTTTATCCTATCGGTAGCACCGAAGCACATTGAGAACTTCTCTGTTAGCCTGTTCTCTGTTGCAATCGCATTAAGTGGGATTGTCGGTGCGGTATTCTCGACGTCGATTGCCCTTGAAAAAGGCCAGGAAATCACTCAGGAAATTATCCAATCTGTATACGGTGGCTACTTCAGCACGCTTACCATTCTGGCAGCAGTTATGGTAGTGGTAGCGCTTATGGCATCTCGCATCATCCGCATCATGCTTAAGAGCAGCGAAGCAGCAAGTGAAGAGTTAGCATCAGTACAAGCTGAAAGCTAAGCTCTCAAACTAAGTTTCAATATAAAATTAGTTAATGATCCCCCCCAAAGGCTTCCATGTGGAGGCCTTTTTTTGAGCTGTAATAACAACATGGGTGACACCAGTACTGATTTAATATATCTATGCGACTAATAAATAATTGATACTGTAAAATAACAAGCACTAAATACTTATTTAAATAAGCAAACAATTATTCTCACGATAAGAGATTGTTAAACTTATAGTTGCTTTTAAAGTTGCTTATTCTCTTGCATAAACTGTCCCAAACACCCGCATCTTTAGGACAGTCAAACTAATACCAAGAAATCGATCACCTCATCAGACCACTTGCAAGCAACGGCATAATTAATGCTTATCACCCACTCATACAGGCTAAAAATCGACACTTAAGCAAGTTCGAAAAACTTCACACAAAACAATCATAAGAAATACTGTATAACACCATTAGAATAAATAATGAATATCTATTGACTTTTGCGACATAACACCGATGTTTGATATTATGAGTAATGTTAATATCCTTCCCGCAATTACAATTTCTTACAAACATTCCTTTCATTATCCATAAACAAAGAGATTTAGTTATGTGGAATAGACTTAATAAGTCAATGATGGTTTGCCAAATGATGTTTGGCCTATCATTTTACGGCGTGATGATAATTTTGACCCGATTCTTCCTGGAAGATCTCGGTTATAGTGAAGCTGATACAATGATGGTAGTAGGTGCCTTTTCTTCTATTGGGCCTTTATTTGCTATTGCCGGCGGATTTATCGCCGATAGGTTCTTGGGCGCATATCGCTCACTGACAATCAGCTACGGTGGCTTTGCAACGGGTTATACCCTGCTGGTTCTGGGTGCCTCTGCATCAAATGTTCCTATGAGCCTTGTGGGTATTGCACTAGCCAGTTATTCCCGCGGCCTGATGTCTCCTTCTTATCCAAGCTTATATAAACGGACGTTTGCAACAGAAGAAGACTTCGAGAATGGCTATCCAGTTAACTACTCAGTTAACAATATCGGAGCCTTCTTTGGTCAATACCTGTTCCCGATGTTTGTTCTGGCCATTGGCTTTAACGGCAGCTTTGCCCTGTCAGCATCTATGGCATTCATCGCATTTGTCATTCTGGTGGTTTCTCACAAACCTTTGGTCAGCGTCGGTGCCGAAATTGACCAACAGCCTGTAAGCGCTAAGAACCGAGCTGCTTTTGTCGGCATCTCGCTTTGTATGATTGGCCTGGTATTTTTCATGTTCTCGAACATGGATATCGGTAAGAACATTGTCTATGTCATCGGCGCAGCTGCAATCGGCTACTTTATCTCGTTGATGATTAAAGCCAAGAAGGCCGATGCGCTGAAGATGGGAACTATTCTTATCATGACTGTGTTGACAACCGCGTTCTTCGTTTACTACGGCCAGATGATGACATCCATGACCATGGTAACCATCAACACAATGCGTGGTGACCTATTTGGACTCATTCCAATTGCGCCAGAAGCATCAATGGCGATGAACCCACTGTGGTGTATTGTTGGCGGACCACTAATTGCGATGACCTTCTCTTCTCTTGAGAAGCGAAAAATCAACTTCTCTACGGCAACTAAAGTAGGCTTTTCATTCATCCTAACCGCCATTGCATTCGGCATTCTTACCGTTTCCGTTATGAGCATTGGGCCTGACGTGATTATTCGCCCAGAAGTATTCCTTGCTATCCACTTCTTCCTGGCTCTAGCTGAAGTCATTGTAGGTAGTATGGTTGTTGCCTTCATCCTGTCTGTCGCACCGAAGCACATTGAGAATTTCTCTGTCAGTCTGTTCTCAGTTGCTATCGCACTAAGTGGTATTGTCGGTGCCGTATTCTCAACATCGATTGCCCTTGAGAAAGGCCAGGAAATCACCCCAGGAGATTGTTCAGTCTGTATACGGTGGCTACTTTAGCACGCTAACCATTCTGGCAGTTGTGATGGTGGTGGTTGCACTGATGGCTTCTCGCATCATCCGCATCATGCTCAAGAGCAGCGAAGCCGCACAACAAGAAATGGAAACGGCACCAGCTGAGAGCTAATCAGGCTAAACCAACTAGGTTGAAATAACCGTTCTAACTAGGCCTCCGGATGGAGCCTTTTTATTTCTATTACTCGCCGTGCCCAATTATTCTTGCATTCAAGTATTGCCTTAGTAATCACAATGGCATTTTCCCCTACTTCTCCTACACTTAGTTTTGTACAAGTATTTAGTCATAGATGTTAATTTTATCTTGCAGTAATCGTTCAGGCAGGAGGACAGTTATGAGCATGGCTCGATTGCTTTCTCGCATATTGAAGCGCAAGCGTGTTGAAGATAAACATGTAGAGCTGAAATCTCGATTAAATTATGCAATGTCTCAGAACACATACCCTGAGTCTCAACATCAAACCAAAGACAATATACCTAAGTAACTCACTATACTTGCCTTAATAGCTGGCTAAGTAAAATTATCTTCACTCAGCGTAAAGCGGTTAGATAGGCAAGTTAACAACATCCTTCTTAAAATCTATAACTTAATACGTCTATCAGACTGAATAAGTCTAAGCTTGATTATAGCTGTATCATCGAAACGTATCGGGCGGCAAGAATGGCTTTCGGGCTCAGAGCTATAGGCAATTCCAAATGGTGGTGGCCTGCCAGAATAGTACTCGCAGGGGGACTATTAGTACTGCCTCCTCTGGCTGGAGCATATTGGGCTGGAAAGCCACTGGCCCCCCCGTACCTGAACTTGTTACCCTCGACACTCTATGTGGAACAGCCCCCCCCTTTTCGTGGCCGATATTCCTCTTCCTGAGCATATTAATTTTAGTATGTACTTTACCCTTTATATATCGGTTTTATTGTGTACCAAAGCTACCTGAAAATACGGCCACACCCCACTTCACCTATCCCTGGTGGGGGGTTGGCTGGGGTTAGCACTACTCGGTGTTAGCTGGGCACTTGCTTTGGCAAACAATGATGCGCCGGAGGGATTACAGCGGTATACCTTCACGCCACTTTGGCTTGGGTATATATTGGTCATCAACGCCTTGAGCATTAAACGCAGCGGAAGTTGCCTAATGCTAGAGCGGCCAAGAATGTTTCTGCTGCTATTTCTCGTCAGCTCTGCATTCTGGTGGTTCTTCGAATATCTCAATCACTTTGTACATAACTGGTATTACTTAGGGGCCTCCCATAACACCATTTACCCGCGTACTAACAGCCAGCCTGGCTTTTTCAACGGTGCTTCCCGCAGTACTGAGTACCGTCTATTGGATTGCAACTTTTAAGCAGTTACATCATGCCTACACCGACTATTGGACATTTCGGGTACCACACCCCAGAAGACTGGCACTGTTGGCGCTAATCGCTTCTACCCTCTCGCTGTTTGCACTGGGAGCATGGCCTGATTCTTCTTATCCCTTAGTCTGGGTATCACCATTAATTGTCTTGGTATCATTACAGGCTCTGACCGGTCAGAAAACTATCTTCTCAGTACTACAAAACGGTGACTGGCGTCCGTTCTGCCTTCCGGCAATGGCCGGGCTGCAATGTGGATTTTTTTGGGAGTTATGGAACTATGGGTGTATGACCCCCTGGAAATACAATATTCCCTTCGTCGACCGTTTTCATCTTTTCGAGATGCCTTTGCTTGGCTATGCAGGTTACTTGCCGTTTGGGCTAGAGTGCATCCTGATCGCTTCATTTCTGGGCCTTAGGGTACACACCGCGCCGAGTGCCCGATAATAAATCAAATAAACCACCGGCCTCGCCAGGCAAACGACAAGGTGGCGATATCAACTCATCGGTTGTCACCACCTTTTACTACAGCTAGGAGGTTACCTCTTCCGCAGTCGCCAATGTCGACACAACCTTGAGTGACAGTGTCAGAGAAAAAGTCGCAACGGGTTCATTTCCATCACGAGCAGGACAAGTGACGGTTACAGATACAGGTTCATTCACCCTTTTCCCTGTTTGATGACTCTTCTCAAGCATTTCCCGGATCATTTTCCCCTGGTAACAGCTAAAAATCACATCATCTTCAGGTCTGCGCAGAAATTCACCCTGTACAGATTTAAAAGCAAGAGAAACGTCTAGCCCCGAGCTGTTAGCCATATCCATTGCCAGCAATCCAGCAGCAACATCTGCGCCAATAGCCAGAGCCCCCGAAATACATACTCTCAAGGTGATTTTTGGTCTTGTCATTAAGAGGAATCTTCAACGAGAGATGATCATCGCTGATCTCCATGATCTCAGGAGTACAGAAATCAATTAGCTTAACCTTATGTTTACCAAATTGTTTTAACATCTTGTTGGCTTGAGCGACTCTGCTTTCCATTGCCTTCTCTCTTTATCGTTAACTCATTAGACCAGTTAAGTCTGTGAAATAAGAAAAGTCAAACTCACGTTTGAAAAATGTAACAAAGCTGCAGACACTAAGCATAATACACTGGTAATCTGTGTGGAGATCGCTAGCTTCCTAACTAGCATCAATAGCTATAGGCAATAGCACTTAACCCAATCAATCTATTAATAAGCAATGTGATAAAGACCCTCTCCCCTGAAAAGGTTGAGATGGCTAAGGATTACTATGAATGGAAAACATCTGGCTTAAAAACCCTTTAGCAATGTACACCGGAAACGATGAAGATGCCCGAGGAGGTATCGTCATCCAAGGTGACAAGGTTATTGAGTTGATCAGCTTGGGGGCACGAGCCCTCCCACAAAATCGACACCGTTATCGATGCCAGCCAACATGTTGTTACCCCCCCAGGGCTAGTCAATGCCCATCATCACTTTTACCAGACCCTGACACGCGCCTACCCTGATGCGCTCAACAAAGAGTTATTCCACTGGCTTAAAACTCTCTACCCGGTATGGGCAGGACTTGACGAAGAAATGATGAGCCTGGCAACAGAAGTCGCACTGGTTGAGATGATGATGTCCGGCTGTACCACCGCTTCTGATCACCACTACCTAATACCAACCGGCCTTGAGCATGCCATTGACCTTCAGGTTGAAGTCGCCAATAAGCTGGCCGTTAGAGCCATTTTCACCCGAGGTTCAATGAGCCTTGGGGAAGATGAGGGCGGCTTGCCACCGCGCCATACGATTCAGACCGAACAAACCATCATTGATGATAGCCTACGGCTGATCCGCGATTACCACCAGCGTGGTGATGGCGCCATGATCCAACTGGCACTCGCTCCATGCTCGCCTTTCTCTGTCACCACGGAACTGATGAAAGAAACGGCACGCATTGCCAAAACCGAAAATGTCATGGTTCACACCCCCATTTATGCGAAACCATCGACGAAGAGGACTTCTGTCTTGAGCGCTTTGGCCTCCGTCCGGTTGACTACCTCGAAGATGTCGGCTGGCTGAACCACCGCACCTGGCTGGCACATGGCATTCATTTCAATGAAGAGGAAATCGCCCGCCTCGGCAAGGCCAATGTCGGCATTTGTCACTGTCCGTCCTCGAACATGATGTTGGCTTCCGGTATATGCCGTAACAAAGAGCTAGAAGCAGCAGGTGTCAATGTTGGCTTGGGGGGGGTAGACGGCTCGGCATCGAATGATGGTTCGAACCTGATCAATGAAGTTCGCATGGCGTTGTATATTCAGCGACTGCGCTATGGCTCGGCCAGTGTCAGCCATTTTGATGCCCTACGCTGGGCGACCTCAGGCTCGGCCAAGGCGATGGGACGAGATGATTTCGGCACTTTGGAGGCCGGAAAGAAGGCTGATATTGCCATGTTCAAATTGGATGATATTCGTTTCTCCGGTTCCCACGACCCGCTTGCCGCATTGATTCTGTGCGGAGCCTACCAGGCTGATCGAGTGATGGTTGCCGGACAGTGGCGAGTACATGATGGACATGTACTCGGTGTCGACCTCGAGCAACTGCTGTTTAAGCACCGTAATGCGGCCAAGCGACTCGCCCGGAAAGCTCAAGCATTGATGTAAGTCTTATTTACCAATACTCTTCACCAAAAACCAAGCCAGCCACACCAATGGCTGGCTTGCGACTAGTACTGCAAGTGGGACTGGCAAAGAAATATCTACTTTGGCTGGTCTATCTGACAACCGTTAATTACCAAGCGCGTCAGAAATTCTGCGGCATCCGCGAAGTCTTGATCATCAAGCTGCTCTTTGTCCATCACCTTGCAGATCTGCCAACTGAAGTCGGCATAGGTTTGCGTTGCAGCCCAAATCGTAAACATCAAATGATGCGGAGATACGCGTGCCATCGCCCCGCGCTCAATCCAACGTTCAAATTTGGCTATGATCATCTCTGACTGACAATGAAGCTTATCGGCAATATCTTCCGGCAGATACTTGGCACCAGTCATCATCTCATTGGCAAACGCTTGGAGGCATAAGGGTGATCTCGGGATATTCTTAGCTTGGTCTTGATGTATTCACTGAGTGCTTCTGCTGGTTCATCAAGCAGCTCAACCGGTTTTGACGCCTCAAGCAACGGAAGCGTAACGCTCTCGAGGACGGTTCGGTACAAGTTGTCCTTGGCTTTGAAATAATAATAGATATTGGGCTTGGGTACATCGGCGGCTTGGCAATATCAGCCATCTTGGTTGCCGCGTAACCTTGCTCAGCAAAAAGCTGGCAAGCAACCTGTATTATCAGCTCTTGATTCTTTTCTCTTATTCGTGACATTGACAGCCCTGCCTACCCGATAAATTCAAATACTTAACTTGGCCAATAACAGAACTGGGCCGTTATTGAGTATGCCAGCACATTGTTATATTTGGTTTTTCTATAGTAATGGATCTCTGATAGCGGCGAAAGCTCTCCCTTGCCGTGATTAACATCACAAATTTGTTGACCGCAGGGTCAAGTATTGATTAAATAGTCCGCAATTTGAACCCTATCACCTTTTTAACGAGTAACTTGCCTATGACAATGACAGCCAGCCACACTGCGCACCTCAAGATGTTTGCCTTCACAGCACTGATCAGCCTCTCGTTCCCGATTGGCAGCCATATCACCGCGCAGTTGAACCCTCTGGTTGTTACCTGGATACGCTACCTGCTTGCCAGCCTGCTATTTGTGGGACTATTAATTGGGCAAAAACAGTTTCGCATACCAACAGCCAAAGATTTTGCTCGCTACACCTTGATCTGTCTGCCGGCACTGACCTACTTCGTCACGATGTTTATCGCGCTGCAGGATACCAGCGCCCTTGATACCAGTGCGCTATATACAACGGTCCCGCTTATGAGCGCCGTTCTGGCCGCCGTCATATTCAGACGTCGTGCTCCTCTGACCGTTATTGTTGCTCTGCTGGGGGGGATGATAGGAGCTGGATTGATCATCTTCCGTGGTGATTTATCGGCGGCGGGCTCTATTGCTCTGACTAGCTCAAATAAAATCTACCTGCTTGGCTGTTTGGCGATGGCGCTGAACCCAATAGTGGTAAGGAAATTCTATCGTGGCGAGTCAATCACCCATATGACCTGTTGGACACTGGTATGTGCCACGGGACTGCTCACACTGGGGGGGGCAGCTCCGCAGCTGATCACGACAAACTGGTCTGCAATTTCAACTGACATCTGGTTCGGCATTGGATATCTAGCGATCTTTGCTACCGCATTGAGCTTCTTCTTATTCCAACAAGGCAGCGTCTCCTTGGCACCTGAACAGGTATCTGCCTACACCTACCTGATCCCGGTAATGGTGCTATTGGTAGACCGTGCTCTCGGCCATATCGAACCTTGGTCACATGTCGGTTTTGGTGTGGTTATCGTGATGCTTTCAATGCTGGTAATGATTGGCGGCACATCACTGATCTCGGCTTTGCGCCGCCACAAAATACCAAGCTAGCCAATAACCCTGCAGCCTTACCCCCCCGGAGGCCAGTGCATATTGCGCCCTCCGAGCAGATGCAAATGAATATGATATACTGCTTGTCCTCCCTGACGGTTACAGTTCCACACCAATCGGTAACCGTTGTCAGCCAATGACAAATCCTTAGCCAGCTGGGTTGCCGTCAGGATCATATGGCCAATTAGATCACTGTTTTCTTTCCCCAGTTCGTTAATGGTGGCAATGTGCTGATGCGGTACGAGTAAAATATGCGTCGGGGCCTGGGGATCATTATCATGGAAAGCGACAATCTGATCATCGTCATAAATCAACGTCGCCGGAATCGCTTTGCTCGCAATTTTACAGAAAATACAATCCATTAGAATCCTCACTCAGTGTTGTGGGCTTCAACTATAGTTAAAAGCGTTGTATGTAACCCTGAAAGTAAAGCATAACGGCTTACCCCCTTTTTCACTGGAAAAGCCATTTGCTGGAAGGAGCTGTTAGCTATGACCACGGCTTTTATCACCCATGGCGATTACTTAAAGCATGTAATGGGCCCGGATCACCCCCCCGAATGCCCGGAACGGCTGGGAGCTATAACACAGTATTTGGCATCAACCGAGTTGGGTGACCGAATAAAATGGCTGGCAGCCCAGTCCGCCTCCGACAAGGTGTTGGAAAAAGTCCATCCTGTCGAATATATTCGCTGGCTCGACAGCCTCCAGCCAGAGACTGGCCTGGTGTACGCCGATCCTGATACGGCACTGAACCCACACACCATGCATGCAGCCCGTTTGGCTGCCGGGGGCGGTAACCATGGCAACGGACATGGTGCTCGACAGCAAGATCACCAATGCCTTCTGTGCCGTACGGCCGCCCGGGCACCATGCTGAAAAAAGCACGGCAATGGGATTTTGTTTTTTCAATAATGTTGCGATCGGAGTCGAACATGCGCTAAGTCGTACCGAGATTGAAAGAGTCACTGTTCTCGATTTTGACGTCCACCACTGCAACGGCACTGTAGATAGCTTCAAGGATCGCCCGGAGGTATTGGTATGCTCGACCTTTCAGCACCCTTTTTATCCCCTGAGATACTATGACATTCAACGTCCCAACATTATTAACTCTCCTCTGCCCGCCGGAACCAAAGGCAGCGAGTTTCGCCTCGCCGTCGAACGTGACTGGCTGCCGGCACTGCACCGTCACCAACCCCAAATAATCTTTGTCTCGGCGGGTTTCGATGCCCCACAAAGAGGATCCGCTGGGGACAGCTTCTGCTTGATAAAAGTGACTACCGCTGGGTGACCGACCTCATCACGGATGCAGCTGCATGCTTTGCTAAGAATAGAGTTGTGTCTGTACTGGAGGAGGGAGGGTATGACTTACTTGCGCTGGCACACAGTGTCCATGCCCATATCGATGTATTAGCCAGTAAATAAAAAGACAAGCAAGTAAAAAGGCCAACAACATCGCTTTCATGGACGCTGCTGGCCTTTAAGTAACGTTAACTGCTGCTCGGCAAAAAATCAGTCAAATAAGTGACAGGCAACGAGATGCTCTCCGCCCTGCTCCCCCCGTATTGTGGGCAACTGGTCGTTCTTCCTTGCACCGACTCATCGCATGAGGGCAACGAGTCCTGAAAGTACATCCGCTTGGTGGCGCCAATGGTGAAGGTACATCCCCCCCCTGCAACTTCATTGACTCTTTGCTGGCAGTCGGATCGGGGATCGGAATGGCCGACAGCAATGCCTGGGTATACGGGTGTTTAGGATTGCGATAAAGCACTTCCGCCGGGGGGGCTTTTTCTACAATCCGTCCCAGATACATGACACCTACCTCATCGCAGATATGCTGAACCACACCAAGATCATGAGCAATGAACAAGAAGGAAATCCCCTTCTTCTCCTGCAGATCCGCGATCAAATTGAGCACCTGAGCCTGCACCGATACGTCCAGAGCAGAAACCGGTTCATCGGCAACAATGAACTTTGGTTCTAGTACCAACGCCCGCGCAATACCGATCCGCTGTCGCTGGCCACCAGAAAACTCATGGGGATAGCGGTTTAGCACCTGTGGGCGAAGGCCAACAATTGCCATCACTTCGGCAATTTTGGCTTCTCGTTCATCTTCCGTACCGATTTTATGGGTATCCAGAGGCTCGCGCAGGATCTCATGGATCGTCATTCTCGGGTTCAGCGAAGCATAGGGATCTTGAAAAATGATCTGAATATCTCGCCGCATCGCCTTGAGGTCACGACCTCTCAGCTGAGAGATATTCACCCCCCCCTCCAATTTCACTTCACCAGAAGTCGGCTCATGCAATCGCAGTACGCAACGGCCCCAAGGTTGACTTACCACAACCTGACTCACCCCACTAAGCCAAGTGTTTTTCCTCGCTCAATGGTAAAGCTGACATCATCTACCGCTTTACAGATTGCCGGTGTCCCAAAAAAGCGACTGCCCGCCGAAAAGTGTTTCTTAAGGCCGTTAACCTCTAATAATACTTCGCTCATTGGACATCTCCATTCGGGCTAAAACAGGCGACCCGGTGTATTTCACATCCACTGAGTTCAGGAACCACTTCATGGCATCGGCTATGGACTTTGTCGCAACGATCGGCAAAACGACAACCGTTCGGCAAATGCAGCAGATCTGGTACGACGCTTTAATCGTCGGCAAACGGGGGGACTTTCTTATCCCGTACAACCGGAATCGACTCTAGCAACCCTTTGGTGTAAGGATGCTTCGGGTTGGCGAAAATAGCTTCTACCGGCCCTTCTTCGATAATTTGACCGCAGTACATCACCACTACACGCTGGCATGACTCAGCCACCACCCCCCCCAAATCATGGGTAACCAGGATCACCGCCATATTCAGCTCTTTTTGCAACCGGACCATTTCGTCCATCACCTGGGCCTGAATGGTGACATCCAGAGCGGTTGTCGGCTCATCAGCCAACAGCAGATCAGGGCCACACGACAGTGCCATGGCAATCATTACCCGCTGGCGCATACCACCAGAAAGCTCATGAGGATACTGATCGATCCTTTGCTCAGGAGAAGGGATCCCGACAGTATCAAGCATCTCGATCGCTCGAGCACGTGCCTGCTTTTTGCTGACATCGTTGTGGAGCCGAATCACATCAACCATCTGGGTCGAGATCTTCAGCACCGGATTTAACGCCGTCATCGGCTCCTGGAAGATCATCGAAATTTCGTTACCACGAACTTTGCGATACTCTTTCTCGTTCAGGCCAACCAGCTCACGTCCCTTGAAGGTAATGCTACCATCGACAATCTTGCCCGGAGGCGATGGTACCAAACCCATAATAGACAACGAGCTTACGGATTTACCACAGCCAGACTCGCCGACTATAGCTATCGTTTCACCCGGCATCACCTTAAAGTTCACTCCGTTAATCGCGCGAACCGTGCCTTTGTCGGTCTTGAATTCAACCGTAAGATTCTCCACTGATAACAATGGGGGTTTGCTCAGACATATTAAATCTTCCTTGGGTCCAACGCGTCTTGCAGCGAATCAGAGAACATGTTGAAGGCCAACACGAGTACAAACAGCATGCCTGAAGAGGCGAAGAAATTGCAGAAATAACCCCGCCGTCACTTCACCACTGGCTTCAGCTATCATAAGCCCCCCCCAGCTAATGCTGTCTTTCACGCCCAAGCCTAGGAAGCTCAGGATCACCTCACTTTTAATGGCAGTGATAAACAACAGTGTCATCTCCACCAACAGGATGTGCGACGTATTGGGTAACAGGTGTTTAAAGATCACCCCGGTAAACCGGCACTCCCAACGAGCGAGCGGCTTCGGTAAACTCCATATTCTTCAGCTTTATCACCTCCCCCCCGCACCAATCGTGCCGTTCCCATCCAGAAACAGGACATCATAGCGATGTGCATGGCATAAGGATTATCGGCCAAGGCGACGGCAAAAGCGGCAACCATCAAGTAATATGGAATACAATCAAGCAGTTCATCAGCCATAGAAATAGCTCGTCAATCCAGGTACCCGAAAAATACCCGGTGGTCGAACCTACCAGTGCCCCCCCGTAATCGTTGCCACAACAGCAACAGTCAACCCGACCTCAAAAGCGGTTTTGGTACTGTAAATAGCCCGTTGGAAAATATCCTGACCGTTAATATTGGTACCGAACCAATACTCGGCCGTCGGCCCCATTTGCCCATCGGCAAGCAGTTCATCCCATCCTTGAGCTATCAGCCCTAACCACGCCAAAATTGCGATGAGAAGGTACAAGCCAACCACAGACAGGCTGATCATACCGACCTTGTCGCGGATAAATTTCTGAAATGCTTTGGTCCAAAGGGATTCACGTTTTGCCGGTACCACCGCGCTACTTCCCTGTTCCATTATTGCGTCCGACATTGCTTATTGTCCTTATTTAAGAGAAATACGCGGATCGACAACGCGATATAAGATGTCCACCAGGCTCACAACAAGGATAAACATCAACGTAGTCAACACGATGATCGCCTTCAAGACAGGCAAATCACCAGTGGTAATCGCATCGTAGGCTGTTAGCCCGACACCAGGAATACCAAAGTAACTTTCCAGCAACAGCGCACCGCCTACAACCACGAAAGGAATGGAGAACACAATACGAGTTACGATTGGAATCAACGAGTTTCTCAGGACATGCTTAAACAAAATCGTGCTCGCACTATGGCCAAATGCTTTGGCTGTGCGAACATGATCCCGGGTTGTCTCTTCCACAATCACTGCACGATAGAATCGGGTATTGTAACCCAGAGCCACAAACACCGATGAAATCGTCGGTACCGTGATGTAATAGAGATAATCCGAAAGGGAATTCACTTCCCAGCCATAGACTGGGGAAGAGGTTTAGGCCATAACTGGAGCAGAATATCAGCTGCGTCGCTATGATTACGATGAGATACGAGATACTCATCCCCCACCACTGAGGATGACATGATCAATTTATCCAACCAAGTAGAGCGATGCATCGCTGCAAACAACGCCAGCAATATCCCCCAGCACGTTGCCTAGAATAAATCCGGGGCAGCTGCAAGGCGATCGAAACCGGAATAGTTTTCGCCAAAATCGACGTTACCCTCTCACCAGTTGAATCGGAATAGCCGAAATCAAACAGCAAGACTTCTTTGATGTACTCAAAATAGCGCACAAAGAAAGGCTGGTCGTAACCCAGCTGATGCCGGATTTCATTGATCTCTTCGATGGTAGGGTTACGGCCCAGCAAGTCATACGTCTTGTCCGGCCCGAAATAAACCATCAACACAAAGCTGATAAGTGTCACCCCAAAAAGCAAAGGGATGCTGTACATCAGCTTCCTGATACAGTGTTTTAAAATCTCCATAATGACCCAGCTTTAGTTATGATTTGATATCAACGTATTTTAGATAGTTACCTATTACGTCACGCTGAGGCCACATGATGGCATTCTTGTGCCACATACGAATACGCGTGCGCGAGTAACCGCCGATACCGACACAGTCATCGACAACCATCTGGTTCATCTGCTTATAAATCTCGGTACGTTCCGGACTTGGCTGCATGATAGAGGCTTGCTCATAAAGCTTGTTGAACTCAGGATTGTTGTAGTTCGAGCCATTCGAACCCGGTGAACGGTTTGGACCATAAAATAGCTGCAGGGTATTCTCAGCATCCGGATAATCTAATCCCCCATCCCATAGGAATTAGCTGGGTTTTACTCATCTTCACATCTTTGTTGAAATCACCGAAGGTAGCGTAAGATTTATTCTTAATCTTGTTCTTCGGATAACCAATTTTGGTCAAGTTACCGCGGAACTGCTCAAAGAACTGCTTGTTTCGAGTGCTCGACACACCAGGGAAATAAAGGACTGGTAGGCTTCGTTTATCCCAGCCATGTTCCTTCAACAGTTTTTTCGCACCGGCAATATCTTGCTTGATAGAAGTCTTGTCCATAGTCGGATCAAAACCGTCCGTACCCGGAACGATGAAACCAGGATACGCCTCACCAATACCTAAATAGAAACGAGAAACACGCTGTGGCCAGTTGAATGACTTCACAATCGCACATCGCAGCGCCTTATTGGCTGCACCAATCTTAGGATCTTCCGAGTAACCGAAGTATTCATCATCAAAATTGAAGAAGTTATACACAAGGCCCGCTTCAGGATTCACCCGGAAGTTAAACTTCTCGGCATATTCAGGTTTTAGTGTTACAGGATGCTTGCTGGCCAACACTTCATTCATCTGCTCATTTTGCAGCGTCGTGTTAACAATTTCCGTCCCCCTTGCTAAAAGAGTTCCAGCGAGCAGAAGCTTGTTTTACCCAATTCAATTCGACACGGTCAACAATCGGAAGCGTTTTGCCATCCAAGCTAGCGATACCGGTAATGCCGTGCACTTTGTCATCGTAACCAGAACCGGCCACATCAAAAATTTCTTGTCGATAATTGGTGTTTTTTTCCAATACCGTTTTAGTACTGTTATGCGAGACAAGCTTAAACGGCCCAGATCCTACCGGGGTGTACCGACAACTCACGCCCATACTTTTCAACCGCTTCTACTGGCACAATGCCTGAGTACCCCCCATCGCCAATGTATAGGTCAGCTGAGGAAACGGCTTAATCAATTTGATTTGTACGGTATGGGAATCTAAAGCTTGCAAGCCTTCAATGGATTTTGCGTAGTCAGAACCGTTAGCTTTCCAGTCGTCTACGCCAACTATCTTGCCTGTCCACAACCAAGATCCCTGAGAGCGGTTCTTCGCATCAAAGTGGCGCTTGATTGAATAAACAAAATCGTCTGCAGTGACTTCTCGACCTTTGCCATCGACAAACGCGGCATCGTCAATAAACTTCACGCCCTTCTTAAGCTTTATGGTATAGGTCAGCCCGTCTTCCGATACCTGCGGCATGTCCACCGCAAGGTTGGGTTTGAGCTCATAGGGAGATTTCAGATATTTGTATTCGTAGAGTGTGTCATAAACTGCAGTGGTGACAGTGTTTGCATATGTCGTACCGGCTTGGACCGGATCAAAAGTAGTCGGCGTGCCGTCTTCGGAGAACTTCAAGACCTTGATGTCATCCGCCATCGCCAAGCTAGAGGCCACAAGCGCCGCCAGCGGTAACAAAGTGAATTTTTTCATATAACTTCCTGTTAATTAATTCTCATGCTTTTTATTACATCCATGAGCGATACTCACTGAGCAAAAGTTGTCTCCTTCTACTCTAAAACCAGGGTTTAACGAACGGGCTACAAACTGGCTCAACATCCAAGTTTCGCCCGAAACAACCTCGGCAACTCATGGGTGCCAGAGGGTCAATAATCCTAATTTATAAAAAGAATATTAAACCATCTGAAACATGGGTAACAGCATCTTGCAGCATAACTGGGAGGTAATGCAAATATTTCTAAATATTTGATGTAGCTATGATAGCGGCTTATACCAATCCAATAAATGATATCGCTTAACCCCCCCATTACAGCGAGAAAATAACCTGCAAGATAAACGCTCTGAGAATATTATTTCCACATGATAGAAAAAGAAAGAGTCAAAGGGCTGAATAGCGCACCCCATACATTGACAAGTCACCGCGATGAGACGAAATGAAACAAAACGAGTAATACCTGATCAATTCAGTATTTCCCTATGTGAACATTTCCTCTCTGATTTAACGGTAGAAATCGTTTATATTTAGGCTCAGTAAATAGTAATGAAGAGGGAAAGGAATAATGAGATTTGATGCAATCCTTTGGGATTATGATGGAACCATTGTCAATTCTGTTCCGAAAAACATCGATATAACTAAAAGTATTTTATCTATGGTTGCCCCCCCTCATTTAGCAGGAGATAATTTGCCTCGCTATCTGCAAAATGAAGTTGCTTACCATGAAGCAAATCATGCTGCAAAAAATTGGCAAGAACTCTACGTAAAATACTACGGCATGACTGAATCTGAAATGCTAACGGCAGGATCGTTGTGGGCTGAGCACCAGCTGAGCAATACCACCCCAGTCAAACTTTTCGCAGAAATTGATTCAACGATACGTGCATTATCCGCTGTGCCGCACGGGATTTGTTCTCAAAATGCATCAAAAAACATCATGAATGTATTAACCCAAGCTCAGGTTAATTCTTATTTCAATGCAGTCATCGGTTATGATGACATACCTAACAACCATCAGAAGCCAGCACCTGAAAGCGGAGTGGTTTGTTTAAAGCAAATATTTGATGAGTTAGAAAACAAGTCAATTGTATATATCGGTGACCATGAAGCCGACGTACAGTTTGCCCGAAATCTACAGGCGACAATGCCTTCTAGTGCCAAGGTCACTTCGGTAGCTGTGGCTTATAGTGGCGCGATACCTGAAAGCTGGTCAACACAACCCGACTTTATTATTCGATCACCTCAAGAGTTAATCTCTCTATGCAATCCCCCCCATATATATAAGTAAACTCTTAACAAAGAATACTTAATGGCCACCTATAGCTATCAGCAACTCGGTATACATTTGCATATACATTTGCTGCATTTAACTAGGTGGCACTTGGTAGCTGAGATTGATTAATAGAGATACACCATACCTGAACTAACCGCTCAGAACGGAACATAACGCTATGTATTACACATTGGCAAACTGTGGCAACCATTGACGTTGTGCGGCGAACATTTCTGTAAACATCCCGTCAATTTGCTCCAGTGTACAGACTGTCGCCGTCACCGGATCCAGAGCCAATGCATACCGAGCGGCATCAAGGTTATTGGTTAATGCCGCTTCTACAATCAGCTCTTGCACCGCGGTATTCGTTTTGATCAAGCTGGCACACTGCATAGGCAAGCGATCCATTTTCTGAGGATGAAGCCCTTGGCTATCAACCCAAATAGGCACTTCGACCACACAGTTTTCAGGTAGGTTATCGATCAGCAATCCCGCGGATTGTCGGTTAGGCACATTACCATTGATCCGTACACGCTCACCACTTACCACCGCGTTAATCAGCTTCGGCGCATTGAGCATATTCGGCTCTATGACAAATTTTTGTATTCCTGCCAACTGGGCGTCAATTTCAGCCTCTCCCGCAGCATGCACTTTCTCTTCCAGCGCCAACAGATCCCAGCGTTGCGGAAGGAAGTGATTAATCATCTCTTCGTTTTTGCGGAAATAAGGCAGGTAATCACTGCAGTGCCAATGATTTTCGGTGCACCATAAGCCGAAAAACTTCAGCACTTCACAACGAACGCCATCAGCGGCATAGACCTTCGGGTTATTAACCAGTTCACGGATCTTAGGCTGCATATCCTCACCATTAGCCATCAACTTGGTGATCCACGTCATATGGTTAATGCCCCGCAAATTCATAATCGATGTGCGAAGGAACCTCCTGATACATCAGTCGCTGCCAACGCTCGGGAGTTGACGGGTGATCGATCCAATCCCCCCCTTCCCCCAAATACCCGACAAGCTGAGCCGCAGTATAGCGAACGCCGTAACACAAACCGATAGACTTAATCGGGCTAGAATCCTTTGCCGCCCAGGTTAACGGCGCCAATGGGTTGGCATAATTGATGAACAACGCCTCGGGGGCATACCTCTTCCATGTCTCGCAGTATGGCCAGCATAGGAGGAATATGACGTAAAGCCCGAAAAATACCGCCGGGCCCCATCGTGTCGCCAACTTCCTGTATCACGCCATATTTTGCCGGTATTTGCATATCCAACCGCCATGGTTCCAGGCCTCCGACCTGAATGGCATTGATCACAAAGTCAGCACCGGTCAACGCCTGGCGCCTATTTGTGGTCATGCTAATCCGTACACTGATATCAGCTTGCTCGACCATTTTGCTAATAAGCTGATAGCTCCTTTTAAGTACCTCGGAGTCGATATCCATCAGCACAAGGTCAATGCCGTTCAAGGCAGGATAAGAAAGTAAGGCCGAAGTAATCTGGCGGGTAAACATCACACTACCCGCACCTATAATGGTTATCTGAGTCATATCTATACCTTATTAAAAAGTAGCCGCCGCCATGATCCCATGTGCTGTTTCAGCAACATGCTATGGATCATCAACGAAACAATAATGGTGACGCCGTAGATCAGGCGAGTCCAAAAACCCGCCAATCCGGCACTAATTATCCCGGCTTCCAAAATACCGATAATGCAGGCGCCAAATAATGTACCCATCAAGGTACCGCGCCCACCAAGAACAGAGGTGCCACCAATGAACACCGAGGCAAAAACCAATAGCATGTAGCCCCTGCCCCCCCTGATTGGGCCACCAGCTGCTCATCTCAAGGCTGACAAATACCCCGACCAGGGCCGACATTGCACCCATCAGCATAAACAGTAATAAACGAGTCCGTTCAACCGGTACGCCCATCATTCGCGCAGCCGTCGGGTTATCACCAATGAAGTTGACGTTATCACCGAAGACATGGTGTGACAGGAGCAGCCAGAGCAAGAAAACCATCAGCAGAGCCCACAACACCTGAGCAGGAACCACCTCAGCAATGCGCCCGACCATCAGTGTATGGATCCAACTGTCGCGCACCTGCGGAATGCTAAGCGCAAGGCCATCGGCCAGCACGGTTGTCAGGCCACCAAGAAAGAACTGGGTGCCGATGGTGGCAATAATTGAAGGGATACGAAAATAGACCACCAGTATCCCGTTCAGAATACCGCATACCAAACCCGCAGCAATCGCCCCCCCCAGAGGGCAAGCAAGGGAGACTGGGTAGCCTGAAAGATGGCTGAAAAGACAAAGCCGCCCAGTGCAACAACCGCCGGAAAACTCATATCGATTTCACGTGCGATAATCAACAGCGTTAATGCAAAAGCCAGCATTGCTGTAAACGGGATTGTTGACATGAATGAAATGTAAATACGGCCATGTAGAAAGGTATCCGGGCTTGATACCGTAAATAGCCCCCAGAGAGCAACAAGGATAAATGCAGTTAACACCGGAACCCGATGACGTAACATGAAAGTGTTCATCAGGCTCCTCTCCCTACAGCATCCAACAACGCCAGCTGCAGCGAAGACTGGGTCATCTGTGATTTTCGGTATTCCGCCACCATGCTTCCGCGATCCATCACCACAAACCGGTCGGCAACCCGGTAAGCATCATTCATGTTATGGGTGATCAGCAAACATGCTCTGCCCTGCGACTTTAATGTCTCGATAAAGCACAACACTTTCTCAACCTCGCCCACCGACAGGGCCGTCGTCGGTTCATCCAATATCACGACCCGAGCATCAAATAACATGGCACGGCCAATTGCCAACCCCTGACGTTCACCACCTGAGAGCGAACTCACCGGCGCATCAATATTGGCTCCGACACCACGAAAATCTAAAGCCTTGAGAAGCTGAGCAGCCTGTCGACGCTCTTCTTTGTGATCAATAAATCCCAGCCTGTTACGAAAATGCCGACCAAGAAATAAATTGCGCCAAACGCTCTGTTGCTCACCGAGTGAGCCAGACTGATACACCGTTTCAATACCTAACTGGCGGGCCTGTTGTACCGAATAACGGTGAGTCGGTACTTTCTCTCCACCAATCAACAACTGGCCATCCTCAATTTGCTCGGCACCGGCAATCAACTTGATTAGGGTTGATTTTCCTGCTCCGTTATCGCCGAGCAGAGCGCATACCTCACCGCGATTAAGCGAAAAGTGAATATCTTTTAACGCATGAACCGGGCCAAACCATTTGTTCAGCCCAGTCAATTCAAGCACTCGCTCCGCCATTAACGAATGCCTTTTGCCGCTAAGGGAGCAATAAAATCAATATTGTTCTCGCTGACAAATCCGGCACCTGTATTGATATCCAGGCCGGAGAAGCCATAACGCTTACTCAACACAACCTGTACTACCGAAAGGTAGCCCATCAGATATGGCTGACTATCGGCAACGAGCTGGACATAACTCGTTTTAATCGCATCCGCAGTCGCTGGTGAAAGGCTAAACCCCGGCGACATACAACTCTTTCGGGCGAACACCGGCATTACGCAAAAAGTTCCCCCCCATTTGCGAGGTCAGAGCTCCATGATCCACCATAATCAGCTTCACATTTGGATTACGTGCCAAATAAGCTGTGATCACATTGGTTCCGAGGGAAGGATCTTTATCTGTTTCTGGTGAGATTTGGAGGAAATCAACGGCTAAACCAGCCTCTTCGAGGGTACTAATCAGCCCACGGGTAGAATCACTGCGCTCGGCAATATCTTTAATGCCCCAGACCATCGCTTGGTCTCCGGCTTTGAACTGACCACGGCGCAACGCTTCTTTAGCCAAATGAATACCACGCGCTGCATTACTCACCCCCCCTACATAGCCAAATCCTTTGCTTTGCTCTGCAGCCATAATGCCAGGAAGAGCAGTATCAACAGAGGAAACCTGAACACCTTTACTAAACGCTTCGCTAACCAAACGTTCGTAGGCGCTGTCACCAGGATGTCCCATCACTACGATACCAGTAGGTTTGGCTGCCAATGCCAGCTTGAAGTTTTCAATCATCTTTTGTGGCTGCCAATCAGAGTACATCACACGTAGATCAACACCCAGATCGCCCGCCGCCTGTGTCGCTCCGTTTTGAACAACCGTAGCGTATGGCCCTCCTACCGGGCCACCGACATCAAACCAAATCGACATGCCCCTCCCCTGACGGAGAAGCCATTGCAGTCGAAGCGGATAACGAGAAAACAGCCGAAAAAATAGCAGTCAACACTGCTTTTTTTGATTTACAGGATAAAACGCCACAAATACTCACAACAACAATACTCCAAATTGGTATAACCATGAGTTGCACATGATACCCCTCGAGTATTGATCTTTGATCAAAATAATATTCTTTTTATGAGTTCTATCTCAGTAAGTGAAAAGATCGACAAGGGCTAAGAAAAGGAAGAAAAGGAAGAAAAGTATTGAATGTTAGCCAAGCACTTCTGCTGAACTTTCTGAATGTGGCGCAGTGCTTCAAGGGTATTGCGGATTTACTTCGCTCTTTACCAAGCAACAGATGTAAAAAGCCAGCAATTAAGCTGGCTTTTTTAAATTTGGCGGAGAGATAGGGATTTGAACCCTAGATACGCTACAAACGTATGCCGGTTTTCAAGACCGGTGCTTTCAACCACTCAGCCATCTCTCCGTAAGAGCGGCGAATAATACACACTCATTTTGTAAGTGTAAATACCCCCCCACAGAACCAACTGCCTAGTTATCAACCAATACTATCGTATTTCAATCCGTTTATTGTGTCTTCCTACCTCTATTTTCTCTCTGTATCTTCGCTTTGCATGTTAAACAGCCAATGAATTTTCGAAGTTGCATCCGGAAAAAGCCGTGTGATACTAAAATTAAAAGTGAATAACAAGGAAGGAAGCTTACGTGAAATTCGGGATACAACCATTCGTAGTGATTGTTGTTATATTTAGCAACGCGGCATTAGCCTCGAGTGACGAAGCTTGGCAAAATTTTGAGGATGATGTAAGACAACAGTGCAGCATTTTATTTGACCGCGAGTTTTCGCGCTACCAGCTACATGTTGATCATTATGGCTCAGAGTCATACGGGATAGCTTTTGCCAAAGGCAAATTACGCAGCAGCTCCGGATTGCGTGCACCGAATTTATCCATGATCTGTATCTACGACAAACATTCCCGCCAGACCGAGATTAGCCAGAGTTTCAATTCTGACCGCCTCAATTAAGCACTCTATTAACGACTCAATTGACAAGTCAACAATTAGCTTTCCGCACGAGCGGCTACTCGTGCACGACCTGAAGATAGTCTTGGCTTTCGAGTAACCAAATAAACCGCCATTGCCGCAAGCAAAAATCCGACAACGCCATAGCCATCAAATGACTCACCAAAGGCCAGCCAAGCCTGGAAAGCAGTCATAGGTGGCACCAGATAAAAAGTTGATGCTACTTTTGATGCTTCGCCATTCTTAACCATATATAGAAGCAGTATAATCGCGATACCCGACAGCACCACAACAAGCCATACCAAGGCAAAAATAAACTCAGGCGTCCAGTTCACCACCATCGTTTCGGTTGTCAACGCTACTGGCATAAACAGCAGTGCTGCCGCGGTATATTGCCACACTGCCCCACCGACCATATCAACCCCCTGGCAAAACTTCTTCTGATAGAGGGTACCCCAGCGTGATCCCCCCCAACAAAGCAAAAAGAGTAAATACATAGGCGGCCTGACGACTCCCCCCCTCTTGCTGCCACTCCATATTCCCTTGCAATACCAAGCCAATCCCAATAAAGCCAATCAACAAACCAACCCACTGTGAAAGCCGCATCCGCTCATTCCAAGCCATCACCATAATCACTGCCGTTAAAATCGGCTGTAACCCTACCAACAGCGAACATAAGCCCGCTGGCATTCCAAGTGAAATTGCTTCATAGGTACCGCCAAGATAAAAGCCATGAATCAATAGTCCAGCTATCACCGAATGAAACAACGCCTTACCTCGTGGTAAATGGGCCCGTAGAATGAACATCAGCAAGATGAATACCACAACATTGGCGGCCATTCTGAGGAAAAGAAAGGTGGCAGGCTCCGCATAAGGGAGGCCAAACCGGGCACCGATAAAACCCGAGCTCCAGAGAACAACAAAGACAAACGGTATCATGCGAGCAACCATCACTATTTCCTTTCCTTTTTATTTGTTAGACATTACTTTAATTGGGTACAGAAAAGTTAATAGGGACAGATTTAACCTATTTTTAGGGTACAGGCAGCCATTCTTGGAGGCGAAACGTGTCAAAGAAATATCAACAGATCGTAGATCTTATCAATGAACGAATCGACAAACAGAGCTATCAGCCAGGCGATAAGCTTCCCTCTATTCGAGACTTGAGTTCCCAGCTGGCACTGAGCAAGAACACGGTCATTCGCGCCTACCAGCAGCTCGAAGCCAGCCAACGAATTGAGCACATCCACGATCAGGTTATCTGGTTGCCAAACGTGCAAATCCGGGTATCACAGCTATCAGTGAACCCGGCTATGTCGACTTGATGTCACTAAGCAAAGAGATAATGAGCCTGTCTCTTTCTCGTCAGGTGTTGGCCGCTGGCTCTGCGCATCCAGACACCCGCTTTCCAGCTATTCGGTCTCTTTATGCCGAAATCGGACGCCATAGCCGCTACCAAACCAATATTCCAAGCCATTATCAGCTTCCTCCGGGGAACGAAGACCTGATCAGGCAGCTCGTTTTTATCAATCAAGAGCTCGGCGTTACAACCTCTGCAAATGATATCCTGATCACTCATGGGGCGCAGCAGGCCATCAGTCTCAGCCTGCAAGCGATTACCCAACCCGGTGATATTGTACTCGTCGAATCTCCGAGCTATTTTGGCAATCTGCTCCTACTTGAGTCTCTTGGGCTAAAAGTCGTCGAGATCCCCGCAAGTATAACGAGCGGCATTGACTTACAGGCTTTAAAGCAAGCTCTTGAGCGCTGGCCGGTTTCTGCCATTATCATCAATCCCAGCTTCAATAACCCTATCGGCTATGTCATGTCGCAACCTGATCGGCTAAGTTTTCTAGCTATCACCAGTGGTATTCCGATCATTGAAGATGATGTTTTCGGCGGATTGGCCTATAACCACAGACCATTGCCCCCCCTAAAAGCACTGGATATGGAAAACAGAGTTATCTATTGCAGTTCATTGTCAAAAACACTGGATTCCCGTCTGCGCATTGGCTGGGTTATTGCGGGGGGGAAGTATCAACATCAAATTGAAAAGCGGCTGATGACAGACAACATGGGCAGCTTGAACCTGATGCAATCTGCTGTTGGACAATTCCTGACGACCGGCAAGTTCCGTCAACACCTTGGCAAGATACGTAAGAGCTACGCCAAGAAACAACGCCTATTTTTTCAAACTTTCACAGCAGAGCTCGATCGCTATTCATGGCTACAAAACCACTATCACCTCTCCCCAGCCTGAGGGAGGCTTTCTATGCTGGCTGACCTTGCCAGAGAGCGCAAATTGCAACGATATTTATCAACAAGCGCTTCGCCACAATATCAGCATACTGCCCGGGAGTATGTTTAGTACCCAAAACCAACACAACCATTGTATTCGTCTGAGTTTCGCCACTTTTGATGAAAACCGCCAATGGGAAAAGGGGACTGGAAAAACTCACACAGATAATTGCATCCCATCTCAAACCTCGCGAGTAATGGCACGGCGAATAACAAAGGCAATGACTTCAACACTTATGCTCGGCATAGCGATATATGCAGCGACAAATGAACTATGCTTGGGTTTAACTTGAAGAATAAACCTTACGAACCAAAGGCTTTAATTCATGAAATTCCCTGTCGTTCGCTCCGTATACTTCTTTTTTCTATCCCTTTTGTTGGTGCATTCATAGTGTCCTCGACAGCCTATGCCTCGGTGGTACTCAACGGTTCTAGCAACAACATGGATTATCAGGTTTCACTGGTTGCCGAACACCTATCAGTTCCATGGGGGGGTATAGCATTCATCACTCGCCAAAAGCTGTTTATCACCCAACGTCACGGGGAAGCCGTTATTCTCGATATTTCAAACAACAGCCAAACAGCGGTTCAAGGCCTGCCCGACGTTGCTATCAGCGGACAGGAGGGTTACTCGACGTTATCGCCGAGCCGGGATACCAACAGCCTAATGGCTGGCTGTATTTCACCTACAGCAAGGCGGTTAAAAAGCAGGCGGTAACGGTTCTGGCTCGTAGCAAACTCAAAGGGGATACACTAACTCAGTGGCAAGAGCTGCTCGTTACCCGTTCTGCCACATCAACCTATCGCCATTTTGGCAGCCGTATCGCCTTCGACCAGCAAGGCCACCTGTTCTTTTCTGTCGGCGACCGCGGTGAACGCGACAACGGACAAGATCTAACAACACATGCCGGCAGTATTCTTCGCCTCAATCTTGACGGAACCGTGCCGTCGGACAACCCTTTTATTACCCCACAAAGCAGCACTTCGCGAGATCTGGAGCTATGGTCACCGTAACCCGCAAGGCTTGGCGTTTGATACCCATAACAACCGGCTGTGGGCAAGTGAGCATGGACCTCGTGGAGGTGATGAAATCAACCTGATAGAAAAAGGCAGCAACTACGGCTGGCCTGTCACCTCTCATGGCAAAGAGTACTGGGGGCCAATTTCGGTAGGAGAAGCCAAAGAAAAAGAAGGGATAGAATCGCCGCGAAAAGTCTACATACCTTCCATTGCGCCGGGTAGCCTATTGCACTATACCGGTACGGCCTTTCCCGGCTGGCAAGGCGATCTGTTTGCTGGCGCATTGAAGCTAGAACACATCAATCATCTGACTCTCAGCTCGGATGGTTATATTACCTCGGAAGAGCGCTTGGTGTTACCGTTACAAGAACGGATCCGTGCACTCGTGCAAAGCCCCCGAAGGCTGGATTTACTTCACCACGGATAGTGGAAACTTGTACCGGATATCACCGCTAGAATAACCGAATAAGAACAACTATCTACAGATACTTATTCACCCATAAAACACCAGCCCCTTCAGTTAAATTTCACTATAGAACACAAGAAGTGCAATTGATTGCATTTGATATGTATCTCGCAACGTTCTTAAGATTCACAAGCTAAAATATCATTGCATTATGCGGGTGCTGTATCTACCCATAGCCCGCTTACATGAACAAGCTCAAGGAAAGATGCACCAATATGGATATTCACTCGCTCAAAAATCACTACTGTGCAACGCCGGCACTACTCGACGAAGCCTTCGCTATTCGATATCAAGCCTATTTACAGCAAGGTTATATTGAAGCCAATACACAGCAGAGGCTGGCCGACGAGTTTGACCACATGCCAAACAACCATACCTTCGTACTGCAGCAAAACAACCAATCTATTGCTTCCTTGCGAATATCGATAATCAAACAACAACAAGGTTGGGCCGATATTCCGGTAAAACGGCTATTTCCCGAAACCTTTGCGGAACTAGAAAAACAATATGACACCCTTGTCGAACTAAACCGGCTTACCGTATTACCCGACATTAGCGACTTTTCAGCTACGGTTCCCCCTTGCCCTGTTTGCCAATGCAATGCATTTAACTGAAGTAACAGGCAAGACACTCGTCATTTGCGCCGCTAGAAAAAACCATAAACGATTTTACGAGCGCTTAGGATTTAAGAAGATAACCGATTACAAACGCTATCCTACCCTAAAGTTTGATACCGCAATGTTTGTCAGTGAGTGGGATCCTTGCTCCGACCTGTTAGCCCAGTACCCATTGGCGGTACATTACCCTCAGCTCAAGTCTGCATTATCAAATCATGAATGGGCACAAATCTTATCTTAATATTTGCCACGCAGTCAGGCTTAAACATTCATTGGTTTTCTGGCTGTTAGGCATTGGTTACTTAGAAAAAATCCCCCTACGCCGAGAGCTCAGGGGATTTTATTTATCAAGCGGGTAACGAATTACAAATGCTCGCCACGGCGCAGCGCATCGATACGCTTATCGAGAGGCGGGTGCGTCATGAACAACTCGGATAGTGACTTTTTACCATTAATACCGAAGGCCATCATTGACCCTTCAAGCTGAGATTCATGCTTACCTTCAGGCGCTCAAGCGCAGCAATCATTTTTTCTCGACCGACAAGGTGTGCCGACCCGGCATCGGCTTTAAACTCACGATGGCGGCTATACCACATCGTCAAAATGCTCGCCAGGAAGCCAAACAACACTTCCATAATCGAAGATACGATGAAGTACATCATAAAGCTGCCCCCCCCTTCGCCTTCACCGTCTTCATCGCCGTTATTGAACCCACTAACGGCACCGGCAACCAAACGCGAAACGAAGATGACAAAGGTATTCACTACACCCTGCATCAGCGTCATTGTCACCATATCGCCGTTAGAGATATGGCTGACTTCATGCGCCAATACCGCTTCGGCTTCATCACGCGTCATGCTACGGAGCAAACCCGTAGATACCGCAACCAACGAATCATCCCGCTTTGCGCCTGTCGCGAAGGCATTGATATCACCGGACTCATAAACAGCAACGGTTGGCATACCGATACCCGACAGCTGTGCCTGACGCGTAACAGTTTCCATTAACCAATGTTCGAGTTCATTACGCGGGGTGCTCGATCACCGTGCCACCGACAGAGCGCAACGCCATCGACTTAGACATAAACAGTGAAATCAATGAGCCGCCAAAACCGAACAATGCCGCCATTACCAATAGGCCATTCAAACTACCTGGCTGTAAACTGGTAAAAGCGTAAATAAGGTTCAAGACAACACTGAAGACCAGCATCACAGCAAGGTTAGTTGCCAAGAATAATGCAATCCGCTTCATATTTTTAATATTCTCCAATAGCAATCAAGCTTTCTAGTTCTATACAAACGATGGAGCATCACACAACTAACTTCATATGATGCAAGCCAATCAATTTGTTATTTATAGTATGGTCGATCAATCCAATTACAAGTAAAAGGGCTAAATTGTTACGTTTCGTTATTATTTACCACAGAATGCATCGCCGTAAATCTTGTTTAACAGCCTACTCAACAATCGGTGATGTGAGTCATAAATGACGGCTTTAGACTTTAGTCTTATTGAAAGTATGAAGGCATTCCACTATTGTCGAGTGTATAGCATTAACAACGCAGTATACCACCGTCAAATTTTCAAGGAGGAATGATGGCTGATCACGAAAACTATCAGGTTGCTATTGATATCCTACGCTGCCATTTAGGTATGTCAGCAGACGAAGCTCATAAAGAACTTGGTATTGAGCCCGCGGGTAGCAAAACGCTATCTGATACACAGGAAGCGCTTATCGGGCTAACCGTCGAAAGTTAATCTAGTGCGAAAACCGACTTCTAAAACCTCCTCTTTTTGAGGAGGTTTTTCTTTCTGACACAAAAAGCATCTAACACATAAAAATGTGACATTTATCACTAAATACAGCCTGCATTCAGTGTGGCAAAAGCATAATAACCGCATATAACTATCAAAGATAAATCTGCCTGTATCTCCCATTTTCGTCAATGACGTCCTAGCGGTCTACAGGAGTTATGGTTCTTATTATGCAATCTACTCTAATCAAAACAAAAAGCACCCAAACTGAGGTGCAACCATTACACCCTCTTATTGTTTCAACCGCATACTTCTTTGGACTGGC
>LLEM01000038.1_pt1 | contig 31309 bp, 38 predicted proteins | sample 595841 | NCBI WGS metagenome assembly LLEM01 (sample SAMN02919313, study PRJNA255460) | bioreactor metagenome | biome: chemostat; feature: culture 2012_10.2; material: sediment; isolation source: day64 10degC chemostat 2012 inoculated with Wadden Sea sediment taken from... | place: Germany: Bremen ...
AGTGTTACAGTGGGTGGGGTATCTGGTTTGGTTGACCATTTTGGTGGTTAGCTTTCCACGCGAATTTTGGCCCAAGTTTAGATCGGAGAAAGGCTACCAGCACCTGGTATTGGCAAGCATTGTGGTGCTGTTTCTGCTCTGGAGCCTGAGGGCCGGGATTGCCGAGGGACTGCAAGTCCACTTTTTGGCGTTAACGGTTCTGGTTTTATCTCACGGCTGGCAGATTGCAGGGCTGATTGGCTCAATACCGATTGTGATATTCGCCGCTCTTGGCATCATTAGCTGGCCTGACGCTGGGTTATATGCGTTAACCGGAGTGATTGTTCCCGCGATGTTTAGCTTTGGGGTGTTTTTATTTAGCTACCGGTTTATGGCAAGGCATCTATTTATCTATATATTTATTGCCGCATTTCTTAACGGCGCACTCACCATGGTTATTCACCTGCTATTAACCAGTGGCTGGATATATATTGGTTATGATTATTCATGGACTTATATTGTAGATAATTATTTGGTGCTACTTCCTTTATTGCTTTTTCCTGAAGGGCTGATAAACGGAATGGCAATTACCCTGTTGGTGGTTTATAAACCGGAGTGGGTGAGAACCTTTGCTGACCGAGACTATATTTATCCTGCCAATAATAAAGATAAATAGTGTGGGTATCGATTATAGAAAAAGCGCCAGCTGATTTGCTGGCGCTTTTTTGTGTTTGCCTTGAACTAGCTTAGTCCGATGATATTCCCGTCGTCATCAATATCCAGTGCCATGTAAGCGGGTTTTTCCGGTAGCCCCCCCGGCATCGTCATCACATTGCCGCATAGCGCATAGATAAAGCCTGCTCCGGCGCATAGCCGTAGCTCGCGTATCGGGACGATGAAGTCTGTTGGTGCCCCCCCTTTCTTGCTCGGATCATGGGTGATCGAGAGCGGCGTTTTTGCCATACAGACGGCGAGGTTATCGTGACCTTGCTGCTTTAATTCTGCCAGCTGTTGTTTTGCCTGTGGCGACAGTTCGACGCCACGGCCGCCGTATCCAACCTCGGCGACGGTCATTAGTTTTTCTTCTAGCTTTGATCAAGTGAATATAGCGGCTTGAACTGTGCCGGGCTCTGGCAGGCATTGACTACGGCTTGCGCCAGTTCCGCTGTCCCTTCGCCACCCTTGCCAAAGGCCTCGCTGATCGCGACATCGACGTAGCAACCGAAATCTTCTTCGCTAACCCACGCCTTGAGTAGGTTTAGTTCGGTATCCGTATCTTGCGGGAAGCGGTTTATCGCCACAACAACCGGAATGCCGTATTTCGCCGCATTACGGATATGCCACTTCAGGTTGGCAAAGCCACCCAGCAATGCTTTTTCGTCCGGCGAGAAGATCGCGTCAGGTAAAGCTTGCCCCGGCCTTAAGTCATAACAGCCAGAATTGGCTTTCAGGCCGCGAAGGGTTGCGACGACCACGGCACAATCAGGGCCGCGTTCAGCTTGCTGAGCTTTAATATTACAGGCTTTTTCAAACCCCATATCAGAACCAAATCCACCTTCGGTGATCGTATAGTCGCTGAGCTTCAGCGCAATGCGGTCTGCAATAATTGAAGAGTTGCCGTGGGCAATATTGGCAAACGGCCCGGCATGGATAAGCGTAGGAACCCCCCCTTCCAGCGTTTGCATCAGCGTTGGCTCGATAGCCTCGCACATTGTCACGGCCATAGCACCTGCAACCTGAAGATCTTCGGCGGTAACGGGCTGGCCATCCATGTTGTAGGCAAGGACTATGCGGCCAAGACGCTGGCGCATATCGGCGAGATCTTTAGACAGGGCCAAAATTGCCATTAGCTCAGAGGCGGCAGAAATGTCGAAGCCATCATCACGGGCGATACCGTTAATGGTTTTGCCCGGCTCGTTGTTGCCAACGGTGATCATTCGCAGAGCGCGATCATTATGATCCATGACCCGTTTCCAGCAAATACGGTTGATGTCGATCCGTAGCGGCGTGAGGCCAGTTTTTTCGGCAAACGTGTCGTATCCATGGCGTTCTTCATGATACAAGCGGGGCATCCAGAGCCGCTGCCGCCAAATTATGGGGCCGCGGTGACAGCATGAATGTCACCAGTAAGGTGCAGGTTGAGCTTTTCCATTGGTGCGACCTGGCTGTAGCCTCCGCCTGCTGCACCGCCTTTTACTCCAAACACCGGCCCCCATGGAGGGCTGGCGGATACAGGCACTTTGGTTGATTTTGGCCAGTCCTTGGGCAAGTCCGATAGTGGTGACGGTTTTGCCTTCACCCAGCGGTGTTGGCGTAATAGCGGTAACCAGTACCAGCTTTCCTTCCTGTCTATCAGTCAGGCGCTTGAGTATTGAGGGTTTAACTTTTGCTTTTAGAGTACCCTGGGGGGGAGTTAAATCATCCGGCAGAATGCCAGCTTGTCGAGCGATTTGATCAATTGGGGTGAGATTGGTATCACGGCAAATTTGAATATCACTTTTCATCGGGGGCCATAACCTCGCATCGGTAGCAATAAGGAAATACTGCATAGAACTGCATTTGCAGGTCGCGCAATCGTTTGCGGTTGGTTTATACCACAATTTTATCATGTATAAGTAGAAAAAATCCGATGTAAGTCCGGTTATTTTGTTTTTAATCAGGGATAAGATGAAAGCAGAAAGAAAATTGAATGGTTATTACTACGGCTAAGCCATAAATTAACCTGCCGAACGAGCCGGCAGGTTATTGATAAATTTATGCTATTTCAGCTTCCTGTTGGCTATTGTTGATACTTGTTACGGATACGAGGCTGCCGTAAACAGGGCGAAGCGCTTTGATAATTTCATTGCGGCTGATCATGCCAACAAGTTGATCATCTTTGACAACTGGGAAGCTGTGAGGACGGTTGACGACCATGGTGCGGGCACGCTCATTCAGAGAAAGTGTTGTCAGCTGGGTTGCAATACCACCGCTGCTGACAGGGTATAGGATATTTTTGTCGATACACATGTACTCGGCAATTTCTAGGATCGAGTTTTCAGGACCCACGGTTTGAATCTCATGTCGCATCAAGTCTTGTACCTTGCACTCGGCTTCTGGCATGTAGTCACTGCACCAGAGATCAACCAGGGTATCGTGGATTGAAAAGAAGCCGACCAGACGTTGGTCACTTGATAGAACCGGTGCTCCAGAAAGGCCTTCCTTTATAAGAATATCAAGTGCTTCAGCAACAGGCATACCTGGCAGAAGGGGTGGTTGTTGCCGGGCGCATATAGTCGTTCACAAGTAGATTTTCCTGGAGCATAGTGTTGTCCTTAGTTATAACGGTTGAATTTGAGAAGTCGGGTGTAATGATGGTTGCTGTTGAATGGTGTTCCTTCGGCGAGCTGAAGATTGCCCAGTAGCTCAGGCCAACTAATACCCCCGCCGCCAACGATATTGCCCAGAGTTACGGGAATAAGATTGGAAAAGATAAAGTTGTGAATATTGAGGTCGGCATATTGTTCTGGCGATACGCCGAGGCCTAGCCAGAATGATTCCGGTGCGACGTTCTGGATGGTGATACCCAGTGGCACCATAAACATATTGGCGACGCTGTGTTCAAAGCCGGTGCTGACGAACATGGCGACAGGAAGCACCATGATGGCCATTTTTGTCATCATGTTTTCTGAACAGAATGTCATCCAAATAGCTAGGCAAACCAGTAGGTTACATAAGATACCTAATGCAAAGGCTTCCATAGGCTGGTGGTGCAGCTTGTGCTGGGCGATGTTGAGGGCATTAAGTCCCCATTGGCCGCCGTCAAGCTGGTACAGGCTGGCCATTGACACTAGCGCCAGCAGCAGCATTGCACCGATGAAGTTGCCGAAATAGACTTTCAGCCAAGTCGTTAGCATCTTGCCTGTGGTGATGTGTTTATTGGCTCGGGCTACTGAAGACAGCACTGTACTGGTAAAGAGTTCACCGCCGCAAATCACCACCAGAATTAGGCCAAGGCTAAATGCCAATCCACCAAATAAGCGGTTGATTCCCCCAGCTCATGTTCCCGCCGCCGGTTGTGACGGTAATGTAAAAGACAAACGCGAGGCCGATAAAAACGCCAGCCGTGATTGCCAGAGCGATGGTCGTACGGGTTGGCTTGGATGCCTTGCCGACCGCGTATTTTTCCGCTTGCTTCATCATCTCTTTGGGAGTGAAGTTATTGTTGTTGGATGCCATTGCCGTGGCCATTTTAAGAGTCTCCTGTTTTGTTTCCGGCTTGTCGGCCGGGGGGGATAGTGAACACGTAAAGGATTGATAACGTCACATTTCCTCCTCGTTGTGATTGGTAACTGGTATTCAGCATACGGGTGACAAAAGAGTTGAGTAAAATTGATAATTTTTTTAACCATAATCACTAAAGTTGATATCCTTGGTGATTGAAAACAAATTGCATTTATCGGGGGGGAGTGTATTAATGCGTTATTCACTGAAGCAGCTTGCAGTGTTCGAAGAGGTAGCAAGCACGCGTAGTGTCAGTAAAGCCGCGGAAAACCTGGCTCTTACTCAGTCAGCAGCCAGCATGGCGTTATCTCAGCTCGAGAAGTTGCTTGGGCGGGCTTTGTTCGAGCGGCAAGGGAAGCAAATGGCATTGACCTATTGGGGAGCATGGCTAAGACCAAGGGCCAAGCAGCTATTGTTTGATGCCCAGCAGATAGAACTGGGGTTTTATGATCAGCACTTAGTCAGTGGTGAAATCAGCCTTGCCGCCAGTCAGACGGTGGCAGAGCACCTTTTGCCAGAGCTTATCAGTATTATTGATAAAGATTTCCCCCCCGAGTTGCGTATTCAGCTTAATGTGAAAAATGCGCAGAAAGTCATTGATAGGGTTAGAAATTATGAATGTGAACTAGGGATTATCGAGGGGCGCTGTGATGACAGCCGGTTAGATCAGGAAGTCTGGTGTCACGATCACTTGGTGATTATTGCTTCCAAGCACCACCCTTATGCCAAGTTGGATACTGTGAGTTTTGCCCAGCTAGAGCAAGCTAAGTGGGTGCTTCGTGAGTTGGGGGCAGGGACACGACAAAGTTTTGAAAGTGCCCTGCATGGGGTTATTGAGGATCTGGATGTATGGCGTGAGTATGAGCAGATACCCGTCCTCCGCGCCCTGGTTACCAACGGGGCCTTACCTGAGCTGTCTGCCATATTTGGATGTGGTGAAATATATTGATCGGGGGGGAGAGTTGGTAGCACTGAATGTTCCTGAGCTGAATATGAAGCGAACTCTGTCGTTTATTTGGCGGGCTGATGCGATTGAAAATCCACTTCGCGATTGTATTCGGCGCGAGGCAATACGGATGATAAAAGATAGAAAAATGGACATGTGATCCACTATAAGAATATTTGATAATAAATAACGATTTAATTTATAAGCAACAGAGTGCTTATTGATGAGCGACGAGCAAGAAAAAGCTGTTTAGTGTTCGCTTTTTGGTTAAATGGTGATCGAGCTGGTTGCTTTTTCGGCTTATTACTACATATTTTGACAGATTCGCATAAGGCATCGCTTTGTATCCATTTTATCTTGTTATTTTTCTTATCAATATTTCTGATTGGTTGTGGCAATAACTCTTATATGCGCATGAGTGCTTATTTTTTTAGTCGCCGACTACCAAATCCTGAATACACGGTCCCTTGATGGATAGATACCCTAAATGTATAGGTTTTAATGTATAGGTGTCTTGAATCCAGAAGAGGTTCCCCCGAGTATTGATCCCCCGGCAGGTAAAGAGGTTGCTCCCAAAGCTTGAAAAAAAATGAAATACATCTATTTGATTTCATTTATCACATCTATAACCGCTTAAATTTTGAGCGATCGATCTATGGACAAGGGGGGGGCAATTATCTTTAAAATCCGGCCTTAGTTGATATTGCTAGGGACGATAACATGATCATCAAAGGAAAGCCGGTCAGGGATATATCCCTCAAGCTTAATACATTGTTTCGCGGGTTAGCCTGCCTGCTGTTATTACTATTTTTAATTAATTTACAGTCGCTTACCGAGACTCTGTCTAGTTCGGCGCTTTCGCTTAAGCAATTGACTGTAGCAACAAGCTCTGATGACAAATCGTTACCAATAGCGGAAACATCGGTAAAAACGCCGGTACCTGAGAGTACACAACCTGAGGCGAGCACGGTGCCTGCCGAGGAAGAGATCGTCGAACTGAGACAGGCGGCGTTGGTTCGTTTTGCCAATAAGTTTAATTATCCGAATTCGGTCGAGTTCTATAGCCTGGCCAGCAGTGAAAATTGGATGTTCAGCTGCAACGGTCAGGGGAGAAAGATAATGTACTTAACCTAACAACTTGCGGCTACTATGCCGCAAAAAATGCAATGGGCCTTGCTCGGGGAAGGGGAACCATTCATTGTTGATCTGGTTTATGATTTTTTAAATCAGAGATATAGCGTTAATGGGGTACTTTAAAGATGACAGAGCCAACTATCATCAATTTGACGGTAGCAAGAAACCCGTTGAATTAAGTCGGAATCGTTTTAGGAGCAAATGGGGATGTTGCCTGTAAGCCGCTAAACGTCGAAAAATTTGATGATATTCTTTCGGTTGCTAGCATTGGGCGTTTTGAGCTAGTGAAGAGATGTCTTTCAAGCGACAGCTAAATGCGTTTGATGACACTGTTCAGAATGAAGTTGCCAGCTGTATAAAGGATAAGGCGCTTATCTCGTCAGTGCCTAGCTTAGTTGAACGAAAAAATCTTTGCCTGATTAATGCCCAGTGCAATATCCAGGATGGTGAGGCTGGTAATAAATGTGACTTAGTAAATAAAGCATGTTCTGGTGATACAAAGTCGCTGCTTTGCAAAACAAGTATCAATGAAGCAATCACCAATGAAGCCATCACCAAAAAAACGGCCACAAAAAAAGCTACGGCCAACACTCAGGTTGCGAGTTAATCATAGCGGGGAAATTTTAGTGCAGGAGCAAGGGATGGTCTGCTCCTGCATGTTATGGTCATTATGCAGCGGTAAAAGGTATTACTGCATTAATACATCACGTGATGGCCATAGCTTGCGATGATGTCTTTTACTTTTTCCATGGTTTCTTTTGATGGCGGCTTTACACCGGCCAACTGGTATTCAAAGCCAAGCGCTTCCCACTTATGCTCACCAAGTTGGTGATACGGCAGTAGCTCGATTTTTTCAATATTATCCATATCTTTAATAAACTCTCCCAGTAGGTGGGCAGAGCGTTCATCATCAGTGAAGCCCGGAACGATGACATAGCGTATCCATGTCTTCTGACCGCGCTTATGCAGATAGCGAGCAAAATCAAGAACACGCTTATTTGGCACACCGACTAGATCGTGGTGAATAGAATCATCAAGCTGTTTCAGATCCAACATGACCAAATCTGAAGCATCAAGGACTTCGTCGACCACATCAGTATGTTTACGAATATAGCCATTAGTATCTAGACAAGTGTGAATCCCTTCGGCTTGAACTGCACGGAAGAAATCACGAACAAATTCTGGCTGCAACATGGCTTCGCCGCCAGAGGCTGTTACACCGCCTCCTGAAGCATTCATGAAGTGTCGATAAGCGGTGGCTTCTTTTACGAGTTCTTCGACAGTGATTTCTTTACCATCATGAAGATCCCAGGTATCGCGGTTGTGGCAATACTGGCAACGCATTAAGCAGCCTTGCATAAATACGATAAAACGGATGCCGGTCCATCTACGGTACCGCAGGATTCAAAAGAGTGAATACGGCCTTTTACTGACATTGCTTAACTTCTCCGCGTGGTGCGTGTTTGCTTGTCATTTTATTACAAAATGGAAGGCTAAAATAGCGGAAAAATGGTTGTTCTCTCTGTTGATGTTATGCTTAAAGTTGAACTGCCGCCATCGAGGGCGCAATAAAATATCGAATGTTCTGCTTTTGCATACTGGCGCTATAAAGGTTTGCTGCGGGAAAGCCACGTATTTGTAATACGGCCTTGGTTGTTTTTATAGGGATATAAAAAACCGACCCAGAGGTCGGTTTTTATCACTTATCAGCTAGCGGGCTAGCTGATAAGTATCACTGGCACTCAATTATAGAGATTCAGTGAAAGTACGCGCGATAACGTCTTTCTGCTGTTCAGCAGTTAGAGAGTTGAAACGCACTGCGTAACCCGATACACGGATAGTTAGCTGTGGGTACTTCTCTGGGTGCTTAACTGCGTCTTCAAGTGTTTCGCGGTTAAGAACGTTAACGTTCAGGTGCTGACCGCCTTCGATGCCAGTCTCATGGTGGAAGTAACCATCCATTAGACCTGCAAGGTTAGCTTTCTGGGTCTCAACTTCTTTACCTAGCGCATTAGGAACGATAGAGAAAGTGTAAGAGATACCATCTTTCGCATCAGCAAACGGCAGTTTACCAACAGAAGTCAGAGATGCTACCGCACCTTTTTCGTCACGACCGTGCATTGGGTTAGCACCAGGAGCGAAAGGAGCACCAGCTTTACGACCGTCAGGTGTAGTACCAGTCTTCTTACCGTATACCACGTTAGATGTGATAGTAAGGATTGACTGAGTAGGTACTGCATTACGGTAAGTATTAAGCTTACGGATCTTATTCATGAACGTTGTAACAAGTTCACAAGCGATGTCATCAACACGTGCGTCGTTGTTACCGAACTTAGGATAGTCGCCTTCGATTTCGAAATCGATAGCGATACCGTCTTCGTCACGTACTGGTTTAACTGTTGCGTATTTGATAGCAGACAGTGAGTCAGCAGCAACAGACAGGCCAGCAATACCACAAGCCATTGTACGCATAACATCACGGTCATGAAGAGCCATTAGTGATGCTTCGTAGCTGTACTTGTCATGCATGAAGTGGATGCTGTTCAGTGCAGTCACGTATTGTGTTGCCAACCAATCCATGAAGTGATCCATGCGATCCATAAGATCTGCATAGTCAAGAACTTCATCAGTGATCTTGTCCATCTTAGGACCGACTTGGATTTTCAGCTTCTCATCCACACCACCGTTGATGGTGTAAAGCATTGTTTTCGCTAAGTTAGCACGTGCACCGAAGAACTGCATTTGCTTACCAACAACCATTGGCGATACACAACAAGCGATCGCGTAGTCGTCAGATTCCATGTCAGGACGCATCAGGTCATCGTTTTCGTACTGGATAGAAGAAGTATCGATAGATACTTTCGCACAGAAACGCTTGAAGCCGTCAGGTAGCTGCTCAGACCAAAGAACAGTGATGTTCGGCTCTGGAGAAGGACCCATAGTGTATAGGCTGTTTAGGAAACGGAAGTTAGAACGCGTTACTAGCGTACGTCCGTCAAGGCTCATACCACCCATAGATTCTGTTGCCCAGATTGGGTCACCAGAGAATAGTTCATCGTATTCAGGCGTACGTAGGAAACGAACCATACGTAGCTTCATTACGAAGTGGTCAATCATTTCCTGAGCTTGAACTTCTGTGATTAGGCCAGCAGCGATATCACGTTCGATGAAGATATCTAGGAACGTAGAAGTACGGCCCAGAGACATTGCAGCACCATTCTGAGATTTAACAGCAGCTAGGTAGCCGAAGTAAGTCCACTGAATTGCTTCTTGTGCGTTAGTTGCAGGACCAGAGATATCACAGCCGTATTTAGCTGCCATAGTTTTGATCTGGCCTAGAGCACGGTGCTGTTCTGCAATTTCTTCACGAAGTTGCATAGTCGCTTGAAGATCTTCGCCTTTCTCGAAACGCTCTTGTAGAGACGTGAACTGAGCGAACTTGTCTTTCATTAGACGATCGATACCGTATAGTGCTACGCGACGGTAATCACCGATGATACGACCACGGCCGTATGCATCTGGAAGACCAGTCAGAACACCAGACTTACGACATTTCATGATGTCAGGTGTGTAGATATCGAAAACGCCTTGGTTGTGCGTCTTACGGTACTCAGAGTAAATCTTAGATACCATTGGATCTAGTTCACGACCGTATACTTTGCATGAACCTTCAACCATACGGATACCACCGTTAGGATGATTGCACGCTTAAGCGGAGCATCAGTCTGTAGACCAACGATAGTCTCAAGATCTTTGTTGATGTAACCTGCGTCATGCGCAGTGATGGTAGAGATAACAGAAGTATCGAAATCAACAGGAGCATGAGTGCTGTTTTCCTGTTTGATACCTTCCATAACCTGATTCCAAAGCTTGTTAGTCGCTTCAGTACCTTCAGATACTAGGAAAGACTCATCACCCTCATATGGAGTGTAGTTTTTCTGGATGAAGTCGCGAACGTTTACATCGTTCTGCCATTCGCCAGCGGCGAAACCTTCCCAAGCTTTAGCAAATTGCTCTGCCATGACATACCTACCTTTTTAGTAGAAAAAACACGTACTGATTTAATCGCTGTTGAGCTCATCACCATCAAGTGACGGTGAACAGTACACTTTCATTAACAATAATACGGATAATCAAACCAAATGTTGCTGTTAGAAAATGATTTCATTATTCGTATTAGTACTAATACGTCTCTTAAGAGAGGGCAGAGCCAATGCTCTGCCCCCCCTTCATAATTACAATAGCGCCGGAATACCGTATTTGCCTTCAAGCATACCTACCGCCAGCATTGCAACGAAGCAGATGACAAGCACAGAGGCAGGAATAATAATACGATCCATGAACGATAGTTTTTTCGCTCGCTCTTTGTCACCAATCAGACCGTTGTTATCTAGCAACATCGTCAGTGCCCATGCCAGTACAGGGTTTGCAACCGCTGAAGCAAAGATACAGATACCTGCAGCCTGTGAATCTTTAGTGTCTTTAACCATCTGCATACCAGCTTCAAGTAGTGGCAAGAACACACCCACAAGAAGCGCGATACGCATTACTGGTGGCCATACCGCTACATCCATTGGGAAACCAAGGATAGCGATAAGCATTACCAAGCAGCCAAGAACAATCGCACCGCCAGGGATAGGACGCTTCGCGATTGCCGCAGGGATCATATAAGTCCCCCCAAGATGATGTAATGTTACCACCACCAACAGCTGTACCCACAATCTGACGGATTGAACACATTGTCATCGTGTCATCCACATCCATAAGAACTTTGTCAGTACCACGAGGGTAGTTCAGTTCTTGGAAGATACGGTGGCCTAGGAAGTCAGGTGACCACATTGCAACAGCCAGAATGGCAAATGGTAGTGATGCAATGAAATGCTGTAGGTTTGGAAGACCAAGCATCCAACCTTCAGTTGTAGAACCCCCCCACCAGTAAACAGGATTCAGGTTTGGCAGACCCATTTCGGTTTCGAAGGTTAGATCAAAGCCTGCACCAAATGCAAGTGCAACGAGAAGTCCCGTTACTGCACAGGCTGGGATCGCAACCAGCGCTTGTTGATTTTTGCTAGGAAAGCATAAAGTACAATGTTAACCGCCAGTACAACCAAGCCGACATAGCCCAGGCTGCCTTTGGCTATTTCAGCACTTTCCAGTCCGGTAGCCCAATTTTGGATTTGGCCAATCTGGCTCATCGCCCCCCCGGTAAATCCGAGGAATACCAGCAAACCACCGGCAACCCCTTCCCCGGTCAGGTTGACCAGCTTGGAACCGCCCTTAAAGTAGCTAAGTAACAGACCGAATACACCAAGAAGGATAGCAAGAGCAAGAGGGTGTGCACCGGCAAGGGCAATGGTACCGATCAATGGGATCATTGGACCGTGGTTACCTGCCAGGTTGGCGCGAGGGTTGATGAATCCGGAGGCTAGAACGCAGAACAGAAGAGCAGGGATGAGCATTTCAACTCGTGCGACTTCAATGGCGAATTCTTTGCCGAGGTTGATATGGTCCCAAGCTTCGGTCAGGCCATCGGCCCAAGACATCATTACCGCAGAGTACATTGCGATAATACCGATAGTACCGGCTAGGGCTGGGACTAAATCTTCAAGCTCAAAACGGAAGTCACGGCCTGGCAGGTTAAGACCAAAGCGGCGTGGCTTCATGATTTTCAGCTCATGATCAAGATAGTCAGAGCGACTTGAGAAGTCAGAGGCAGGGCGGTGTAGCTCCTGATAACTTCTTTCTTCAGATGACATAAGTGCCTCGTTCTACGTTTAAATAATTATTGTATTTAGTGTTTGTAACTCTAATGCGCTTACCTGGAAATTCAACCCTCCCAGGTGCGAGCTATTCTAGGTGTAATTATATTTCACCAAATTTTACCGAAGTGTACCGCTTGGTCCGTTTCAGGGAATTGATCTTGATCACTACGCTTAAAAAAATGTAGGAAAAAAACCAAAAAAAATTGAGTGAGAAGAGATTTTGTTATGGGAAATGAAAGAAGTTATATAACAAAAGTAAAACTGTGAACGAGCTCGCAATAGAGGGTTTGTTGTTAAGTTGCTGTTTTGTAATGCTTTTTATTTCTGAGGGCCGTAATTTACGGCTTACAGGGTTAACTACACCAAAAGTAGCAGTCTTCGTCACTATTTTTGAACCGAGTAATTGGCTTGTAGAAATAGTCATAAAAAAACCAGTAATCCCGTTTCTGGCTTTTCTGGCGATTAAGCTGCAGCTCTGTAATAAAATTACTGACTTTTTGCTTATTATCCGTTGAAGCATGTGGAACGGCGCTGGCTTGCTGCTGCATTATCAGCCTAGCAGAGAGGTAGGATAAATGTGATGTAGTGAATGGCTGGAGGAAGTGGCGTCCTTGCCACTTGCGGTCTTATCGCTCTGCGACTCGAAATTCACCTAGCTGGTTTTTCTGGTTTTCTGCCAGCTGTGACAAGTGGCTACTGGCTTCGGCTGTCTGGCTGATACCGGCCACATTCTGACTAATAATGTCATTAATAGTGTTGATGTTACGGGTGATATCATCAATAGCACGGCTTTGTTCGTCAACCGAGGCTGTGACATCGCCGTTGACATGGCTGATATGTTCCAGGGCCTGGGTAATGGATTCAATCTGGTTGCTGGCTTGCTCTGCGATCTCGCTGTTGGTTTTGACTTTGCTCAAGCTGTTGTTGACGGCATCGACCACTGCAGAGGACTTATGCTGAAGCTGTTCGATAATAGTTTGGATCTGCTGGGTGGAATCCTGGGTCTTGGCGGCAAGAACCCTGACCTCATCGGCGACCACGGCAAATCCTCGCCCGCTTTCTCCGGCGCGTGCTGCTTCAATCGCTGCATTGAGCGCCAGAAGGTTAGTCTGTTCGGAAATGCTGTCAATAACCGTGATAACTTCACTGATTTTGATACTTTGCTCGTTGAGATCTGTCACCTGAGCCGACGTTTCGTCAAGCTGCAAAGCTAAGTCTTGAGTCAGCTGACGGGAATGCTGGGCAATCTCGGTACTTTCTGCGCCCATAGCAAGTGCCTGTTGGGCACTCTCATCGGCCGTTTTAGCATAACCATCTACTTGCGATGCGGCTGCGGACAACTCTGTCACTGCGGCTGCAATTTGCTCTACTTGCTGTTGTTGCTCGCGGCCGTTGACTTCACTTTGGGTCATGACTGCGGCTAGTTCTGTCGAAGAGGTCGCAACTTCGTCACTGACACCACGGAGTGAACGGATTGTTTGTGCCAGTTGGGGAAATAGCATCATCAAGGCTGTCGCCTAGCAGGCCAATTTCATTTTTTCCCTTGATGTTTGTTTGGGGCATTGAGGTTACCGTCGGCTAGCTCTTTAACCGCTTGATAAAGAGAGCTCATTACTCCACTAATTGCACTTGATAGAAAGATGCTAATCGTTAAAGCTAATATGGTAGCAATTGCTGTCGCGGTTAATTGGCTTGTCGTTACTGAATCTAATAGCTCAGAAGTCTTTTCAGATAAATCTTCTGTTTTATGAATAGATGCTTCCGCCAAAGAGGTAATGATCTTGGTGTTATTATTACCCCAGTTCAATCATACGATTGGTTGTTAGTTTCTTGTCTTTCTGTAACTGGATAATTTCCTTTAGCTGCAGTTCCCAAAGCTGGGCATTATTAATTATTGTTTGTGTTTCCGGCCAGTGGTTGAAATCTTTGAGATAAATATTTAATTTCTCAGCATATTCCAACGTCTTTTGTGTATCCTGTTGACTTTGGCCTTTAACACCGACAGCAACATGATAAAGCATTAATCCAGCTGTATCTGACATATCCGATAAATTGTTGGTCCAAAGGTCTATATCGTCAGTATTTCTATTATTCGCGATTAATGCATCGGTTGCGGTGATATCGGTCGTTATCCAGCTGGTTGCATCATAAAGTTTGAGGATTTTCTGGCGTTGTTCTCTGAGTTGTTCTGAAGCTGGACATACAACTTGTAGTTATTAACGAAGGTATCTAACGATTGTTTGGCCTGTGGAGTCAGGGCGCGGTTATCTGTTTGCATCAAGGCATCATAACTACGCTTTACTTTGGTTAGGTTTTCACCGTTGACACTGACCATTTCATCCATACGCTCATAAAAGCCAAGCGCATAAATCGATTTCATTCGACTTACATCCTGTAAGTCCTGAAATTCTTTCATGGTACTGTTAAAAGCGATGAAGTCATTGACTTTATTCGTGTTGGTTTCAACTTCAGATAATAGATTCTGGCTGATTATTATTGTAATAATAAAGCATAGAACAGCAAATGCTGATGATAACGAAAGGAGTATTCGTAAAGGAAGGTTTTTAATTGTATTTAGCATAATTACTCAACGTATAAATAAAGAGCTTCACTTGGTAGCGACACTGATTATGGTAATTAGTATTATTGTTGCATATTGATATAACATCGGCGCAAGCAATGGAATTATCCGTTATTATATAGCCAGCAAGTTTAACTTAATAGAATTATTATATTTATCTCTTGTTAGTGCGTGTCTAAATACAAAATAAATTAACTATTTTATTTTAAATAATATGAAATAAAATTATATATATTGCCTTATATTCACATTGTTATCTAAGGTATTATTGTGATGAATAATAAATATCATATTGACATCAATGCTTTATTAATGGGCCGTAAGATTTTCATAGCTTATCTATTGTGCAATAAAGCATGGTGAATTTTCATGCTATATTGCCTTGTACTTTATATGGGCGTGTTCCGACTTGGCATATTAGTATGCTGTGTAAGTAATATTTTGCTCTCCAGAGAGGTGAGTTATCTGTGCCTAAAAAAGTAAATGCTGACTTTTTGACCGTCGTCCCATATTGAAATCACACCAAGTGAAAGTAATCACAGTTAAATTTCCCATGCTATAGCAGAATGAATTGGTCAGATGAGTATAGTTCAATGCTTTATTCTGATTACTGATAATTATTCATTACTTTAGTCCGCCGTTTTTGATTAATGCAGACTAAACAAGATGAGAATAAGAGGGATACGATGAAAGCAACGATAGCATCAAATATAAACGCAATGCGTGATGACTATATTGCCGCAGTGAAGCGTTTAGTTGCCATACCCAGTGTTTACCAGGATGACGACAGTGATACACCATTTGGGCAACCTATAGATGATTGCTTAACGGAAACCCTGCAGTTCTGCCATGAACTGGGGGTTTGCTATCTATAAAGATCATAAAGGCTATTACGGTTACGCTGAGATTGGCGACGGTGAGCAGATGATTGGCGTGCTGGGCCACTTGGATGTAGTGCCTACCGGCGAGCTTTCAGCCTGGGATTCAGCACCATTTGAACCGGAAATCCGAGATGGCAAGCTTTATGGCCGGGGGGGCACACAGGATGACAAAGGCCCAACGTTGGCTGCCATCTTTGCTGTTAAGGCCCTGATTGATAGCGGAATAAAGCTGAACAAACGGATTCGGTTTATTTTTGGTACCGATGAAGAAACATTATGGCGCTGTATTGACCGTTACTTAGAAAAAGAAGAAGTTCCGCAGTGCGGCTTTACGCCGGATGCTGCGTTTCCATTGATCCATGCGGAAAAAATGCTGATCCAATCCTGCTTCATGGGCCTGGAGATGAACAGCTGCAACTGGATTGTGGTGGGACTTTGAATGCGGTACCGGATCTGGCGAAATATGAAGGTCCGCTTTGGGAAGAGCTCGTAACAAAACTCGATGAGCTTGGTTTTGATTTTACCGCCGAGGATGCCGAAGTCACGGTATTTGGTAAAGCAGCCCATTCCGCAGCATCGGATATGAAAGGTGTCAACGCAATTGCCCGCCTGTGTATTGCCCTGTGCGAACTTGGCGTCACGCATCCGACAGTACGCTTCGTGGCCGAGCAGATTGGCCAAGATGCCAATGCCAAAGAAATTTTTGGCCCTGTTGAAGATGTCAGCGGTAGGCTGACCTTTAATGTCGCCCAGCTCTGCATTGATTCTCAGTACAGCAAGCTAGGAATTGATATTCGGGTGCCGGTGACCTTTAGCAAAGACAATTTTGACAGCGATATGGCGGCTGTTACCGAGCAGTATGATCTTCAGTATGAAGAATTTGATGTATTGCCGTCACTGTATATGCCGGCAGAAAGCCCGGTTATTCAGACGTTGATGGCTGCCTATCAGGAAGTAAGCGGTGATCTGGAAAGTCAGCCTATGACCTCTGGGGGGGCAACTTATGCTCGCGCTATCCCTAACTGTGTTGCCTATGGGGGCTATTTTTCCCGGTCGTGACAAAGTTGAGCACATGCCCAACGAACACCTCATTATTGATGACATGCTTAAAGCGATGAACGTGTATGCAAATGCGATCTATCAATTGCAGGGAGTAGAGCTATGACCACAGCAACTGAGGCAGGGAAAGTGAAAAAATCATTCAAAATGCCAACGGTTTACACCATTCTCTTTATTATCATTGCCCTCGTGGCATTGCTAACCTGGATTATGCCAGCCGGTAAGTATGATTATATCGTTAACGGTACTGATCAGATTATTCCGGCTGCGGAAGTGCTGGATTATGATGGCGGGGGGGAACGCTTGTTGCCGGTCCCGGGTTCTTATCAGGAGCTGGAATCTTCGCCGCAAGGATTCATTGATGTGCTGATGGCGCCGATCAAAGGTTTTCACAAAGCGTAGATGTTGCGCTGTTCGTGTTGGTGATCGGCGGATTCCTGGCTGTGACAATGCGACTGGTGCGATGGATTCCGGTGTGGCAGCGATTGTGCGTAAATTCCACGGTCGCGAGCAGATGATGATCCCGGTATTGATCAGCTTGTTTGCACTGGGGGGGTCGACCTACGGAATGGCGGAAGAAACGGTGGCTTTCTGGGCCGTGATCTTGCCGGTAATGGCAGCTGCCGGTTACGACCGTATGGTCGCCGCAGGTATCATTCTGCTCGGTTCGGGGGGTCGGGGGGGTACTGGCATCAACCGTTAACCCGTTTGCTACAGGTATCGCATCCGGATTTGCCGACTTGCCAATTGGTGAAGGTATTGGATTGCGTGTGGTTCAGCTGGTTATCTTGATTGCACTGGCTTCCTGGTTTGTGATGCGCTATGCCTCGAAGGTCAAAGCCGACAAGTCGCAGTCAGTGCTTGCTGACATTGAGTTCAACGATGAGTTTTCTCATGTAAGTGAAGATACCGGTGAGTTCACGACCAAGCAAAAACTGACGATGAGCGTGTTCTTCGGTGCTTTCCTGGTGATGATCTACGGTGTGATCCCATGGGAAGACATGGGGATTACAGCTATCCCGACTCTGTGGTGGTGGTTTGATGAACTGTCGACTCTCTTCTTGGCTTCTGCCATTTTGATTGCGCTGATCAACCGGATGTCCGAAGGCGATTTTATCAAGACCTTCCTTGAAGGGGCCAAAGATCTGATCGGTGTTGCATTGGTGGTAGCGGTTGCCCGTGGTATCTATGTTGTGATGGATAACGGTGTGATCATCGACACCATTCTCAACTGGGCTGAAGGTGCCGTTACTGGCTTGTCGTCTGGTGTGTTTGTTGTAGTGACGTACTTTGTCCACATTGTATTGAGCTTCTTTATTCCATCAACATCGGGTTTGGCAACGGTCTCTATGCCTTTGATGGCACCGCTGGCTGACTTCTCCGGTATTGGTCGTGATTTGATCATTACTGCTTATCAGTCTGCAAGTGGCTGGATCAATATCTTTGCGCCGACGGCGGGTCACCTTGTAGCTGGCTTGGCCTTGGCGAAAATCCCTTATGAGCGTTTCCTGAAATGGGTGATGCCGTTTGTGATCATGGTGTTGGTGGTAACAGTTGTTATTCTATTTGCCGGTGCCGCGATGGTGTAATCACTGGATTTCAGATCCTGGTTTCGAGTTTCTAGGGGGGGTTGAGTTCTAGGTTCTTGCAGCTAGTTTCTAAGTGCTAGGTAAAGTAAAGAAAGGCGAGTTCGACGTTAAGTCGGGCTTGTCTTTTTCTTTTATTGGAATGCAAGATTGAGAACTGGGGCTGTCAATTTATTTCTGGTATTATCGAAATATGTAAGTATGACGGAATTGATCATGGAACTGGAAATTGTTGCTAAGGCCTTGAAAGAGCTAGGACACCCAACGCGCCTGCGGGTGTATAAACATTTAGTGAAATCGGGGCATAGCGGGTTGCCTGTTGGTAAGCTGCAGGAAGAACTTGGTATTCCTGGTTCGACATTGTCACACCATATCTCCGGGGCTCGTCTCTGCCGGGCTGATTCAGCAACAGCGAGAGGGGGAGAACACTGTACTGCATCCCACAATATGACATGCTGGAAGGTGTCGTGGGCTTTTTGCAGGATGAGTGTTGTAGCAGTCAACTGCCGCGTGACGGGAAAATGTAGACTGCATTTCTCCGTATTTCTGTGTCCTTGTTACTCTTTTGGCCGCAAGGCAAGTACGTGCAATAACCTTTCTGGGGGGGCCTGTGGCCAAATGAGCGGGCTGGCAACAGGGTTGTTTTCATGGAACCAGCCGGTAAAGCGCTGAGTGTTATATTGATAAAACTGTACGGTGTTGTAGAGCGGAACCGTAATCTGCTGACCGGCGATAATTTCATTGAGTTCGCGAATAATAGCCAGGCGCTGGTGAGCAGTTGAGACTGTTGGAAATTGTGTGAGCAGTTCATCTACCCGGGAGCTTTGATAGAAGTGCATTGCATAGCGCGGATATTGCGGGGCTTGGTAACGACTATTGAAGGCGGAATCAAAGTACTTGAAAGGCGTAGGGCCTTGAGGAAAGTTGGTAAGGGCCAACGTATAATCGCCTACAGTCAAGCGATCCACGAAGTGATTAAAATCTACCTCGACCGGATGAACTTTGATACCAATGTGATCCATCATGTCCGCCAGTAGCAGGGCGGTGATATTAAAATCAGACCAGCCTCTTGGCGTTAGAAGAGTCAGCTCAAACTTGTTACCTGATGGCAGCTCTCGCCAGCCGTCACCATTTTTATCTGTGATGCCCAGGATGATAACTGATCTTTTGCCAACTCAGGATTGTGTGTCATATAAGGTAGATATTTTTCAGTAGCGACCGGATCTGCCCAATGAGTAAAGCGTTGGCTCATACCTGAGGCTAAAGTTGACGGTACACCTTGGCCAAAGGCGGCGAGATCAATCAGCTGCTGTCGTTGTACCGACATCGATACTGCGCGACGAAATCCCACCTTTTCAAAGACCGCTCTGATTTCCGGATCGGCAGCCTTGAAGTTAAACAGAAGGCTGATTGGGCTAGAAGGTGGCAACCAGTACTTAAAATCAGGTGAATAGGATGCATATTGGCGCTCTATGTCCGGGATAAACGAGCCAGCCCAGTCAAACTCCCCCCCTTTGCTATTCGCGCAATAAAATCGTCGTTATTGGTCACTTTCGGATAGCGAAGGCAATCGATGTGGCGCTTATCGTCTTGCCAGTAGAATGGATTGTTGCACTGCAAGTAGCCATTTTCATTTAAGGCTTCTATTTGGGTGTAAGGACCGGTACCAATTGGAGCGGCATTTTCGAATGTGGCAGGGTCTGCAATTTGTTCCCACTGATGTTTAGGAACAATCGGCAGTAATACTAAGGTATATGCCACCAGCGCATTGGGTTTGGTTAGCTTAAAATATACCTCTGCGGATCCGCGACGATGAACACTTTTTACCCATTGATTTATGCCATGTGAATCAAGTTTTGGGTATTTTTGTGCTAGTGAAAACGAAAAAACAACATCATCAGCGGTGAATGGTTTTCCATCTGACCAGGTGACATTACTCCTAAGAGTAAAAGTGATCCCTTTGAGATCTTTATCCAGTTGGTAACTAGTAGCAAGTCGGTATTCAGGCTTGTTGTTTTGCAGAGTATTGAAAATGATTAGTGGTTCAAAGATAAACTCATGCGTCGTTGGCATGCTAGCTTTTGAATATGGATTGAAATTGGCAGTAACCCTATCCGTATAAGAGGGTACAACGGTCAGAATACTACGACTTTTATGTTCTGATGTAGATGCACTTAACTGACTAGAAAACAAAGTAAAACCAATTAGTAACAGCCTAATGCTAAGGTGAGTAACTTGGTTAAAATAGGCTCTAAACATATACCAATCCGGAAAGACTTACGCTATGACGATTTTATCGCAATAACCTACCTTAAGTTGGGGCTATTATCAAATAACCAAATTTGTCTGATAACTGATTAATTATGCACACTATTTAACTGTTGATTCCTGGTGGTTTTAGGTTAACAAAATGTTGCCAATTGTGGTTTGTGGTGATACCTTCGATGAAGTGCTCGGAAAACAGACTAAATCTCTATAACTAGTTTTATGTGCCAGACAGGCCGAACGAATGGTCAATGAGAGTCGTTAAAGAGCTAAATTTCCCGATTCACGGAGCAACAGGAGTTAGCGCGCATGGCAGATGTAGTGGCGCTTGATGTAAAGGAACTGCATAAGTCTTTTGGTCAGAATGAAGTCCTAAAAGGAATTTCACTGACGGCTCATCGTGGCGATGTCATTTCAATTATTGGCTCTTCCGGTTCAGGAAAGAGTACATTCCTTCGCTGCATCAATTTATTGGAAACACCGACTCAGGGTGAAATCTGGGTGAATGGTGAATTGATAAAAATGAAAAATAATCGCCGGGGGGGCGAGTTTTTGCCGGTAGATGAAAAACAGGTGCAGCGAATCCGTTCTCGACTAGCGATGGTATTCCAGGGTTTCAACCTTTGGTCTCATATGACGGTACTGGGTAATGTCATTGAGGCGCCAATTCATGTTTTGGGTGTGCCTAAAGCGGAAGCGATTGAAAAAGCTGAGGAAATACTGAAGAAAGTGGGTTTGTACGAGCGACGCAATTATTATCCCGGTCACCTTTCGGGTGGCCAACAGCAACGGGCAGCAATAGCAAGAGCCTTGGCGGTCGACCCGGAGGTGATGCTATTTGATGAACCTACGTCAGCACTGGATCCGGAGCTGGTGGGTGAGGTACTGGGCGTAATGCAAGATTTGGCGCAGGAAGGCCGAACAATGCTGGTGGTGACGCACGAAATGGCGTTTGCCCGTGATGTTTCGAATCAAGTGATGTTTTTACACCACGGGTTGGTTGAAGAGCAGGGGGGCATCCTGACAAATTATTCACCAACCCTGAATCAGAAAGGTTACAGCAATTTATCTCTTCGATTTACTAAACTGAAAGTTCGGTATTTTAATCACTGTGCTGGTTATGTTTGGGGGGGACAGGCCGGGACAGATGCAAACACAACAGGAGTAGAAGATGAAAAAATGGATTTTGGCAGCTGCGTGGTATCAGCACTAGGGGGCGACATCAGTGCAGGCAAAAGACTGGAAAGTGGTACGTTTCGGTATTGAAGGTGCCTATCCTCCTTTTAGCTGGACAGAGCCAAATGGTGAACTGAAAGGGTTTGATGTTGATATGGCCAATGCCCTGTGCAAAGAGCTGCAGGCGAAATGTAAGATTGTTGCCCAGGACTGGGATGCATCATTCCTTCGCTGCTGGCTCGTAAATATGATGCCATTATCGCGGCAATGTCTATCACTGAAGAACGTAAAAAGAAAGTTGACTTCACTGGCAAATACGCCCTTATTCCAAACAAGTTTGTTGCCAAGAAGGGTACTGAGATTGAGTTTACCAAAGCCGGTCTGGAAGGTGTGAAGGTGGGTGTCCAGCGTGCGACGACCCATGATAAGTACCTGACTGATAACTTCGGCGGTTCAGTATCCATTGTTCGCTATGGTTCTTTTGATGATGCCTACCTGGATCTGAAAGCGGGCCGTATTGTGACTATCTTGGGTGATGCTTCTGCCTTGGAAGAAGGTTTATTGAATAAGAGCGGTGGCGATGGTTATGAGTTTATTGGTCCGGCGTTGACTGATCCGGAATGGTTCGGTGATGGTTTCGGTATTGCCGTGCGTAAGCAAGACAAAGACCTCACCAAGCAGCTGGATCAGGCTATCAAGTCTCTGCGTGAAAAAGGCGTCTACCAGGAAATCGCGGCGAAATACTTCGCTTATGATGTCTATGGGCAATAAAGCGTTGTAGGTATGAGTGTCTAGAGGCGAGTTTCGAGCGAGGTGCTCGTTACTCGTCCCTGGTTACTTTTCCCTTTGCAGTATAAAGGAGCAACCTTTTGTTAGATTTAAAAGGATATGAATGGTCACTGGCTGAAGGGGCATGGATTACCCTGCAGGTAGCTTTGCTATCACTAGTGCTGGCCATGATCTTAGGTATGCTGGGCGCTTTGGCAAAGCTTTCTCCGTATCGCTGGGGCGAGGGGCGATAGCCACACTCTACACCACGGTGATCCGTGGGGATCCCCGATTTGGTCCTAATGATGCTGATCTTCTTCGGCGGACAGATGCTGTTGAATGACAGCCTGTATAGTGCCAACGAGTGGCTTAATAACTACTTCACTTCATCGGATCCTAACCATGAGTGGACGGAGTATTTACCGGATTATATTGAAATTAGCCCGTTCGTGGCTGGCATCTTAACAATTGGTTTTATCTTTGGTGCCTATATGGCAGAAACATTTCGCGGTGCGATTTTATCGGTTGATAAGGGTGAACTTGAAGCCGGCAAAGCGTATGGGATGAGTAGTTTTCTTTCCTTCTACCGCATTTTGTTGCCGCAGATGATCCGCCATGCATTGCCGGGATTTGGCAACAACTGGTTGGTGTTGCTGAAAACGACCGCACTAGTATCGATCATTGGGCTCGATGATATGGTACGTAAAGGCGCGTTAGCTGCGGGAACCACACAGATGCCATTTACCTTTTATATGACGGTTGCTGTTATCTTCCTTATTTTTACCTCTTTCTCCACATCGGCACTTAAGTGGGTAGAGCGTAAATTCAGTATTCATACGAGGTAAGTGATGGACTTTAGTATTCTTATCGAAAGCTGGCCACTATACCTCGAAGGTTTCTATACCACGGTATGGATGGTGTTTGTCGCCTTGGTTTTCGGCTTGCTGATTGCGGTTCCAATTGGCATTGCCAGAAACAGCAAACTACCGGTGGTATTCGGGCCTGCATGGGCTTTCATCTATTTTTTCCGCGGTACGCCACTGCTAATTCAGCTGTACCTAATTTATTATGGGCTAAGTCAGCTGATTGTTGTTCAGGGTACCTTGTGGCAGGAAGCCTGGTTCTGCGCACTGTTCGCCTTTGTTCTAAATACCGCTGCCTACACGGCCGAAATTATCCGCGGTGCAATCAACAGCATGCCAAAAGGTGAAATTGAAGCGGCGAAGGCTTATGGTATGAGTACGCCACAGGCATTCCGCCGAGTGATCCTGCCGAGCTCTTTACGACGTGCACTGCCCGCATACAGTAACGAAGTGATCTTTATGGTTCATGGCTCGGCCGTGGCTGGTATCGTCACCATCGTTGATCTGACGGGGGCGGCCCGAATTGTCAACTCTCGTTACTATGCACCGTTTGAATCATTCCTGTTTGCAGGCATTTGCTACATGATGCTTACGTTTGTCATCATCTGGGGTTTCAGAAAGCTAGAAGGCCATTGGATGAAGCATTTACGGCCGTTGAGCTAGAATGAGTTCCTAGAATTTAGTTTCCGGAAAAACAGTAAGCGTAAAAAAGCCCAGATATTCTGGGCTTTTTGCTTTTCTCGGAGTGCGGTTATTTGAACGTAGACCAAATTGGCGCATGATCAGACGGTTTCTCGATGCCACGAAGCTCGTAGTCGATTCCCGCTTCAACACAGCGTTCGGCCAGTGAGGGGGTCGCCAGCACGACATCGATGCGAAGGCCGCGGTTATCAACAAAGCCTTTGGAACGGTAATCAAACCACGAGAACTTGTCGTCAACGTCAGGGTGAAGTTGGCGGAAGGTATCAATGAAACCCCCAGTCCATAAGTGTTTTCAGCCACTCGCGTTCAATAGGCTGGAAGGAGCATTTACCCGTTTTCAGCCAGCGCTTGGCATTGGCCGGCCCGATACCGATATCCAGGTCGATTGGGCTGATATTGATATCGCCCATTACAATCACTTCTTCTTCACTGTTGTGGTGGTTATTCAGGTAGCCCATCAGATCAGCATAGAATTTTTCTTTCGCCGGAAACTTGGTTTCATGGCTGACATTATCGCCTTGCGGGAAGTAGCCATTGAGGACGGTGACTTTCTTGCCGTTATCCTGTTCGAAGGTTGCCATGATCATACGGCGCTGGGCATCCTCGTCATCGTTCGGAAAGCCTTTTTTCACTTCGATAGGCTCGTGCTTGCAAAGCATTGCTACCCCGTAGTGCGCCTTTTGACCATGGTGGTAAACCTTGTAGCCCATAGCTTCGACATCTTCGAGAGGAAAGGCTTCATCGTGAACTTTGATTTCCTGAAGACCAATGACATCAGGCTGATGTTTGTCGATCAGTGCCTGAAGTTGGTGAAGGCGAGCTCGGAGGCCGTTAATGTTGAAGGAGATTACTTTCATTTTAATTTGATATCCTTGAATAGTGCCGCATGGCGCTGTTTTACTGGATGTTATGATATTGGCTTATACGAAACAATACGATAAATGATGGTATAAGACGATCTCTGACGCCACTTTTCGCCCCTATAATTAGAGCGTTTTTAGAGTGTTGAGCGCCTTCAATGCTACCATTTTAATCAAGTGAACTGATGGAAAATGTGCATATACCACTGCTTGATGGTTGAATGCTCCTGGAAGGAAAACACCAGGCAATGGTTCTACTTGCAACTGATGTGAAGAAGGCACCTGGAGAGTCTTTGATCAGATGTTAATAGATTAGAAAAGAGTCGCTGGAGCTCAGGCTATAGGCATAAAAAATGCCGGCCATAGCCAGCATTTTCTTACGTAAAGTCTTCGACTTATAAAGCAACTACGTTCGCTGCTTGGAGGCCTTTTTGACCTTGCTCTGTTTCAAAAGAAACTTTCTGGCCTTCCGCGAGAGTTTTGAAACCCTCAGAAGCGATAGCACGGAAATGAACGAATACGTCAGCACCGCCGTTATCCTGAGTGATAAAACCAAAACCTTTATCTTCGTTGAACCATTTAACGGTACCAGTTGCTTTAGACATGAATTTCACCTAATTTTTTAATAAAAGAATTCGCACTGATGTATATGAGCGAACCAAGGTGCATATTAAGGCTGAATTCGGAGTCATACCAATTAAAAATATCTAAAAACGCCATATCATCACAAAAAAACTCTCAGACAGAGGAAAGTGGGAAGACACCTTTACCTTTAGGCACATATTCACTGTAGTAGAATTTTTTTGTTGTACATTTTTTGTGTACAGCTTGGTCACTATCTTGTCACCACACCCAATTCAAGTTGATCATAAGTTGTTGAATTTAAATATTTAATTTGATGGGTGGAATTAAAGGAGATTATTTTCATTTTATTTACTCCTAAATGCTGCCAGATTGCTAGCTGTGACCAGATTTTACCATACAACTGCAGAGGCGGTGAAAGAACTCCGTTGGTGACTGGGTATATTTCTGGGAGAAAGGTAATTATAAATATTATACGGTAATTAAAATCATGCTTTAAATGTATTATTAGGTGTGATAATTTTCGTGCTTTCTATTTATCAAGCCTAATAAAAATGAAGCCAATAGATGATCTTGATATTCGGCTATTAAAGCTGTTTCTGGTAATTGTCGATAGCGGCGGGTTTTCTGCTGCCCAATATCAATTAAATATGCACCAATCCAGCATAAGTAAAAAGATGAGTGATTTAGAAACTCGCTTGGGGTATGACATTATGCCAACGGGGAAGAGGTGGTTTTAATTTAACCAGTGATGGTTTGAAGGTCTATGAGACAAGCAAGAAGCTATTTGAACATATCAGTGATTTTCAAGAAGAAATTAATGATATTCGTAATGTGTCGAGTGGCAATATTCAGATTGGCCTAACTGATAATCTAGCAACGAATAATAATTGCCACATTCAAGCCGCAATCAGTAGTTTCTGCGGGAAATATTCAAAAGTAAATATCAATACACATATTTTTGACACCTCTATGATTGAAAAAAACTTATTGGAAAATAAGTTTGATGTTGGAATTACGTCACCAGAAGTGTTCAAGAGTGGCCTTAAATATATCTATATTTTTAATGAGCAACAGCACTTATATTGCACCCCCCCATCACACTCTATATTGGGTTTAGGGCGTACCGTTACAGCTGAAGATGTAGTAGCTCATCCTGTCGTTGACCGTGGCTTGGCCCATCCTGTTACACCGCTGAACCATGTCAAAGAGCTGTCATATAAATCAAAAACGACAAACATGGAAGCTACTGCACATATGATCCTTTCCGGATATTTTATTGGGGTATCTTCCGGAGCATTATGCACAGATATGGATTGATCGTCAGCAGCTGGTCAAAATACCCACAACAACAGAGTTGGAATATAAACCTGATTTTTATTTGACTTTTAATGATAAGCAGGATCAATCTTGTGCCGCTAAGGCTTTAGTCTCCGCTATAATAGATGCACATAATCTGAAGACGGACTGTTAATTGGAAATCCTTTATTAATCGCTGTTATAAATCATCTCTCTAGCTACGCAAGTAATATAAAACTGGTTGTATTTGTCTCGGGGGAATATTATGGGGCAATATCTCTGTTGCATCGTGATTCATACGTTACTTTATTAATGCGCCAAGTAGATATAATAAAATTGCTATTTAAGTTTGGAGATAAATAGATATAACTACGCATCGTTTAATTGTGGTTAGTTTGAGGCTCCATTCTATGCAACACCCTTCTTTATCGTTTGATCTTGGTATTATTGAAGACAATACCCGTATGTTGGCTCGTCTTTGTTGCGATAAAGGGGTTATTCCAGTTGGAATTTCCAAACTAGTAGAAGGCGTAGAATCCATTGCACGTGCAATGATGTTTGGTGGTATCCAAACTATTGGTGACACACAAATTCAGAACCTGATCAAGCTTGCCGATCTGCCGTTACGAAAAATGTTGCTGCGACGGGGTATTATTGTCGGAGGTTGACAGTGTCATAGCGCACACTGATATCTCTCTTCATACTGAGCGTTCGGTATTAGAGGCACTATCGAGGGCGGCCGTTGCCGCTAACAAGAATCATGAGGTGATTCTCATGCATGATTTAGACAGCCTGTTCGATACCAGTGTCGTTGGTTCTGATACCGAAATGCTGGTGGAGCTGGTGTGGACGCTCCCTGGCCTGACGTTTGGTGGTATTAGCAGCTATTTAGCTTGCTTCGGTGAGAAGGAGTCCGCGACAGAAAATGGTTACTCGCTAGGTTATCAGGGTACTCTAACAACCAGGTCAAGTTGCCGTAACGTAGAAAACCTATCGGATGCTGGTATTGCGGGAGTTGTTCTGAGGATGCCAAGAAATGGAGTGCCTCGTTTGACTCAACTCCGTTTGGGTAGCTCTTTAATCATGGGGATTGGACTCAATGCGTCTTTAAACCCGGAGGTGCCCCAATCTGCGATAAGTCTTCAGGCTGAAATTGTTGAAATAAAAGAAAAGTCTTCTGTTTATATGTATTCGATTCATGCCGAGCGAGCGAATGATGAACTTCAGTTCAGTGAGCGCGGAGTCAGGTTAAGAGCATTGTGTGCGATAGGTAAGCAAGATGTCGATATCGACCTACTTACACCTGTGGATGACGGCATTGTGATCGTCGGGGGCGACTGACAACGTTTTAATTCTCGATATTACTGATGCGAATCGTAGTTATCAAATTGGTGAGCCGCTGAGTTTTCACCTTTCATACCATGGTGTAATGCAATGCATGGCATCGGAATCAGTAACAAAACACTACCGATAATAATTTTGGTCGTTTCCCCCCCTTGTTGCTGCTCCCGCTTATTCAGAAACTTCGAACAATACCATCAAATAGTCGTTACCGACCTTCAGGAGCGAACCGCTTATACTCTTATAGCTTGTTGGGTATAAGACAATTAATTGATGCGAGGTGAGTGTGATGGGTAAGCTGGTAAATGGCGTGTGGCGGGATGTTTGGTATGACACCGAATCCAGTGACGGTGAGTTTGTTCGCGAAGATGCGGGATTCCGCCGTTGGTTAACAGTTGATGGCAGCAACGGGCCCGAGGGTCAACAAGGCTTCAAGGCTGAGTCGGAGCGTTATCACCTTTATGTTTCGCTAGCTTGCCCTTGGGCGCACCGAACATTGATTTTTCGCCAGCTTAAAGGGCTGGTCCCTCATATTGATGTCACAGTTGTTAGCCCGGATATGGGCGAGCAAGGGTGGACGTTTAGTGAGCCAGAGCCGGTAAACGGTTTTCAGTTCATGCATCAGCTCTATACCAAAGCCAAGTCAGATTATACCGGTCGGGGTAACGGTTCCTGTATTGTGGGACAAACAGACTCAGACAATTGTTAGTAATGAGTCATCTGAAATTATCCGGATGTTTAACACGGCGTTCAACGATATTACCGGCAATCAAGATAACTACTATCCGCAGGCACTGCGCGCTGATATAGATAAGTGGAATGACTATATCTATCCAGCGATTAATAACGGTGTATATCGATGCGGGTTTGCTACTATGCAGGAAGCCTATGACGCTGCTTTCGAACAACTATTTTCGGCATTAGATAAGGTTGAAAACCATCTGGCCAGCAGTCGCTACCTAGCAGGAGATTCGTTGACTGAAGCAGACTGGCGTCTCTTCACGACTTTGGTTCGGTTTGATGCGGTCTATGTCGGTCACTTTAAATGCAACCTCAAGCGGATTGCCGATTACCCCAATATCCAAGGATACCTGAAAGAGCTTTACCAATATCCCGGGGGTGGCAGAAACGGTTGATTTCCACCATATCAAACGCCATTACTACTTCAGTCATACAGTGATCAACCCAACACAAATTATTCCGCTAGGACCTGAGCTGGACTTGCTGTCAGCGCATGGTCGTGACAGGTTTTGAACTGTTCCCAATCCGCGTATAGGCTAGCTGGCAAGTGCTGTTGGAGTATTGGTAAGCTGATAACGGTTAGCTCTGTTTTTATAAGTCAGTGCAATATGTTTTTGGCGAGGAGAGCTGTGTGGCTCACTCATCTGGCCGAGCAGCCGATCTCGCCACTGTGCTAAGTCATCGGGCAGTGGCATGGATGATACGGCTTGGAGGCTTTGCCGTACTTTAGCCTCGTCAAACTGTTTTAACTGGTAAAGGCATTGCAACCGACCTATATGTGCTTCGCTGCAATAGGGATAGTCAATAATAATCTGTTCATAGAGAACCAGTGCTTGGTCGGCTTGCTGGTCACTGGCAAGTTGATAGCAATGAGCCAGGGCTTTTTCCAGATTTTTGACAGATTGCATCAAGGCCTCATTGCTTCTTAGCGCGTTAAGCCGATTCTGACTGTGGCCGTCAAACTGATCCCTTAATTTCAAGGCGCGGTATATTTCTCCAATAATCTTTGTTTCACCAAGATGTACCAAGGCGGGTAATACGTCAGCGAGAACAACCGAGGGCAGCTTGGTAATGGTGTCGAAATAGGTCGATAAGCCAAGCATCAGTCGACGTTTAGCTTTGAGGGGCTGATCTTGAGCCAGAAATAACCTTGCAAGGGTGATATGACCAAAGCTGGTCAAAAATGGTTGCTGGGTCGGTAGAAGCCTTGAATGAGCACGGTGATGGATGGTTTTTAGTTCTAACCTGAGGTGCCTGCGGTTTTTACTAGAGTGCTGAGAAAAGTAAAGTTGCTCAAAAATGGCCGTAAATTCTGCAAAACGGATGATCCAGCCTACATCGATAATAGGAAGTCTTGCTGCGAGTGTTTTTCCCGCGGCAATAAGGCTGTCATCTTTGTTGAGATCGGCGGCCAGTTGGGCAACTTTCAATGCCCGGTGGCTGATACTTGGCGTGAGGTGCAAGGCTGCTTCGGCAGTAGCCAGTGCATCGTAAAAGTGTTGGCTCTCTTTCTGGTAGTTAGACAGGCAGTCATAGGCATCGATGATAAGCGGAGAGCGTTTGATGAGTTGCTCAAGCACGGCGATAGCCTCTGCTAATTTGCCCTTGTGATGTAACAGGCGTGCTTCAACCAGGTTTATTTTATGGGTGGGATTTTCTTTCTTTAAGATATCGGTAATCCGTTCGGCTTGCTCCCCACTGCTCAGACTCAATGAGCAGATCCAGCAACAATGCCTCGATTCGATGGTTGTGCCCCCCAATTCCCTTAGTTTCTTTTTACACAGCTCTATTGCCACAGCAATCCCCGTGGGGTTTCTAATGCTTCGTAGATAGGTTTGCGTTCAATACAGGCGATACGTACTTCAGTCAGCTTTTTTTTGATAACCGACAATGTAACCGGCTTGGTCATAAAGCTATCGGGTTCTACCGCCATCGAGGTTAGGATTACCTCGGTAGAATTATCGCCGGAGATCATGATGATGCCGCAGTCTGCCGATATGTATTTCCGCCGTCTCAGCAAACAGAGTAACTCAAATCCATTGAGGGTAGCATCAAGGTGATAGTCGGTTAGCAACAGGTCATAGTGATTTTTTTTACAACTCGCTATGGCCACTTGATGGGTCTGTGCGATATCGATATCACTAACGCCAAGGCTGTTCAGCAGGCTTTTTAATATCAACGCAGCAGAACGCTGATCATCAACAATCAGTATTTTTAACTTGCTGAAATCAATATTAATTGACTGAATGTTATTGCTCTGGGACATAACACATCCTTGCGTTAACACGATACCAACCAACATAAGTATTACTTACCTTGATTGGTATCAAATATGCACTTGGTTTTACTGTAGCTTGGTTCGTTGGGAATAGTTTGTCTCAAAAAAGAGATTCTTGTTATATGGTAGTCTTTTTTTTGGGTTCGCCAGAACAAAAATACTGAATAAAAAAGTGCACAAAAAAGCCAGCTGCTTGCGCAACTGGCTTATAAATGATGGTGGAGGGAGATGGATTCGAACCAT
>LLEM01000039.1_pt1 | contig 30415 bp, 36 predicted proteins | sample 595841 | NCBI WGS metagenome assembly LLEM01 (sample SAMN02919313, study PRJNA255460) | bioreactor metagenome | biome: chemostat; feature: culture 2012_10.2; material: sediment; isolation source: day64 10degC chemostat 2012 inoculated with Wadden Sea sediment taken from... | place: Germany: Bremen ...
GATGCACACATCGATACTGTTGGTGTGGGTAACATGGACAACTGGGAATTTGACCCATACCAGGGCATGGAAGATGACGAAATCATCGGTGGCCGTGGTGCTTCTGATCAGGAAGGCGGTATGGCTTCAATGGTTTATGCCGGTAAGATCATCAAAGATCTAGGCCTTGAAGACGAATATACCTTGCTAGTAACGGGCACCGTTCAGGAAGAGGACTGTGATGGTCTTTGCTGGCAGTACATCATTGAAGAAAGCAAGATTCGCCCTGAGTTTGTGGTTTCTACCGAGCCAACAGATTGCCAGATTTACCGCGGTCAGCGCGGACGTATGGAAATTCGCATCGATGTTGCCGGTGTGAGCTGCCACGGTTCTGCACCAGAGCGTGGTGACAACGCTATCTTCAAAATGGGGCCCAATTCTTAGCCAGTTAGAAGATCTTTCTCACAACCTGAAAGACGACCCATTCCTAGGCAAAGGTACACTGACTGTTTCAGAAATTTTCTTCACTTCACCAAGCCGCTGTGCTGTTGCAGATAGCTGTGCTGTTTCAATCGACCGTCGTTTGACTTGGGGGGGTGAAACTTGGGAAGGTTCGCTTGACGAAATTCGTGCGCTACCTGCGGTACAAGCAGCGAAAGCTGAAGTGTCTATGTACGAATACAACCGTCCTGCCTATACCGGTCTGGTTTACCCAACAGAGTGCTACTTCCCAACATGGTTGATCGACGAAGAGCACGTTGCTACTAAGACACTGGAAGCTTCTTACGAGCTATTGTTCGACAAGAAACCAACCGTAGATAAGTGGACATTCTCTACCAACGGCGTTTCTATCATGGGCCGCTACGGTATTCCTGTGATTGGTTTTGGTCCGGGTAAAGAGCCAGAAGCGCACGCGCCAAACGAGAAAACTTGGAAAGATCACCTTGTGACTTGTGCTGCGATGTACGCGGTGATCCCACAAATGTACCTAAAAGAGCTAAAGAAATAAGAACCAGTGTTGAGTAATCACTAGCTGAATAATCAACACGAGTACCATTTTCCGTCCCGAGGGGTGTCAGTTCGCTCTGCCTTAATGCTGACCTCATATCCCCCCTCGGGATGGATTTTCGTTCTTGGTTCGTGGCTATTGATTAATGATTTATCTTCTCGAAGTATCAGTTGCTTGACTGATACTTCGAGAAGGTATTCGTAGATAGACGAAAATTCCGGTGTAAACAAAGGGGTAGCGTTATGATTTCACAGCGTTCTTTCTTCTTGAATTCGAACAAGAGCACAGGCGGAACACCGTCGGCAATGCTCATTCGTCAGGGAGTTGTGGTTGACCATCAAGATGAGAAGAAAGCAGATATTTTGATTGTTGATGGTCAGATCGCCGAGGTTGCCCCCCCCTCCATATCCAGCTATCCGACTGACACTCAAATTATTGATGCTTCCGGTCTGTATGTGATGCCGGGAGGTATTGATGTCCATACCCCATTTTAATATTGATGTAGGGATTGCGCGTAGTAGTGATGATTTCTACACCGGCACTCGTGCCGCGGCCTGTGGTGGTACCACTACGGTGGTTGATCACATGGGCTTCGGACCTAAAGGCTGTAATCTTCATCATCAACTGTCTGTTTATAAGGAATATGCCAAAGAAACCGCGGTGATTGATTACGGTTTTCACGGCGTGATCCAGCATATTGACGATGAGATTTTGTCTGAAATGGCCTCGATGGTTGAGGTTGAAGGGATCTCCAGCTTCAAGCTGTACCTGACTTACGGCTATAAGCTTGATGATGAGTCGGTTCTGCGTGCGCTCGCTCAACTCAATAAAGTTCATGCCCTGACCACGGTTCACCCTGAAAATGATGCAGCGATCGCTCTAAGGCGCAGTCAGCTGCTTGAGGAAGGGAAAACAGCCCCTAAGTATCACGCCCAGAGTCGCCCGCTTGAATGTGAGGCAGAAGCCATTGCCAGAATGATCAATCTGGCGAAACTGGCTGGCGATGCACCGCTGTATATTGTCCATCTTTCTAATGGGCTTGGACTGGATTATGTCCGGCTTGCCCGCCAGAACCAACAGCCGGTTTGGGCTGAAACCTGCCCGCAGTACTTGTTGCTTGATGAGCGCTGCTACGAGCGGGAAGATGCGCTGAAATATATTCTTAGCCCCGCCGTTGCGCCCTGTTGAGGAGCGTGAAAAGCTGTGGCAAGGGCTGGTGGACGGCAGCATCGATACCGTTGCGACCGATCATTGTTCTTTTACCTACTCTGAACAAAAACAGCGTGGAAAAGACAATTTCAGTGCTTGTCCGAATGGCATGCCCGGCGTTGAAAATCGGATGCCGTTGCTGTTTTCCGAAGGCGTTATGAGCGGGCGGATCAGTCCGACCCGTTTTGTAGAGCTAACCAGTTATATGCCAGCCAAGCTGTTTGGGTTATACCCGCAAAAAGGTAGCTTGGTTCCGGGGGCTGATGCCGATCTAGTGCTGTTTGATCCCAAGCAGCAAGTCACAATTACTCACGATTTATTACACGACAACACCGATTACACCCCCGTATGAAGATATGAAGTGTCTTGGCTGGCCGATGATGACCATCAGCCGTGGACAGGTTGTCGCATGTAATGGCGAATTTATGGGGGGGAAAGCCGGGAATGGCCGCTTTATTCGCCGCAAACCGTTTCTAGATCAACATTAGTATTTGCACTAATGGATGTGCCGAGAACGGGGTTAAACCACAATTATAATTCAAGGAGTTAACATGAAACCCACTGCTGTTGTTGCCCTTGGCGGCAATGCATTGTTGCGTCGTGGCGACGCACCGAGCTTTGATAACCAGCTAGCTAACATCAAAATCGCAGCTAAGGCGATTGCTGAAATCGCCAAGGAATACCAGGTTGCGATTGTCCATGGTAATGGTCCGCAGGTTGGCCTGCTAGCCTTGCAGAACTTGGCTTATGACAAAGTCTCGCCTTATCCGCTCGATGTCCTTGGAGCTGAAAGCGAAGGGATGATTGGTTATATGCTGGCTCAGGAGCTGCAAAATCTACTGCCTGACACCGAAGTGGCCAGCCTTCTGACTCGTATTGAAGTGAATGCCGATGATCCTAGCATGTTGGATCCGACCAAGTTTGTTGGCCCGGTTTATAACGAAGACGAAGCCGGTATTTTGGCTGAAGCCAATAACTGGATCATGAAGCGTGATGGTGAATATGTCCGCCGCGTCGTACCGTCTCCTAAGCCAATCAATATTATCGACAAGAAGTCGATCGATACTTTGCTTGGTGCTGGCCAGATTGTGATCTGCTGTGGCGGCGGCGGTATTCCTGTGTGCCGTGGTGAATTTGGCTATCAAGGTGTGGAAGGTGTGATCGATAAAGATCTTTCAGCAACCTTGCTGGCTAAACAGCTCAAGGCAGACAAGCTGCTTATCCTGACAGATGCCGATGCCGTTTATTTAGACTGGGGCACAGAGAAGCAGCGTGCGCTACGGGCGACGACACCAGCTCAGTTAGGTGAACATCAGTTCCCGGCAGGTTCAATGGGACCAAAAGTTGAAGCTGCGGCCGATTTTGCCCAGTTTGGTGGTCGCGCCTATATCGGTGCACTTGAAGAAGGCTTAGAGGTATTGGCTGAACGTGCCGGTACTTGTGTAGCCGTTTAGATATTCACAATTCCCTACAGTTAATACCAATCTGTTTAAGCTGTTGAACAATCTCATGGTTTAGGTGACGCAACAGCTGATCCAGGTTGGTATAACAAAGCGAGACGTACCTTCGTCGATAAATACATAAAAATAGTTGCTGTGGGTGAAGGAGGCGATCTAAAGCGAAGTCGTCGCCACAAAAGCAGCATTGCGCCATAAGGGTACGTTTCATCATTTTACCGACAACAAGGTAGAACATTATGAGCAATTGTCCTAAGGATATGACACTGCCGCCAGACCTTTCTCTGAAAAAAAGGCTCTGGACCGGTTCGAACCAAGTTTCCCATCTATTCCAACTCCCTCCCGCCTTGTAATCATGCTTGCCCGACGGGGCAGCAATATTCAGGAATGGTTGTCATTGGCTCAGTCCGAGCAATACGAAGAAGCTTTCCAGGCACTTATCAAGAACAACCCGATGCCGGCGATCCATGGTCGGGTTTGTTATCATCCCTGTGAATCGGCCTGTAACCGTACCAACGTAGACCAGGCGGTCAGTATCCATGCGGTCGAACGTTTCTTGGGAGACCAGGCGCTAGAGAAAAAGTGGCCTGTCCGGTTCGAAGCCGAATCTACCGGCAAGCGGATATTGATTGTCGGCGCTGGTCCGAGCGGTCTCGCGACGGCTTATCACCTCAAGCGCAAGGGCCACGATGTTGAAATTCGTGATGCGGCTCCGATGGCGGGCGGCATGATGCATTTTGGTATCCCAGCTTACCGTTTGCCACGCGATATTCTTGAAAATGAAATTGCTCGTATCGAAGCAATGGGTATCAAAATTGTCCTCAACCATAAGGTTGAAGATCTGTTGGCTGAAAAAGTGAAAGGCCAGTTTGATGCTGTTTTCCTTGCTATTGGTGCCCACGTTGGCCGTGGTGTTGATATTCCGAATGATGATCCCGGCAAGGTGATCGATGCGGTGTCCTATTTACGGGCGATTGAAATGAACACAGCGCCTAAGCTCGGTCAGCGAGTTGCTGTGTACGGTGGTGGTAACACTGCGATGGATGCTGCACGGACTGCTCGCCGAATGGGAGCTGATGTGATGGTAATTTACCGTCGCGACCGCGCCCATATGCCAGCTCATGATTTTGAATGTGTCGAGGCGATGGAAGAAGGCGTGACTTTCCACTGGCAGCGAACTATCAGTCAGATCGATGGTACGACCTTTACCCTTGAAAAGATGGAAATAGACGACAGTGGCCGACCTCAGCCAACTGGTGTGTTTGAGTCCGTAGAATCTGACTCGCTTATTCTGGCGCTGGGCCAAAATATCGATACCAAGATCACTGAAAATATCCCGGGTGTTGAACATAAGTGGGATGGCACCGTTATGGTCAACGAACAGATGATGACTGGCTACCAAGGCTTGTTTGCCGGTGGTGATATGGTGCCATGTGATCGTACCGTAACCATTGCTGTCGGCCACGGTAAAAAAGCTGCTGCTCACATCGATGCATTCCTCAACAAGCGTATTTTCTGCAAAGTGTCCAAGCAACCGTTGATCCGGTTCGACAAGCTGCACCTGTGGTACAAAACCGACGCCGAGCAAAGCGAACAGCCTGCGATCCCTGTGATCAAGCGGGCTACATCATTTGATGAGGTTGTCGGAGGATTGACAGAACAGGAAGCCTTGTTCGAGGCTCAGCGTTGTTACTCCTGTGGCAATTGTTTCGAATGTAACGGGTGCTTTGCGGCCTGTCCGCATGGGGCGATTACCCGCCTCGGAGAGGGCAAGGGCTATAAGGTGGATTACGACAAGTGTACCGGGTGCGAAGCATGTTATTCGCAGTGTCCTTGTCATGCGATCGAAATGGTCGCGGCAGAAATGGAGTAGGAGCTGATCATGACTGAGAAAACGATTCTTTCGTCCGAGCCCGTCATGCATACTTGCGACGGAAACGAAGCCGCGGCGCACATAGCTTACCGTGTCAGTGAAGTGTGTGCGATTTACCCAATTACGCCGTCATCGACGATGGCGGAGTTTGCCGATCAGTGGGCGTCAGAAGACCAGCGTAATATCTGGGGGGCAATATCCCGCTGATTGCAGAGATGCAAAGTGAAGGTGGCGCTGCTGGTACGGTACACGGTGCCTTGCAAAGTGGCTCGCTGACAACGACATTTACTGCCTCGCAGGGGCTGATGTTGATGTTGCCTAATATGTATAAGATTGCCGGTGAGCTTACCTCGGCAGTGTTTCATGTTGCGGCTCGCTCGCTGGCTGCACAGGGCCTGTCTATTTTTGGTGATCACCAAGATATTATGGCCGCGCGTGGTACCGGCTTTGCGCTCTTGGCGTCCTCGTCAGTGCAGGAAGCGCACGACATGGCGCTGGTGGCCCATGCTGCTACCTTGGATGCAAGGATCCCCCCCTTCATCCATTTCTTCGATGGTTTCAGAACCTCGCATGAGGTTAACAAGATCAATTTGATCCCTGACGCCGATATTCGAGCCATGATTTCCGACGAACTGGTACGGGCACACCGTGAGCGGGGCCTGAGCCCGGATTCACCGTTCATTCGCGGTACGGCGCAGAACCCAGATGTCTATTTCCAAGGGCGGGAGACCGTTAACCCTTATTATGCCAAGACGCCTGCGATTGTAGAGGCTTGCATGGACAAGCTGGGTGAGCTTACCGGCCGCCGCTACAAGCTGATGGAGTTCTTTGGTGCGCTTGATGCGGAGCACGTAGTCATAGCCATGGGCTCGGGTGTCGAAACGGTGAAAGAGACCGTTGATCACTTAGTGGCACAAGGCAAGAAAGTCGGTGTGTTACAGGTACGTTTGTATCGGCCGTTATCGGCCAAACATCTGCTTGAAGCGTTACCATTAACAACCCCAGAAGATCACAATACTGGATCGAACCAAAGAGCCGGGTGCCAATGCTGATCCGCTGTATCAGGATGTCTTGACGGCGTTGATGGACAATCAGGATCACTTCGAGAAGATGCCACGCCTGATCGCCGGACGCTACGGCCTGTCGAGTAAAGAATTTACACCGGCAATGGTCAAGGCGGTGTTCGACAATCTCGAGCTGGCTCAGCCAAAGCACCACTTTACTGTTGGTATCATCGATGATGTCAGCCATTCGCACTTAGATGTGGATACAACATTTGACATTGAATCGACAGATGTTGTCCGGGCGATGTTCTATGGCCTGGGCGCTGACGGTACGGTTGGGGGGGCGAATAAAAATACCATCAAGATCATCGGAGGCGACCCAGATTATTTTGCTCAGGGTTACTTTGTTTATGATTCGAAAAAATCAGGTTCGCAAACTGAATCGCACCTGAGGTTTGGTCATCATCCGGTCAATAGCCCTTATCTTATTCAGTCGGCAAACTTTGTTGCTTGTCACCAGGCAACATTTGTCGAAAGTACAGATATGCTGGCGAAAGCGGCTGATAATGCCACTTTCTTGCTCAATACGACCGTACCGACTGATAAAGTCTGGGATAGTTTGCCTGCCCGTATGCAGCAGCAGTTGATTGATCGCAACATGCAGCTCCATATCATCGACGCTTACAAAGTTGCGCGTGATACAGGTATGGGGTAACCGTATCAATACCATCATGCAGACTTGTTTCTTTGCTCTGTCCGGAGTGCTGGAAAAAGATCTCGCCATCGCCAAAATCAAAAAGGCTATCGAGAAAACTTACGCCCGCAAGGGGCCGGAAGTTGTACAGAAAAACTTTGCAGCTGTCGATCATACCTTGGCTCACCTGTATCAAGTTGATGTGCCAAACACTGTGACCGCGAGCGAGCAAAATAAGCCCGTGGTATCGGAGCTAGCGCCGGAGTTTGTTCAGAAAGTGACTGCGCAGATGATGGCAGGCAAGGGGAGACTTGATCCCGGTGTCGATGTTACCGGTTGACGGTACTTATCCATCGGGTACAACCCAGTGGGAGAAGCGGAACATAGCCCAGAAGATCCCTGTCTGGGAGCAAGAAGACTGTATTCAATGCGGTAACTGCAGCATTGTTTGCCCGCATGCGGCGATTCGGGCTAAGTTCTACGACAAGTCAAAACTTGATGACGCTCCGGAAGACTTTAAGTCTGCGGGGTATTACAGCCCGTGGTTTCCCGGATACTCGCTATACATTGCAGGTATATGTTGAAGACTGTACCGGATGTAGTTTGTGTGTTGATGCCTGTCCAATGGTTGTGCAAGAGGCGACGGATGATCAGCCGGAGCGTAAGGCCATCAACATGGAGCTCAAAGCGCCTTATATGGAGCAGGAGAAGAAGAACCTCGATTTCTTTGAAACTATTCCATATAACGATCGCGCTCGCGTAGATTTTTCCAATGTGCGTGGGGCTCAATTCCTGCAGCCATTGTTTGAGTTCTCGGGTGCATGTTCCGGATGTGGCGAAACTCCTTACCTCAAGCTGATGTCGCAGTTGTTTGGTGATCGTTTGATGATAGCCAATGCAACAGGCTGTTCCTCAATCTATGGTGGTAACTTGCCGACGACGCCTTGGTCTAAAAATGCCGAAGGTCGCGGACCTGCCTGGGCGAACTCTTTGTTTGAAGATAACGCCGAATTCGGTTTTGGTTTCCGTCTTGCAGCGGTCAAACAGCACGAGATGGCCGAGCAGCTGCTGGTGGAAAATCGTGAACAGCTGGAACCTTTGCTGGTTGATCAATTGCTGCATGCAGAGCAGCTTACCGAAACGGATATTCAGGCCCAGATTAAGCGGGTAGATAGCCTGAAGGCTCAGCTGAAACCGATTGGGACTGAGTCTGCACTTAATCTGATGTCAGTTGCCGATCAGCTGATCCGCCGTTCTATCTGGATTGTCGGTGGTGACGGCTGGGCCTATGATATAGGTTCGAGTGGTCTTGATCATGTACTTGCCAGCGGAGCTGATGTCAATGTACTGGTGATGGATACCGAAGTGTACTCCAATACCGGTGGCCAGATGTCGAAATCTACGCCGCTCGGGGGCAGTCGCTAAGTTTGCCGCGGCTGGTAAGCAGGCGACCAAGAAGGATGTGGCGATGCAGGCAATATCCTACAACAACGTGTATGTTGCCCCGGGTCGCTCTCGGTGCTGACCCGCAGCAGGTTTTGCTGGCAATGCGAGAAGCAGAAGCTTACAAAGGTCCGTCAATTATCATCGCCTATAGCCACTGTATTGCGCATGGTATCAACATGGAAGATGGCCTGCATCAGCAGCAATTAGCCGTGAAATCCGGTCACTGGCCGCTATTCCGTTACAATCCGGCGCTGCGTGATGTCGGTGAGAATCCGTTCTCACTCGATACACTGCGGCCGACGATCCCGCTTGAGGAATACCGCTATAATGAAGCGCGCTACCAGATCCTGCGTCGCAGCAACCCTGAGGCGGCGGCAGATATTACCGCACGTGCTCAGCAGGTCGCCAAGCGTAAGTGGGAGCTCTATGAAGAGTTAGCGACTCGCCGACAAGGTTCGGTTGCACCGCACGTGGAACTAGATAGCCAATAGTGGTGATTGGACTTAATAAATACTAAAAGGGCCGTCTGGCCCTTTTTTATATTCGTCTTTCGGGCTGAAGGTCACGATCCGTAATTGCGAGGTGATGAACTGAGAGGTATTATTCTCACTCGCGCTATACGCTAATAACATAACCATTGCGAATGGGTTTGTTGTTGTAAAGTTGTTGTATTTTATGACGCTAGCAGTGTAAAGCCAGTTAAATTATTAATTATTATAAAGAGATGTGAGAATATGAAGTTAAACAGGCTTTCGATTAAAACTAAGTTATTATTTCTTGTTCTATTAATTTCATCCATTTTTGTTTTTTCTTCATTTTTTATTAAGTCAGCAAATAATAAAGTTGCCGAAAACTTTAACCAGTTTTATAACCATACCTTTTCTGTCACGATATCCTTTGAAAACGTTAAAAGTGCCCAGACTGATATCATGTTAAATATCAGGGGGGGATTACAAATATCTTATTTATTAGGACTGATGAAACAGGTTGATGGTTACGTTACGGGAGTTAACTCGTCAATCAGCCAAACTCCGGTATTGATAAAACAGCTAAAGAATGAATTTTCTGGTGATATGGCACAGATAGATAAGCTTGAAAATTTAATCAATACGTTTCAAGACAAATCCCAGATATTCATTAAGGCAATGCAGGTTAGTGATAACAATAAAGCACCTTACCCCCGTATTTGCTGCTTTCCGTGATTCTTATACCGATCTTGAAAAGCAGTTTGACTTACTCACTCAGTTGAATAAAGACAATGCTGATGAGTCTTATTTAGAGGCAAGTAAGGCAATCAGTAATGCTGATTTAATGTTTTATGTGTCGATTGTGGTGGCATTACTGGTAGCGGTAATGATTGCTGTGCTGTTTTCAAACGATTTGATCCGTAATCTAAATCGAGTTAAAGATGCAGCGGTTGATTTGTCTAAAGGCAAGCTAACGACACAGTGTGATGTTGATGGTAGTGATGAAGTGGCTTTGCTCAGTAATGCATTGAATGCCACGATTCTAAACCTGAACAAAACCCTAGCCGCTATTAGCCAGTCTACAACGATTGTGACGCATAACAGCCAGGCATTGCTCGATGCCAACAGTAACATACAGAGTGCGTCGACAGAGGTTTCTGACAATACTGTGCAGGCCGTAACGGCAATTGAAGAGCTGACAATAACCAGCAAGGATATTGCAACTAACATATCCGAAACGGCGCACACTTCAGAAACGATGACAACGCTGGCCCATAAAGGGATCGAGTCGTCGAATGAAACGAAAGATGCGGTTATCGAGCTGGTGCAAAACCTAGATAAAACATCTGGAGTCGTGGGGCAGTTGCGTGACGAATCGAGCAAAATTGAGAGTATTCTCGATGTTATCCGCGGCATATCTGAGCAGACAAACTTATTGGCATTGAATGCCGCTATCGAAGCCGCAAGGCTGGTGAGCAGGGGACGCGGTTTTGCCGTGGTTGCTGATGAAGTCAGAGGATTAGCACAACGCTCGCAGTCGTCGGTGAATGAAATTGAAACAATGTTGGCGCAGTTGAGTTCAGCGTGTGACCATGCTGTTCAGATGATGGCTGCTAGTACCGAGATTGCGACATCGGCAGAAGGCCGGGGTAGTCACCAGCAATCAGATGATCGAAGACATTCTGGCCATGATCCAGCAAGTCAATCTTCAGACACAACAAATTGCCACTGCCGCCGAAGAGCAGAGCTCAGTGGCGGCTGAAATCAGTACCAATATGCATGTGGTTCAAGAGTTATCGACCAAAGCTGCGCAGATATCCTCTGAAACCGTAGCCAGCAGTAATGAAATGAATCAAGTCAGTCAGCATGTTCAGGAGCAAGTTCGTTTCTTCGAACTTCGCTAACGCCACTCATGATTTTTTTGATTGCTATAAGTTCAAAGGGCCGTAAGGCCCTTTGTTGTATTTAATTCTGGCAGTGACCAAGTACAGCAATCATGGCTTGAGTATCATCAAGCTTCCTCTTCTCCGTCAACGTACTCGAGGATATCGCCTGGTTGGCATTGCAGGTGTTTGCAAATGGCATCCAGCGTTGTCAGGCGAAGTGCCTTGGCCCTGCCATTTTTAAGTACAGACAGGTTCTGCTCTGTAATGCCTATCTTTGCTGCAAGTTCATTTGAGCGCATTTTACGCTTAGCCAGCATCACATCTAAATTAATGATAATTGGCACAAAATCACCTTATATTGTTAATTCATGCTCTTCTTTCATGTCCTTGGCAAGCGCCATGACATGGGAAATAGCACGAACCATGATACCAATGATAAAAATTGTCAACTCATTGTCTGAAAAATAGAGGCCGGTATTCAATACTTCCTCACCAATGGACAATACTGCACCTAATAACAGGTCAGAAACTGCACCAATTAAAGGTAAGGCAATCATTAAATTGGCGGTCTTTTTTAAACATGACACATTGCTCAGGGTAAATACCTTACCGACACGATAAAGCCGGAAAAGCTGAATAAGTTGCCAGATAATAGCCATGTAAGCCACCGTAGGAAACAGGGCAAAAGGATAGCCCCATCAGCATTTTCGCTGGTGTCAGCGGTAAGCTTACGGGGGTAAGCGAATGAGATGCTGACAGCGTCTCCCCGACTCGACCATAGTGCCGTAAATCCACATAAAGGAATCATATAGCGGTGCTGTGATTAATATGATCCAAAGCAAAACGAGTAGTCGTTTGCTTAGCTTCTGGATGGCGTGTTGGTCTTGCATTATTCATTCTCCAAATAAGTTTCAGTTAATAGATTGACATGTGCGACTTTGATTGGCAATAATAAATTATCGTTTTACGGTAAGTTATTATTTGGCAATGAGGTTTACATGCGAAAACTCGCTCTATCTATTCTTGTTATCACTCAAATGGCCGGCTGTTCAAGCATGTCCGTTGAGGAATGCAAAACGGCGGATTGGCAGGCTGTCGGTACGATAGATGGCCAAAATGGCGTTCCTGCTTCCCGAGTCAATGACTATTCGGAAGATTGCAAAGAGGCAGGGGGTAAGAGTTGATCAACCAGCATGGTATGCGGGTTATGACCTAGGGTTAGCATATTACTGTGTGCCAGATAATGGTTATCGTATTGGTCGCTCAGGGCGAGCATATTATGGTGTTTGTGATAGCCCTGTATTTGTAGAACAGTACAACCAGGGGCAAAGAGAGTATAGGGTTGAGAAGCGTATCATGAAGATTGATAACGAACTGGTCTCGATAGACCGTGAGTTAAAACGCTTAAAAAAACATGCAAATAACAACAGTGATGACGCTAAACGCCTAAGACGACGCGATGCCGCACTTCGAGCTGAAAGGCTTTCATTGGTGGTGCCAACCATACAGTATCACTTCACCTTTTGAGGCGGGTAGAGCTGATAGGGGGGGCACCGACTATCCCGTAATGAACAAGTGAACACTACGGCCCTAATTTTGAGACTCATGTTTATTATGAGTCGATATAAACTCAAGGGCCGTCTGGCCCTTTTTTATGTTAGGCTGTTGTGCTTTGATAAACATGAATAATTCCAGTGCGCTAGCCGTGTACTGTTGTGGCTATACTGGTTGGTATTCCACATTTCAGGTAGTAAGGATCGAGGTATGGGAACACTGAATCGGATCGGCGTGGTATTGGTAGGGTTAGCGATTGCCGGAAGTGCATGGGCAGCTCCGCAGGTGGCGACGTTGGAAGATGGCCGTCAGGTTGTCTTGCATGATGATTTTACCTGGCAATATATTGTCCCCCGTTGAGCAAAGAGAACATTCGGTCGCTGCACAGCCGAAGGCAGAGACTAAACAGGGTTTGAATGTCACTGCTGCGCCGGCAGTAATGACAGCTGTTCCGGTAGTGACCGCAGCTCAAGGTGTCCCCTTTACGTTGGGTGATAACAAAAATATACAGCAACTAAGCCGCTCAGGTGTTGATGTATTGCTGCGGCCTGCCACCTATAACAACGGTGAGTTGGTGATCCCGACCTCGCTGACGAACCAAGGTACGGAGTCGGTTGTTCTGGTGGCGCTGAAGGTCACGATTTATAACCCGCAAGGCCGTGAGCTTGCCAGCCAGCAAGATAAAGTCTGGACCTCGGTCAAACGTATGGCAGAGACCTATTTTCGGCCTAAAACTCAACAGGTGGGTAAGCTATAGTGATTAAGGTGCCTGAAGCCAAAGAGTACTTTATCAAAACTGAAATTGTGGACGTTGAACACTGGTGATTGAGGCGGCACACATAGCGCATGATGCTGGCTAAGGCCGGGGAAGAAATAGAGAGCACTTCGGTGCTCTTTTTTGTGGCTGTAGTTCTTATATCGACTCGAGCTTTGTACTGAGCAATTCGAAAGGCAAGTCGGAATTATTCTCATATTGTAAGAACCGGTAGGAATTAAATCGCTTTGATTACCACATTGTAATAATTGCTATTGAGGGTGAATAATTACTGAGCGTTAATAGCATAGTCAGGAGAAGTTACCAATGACATGTAAATACAAATTAAATTCTAATGAGAAAATGTTACAAGTACTGATGCATATCGCCTCGTCAGTCGAGCCGGTGACAGCTCAATTGCTTAGTGAACAGACAGGTATGCCGACAAGCAGTGTATATCGTTATTTGGTGATATTGAGAAACTGGAATTTGATAGAAGAGAGTCCAAGGCACAGTTGTTACAGCATTGGTCCTGCGGCACTGCAGCTTCTCAGAAACTTCCAGATGTTCTCGCCACTGTCGAGTGGTGTTCACCATGTACTGAAGCGACTACAGCAACAAACGGGTGAAATGGCTGCGTACCTGGTTCCTGTTGGCTTTAGAGCCTTGTGTACAGCGAGGATAGATAGCCCACATGCCTTACGCTGCGCCTATGAAGAAGGGCAGAGCCAGCCATTGATCTGCGGTGCATCGTCGAAGGTGATCTTGGCTCATTTGCCGACACAAAGGGTGATGGCAACACTGCATCACTTCGGAATCAGTGAAGGCGAGAAGCTGGAAAGTTGGTTGAAAGAATTGGCTCTGATTAAACGTGATGGTTATGCCATCAGTACTTCGGAATTTGATCCGGGTGTGTCGGGAGTTAGTTCTCCAGTATTTTCCGGTAATAAACTGGTAGGTGCAGTCAGTATTATGGCACCGGAAGATCGTGTATTAAAAAGTAAAAACAAAATAATTTTTGCCGTATTACAAGCGGCTAGGGTGCTACCACCCGAATAGCAAAGACAGACAGTAAACTTAGACCGGAGACTTAAACATGATGGATATTAGACGTTGGTTTTCATTTTCCTCACCGCGGATGATCCCAAAGTCCACTTCTGTGATTGAGCCTTATGCCAATCAACGTAAGCGAGGGGGGCTGTTCTGCTTGGTTTGACAAGTGACCTCAATGTGAAAAATAGCGATGGTCTAACAGGTTCAAAAGAGGGGGGGCCGCATAGTATTCGGAAAATGATGACATCAATGCCACTAGCATCAAATTTACCTCTTTATGATGCCGGCATTGTCGAAGATGTAAATGGTGAGAGCTTTACAACCATGCTCTCGAATCAGTATCAAAAATTGCGAGCTATTCTTCAGCATGGTCATTTCCCAATTATGGTAGGTGGCGGTCATGAAGTGGCAATCGGAAGCTATAAGGCGTTGTCCGATACCGTTAATCAGGCTGCCAATGACTGGACGGAAGATGGATTACCTCAAATTCCCAATACGAGCGTGAATAGGATTGGGATCATAAACTTTGATGCCAGTTTCGAGTTGAAACGAAGTCTTTCTGTGACGCCGGGATCTGCCTTTCATACGATAGCCTCTTTTTGCCAAGAGCATAACCGTGACTTCCAATATTTAGGGCTGGGAATTTGTGATCATATAAATAGTCAGGCAACGTTTGCCTATGCGTGTGAGCTAAAAGCAAAGTGGCTGCTTGATAGTCAAATGAAAATGAAAAACCGCAAACATATACAGAGCATTATTGAAGAGTTTTTGATGAGTGTGGATCATGTTCACTTAAGCTTAGACTTGGCCGTATTTCCCTCAGCGGTTGCAGAAGGTGTGAATATATCACGGACATTTGGGGTAAGTGTTTCTGTGGTCGAAATGGTATTAAAGCAGATTCTCTCTAGCGGTAAAGTTCGGATTATGGATATTGCCGAGCTTAATACTGAGTATGATTATCAGAACCAGACTGCGCGTTTGGCCACAAGGTTAATTCAGCACTCCCTGAAGTATGGTTAGAACTCGTCTACCACGAAGAACGCAAATTTTGCTGGCTATCATGGTTACTGTTTGCCAAGCCAATGGCTGAGGCGTAAATTGGAACAATGAAGGCTAACATGGAAGTGGTTGTGTTTACGTATGTCTTAGAGATGGTGTGTATTGTCGCTTTTGCGTTCAGTGGTGTATTGGTTGAGTCGAACAGAGGCAAAGACATTGTCAGTATCTTGTTACTTGGGTGGGTAACAGCCCTTGGCGGAGGTACGCTTCGAGACCTGATAATTAATACCGAGCAGGTGTTCTGGATTCGTGATCCGACGTACTTCTGGGTTGCACTGTTGAGTTCTTGCTTGGCCTTCTTTCTAATAACCGAGATCAGGAAGTCAAAAGTAGAGAAAATGGTGACATTATTTGACACTATCGGGGGTCTCGCTGTTTTCTGTTTTGGTAACGGAAAAGCTATATTCAGCAGGTTTTGCTGCTTATGTTGCTATTAGTATGGGGATGGTCACCGCGGTATTTGGCGGCGTACTCCGAGACATTCTGGCTCACCGTTCAAATATGTTTAATAATACCGAGATCTATGCCACACCCGTGATCTTGGGAAGTAGCCTATATGTATTGCTCTATAATGTGGGGGGTTTGGGACCACCTAGCTGCTATGTTGTCGATAACATTCTCTGTTAGTCTGCGGTTGTATGTGGTTGCAAAGAAAATCCGATATCCTGACTTTCTTATTTTGAAGTAGCGTATATTCATGACGCTTCTATTAATGATGTTTGTACTAATGACGTCTATATCTTAACAACTCCAATTCAATTTCCCTGTTAGTGACCTTAAGCAATAGATCAAGGCTTCTAGGGGGGGAGTCACTGTCTCTGCTTTTCATATAGGCAGCAAGTAGCTTTACGTTGTCCGGCCGGGGTTTATAGCTGAGCGTGGAGATGAAGACTCCGAGTGAAGTGCGTGAAAAAGCCAGCAGGGAATACCTACTGGCTTAATAATAAAGTGTCGGCTTATTTTTGAATCAGGTTCGCTTATCTCAATAGCAGCAGTGGACCACCGTTGTTACCGTTACAGGTGGCGATGTTTCTGGATTTGAAGCGATGCTTAAACTGCAATTCAATATCGTTTAAAGAATCGAGATCAACAATGTCACCTGAGCGGTCTGCCAGTTTGACTGATACTCGCCATCCGCTTGCAGCAACACTTCGTTCCTTGAATGAGTAGGTCGGGTTGAGCATCTCCAGAGACGGCATGTCTGTCTGGGTGATGTTCGCACTCATTTGTTGCCTGAAGCTGTCAGTGAAAGTGAGCTGACCGTTTGCCCTGTCCCAAAAACGGGTTGAGTAAGTAATGATCTCATCATCCACACCTAGTCCGTTAGCGGTTAATTTGCCTGGTATCTTGCTACGTAGGTAACTGTTACCGCCGTAGGTGAGGTAGGCTGGGGGTGCTCTCTTCGCCGGATACCGTATAACTGGTCGGCAGGTTGATAGAGATGGATTCGATTTTATCCAGGTAGGTACCGCCATCAGCCAGACAAGAAAGATCGTTATCTTTAGCGACCACAGGGCCCTGGAAGAAGTTACTGCGTGGTATTTCTTTGAAGGTGCTAAACTCGACAGTCAGCCACGTGTCGCTGCCAAAGCGTCGAGTTAAACTATTCATTTTTGCTTTGAATGCTTCGTCTGCTGTCAGGCTGACACCGGAGCCTGACGGGTCAGGATACCACTGTGTTTCACCCCGGATTTCATCGATATAGCCAAAGACATGCTTTTTCATTGAGAACGTATCGACGGCCTGTTGCGTGCTGCGCAAGTTACGCCTGTTGTCAAAATTAACTAGGCTCTTGTAATAGCTGTCCAGTTCTTCAATGGTATAAAGGTTGAACAGTGAATCTTTGTCATAGCCATTTGTCCGATCCGCAAAAGGTTCTTGCCACTTATATTCCAAAGCACTTACTGCATAAAATAACCACTCTTGAAGGTTTTCAAACGCCTTTTCAGCTTTAGTTGTATGTGATGTCAAGCGTGTGAAATGCAGAGGATCTGCATAATAACGATCAAGCTGCTCGGTATCATGTGCTTTCAGCTGCGCCTTAATTCGTTTTGCCTGATTGAGCATGCCAGTTAATCGTTCATTCTCTTGGACCAAAGAGGTCATCGAACGGGTAATATCAAGATCAGCTGTTTTCAGCTCAAGCATCAAGTTTCGGATGCGAGCACGTGAGTTGGCATCGAGTAAATTGCGCTCTTTGCTCATCAGGGTAGCCCGTTCTAGTGCAGCCAGTGCAGCGGCATAGTTTTTAGCTTCACCATGTCTCATTCCCTTGAGTTTTGCTTCAATGTCTCGAGAGGCAGCCAGTACCTTGTCAAGAATGACCAGTCCGTCACCGTTGACATAGTCATTGATCGTATCAAGCTGTGATTCTATGTCTTTGGTGTTATAGAGAGATGAAGAGTTGCTCCCGTTAATATACTTCTGCAGATGCAACGACTGCTCGCCAAACTGAATGACGATTTTTTCGAGTGCTTTGCTTACTCCTTTCTCTTCTGCCAACCGCTGTTCCTCGATGGTTATAGCATTTAGCAAGTTTTGGTGCTGTAATTTAGCGCGTTCAATAGCCTGCTTGGCACTTGTAATAAGCAACAGTTGTTGTGCTACCTGACTGCCTGCTCGTTTGCTATTTTCAACAACGCAGTTGTTAGAATTCGCATATTCTAAAGTACAGCCTAGCAAGTTAAATAGCTGGTCATTAAGGGCTCGGTTGGTCGCCTGATAGTTGTTTCTGAACTGATCGCGGTTGTGGCGATAGGTGTTGTAGTCATTCAGCGCCTCTGACCGGGCTTCTTTGGCATGTGCAAGCATACCGGAACTAGGTTCCCCAACCATTGTTTTGAGTGCATCGAACGAGTCAAATACGGTGTTTCCGTCGATACCGTATCCCTGCACCAACAGCACACTGTCCTGAGGGAGGCCGAGGAGGTTGGATTCGCCATTTAGCCAGCTGTGTGCCGACTCCATGGCATTGAGATTTGTCTCAAGTTTTACCATGCTTCAGACAAGCCGGATGTGGTAGCAGCTTCGCTCAGTTTATGCTCGCCGAATAGGGCTTTCAGCCTGCTATCTTTTGATTTGAGTTCATTGCCAAGTGTGTTTAAGTCCGCCTGCAGACCTGAGATTGCATGGGGATCGGTTTCACCGCTCTGGATGGTTAGCTTGGCAACGGCCAGTTTCTGCTCTGCCAGCATATTCATCAGGGGTATAGAGCATTGCGGTATCTTTGTGTCCCTTGAATAATAGCCCGCCGCTCACAACAGGCTGCGAGTTTCCGTTGCTATCGATATACCGAGGGGCTGTTTAGTCCCCCGTTGTGGCACTAGTGCTCTGAAGGCACTTTCATGGTTATCTATTAGTGTCCAGTAGTCATCAATGGCCGCTTGTAACGTATTGATGGCAGCTTTTCGAGCTGCAATATTGTTATGAATTGATGCTCTAACCGTATTCTCAACCCAACCGATACGAGCTTGATCAACAGACTGTTTGGCAAGGATGAAATCAGCAACTGCGCGGTCGTAGTAGACATCCATTAATAGGTGTTTGAGGTAGCTTAATTCATCATGTTGAGTAATTTTTTTACTCAGCTGATTGATAGCACTGATTGCATGCTTACGTTCGTTGCCTCCCCAGAGTGATGAGAACTGCTTATTAGCTAAGAGGTCGCTCACTCTATAAGAGTTATTATCGAGTGTGTACATCAAATCCAAATACCGGAAGGCGGCATCACTTTTTTTACCGTGATTGTAGTAAAGTGATTTGATCAAATCTTTTATCGGATTGTGTTTGGTGGCTGCAATAATACTGACTGTTTCACAGCGGTTATTATTTAGATTGCCAGTTTTACAATACTTGGTAGCTGCAGTCGTGATTGTTTTTTTACATTGATTGCCAAAAAACTGATAGCCAGATGAGCAGCGCTTTAGTGCTGCAGTTAAAATATCTTTTTTTCTAATGACCTCATAATACATGCCTTTGTCATTTTGATAGGTATCTCTTTTATTTCCACTTCGGTAAGACCAACCGTCACTGTGTTTAAACCATTTCCCTCCCCTTAATTTGTTATAAAACTTCTGCTCTCCATTCCATTTTAGACGGCTTCCATCCCTAGAATATAGCGCGTAAGTATTGTTTTTGATGTATTTTTTTTCTTTAATTTCGGTATTGCACTTATTGTAATGAGTGACGTTTCCTGAATGACAAAAGTACTTTATTGAAGCTGTTAGTGTTTTAGAGCAGTTTTTTTGATGATGAGTTATAGTTGTAGTTATCTTGACATGTAAGCGAGTAATTACTTTGCCTAATTCCGCTGCAAGTTTTATTTGATGTGTTCAGGATGAAATTGTTTGGGCATGTATAATATACAAACTCATTGCCGACGTTGTTGGTTGTTGATCTTTCGTTATCGATTGGATATGCATTTGTTGTTACTGAAAAAGTTAATGGAATAGCAAGGGAAAGATATTTGAAGTTAAACGCAATTGATTTTTTCATTGTGATTTCTTCTGGTTTAATTGTGTTGTAGTGAGAGTGTTAGCCTTGAAATTTTAATATTCAAATGCTCTGTTATATTTTCTATTTGGATGGCAATTATTGTCAATTAGAATGTTTTATATTGATGAGTAGCTTCTAGTTATGCGGCGTGGGACGCATATCTGTTAGGTTGTTTTGATTTTTATTGTTTTTTGTTTGAATATTTTATTGATTATTATTTTATTCTAAGTGTTTGTCGATAACCAGGTGCTTTATGAACTTTAACTGGTGTTTATTCATTGTTATTGCTGTGTTTTCTTTTGTGTCGAAGGCTGGGGAGATCAGTGCGGTTTCACCTACTGTAATAACACTTCCAACAGGGCCCGGTACTATTCAAGGCCTAGGGGATAGTTTCACTACTGCATTAAATACAGGCACAAGCAGAGATAACCTGGTTCTGGCTTTCCCTAAGGGGAGAAGTAACCACACACCGTCACTCTCTATTGTTTATGATAGTGGGTATGGAAACGGATTGTTAGGTGCTGGGCGTAGATTAAGCCTGCCTTATATCAAAAGACAAACAACCAATGGTTTGCCAAAATATAATGAGTCTAACCCCCCCGATATTTACATTAATGAGCATGGCGATGAGCTAGTTCACATCGGCAATGATGAATATCGTGCAAAAGTAGAAGGTCAGTTTGTAAAATATCAGCAGTTAGGCCAAGGATGGCAAGTGTACTTACCCAATGGTACGGTATGGAAGTTAGGAACAGCTTCTGATTCAGCCGTCACCAGTGTTGATGGAAGTCAGGTATATCAGTGGTATATCGATTCGTCACAAGATAGTAATGGTAATGAGGTAACTTATTCCTATTCCACATTGGATGATACTCGAACAGTGTATCTAGCGGCGATAAATTACAATGACAACCGTACAGGCGTGACTTTTAATTATGAAAAGAGGCCAGACCCAATTGTTAGCTTTCGTTCTGGTTTTAAGTTAGCTCAGCGCTATCGCCTTAAAAGTGTGGCTGCGTTCAATAATAACACTCCTGTCTATTGTTATAAATTTACTTATGAATCAGTCAATGAGTGGCAGATGCTATCGCGTTTGTCAAGAGTCGATAAAGTCGCAGAAAATAGCATTGATAGATCACCTGCAACAACGTATCAATACACAGAGTTTAGCGAATCAGCATTTACGACATCTTACATTCCTAGTGGAAAATACTTACCTGTTACTAGTAAAGATGCGGATTTTATTGATATCAATGCTGATGGTTTACCAGACTTTATTAATACGGGATTTTCACCAAACCAGTATTGGATAAATCAAGGAACAAATGCGCAAGGTGAAGTGGTGTTCTCTTCCCTGCAGAAGATGTCGACACACTCTCGTAGCAAGCTGTCTTCACCGTATGTGAAATGGGCTGATATGACGGGAGATGGTAAGGTTAATATTCTTAATATTACATCACGTCAAACGAATATTTTTTCATTAGATTCCAATAACAATTGGCAGTCTGGTGGTGACTACGGCCGCCCACAGTTGAAATTGCAAAATAGTAATGCACGCCTGATTGATATCAACCATGATCGCTTGGCCGATATCTTTATGACGGTGACCAACTCTCGTGGGGAACGTAATTGCTCACTCCGTTGCTCTTAACAATGGAACCAGTTGGGGATAAACCTATTACGATGCCTATTCCGCGGTTGGGGCTAGGTGTAGTGCTAGGTCGTTCTAATACCTTCATGACAGATATGAACGGTGATGGTCTACCCGATTTAGTCTTTCTGAGTAAATCGCGACTTATGTTTTTCCCTAACCGTGGTATTAATGGTTTTGGTGAAGCTGTTGATTTTAGCAGCTTCAGAAATATCGGACGTGAGTTATATGATTTTGCCAATATTCGCTTTGCTGATCTTAATCACGATGGCATGTCCGATCTGATCTATCTCAATGGTATCCGTGTTGCAGTGTGGCCGAACAAAGGTCAATCATCAGAACAGGGTCAATTTGCATTTGGTGATCCAATGCGGCTTGAGCATCCAGATCGTATCGCAGCCTCGAAAGTTACCATGGCCGACATTGACGGTAATGGTGCTACCGATATTGTATGGTTTCGTGCTGGTAAACGCGATAAGTCAATGACATATATGACACTTGTTCCGGGTGAGTTACCTAACCAATTGAAGTCGGTTAACAACGGTATAGGGCGTGAGTCTGAAATCAGCTACGGTACGTTAGTTGCCGAGATGCAGCGCGATCTTGAGCGAGGAAAAGCTTGGCAGCAGATGGTCCCCCCTTGCCATGCAAGTAGTGAAGGAAATAACACATCGAGAAGCAAGCCGTCCTTCCTTAAATGAGGTTAATCGCTTTCATTACCATAATGGCTACTATTCGGCGAAAGAGCGAAAGTTTGTGGGTTTTGCACAAGCTGAGCAAGAAGAAAATCGAAGTGCTTCTGCTAAGGGTGTGAATACGCATTATTCTTTTTTACTGGGTATGGATGATGAGTCATTACGTGGCAGAATTCAAAAGGTCATTAAGAAAGATCCAAGTGGTGCTATTTACTGGCAAGAAACAGCTCAGTGGCAAAGTAAGAAGCTGTTTGACAGTGTTGATGACCCGAGCCGCAAAGTTACCTTTGCCTATGTAAGTGAAAGGCAGCGTAAATTAATTGAGTTGGGTAAGGGAACGCCTGTTACCTTAGCCTGGCAATATTCTTATGATGACTTTGGTAATATGACTCGCCTCTTTGAAAAAGGACGCCAGAACCATAATTGGCAAGATGGACGTGAAACACTTTGGCGTTTTAGTGCCGAAGAACAAACTTCACAGGATCACTGGCAACTCAAAAAACCGATTGAAAAAGTCGTTAAAAATATCAATGGCAATATCGTAACTAAAGAGCAGTGGTTTTATGATGACGAGAGCCTTAATGCGGGACAGTTAGGGGTTGTAACCAAGGGAAACCTTACAGCTCATCTGCGTTGGGTAACCCCTGGAGTTTCTTCTGAGACGGTATTTGCAAAGCGTTATCGATATGACAATTACGGTAATATTACGGCCATATATGGGCCTTTATATGGTGAAAAGCCGGGTCACTGGGCAACTATTACCTATCAAGACGGCCTCAATCCGATTACTGAAAATATTCACCTGGGTGGGATAACACTAGTTGCAAACGCAGCTTATGATAATGCTTTGGGTTTAATGTCCTCATACAGCGATTTTAACACCAATAGAACGACATTTTCCTATGACGGTTTGGGACGAGTAATAGCAATTGTTCGACCTGGCGATAGTTCAAGTGCACCAACACAGGCATATGAATACCATTATCAACAGAGTTTTGATGGAGTTGCTGTAAACTGGGTAGGGACACACCAGCGTTTGGATGCAGGTGGCGCAGTAATAAAAAGCCGCCAGTATTACGATGGTTCAGGACGGCACCTGATGAGCGTTGCTGATAGTGAACAAGGAGCGGTCGTTCGTCAGCACGTACAATATGACACGCGCGGATTTAAATACAAAAATAATCTTCCATACTTTGCTCCTTCTTTGGCATACAAGGTCGACTCTTCATCATCTGCGATAAGAAGCGAGTATGACGGGCTTGGTCGTCTTCTACGCAAACATATTCCGGCTACAACAAGTCACGGTGCGACATTTAGTCAAGCTGAATATTACCCACAGCAAGTTTGGTTTCAAGATACCGCACAAACATTAGTGAGTGGTGAACATGCCGGTGCCGGTAAATGGTTGGTTTATGATGGATTAAATCAGTTGCGTGAGGTTCGTGAAAGCGTAGGCGTTGATCGAGATGGGAATATTTCAGCCCAACAAGAGTGGGTAACCCGTTATGATTTTGATGCAACTGGTAACTTTACACGATTGATCGATGCATTTGGCAATACGCGCGTTATGAAGTATGACGGGCTAGGCCGTAATACGTACATCAATGATCCCAACCGCGGGCAGAGCTGGCACCAGTATGATGCGGCAAGTAACCAAGTGGCATCGTTAAACAGCAGAGGTGCAGCACATTTCTACAGTTACGATGGTATTAATCGCCTCACTCAAGAAAGCACATATCAGGATAAAGCAGCAGTTAAAAATAGTGGAGGTGCTTTTCCTGCAATAGCCCGCTCAAAGGCAAGAACTGTAGTTAGTTACCGTTATGACAGTAGTAAGATAGTACACTGCAGAACTTGAAAGGGCGGTTGGCTGAAGTGTCTGATGAAGCAGGCAAAGGCTGGTTTGATTATGATGCTAATGGCCGCCGCGTGTTGGATAAGCGCCAGATCATTGCTTTGGGTGAGAAAACATCAGTGTTTGCTACTCAGCGTGCGTTTAATAGTGCTGGCAAGGTAACACGTTTGACTTACCCGGATAGTACTTATACAGACTATAAATATGGTTCCGGTGGTGAGCTAGTTGCTATCCCTGGAATCGTTGATTCAGTAACTTTCACTGCAACAGGAAGGTTGAGCAATGTTGGGCTGAGTAATGGTGTTTCAAGCGATTATTCGTATGACGCACTAGATCGTCTGACTCAATTAGAAACTACACGAGGTGGTGATAGAACATCACTTCAGTCATTGGGGTATGAATACGACACTGCATCAAATTTACTGAATATTTCAGATAGTCGAAGTTTGGACGATAAACGAGTTATTGCTTCAGAGTTAGGTCAAATAGATAAAGCCTATGAGCTTGATCAAGCCCGCTCATATACTTATGACGACTGGTATCGGCTTGCGACAGAGCAAAATAAATTAATGCTCACGGAATACAAGTTTGATCCGATTGCTAATCTCATCGCTAAAAACGTGAGTCACCCGTTATCTGATGATCAGTCGTTATCTCTGCGTTATGGTGGCAGTAAAGATGATTCGAATTCCCTACGCTTTGATCGCTTTGGCCGTACATCGAATCAGGGGCCAGGTCCTAATGCAGTAACATTTGGCAAGGTCGCCATTGATTATGATGAGGTTGGCAATCGGATACGTGAAGGAAGTCAATACTATGTATGGGATAATAAAAATCGCTTAGTGAGTGTGAAGAATGACACTCATCAAGCAAGGTATGCTTATGATTACAATAATAAGAGATGTATTAAGCGAGTAATAGATAAAGACGGTAAAGAAAGCTACGTATTTTATATCAGTAAAGATGCCGAGATTCGTGACGGAAAAATGATTAAGTTTGTGCGTTTGGGCAAACACCGTATTGCCAAAACAAGTAAGCAAGGTGGTCTATTCAATCCAACACTGTTCTATATTAAGCAGCACTTAGGATCTACTGAGTTATCTTTAAATGCTGATGCTAAGGTGATTAATGCCTTTAATTATGAGCCTTTTGGTGAGCTTGAAGCTAAGTTCGGTCAAGAAGCCGAAACAGATTACCGATTTACCGACAAGGAGCAAGATAAAGAATCTGGGGTTAGGCTATTTCTCTCAGCGTTACCTCGATCATTCTGTGGGGGGGCAATTTATTACTCCAGACCCTGTGTTTGCTACGTCTGCTCGTTTTACGGACCCTCAACAGTGGTCTCCATATGCTTATGGGGCGAGGTAATCCTCTGAAGTACACAGATCCTGATGGAAAAAATATTTATAGTGATTGGGGATGGGCTGAAAGTACCGCAAAAATTGATATAGCAAGCGAACCATATAATAGAGCGAAATCTGAGTTTATGCGGCGTGATATCGGAAAAATTCAGAAAGGTGCCACGGTTGTTAAAGATGTTTCTGGAGATGTCGCTGAGGTATCCGGATATACGTCTGCTATATTGGGAGTGACAGGAGCGTTAGCTGGTAATAGTACATGTTTGGCTGGCTCAGCTTTATCGGCTAGAGTATCTACTATCGCAGGTGGGGGGGTAAATGTTGCAGCCGATATTGTGGATGGAGGTGACTTTGATGAAAATAATGCTGTAGCTTATGCAATTTCATCAGTATCAGGTGGGGTGGTTGATGGTACTGCAGTAACGATTCTAGGAAGGAGAATCTATAATGATGTTAAACCTGCGGTAGATGCCGTTTCGAAGGTTCTAGGTGAAACTGTAACTCAACTTGGTAGAAATGCTAGTAAAAATGATGTGAAAAAAAATAATGGTGGTGATGGTCCTAAAACATATAATAGAGCGGAGAGAAGTAATGTTAGCATGCCCACAGGTGAACGTGAGTCTACAGCTGTAAGTATTGATGAAACTGATGACGTTAGTTCCTAAATGTAATTATTGATTGGAAAGGTTGTAGATGATTACAAAAGACGAAAAGAAAAGAATTAAAAGATATAAAAGGAATGCAACTCAATTTTCATCAAGAGGAAAGTCATTAAGTTTTTTGATGATGAGTATATGGATATTACCGAGTTTAATCATATCTCAATATTATTGGGGTGTTGATTTGAATATAAATAATCCAATTATTTTACCTATGGTTTTTATTATATGTATTTTTATTGTTTTATTCTTGGAGAAGGAGCTGTTTTTAGTTTCAGATGAGTTCAAAAAATATTTATTAATTTACTCTTCTGTTACTCTTTGCTTGGAATTTTTGTTTATGATTGATTTTAACTTGATATTCTTGGCTTTTGTGGTAGCACCTATTAATACTTGGTTGTTTGTAAGCAAATGCGAACAGGTACACGTTAAGCTTATGAACACTAAAGTATAGAACAGCCAGTTTTAATATATCTTTCGCATCCATTATAACGACTAGGCGTTACCTTAATGACGCCTGTACTTTAACAACTCCAATTCAATTTCCCTGTTAGTGACCTTAAGCAATAGATCGAGGCTTCTAGGGTAATAGCTATCTCTGCTTTTCATATAGGCAGCGAGAAGTTTTACATCGTCTGGGCGTGGCTTATAGCTGAGGTTCGGAAATGTTGAGTAGATTGCGCTAATTGCATCTTTTAGTATTTCGGTAGTTGTACTGTTCATTACCTATGCTCTTGTTTTTGATTATTTGTTCTAATTTCGAGTTGAGATGCATTGTATGGGGGGGGATATGTGACAATCAGTTTTCAGTCTATAAGGAGCATTATCAAAAATTGTTTGAAAGTGTTTGATCCTTTATTCTGTTTTTATCAAGCTCAAGATCCGCAATAATTCAGCTATCAGATACAAGCATTTGAACAGAAGGATAAAAACAAAATGAGCACATTAACAATCGTTGCCAAGATTGAAGCAAAGTCAGATAAGGTTGAACTGGTTAAAGCTGAGTTGCTTAAACTCATCGCGCCGACACGTAAAGAAGCAGGGTGTATTCAATATGATCTACACCAAGATAACAGTAATCCGGCCGTATTTGTTTTTTATGAAAATTGGGAAAGCCGTGAACTTTGGCAAGCGCATATGAATAATGACCACCTGAAAGCTTATATGGAAGCTACAGATGGGGCTGCGGCTCAGTTCATATTGAATGAAATGAGCCGAATCGTCTAGTTAATGTAGTAAACTTGGTTTCAGTATCATTATCAAGCACAAGTAACCTGATTCGTAGCCGTATATTTCTCAGATAGTTCTCTTATCGAGAGTGGCTTATCAAAATAGTATCCTTGCACAATATCGCAGTGATATTGGCTCAGACGTTTGTACTGCTCCTGAGTCTCGACGCCTTCGGCGACTATCTGCGTATTGCATGATTTGCCGATGGCAATGATGGCTTTGACCAGAGATTCACTTTCACTGCTGGTAAGAAGCTTGTCGATAAATGAACGGTCAATTTTGATTTCGTTGATCGGCAAGTTGCTTAGGTAGCTCAGTGAAGAATACCCGGTGCCGAAGTCATCAAGAGAGAGTTTAAAGCCACGCGTTCTTAGTTTCTCGAGGATCGGTGAAACGCAGATGATGTCACTGATCAGCACATTTTCAGTAATTTCTAGTGTAACAGTATGAGTTTCAATTCCGCTTGAGCGTATTTCATTAGTAATATTCTCAACAAAGTCAGTTTGTAGCAGCTGTTTTGGTGAGATATTAATAGACAGCGAGACCGGCTGTGTCGCTGACGCCATCAGTGTTTTGAAATCCGAACTGGCCTGCTTGACCACGAACCAACCAATGTCGTGGATCATGCCGATATTCTCGGCAACGGCGATAAAGTCGATAGGTGAGACATGGCCGAGTTCTTTATTGTGCCAACGACAAAGTGCTTCTATTCCGTGAATTCGTCCGGACAATACATCAATCTGTGGCTGGTATACGACAGACAGCTCATTGTTTTCAAGTGCCAGCCTTAACTGTTCTTCCAGAGTGAAATCATAAAGGACACGTGCGTTGATACTGTCATCGAAGAACAGTACATCACCTTTATGACGAGCCTTTGATTTATACAGTACAATATCGGCCTTGCTTATCAGCTCTTCGGGTTCTTGGCCGTCTGCAGGATACATAGCCACGCCTATACTGCTGCTGGAGAAAATCCATTTACCGTCAATAAAAAACTGCTTGGTAAAAACCTGCTTAATCTGCTCGACCTTTGCTCGGGCGCAGTGTTCACTGTCTAGCTCTTGGAAGCAAAAAACAAACTCATCTCCCCCCAAAACGGGAGACCGTATCGCCTGGTCCGACAATTTTTATAAACTCACGACTGATAGCACTTAGAAGCTGATCACCGACGGTATGGCCATGTAAGTCGTTCACTTTTTTGAAATCATCTAAATCAATAAACATTACAGCTAGCTGTTTGTTGTTTAGCTTGGCTCGCTCAATTCCTTTGCTGATATTGTCGTGGAGGAGAACACGGTTAGGCAACGCGGTGAGAGAATCGTGCAGAGCCATGTATTGCATTTGATTTTTGGTGGCCTGCAGCTCACAAAAATCACTGTTGATCTTTTCCTGGAAAGTTTTGAAACGTCGGGCAATAACTTTACTCAAGAAAATCGAAAGGAAAAGAGCAAATATAGTCAATGACAGGCTCAGCAATGTAATCTTGACTAATTCCTGTTTATTTTGTTTAGCCAGTTGGGATTGACGCTGACCAATGTAGTCGTTCAGTTCGTTGACATACCAACCGGTGCCGACAGTCCAGTTCCAACCCGGAACATTCATGACATAACTTACCTTTTCTGTCCCACCTTTGGTGTAAGGTGTTTCGGGGCCAAGGTATTGGACATAGTCTCCACCGCTTTTACCGGCCTCGAGCATTGCCTTAACAAAGTAATTGCCCATGCTGTCTTGCGCAAGAATATGGTTTTTACCTACATATTCAGGTGTAGCATGGGCCAGCAATGTTCCACTCTGATCCAGAATGATGAAGAAGCCATTATCGCCATATCGGATGTTGGTTAGTTGTTCGAGCAACTTTTTTTGAATGTCATGCTCAACGTCGATGATGTAATCACCGGTACCAATCAACCAGCCAAGTGGTTCGAAAAATTTACCAAAGCCTATTTTTTCAAATTCTTCGCTGTCGTTCCCGTTCTTTACAAACCACCAACGGTGAAACCCTTCTTCTTTCTTATCAACAATGTTGAGCATTTCTCTTACTGCATATTTTCCACGGCTATCCGTGAAGTTCCACATCGAGCTGTTTTCATTTTTAGGAAGGACTGGGAGCATGACGTTGGTACCGTCCATTTGATAAATGAAGAAGTACCCCGCGGCCATCATTAAAACGGATATTGCGTAGTGCATCTGTTATTAGTTTAGAAATCTGACTTTTGGGTTTATCAATGTTTTGTTGATAAATTGAAGAGGCAATCGTGTGGGCTTCATTCGTGCGATCCCGAATTGTTTTTTTTAGCGTATCTATGGTGTGGCTTTTCTCATATTCAATCTGGTTAACAGCTTGTTGAACCTGATTTTTCGACAGCGAGCGCTGACGTTCAATGATGTCTGTACGTAATAATTCAATGTTTTGCTTAGCTTTTGTCTGATTATCGTAGATCACAGACAAGTTAATGATCAGCGTGAATATGACTACCATAATTACCGGGGGGGTCACTTTTATCAGGCGTAGTAGTTTTTCATCACTGATTCGATCCATAGTAGTACAGACAACTTAAATGGGAATTAAAGGATGAGTAATTATATGTCTTTTTAGCTCTTTTCCCATGTAAATCGCCGACAATATAAGCAATTGACCGTTTTTTTGTGCGAATTGTTTTTTTCTGGCAATGGATTAATAAAGGCTTTTAATTCTCCAGGCAATATCAGCATTGGGATGCTGAGTATTAAATTATTTAAAAACAACAATTACAACTAGTTGCTTATTGTGATAATTACATCGCTGAACCTTAATGATTTAGATTGTATGCTATGTGAGCAGTACCATATTTGTGGTTACCTTTTACCCCGTCTATAATACCCTCTTCTTAATGCACCGATTGATTAACTGAGCCTGATTGAGTGTATTTTATAGCCATATAATAAGAAGAATTTCCAATATGATGTATTTGGTGTCGTCTCTAACAAACGCAAACTATCTTGCAATCTTAAGACGGCATGCCGCATCCCTGCTGGTCGTTATACTGTGC
>LLEM01000040.1_pt1 | contig 29956 bp, 39 predicted proteins | sample 595841 | NCBI WGS metagenome assembly LLEM01 (sample SAMN02919313, study PRJNA255460) | bioreactor metagenome | biome: chemostat; feature: culture 2012_10.2; material: sediment; isolation source: day64 10degC chemostat 2012 inoculated with Wadden Sea sediment taken from... | place: Germany: Bremen ...
CTGCGGCGGGTGTAGTGACCCATAGCAATGTAGTCAGCTTCCAGAACTTCATCGGCAAATTCCAGAAACGCTTTGAATTTAATTTCTTTGTTGCAAAGAATGTCCGGGGTTCGGGGGGGTACGCCCTGCTTTGTACTCCGCGAGGAAGTATTCAAACACATTGTCCCAGTACTCAGCTGCAAAGTTAATGGTATGCAGGTGGATACCCAGTTTGTCACATACAGCTTGTGCATCAGCGAGATCTTCGGCGGCAGAGCAGTATTCTTCATTATCATCTTCTTCCCAGTTCTTCATGAACAGGCCTTCAACTTGGTAGCCCTGTTGAAGTAGCAAGTAAGCTGATACTGAGGAATCAACGCCGCCGGACATACCGACAATGACTTTTTTCTGGCTGCTATCTGACATATTTCTCTTCAGTCGTTAATAGTGTTAAGAGCGTAATTCTAACAGAAAGCTTTTTCGCGAAACAGAGCGAGAGCAGAATCACACTTTAATAATTTTATCGTCTTTTTATATTACCCACCAGATTTGTAAAAAAGTAATTTAAAAGAGCGTTATAAACGACAAGAGCATAGCAAAAACACGTTAGTATCCATGCATAGCCAGTTGATGTTACATACTGGCGCAAACGTTTGCTTTGTGGCGGCTATGATAGATTAACCCGAGGCCAATGTGTAGCTTTTTTGGTGTGGTTCTTTCGAGTGTAAATTAGAAAAGCGAGTGTACGCCGGCAATCGTGACAATGACTGCCGGCAAAGTATCTATTGCGCTGCTAAAGGAAGAGTGACCTCGCGCCATTCACCCGGAGATAGGCCGTCGATCGTCCAGTCTGCCATTCTGTGACGGATGAGTCGCAAGGTTGGAAAACCAAGATGCGCCGTCATACGTCTTACCTGGCGGTTGCGTCCCTCTTTTAAGGTTATCGCCAGCCAGGTGGTCGGGATATTTTTGCGTTCGCGGATCGGAGGGGGGTACGGTCCCATACTGTGGGGTTGTTCCATACGCTCGACACCGGCTGGGAGGGTTGGGCCATCTTTCAGCGTGACGCCTTTGCGGAGTTGCTCGAGTTGCTCATCGCTTGGCGCACCTTCAACCTGGACCCAGTATATTTTTGGCTGTTTGGATTTCGGTTGCGTGAGGCGGGCTTGCAGCACACCGTCATTGGTCAAAACCAGCAAACCTTCACTGTCTTTGTCGAGTCTCCCTGCCGGGTAAACGTCTTTTACCGGGATAAAATCTGACAGAGTTTTATCCCCCGGTTCGCCGCTGAACTGGGTCAAAACGTTATAAGGTTTGTTAAATAATATGATCTTTTGTGGGCCGCGAGGCCGTTTGGGTTTATTAAATTTTCTTGATGCTCTACGCTCATTATTAGAACGCTTGGGTTGACGCGATGAGGTGTTTGGCTTCATAAATAGCGTGCTGTACTGGGGGGGGTGACTAAATTGACCCGCCTATTATACGCTAAAAACAACCCGAGTGGCGTATCGATAAAATTTCAAGTATGATTTGCCCGCATCTTACAAAAAGATAACAAATGGACGCTAGGAGATTTAAATGGATAGTAAAGTAGTTGTACCAGTTGAAGGTCAGAAAATTACTCTTGACTCAGAAGGTAAACTGGTCGTTCCTAACAACCCGGTAATTCCATACATCGAAGGCGATGGTATCGGTGTTGATGTAAGCCCTGCAATGATCAAAGTTGTCGATGCGGCAGTAGAAAAAGCCTATGCAGGCGATCGTAAAATTGAGTGGATGGAAATCTACACTGGTGAGAAGTCAACTCAGATTTACGGCGAAGACGCATGGCTACCGCAAGAAACTTTAGAGTTCATTCGTGACTACAAAGTTGCAATTAAAGGTCCTTTGACTACACCGGTAGGTGGCGGTATTCGTTCACTTAACGTTGCCCTACGTCAAGAGCTTGACCTGTACATTTGTGTTCGCCCCTGTTCGCTATTTTGATGGGCGTACCAAGCCCACTTAAACGCCCTGATCTAACTGATATGGTTATCTACCGTGAAAACTCGGAAGATATCTATGCGGGAGTTGAGTTCCAGGCGGGTACTGCGGAAGCAGACAAAGTCATTAAGTTCCTACAAGACGAAATGGGTGCAACTAAAATCCGCTTCCCACAACAGTGTGGTGTCGGTATTAAGCCTGTTTCTGAAGAAGGTACTAAGCGTCTTGTGCGTGCTGCCGTTCAGTATACGATTGACAACGATCGTGACTCGCTGACGCTGGTTCACAAAGGTAACATCATGAAGTTCACCGAAGGTGCCTTCAAGGATTGGGGTTACGAAGTGGCAGCGGAATTCGGTGCTGAGCTACTCGATGGTGGCCCGTGGATGACACTGAAGAACCCTAACACGGGTAAAGAGATCATTATCAAGGACAGCATCGCTGATGCTTTCCTGCAGCAAATCCTACTTCGCCCAGCGGAGTATGATGTGATTGCAACGATGAACCTTAATGGTGACTATGTCTCTGATGCCTTGGCTGCACAGGTTGGTGGTATTGGTATTGCTCCGGGGTGCAAACATCGGTGATGGTGTTGCGTTGTTTGAAGCAACTCACGGTACTGCACCTAAGTACGCCGGTCAGGATAAAGTAAATCCAGGTTCACTGATCCTTTCTGCTGAATGATGCTTCGCCATCTAGGCTGGACTGAAGCGGCAGATCTGATTATCAGCTCGATGGAGTCGGCAATCAGTAACAAGACAGTAACTTATGACTTTGAGCGCCAGATGGAAGGTGCAACATTGCGTAAGTGTTCTGAGTTTGCTGATGACATGATTGAGCAAATGTAATACGTTTTATCCATTCGGATAGACAAAGGCTCAGCTTCGGCTGGGCCTTTTTATTGGGGAGCTGTTTGTGTGCCTTAGCATCTTTAGCTGTAACTGCCTGAAACAGATGCTGAGCTCCTCATTTCTGCTACTGTGAAGTAAGGGCAAGATGTTCGCCGACGTTATTTTAGCTTATTATAGAAGATAAGGCTGCAAAGAGCTTGTGATTGTTAATAGAAATGTTAATAGCTGTGTGGTTGGGGTTATTCAATGAATATTCACTTTAAGCATGTGACGAGCTATCCGGAATTGCCTATTGATGGGGTGAATTTTAAGCAGGATGTAAGGGTGGTTTTAGGTGGTACCAAAAAAGGCGAGCAAGTGCTCACCTCAGAAATTGATGTACAAAGTTGAAAGTAGATTATTTTGCCATTTCACCTTCGACAGGGACTATCTCTCTGGCATGGAAACCTTTAGGACCCCGTCTCAACAGTATAGTTGACCTGCTGGCCAGCCTTGAGAGTTCGGTATCCATCCATCTGGATAGTTGAATAGTGTGCAAAAATATCGCCTTCGCCACTTTCTGGGCAGATAAAACCGAAGCCTTTTGCGTTATTGAACCATTTAACCGTACCTGTTGCCATGCTTTACATCCCTCTTTGCATTCAAGTTCCATTTTGCATCAGTGTGCAGTTCCTTTTTACCATGACTTGCATACTAATGCTATTTTGATGCAGTTAATATCTACTACAGGTTACACTTTAGTAAAAAGAGCTAGACAGTCAAGTGCATATTATAACATTTTCATAAAATCCTTGTTTCTATGCAGATGATGTAGCAAGCGCTTGAACAAATGACTAAGATGAGATTATGAGCAAGTTATATGAATGGATTATTCCTGAGTCTGACGTATTAGACGAGAGGATACTCAGGTTAAGCCGCCATCGATGTATAAAGTTATTTTGAACAATGATGATTACACACCGATGGATTTTGTGATAGAAGTGTTACAGAAGTTCTTCTCCATGGATCTGGAGAAAGCCACACAGTTGATGCTTACTGTGCATTACGAAGGGAAAGCAGTATGTGGAACCTTTACCGCTGAAGTCGCCGAGACGAAGGTGGCACAAGTGATGATGTATGCAAGGGAGCATGAACATCCGCTACTGTGTACTAAGGAAAAAGCTTGAACTTTTTCCGGCACACCATTTTGAGTGGTATTTAGGGGGGAGGTGCCTTATGCTAAACAAAGAACTTGAAGCAAGTCTGAACGGTGCATTCGCAAGAGCAAGGGAAAAGCGCCATGAATTTATGACCGTTGAGCATCTGCTCTTGGCATTGTTAGACAATGCAGCCGCCCAAGAGGCGCTGTTAGCTTGCCGAGCTGATCTTGATACATTACGCAAAGAGCTTGATTCTTTTATCGAGCAAACGACACCGCTGATCCCGGCTGATGATGAAAGCCGCGAGACTCAGCCGACGCTGAGTTTCCAGCGTGTGCTTCAGCGTGCTGTTTTCCATGTTCAGTCTTCTGGCCGCAGTGAAGTCACCGGTGCTAATGTATTGGTTGCCATTTTCAGCGAACAGGAATCTCATGCTGCTTATCTACTGAAGAAGAGTGATATTAGCCGCCTTGATGTGGTTAACTTTATTTCCCACGGTACAGTCAAAGACAGTGACAATGATGACCTTAACGGTCCTGATGTCGGTGGTGACGAGCCGCGTGCCGAGCAGAGCTCTGAAGATAAGCTAGAGAATTTTGCAACAAACCTTAATCAGCTGGCGCGAGCTGGTGGTATCGATCCGCTAATCGGTCGAGATCATGAACTAGAGCGTACAGTACAGGTTCTGTGTCGTCGAAGAAAAAATAATCCACTGCTGGTGGGTGAGGCTGGTGTCGGTAAAACGGCTATCGCAGAAGCCTGGCCTGGAGAATCGTTGAAGGCCAAGTGCCGGAAATTATCAAAGACTGCGTGATTTTCTCATTGGATATTGGTTCTTTGCTTGCAGGGACTAAATACCGTGGTGACTTCGAGAAGCGCTTTAAAGGCATTTTGAAGCAGCTGGAGAAAGAAGATCATGCGGTGCTATTTATCGATGAGATCCACACTATCATCGGGGGGGCTGGTGCAGCCTCTGGCGGTCAGGTCGATGCGGCGAACCTACTCAAACCACTGCTGAGCAGCGGTAAGATACGTTGCATGGGGTCGACGACCTATCAGGAATACAGCAATATCTTTGAGAAAGAACGTGCATTATCACGCCGTTTCCAAAAAATTGATATTGTCGAGCCATCATTGGACGATACCACCAAGATCCTGATGGGGCTGAAGCCTAAATACGAAGCTCACCACGAGGTACGCTTTACCAATAAAGCCATCCGTGCTGCGGTAGAGCTTTCTGCAAAATACATTAACGAGCGCCATTTGCCGGATAAAGCGATTGACGTGATTGACGAGGCGGGAGCGCGTTGCCGTTTGGCACCTGCGAGCCGTCGTAAGAAAACCGTTAATGTCAGTGACATCGAGGCAATGATTGCCAAGATGGCACGTATTCCTGAGAAGTCGGTATCATCGAGTGACCGTGATGTACTGCAGAAACTGGACAGCAAGCTGAAAATGCTGGTATTTGGTCAGGATCCCGCTATCGATGTACTGACTGAAGCGATCAAGCTGAGTCGTGCGGGACTGGGGGGCAGACAACAAGCCTGTTGGCTCCTTCCTGTTTGCTGGCCCTACAGGGGTCGGTAAAACTGAGGTGACAGTACAGTTGGCACGAACGCTGGGTATCGAGCTATTGCGCTTCGATATGTCCGAGTACATGGAACGCCACACGGTGAGTCGTTTGATTGGTGCTCCCCCTGGTTACGTGGGTTATGACCAAGGTGGTTTGCTGACAGATGCTGTGATCAAAAACCCACACTCTGTCGTGCTATTGGATGAGATCGAAAAAGCTCACCCGGATGTATTCAACTTATTGCTACAGGTAATGGATAACGGTACGTTGACAGACAACAACGGTCGCAAAGCCGACTTCCGAAATGTGATTTTGGTAATGACGACAAATGCGGGGTGTGAAAGAGACAGTGCGCAAGTCAATTGGCTTAATCCAGCAAGATCACAGTCTAGATGCAATGTCGGAAATCAAACGAATCTTTACCCCTGAGTTCCGCAACCGCCTTGATGGCATTATTTGGTTCAACCATCTTGAAAAAGATGTTATTTCGCAAGTGGTTGATAAGTTCATCGTTGAATTGCAGGCACAGCTTGATGCCCGCGGTGTCTCGATGGAAGTGTCATCTGAAGCACGCGAGTGGTTGGCTAATAAAGGGTATGACAAAGCAATGGGTGCTCGCCCTATGGCACGTGTCATTCAAGACAACCTGAAAAAGCCGATGGCAAATGAGCTTCTGTTTGGCTGTTTGATTAACGGTGGCTCGGTGCGGGTTGATATCGTCAACGATGAACTGGACTTCCAGTTCAGTAGTGAAATGGAACCAGCTCATTAATCGTTAGTGTTCTGATTGTAAAAGAACCGCCGTTATGGCGGTTCTTTTATATGCAAATAAAACCCGACACATAGGTCGGGTTTTATTTGCATTCTTTAATCTTGGTTAAGATTAACGCGCGCGGAAGACGATGCGGCCTTTAGTCAGGTCGTAAGGAGTCAGTTCCACAGTTACCTTATCACCAGTAAGAATACGGATGTAGTTCTTGCGCATTTTACCAGAGATGTGAGCGGTAACTACGTGACCGTTTTCCAGCTCAACGCGGAACATTGTATTCGGTAGTGTATCTTGTACAGTACCTTGCATTTCAATTACGTCTTCTTTTGCCATTGAATCCTCTTAGGCTACCAGCCATGCTTCTGATCGGGCCGGATAATGCCTTGAAACTGTTTGAGTGTAAAGTTTAGGCCGCAATTTTACCCTTGCCGCTACTCTTTGTCAGCTATTGTGACGTATTAAAACGTGTTTTCTCGATTTTTTATCAGATTATGAGGCGAATTAGAGCACTTATATAGGTAATTGGAGGCCTATTTCCAGCAACCACTGACCAGTTTCTGATAGGGCTTGAATCGAACCTTGTAGTTCATAGCCTTGCAGCGATCTATCTGATAACCGGGATAAAGCCATTTTCTGCCTGTTTGCCTGCCGTAATGAATTTGATATAGCACGCAGAGTGTGCCGAGTGAGAGCGCTGAATCTGGCTCGAAGAAGCTATATACTGCACTGAGGGCGTCTTCGAAGACATCGGTAACGGCAATCGCAATCAAGGCGTCTTTATCATAGACGTGCAAGAACAGAGTGTCCATCCACTCTGCAGTACAAAAATCAAAGAACTGTTCTTTGTTCGCCGGATACATTGTGCCCCCCAGAGTGTCTGAGGCGGATGTATTTCTCATAGAGAGTGAACCAGTTACTATCGAGTTCGGGCTTAAACTCCCAGCGTAATGCTTTCATCTGATTCAGCTGACGTTTCTGGCTTTTCGACGGTGTAAATTGTTCACAGTCTATTCGCAGCGGGGGTGCAGGCCTGACAATACTGGCACATAGGCCGGTATACTGCGTTGCCACTGCGACGGTAGCCTGAGGCAATAAGCACACCATAACCTGATGGTGCCAGCCACTGGTGATCCATAACTACGCCAAGCTGCTCTTGTTCATCTGGCAGGTAGTTACACTCTGATGTCGGTGTTAGGCCTATTCGTAGCGAAAGTTTATTATAGCTGGTCATGAGTCTACTGGTGCAGCTCCCGCGGTTGGTAACAGCCTTTTTCAAGTATGGCATCTCTTTGCAATTGCAAGAATTGCATAAATGGGGGGGATCGTTCAATTTCAACCGCACCTAGCGAGGCCAGATGGTCGTTCATGATCTGACAGTCAATCAAAGTGCCGCCATAGGCGCTAAAGTGTTGGCAGAATAACCATAGAGCAATTTTAGAGGCGTTATCGGCCAGTGAAAACATGGATTCACCGCAAAACACGGTACCCACCTGAACACCGTAGAGCCCGCCGACAAGGTTGCCGTTCAGCCATACTTCAACAGAGTGGCAATAACCGAGGTTGTGCATGAGCTGGTACGCTTGCATCATATCGGCGGTGATCCAGGTTTCTTTCGGGCCCCGGCTGTCGGCACACAAGCGGATAACATCGTGACAGGCTTGGTTCAGTGTGACTTGATACCCTGATTTGCGGAAGAACTTGCGCAAACTTTTGCTTGGCCTGAACTGATCGGGCAGGAAGACAGCACGCGGCGCAGGACTCCACCAGAGAATAGGTTCTCCTTCCGAATACCAGGGGAAAATGCCTTGGCGATAAGCCGTGACTAAACGCTCAGGGCGTAAGTCGCCGCCAAACGCCAATAGCCCATTGGGATCGTCCAGCGCTGTCTCTGCCACAGGAAAGTGTGTATTGACCGGATCAAGTTCCGGCAGATAAATAGCCATAAATACTGTAGTCGTGGGTGCTTTAAATAAAAATGAATAAAATAGGTATAGTCGAGGGAATTATATGATGAGAAAGTTCTTAATGTTACTGCTATTGCTTCCTCTTGTGGCGACAGCGGCTCCTTACAACCGGAATGAGGCACGTACTGTCAACAAAATCGTGTTTGGTGACGTGGATTCTGTACGCTATATCTCGAATCAAGAGGTGATTAATTCCCAGCGCAATGGCTGGGGAAACTCTGCTCGGAGGTGTGGTCGGGGGATTGATCGGTAATCAATTTGGTGGCGGTACAGGTCGTGAGGTCGCGACTGCTGTCGGGGTTGTCGCCGGTGCCAGTATTGCCCATACCCGTCAGCCAAATCAGAAAGTGGTCGATTATCGTTTAGTCGAGTTGCTGATAAAAGCGGAGGATGGCAGGTTGATTGATGTGATCCAGGATGCCGACCAGCAAATGATCTTCCTGCGCGGCGATAGTGTGCGGATCCTCTATTTTGATGACGGGGTTCGGGTGGATAAGGTTTTTTAACCGCGAGTTTTGAGGGGGGGAGAATGTCGCGTGAATGCAGGCAAAAAATAAAGCGAGAGGTTTTCACCTCTCGCTTTATTTATCTCGATACTAGTTTCTAGATCCGATTGCAAAGCTCGGCGTAGCGGCCGCCTGTGGCTAGTAGCTCATCATGTTTGCCGCGTTCTATAATTTCCCCTTCATCCATCAGGCAAATTTGATCCATTTGATCCAAACCTACAAGACGGTGGGTGATGAACAATACGGTTTTGTCCTTCGCATGTTCAATCAGCAACGAGATGATCTGCTGTTCAGTGCGGCGATCCAGCCTTCGGTCGGTTCATCCATAAGCAAATCGGGGGGGCGTCATGAAGCAGAGCGCGGGCTATACCGATTCGTCGGCGTTCGCCTCCCGAGATCTGGCGGCCACCCTCTCCCAGCCAGGTATCTAAGGCTTTGCCTTCAAGCAGTGCCTCAAGGCCAACTCTTACCAGTACGTCCCTGAATTCATTATCAGAGCCATCAGGCTTGGCGAGGACCAGGTTTTCTCGCAACGAACCGTTGAAGATATCGACTCGCTGGCTGACGACCGTGATAGCCTTGCGTAGTGACTTTTCACGCCATGATGGCAGGGCAACGCCATCAATACTGATACTACCTTGCTGCGGATCCCAGTTACGGGTCAGTAGCTGTAGCAGCGTTGATTTGCCACAGCCAGTGCGGCCAAGAAGTGCCAGTTTTTCGCCTTTTTTCAGGTCAACTGAAACATTCTTCAATACAGGTTCATCGCTACCGTAGTAGGTGTAGCTGATATCGTTAATATTGATATCACCGTTTACCTGGGCGTGATGGCCATTTGGATCAAATGGTGTGTCAGGTGTCGCTTCGATAATTTCATTCAAGCGGCGGGCAGACGTCAGTGTCTGACCAAGGTACTGGAAGGCACCAGCAACAGGCATCATCATCTCGAAGCTTGCCATTGTGGCAAAGGCGACCATCGCAATGAACGGGTCGGGTGCCGCACCGCCAATACCATCAGCTGCAATCCAGGTGATCAGAACCAGTGTCCAGCCCGTTGCCGCCATTAGGATGGCATTGGCAAGGCCGGTCAGGCTGGCCATTTTGCGTTGTGCTGCCAGCAAAGCATCTTGCTCGGCAATGGCTTGTTCGCGGTAGCGATCCTCGGCATTGAACAATAGCAGTTCGGCATGCCCCTGAATCCAATCAAGCAGTTTTATCCGGTAGTTTGCCTTGGCATAGGTCAGCGCCTCCCCATTGGTTTTACCCAAGCGGTAGAACAGTACAGGCAGGGCGAGCATCAGCGTTAGCAAAATGAAGCCTAGTGTCAGACCGATAACGAGATCAAACCAGGCCAGGAAGCCGGTAATGGCAAGCAGGCCAATAACACCGATTACCAGCGGGCTGACAAGACGCAGATAGACATGATCCATTGCATCGACATCGGCAACCAGACGGTTAAGCAGATCGGCATCACGGAGGTTTGCCTGGCGGCCAGGGATCAGCGGTGTTAGCTTGCGAAAGAAGAACAGACGTAAATCGGCAAGTAGCTTGAAGGTGGCATTGTGGCTTACCACTCGTTCACCCCCCCAGCGACCTGCGGTACGTGCCATCGAGAAACCTCTGACACCAGCTCCCGGTAGCATGTAGTTGAAGGTTTCCCTTGCAATGGTCAGGCCGGCCACGGCGGAGGCGGCGATAAACCAGCCTGAGAGTGTCAGCAGCTGAGCGCCGACAACAAGGTGGCCAAGCCAAGTAGCATACCTAAGGTTAGGCCGAACCAGTGCTTGCGATAGAGCTTTAGGTAAGGGATTAAATCACGCATCGAGATCCCTCTTGTCTGTGTGAGCGAGCATATCGGCCAGAAGGCCCTGCTGACGAATGTGATTGAAATGACCGTTCTGTACCAGTTTGCCATTTTCTAGCACTAGTACGCGGTCCATAGCTGTCAATTGGTCGAGGCGGTGGCTGACCATCAGGGTTGTCTGGCCTCTCACTGCCATTGCTAGGCTTTGCAATACCAGATGTTCACTGTTGGCATCAAGGCTGGCTGTGGGTTCGTCCAGTAACCAGAAGGCACCGTTTTGCAACATGGCGCGCGCAACAGCTATCCGCTGAGCCTGACCGACTGACAGGCCGCCGGAGCGATCGCCTACCTGATGGCTGTAGCCTTTTTCCAAGCGGCTAATAAACTCATCGGCATATGCTTGTTGTGCGACCTGGGTAACATGCTCATCGGTAGCCAGTGGGTTGCCGAGGGTAATGTTGTCGCGAACCGTGCCGTGTACCAGCAGCGGGTTTTGACCCACCCAGCTGATAGTCTGACGCCATTCGCTATGGTTAAGCTGCTTGAGTTCGATACCATTGATTTTCAGGCTACCGCGATAGGGCAGGAAACCGAGTAGCGCATTGAGCAGGCTGGTTTTACCGGCACCGCTTGGGCCGACAAGAGCAACTTGTTCGTGAGCCTGAATATCAAAGCTAAGCGGGCCTGCCAGTACCTGACCTTGCGGGCTTAGCACTTCCAAATCCCGGACGCTGATTTGGATGGTTTCTGGTGACGGTAGCTCTTCGTCACCCTGAGCCATTTCGTCTGCTTCTGCATTGAGGAATTCGACAATCGACTCCGCAGCACCAATCGCCTGGGCTTTGGCATGGTAGAAAGTCCCCAAATCACGTAGTGGCTGATAAAACTCGGGGGCCAGCACGAGAACAAACAAACCGGTAAACAGCGAAAGCGGTACGCCGTAGTTGCCAAAGTTCAGCTCGCCGATGAAGCGAAGCCAAAATAGACAGCAACGATTGCGACTGAAATAGCTGAGAAAAACTCCAGAACTGCTGAGGATAGGAAGGCTAATCTCAATACTTCCATCGTACGCTTACGCAGAATATGAGAAGCAGCATGCAGGTTCTCTGCTTCGGCTTCTGCGCGGTTAAACAGGCGAAGGGTTGATAACCCCTGCAGACGGTCATAAAAGTGGCCTGACAGGCGTTGCAGAGCTTTAAAGTTGCGTCGGTTAGCATCTGCCGCACCTAAACCGACCAATGCCATAAAGATCGGCACTAGTGGGGCGGTGATCAGGAAGATCAGGCCTGCTGCCCAGTTAAGCGGGAATACGGCAAACAGGATGACGAGCGGAACCAGTACCGCAATAGACATCTGTGGAATATAGCGTGCGAAGAAATCCTGCATTTCTTCGACCTGCTCAAGTACCAAGCTAGCCCAGGTGCCGGCCGGTTTCCCCTTGATGTAAGCAGGACCAAGGCTGTGAAGACGATTGAGGATCAGTTGGCGAATATGCAGACGAATTTGTTCACCACAACGATACCCGAATATCTCCCGTCCCCAACTGCAGCCTGCGCGTAGGCCGACAATCAGGATCAGGCCGATGAAACTATCAACCAGTTCATACTTGTCTGTATGTTCGATGATCAGTTGATGGAGAATATGTGCGAGTAGCGCAGCTTGGCCGACTAATAGCACCCCCCCTGAAAGGAACCCAAGCCCGATGCTGAGCATCAACCAGCGTTTGGCGAGCTTGCTTTGTGACTTTAACCACTTGGTCAAGTCGCGTTGTAATTGTTTGTCCATAAGATATCTTGAGCTGCAAGTTGCAATGAGCAGAAATGTAGAAGGCTAAAATAGCCGCTACATTGGTAGCGGCCGAATTTGATTATTGTTGTTCTTCTAGGGCGTCAAGGTAGCGCTCAGCATCAAGTGCCGCCATACATCCCGTACCTGCCGATGTAATGGCCTGACGGTAGATGTGATCCATGACGTCACCGGAAGCGAAGACACCCTCTACACTTGTTTGGGTAGCATTGCCCTCTGTGCCTGATTGTACTTTGATATAGCCATTTGCCATATCAAGCTGTCCTTCGAAGATGCCGGTATTCGGTTGGTGACCAATAGCAATGAAAGCACCCATGACCTCAAGTGTTTCTGTTGCATCTGACTTGGTGTCTTTAATGCGAACCGCCGTGACACCCATATCGTCACCCAGCACCTCGTCTAGGGTACGGTCGGTATGAAGAATAATGTTTCCGTTCTCGACCTTGTCCATCAGGCGCTTGATGAGAATTTTTTCGGAGCGGAATGAATCACGACGGTGGATCAGGTGCACTTCTGATGCGATGTTTGACAGGTAAAGAGCCTCTTCAACCGCGGTATTGCCGCCGCCAACAACTGCAACTTTCTGGTTGCGATAGAAGAACCCGTCACAGGTTGCACATGCTGATACGCCACGGCCCTTGAAGTTTTCTTCTGATTCTAGTCCGAGGTATTTAGCCGAAGCACCTGTTGCAATGATCAAGGCGTCACAGGTGTATTCACCGTCGTCACCTTTTAGGCGGAACGGACGCTGGCTAAAGTCAGTTTCGTTAATATGGTCGAAAATGATCTCTGTATCGAATTTTTCAGCGTGTTCTTTCATTCGATCCATCAGAGCTGGCCCGGTTAGGCCTTCCGCATCACCTGGCCAGTTTTCTACTTCGGTTGTGGTTGTCAGCTGACCGCCTTGCTGCATGCCTGTTACCATCACAGGGTTTAAGTTTGCGCGTGCGGCATAGACAGCGGCAGTATAGCCAGCAGGACCAGAACCAAGGATGAGCAGTTTACAATGTCTTACGTTACTCATTACTTCTCCAGGCTGAAATGAGATTATTATCATGTAGGAGGATGATTGTAGGTAAATTGAGGACGTAAGGAAAGTACCCTCGAACTTAAGCGCCTAGATTGTCCTTATAGAGGCTATTTTGTCTGCGGTCTCGTAGAGAATGGGAAAATGTCCTTATTGAGAAGTAGTAATCTCGCTTCCCAATAAGGAATGGCAATGCCTTATGATAGTTTCGACTTGCTTATTTCAGCTGGTTCTAATAATTGGGTCGCATATTTTAATGCATACTGATTGCAACTTCGGGATCGGTATAGTGCAGGTCGAACGCTTCAGCAACCTCCTTGCAGGTCACCTTGCCGTGTATCACGTTCATGCCTGCGAGAAATCCGGGATCATTCAAGAGGGCCTTTTTGTAACCGTCATCGGCCAGTTTGATCACATAGGGCAAGGTCGCATTGTTCAAGGCAAAGGCTGAGGTACGAGCAACGGCTCCGGGCATATTCGCGACACAGTAGTGAACGATGCCATCGACGATATAAGTCGGATCAGTGTGGGTCGTCGGGCGCGAAGTTTCAAAGCAGCCGCCTTGGTCTATCGCAACATCAACCAGTGCCGAGCCAGGTTTCATCTGCTTTACATGCTCGGCTGTGATCAGTTTCGGGGCCGCTGCACCAGGAATCAATACGGCACCAATAATAACGTCGGCCTCAGGAACAAGCTGGTCAATCACTTCATGAGTAGAATAGATGACTTTGGCTGTACCCTGGAATTCGACATCAAGGGCACGTAGTGTATCTAGATTACGGTCGAGGATAGTGACGTCAGCTCGCATGCCTATGGCCATTCTGGCCGCGTTAGAACCGACAACACCGCCACCAAGGATCATTACCTTGGCAGGTTCGACTCCTGGGACACCGCTAAGCAACAACCCGCGTCCGCCATTAGAATTCTCTAGAGTTTGTGCTCCAGCCTGGATAGACATCCTGCCAGCAACTTCAGACATTGGTGCCAATAATGGCAGTCTTCCTAGATGATCTGTCACTGTTTCATAAGCAATGCAGATAGCTTTGCTGTCAATTAGGTCTTTTGTTTGTGGAAAATCTGGGGCAAGATGGAGATAAGTGAATAAAATTTGTCCTTCATGCAGCATGGCTCTTTCTGCTGCCTGAGGCTCTTTTACTTTGACAATCATCTCTGATCTGGTAAAAACTTCTTTAGCAGTTGAAATAATTGAAGCGCCAGCAGCTTGATAGTCTGAATCAGATAGACCAATTCCGCTACCGGCATTGGTTTCGATGAGAACCTGATGGCCTAACGAGACGAGTTCACGGACGCTGCTGGTAACCAGCCCAACGCGATATTCGTGGTTTTTGATTTCTTTGGGTACACCAATGATCATCCTGCTTCTCCCTTGGCATCATAGTACGATTAGCTATTGACAAGGTTGTAAATGCGGATCTATTGGCAGTATAGTTTGACTATCAGAGTATTTGATTCTAAATAATAGAAAGTTGTAGTATATTTTTTTGCAAGGAAGTAAGAAGGTGGAATAAAAAATGGTAGATACCAAAAAGAAACCATCCAAGGAATTGGATAGAATTGACCGTAACATATTGAATGAACTGCAGAAAGACGGTCGTATCTCAAATGTTGAGTTATCAAAACGTGTAGGTTTATCTCCAACTCCATGTCTCGAGCGAGTTCGTCGACTGGAGCGTCAAGGGTACATCAGTGGCTATACGGCACTGCTAAATCCTCAATTTCTTGATGCATCACTGCTGGTTTTTGTTGAAATCACGCTTAATCGTGGTGCTCCAGATGTGTTTGAACAGTTTAACAAGTCTGTTCAAGAGCTGGAAGATATCCAGGAATGTCACTTAGTCTCTGGTGATTTCGATTACCTATTGAAAACCCGCGTATCAGATATGTCTGCGTATCGTAAGCTGTTGGGTGAAACCCTACTTCGCTTACCTGGCGTAAATGACACCCGTACCTATGTTGTTATGGAAGAAGTGAAGCAGACCAATAACCTAGTTATCAAGACTCGCTAATTCTACAATATCGCCGTTACACACGGTCATAAATTAAGCGGCTTAGGCCGCTTGATTTGTTTCTGCCCCTGAAAACCTAACGGTATGCTCAAAAATCAGTCACCTGCTAGGGTGAATTAACACTGCGATGAATATTTCCCATCTATTAACGTCTACAATGGATCAGGTTTTTCTGCTCGGAAGAGAAACTTCGTGAGTTTAATGCTTTGCTCCCACTTTTCTTGTCTTAGTCAAAAAAAAGCGACAAGTAGTATAAGATAGGGCATTAGATTTAAAATGACCTGACCGATAGCCATTCGCACCAATTAACTAAGACAATTAATCGTGCAAAGGCAAGCCGCCTTTAGTGGCTGTAATGGATTCAGGTGACAACAATTGTTACACCGGAGTGTTTTTTGAGGAAAGTTAAAGGCACACAGCAGCCAAAATTACGCCTTTCTGGGGGGACAGCGTCTGCTAGAAAGCTTTCTGATCATAGGTATATTGGCCGCAATATTTATCATGGTGGCCCTGGTCAGTTTTGATCCTGCCGATCCATCGTGGTCGCAAACGGCCTGGGAGGGACCGGTCCAAAACAAGGCTGGTGCTCTAGGTGCGCTAGTGGCGGATACCTTTTTGTTTACCCTGGGATCGCTGGCTTATCCATTGCCTGTCGCTATTGTGTTAGTGGCATGGGTGATATTTCGCCGTCGCGGTGAACGTGAATCCATTGATTTCATGATTTATGGCACCCGATTGCTTGGCCTGTTGTTGCTATTCCTTACCAGCTGCGGCCTGGCTGATTTGAATTTCGATGATATCTGGTATTTTTCATCCGGTGGCGTGATCGGTGATGTGGTCTCTAATATGGCCCTGCCAATGCTCAACCTGCTTGGAACGACCTTGGTCTTGATGTTCATCTGGGCGGTGGGCTTTACCCTGTTTACTGGTATCTCATGGCTGACCATTGTGGATATCTTGGGAGAAACTACCCTGGGTACGCTGGCGTGGTTACTGAATAAGATTCGCTCAGACAAGTCTGAGGTTTTGACACCTTTTGCCGCCGATATCCCTGATGAACAGCAAACAGCTTATGCGTCTAAACTTGCTCAGCAGGCTGAAGCACCTGATGCCGATGATGTTCTATTGGCCTCGCTCAGTGAGCCGAAAGTCGCTGACAGTACGATAGACCGCAAAGAGCCGCAGTTTGTTGAGCCAAAGTGGAATGATGCACCATCTTCACCCAAGATTGTGATCCCTGAACGTGTGAGGCCCCCCCCGCGAATAGTACAGCCTGATGCCATCACGGTAGAGGATGTATTGGTAGACGGTCAGGTGGAAGAACATGTTGAGCTGACGGCTGCCTATGAGGAGCCAAGGCTAAATACGTTTAATGAATCGATTACATCTGAACGATTTGCAACTGAGCCATTAGCATCTGAATCATTAGCGCCAGAGCCTTTGGCTCCGGAAGTTATGGCGAATAAGTCAACGCCACAGACCAAGGGGGCTGACGATTGCTGAGCTTGAGCGAGAGCTCGACAAAGACGAGAATTTCACTGTCTATATGGACGAGCCGTCGCTGGCGCATCCGTATCCTGAGTCAGCAGAAGCTGAACTGCAGGTTTTGCGCAACGAAACGATATCGCAGAGTACAACTCCTGAGCCCTATGACTTGCCGGTTGTCGAACCGCCATCGGTTTCATCCGAACAAGTTATTGTCGAACAAGTTACTGCTGAGCCTATTTCTTCCGAACTTATTGCTTCCGAGCCAAGTTCACATTCAGTTCAGATGGGATCCGTAGTATCTGAACAGAGTCAGGTGGTGCCACGTCAAGCTGACTTGGAACCAGAACGGGTGTCGGTCCAAGAAGATATGCCAGTTTTAGGTGATATTGAGATTGGTGTCCATGACGGTATGTCTGAGCTTGAGCGCGCCGAACAGGAAAACGGTGAGCCTGCCGATGTCAGTGACGAAGATGCATTCTTGCAGAAGATCCGGGATGCCCAAAAGGCCCAGGCTCATGCGGCAGGTTTGGATAATCCGTTTTTGATGAAGAAAGAATCGGACTTGCCTATACCGACAACACCGATGCCGACTCTTGAGCTCCTCGCGCCAGCTCGCCAGACGGTAGAGCCAGCCAGTGAAGAAGAACTCAAGCGAACGGCAATGTTGGTCGAGTCCAAACTGGCTGATTACAAGATTAAAGCCAAAGTGGTTGGCGTATACCCCCCCGGTCCTGTGATCACTCGTTATGAGCTGGATTTAGCGCCGGGCGTGAAGGTCAGCCGTATTTCCGGCCTGGCAAAAGATCTGGCTCGAGCGCTGTCGGCCTCTGCGGTACGAGTGGTCGAAGTGATTCCTGGCAAGCCATATATCGGTTTGGAGCTGCCGAATGTAAGCCGCGAAACCGTCTATATGTCGGAAGTAGTGGGCAGCGAACGGTTCCAGGAAATGAAGGCGGCACTGCCTATTGTGCTGGGTTATGACATTGCTGGTGAAGCGATTGTTGCCGATTTGAGCAAGATGCCTCACCTGCTGGTGGCAGGTACGACAGGCTCGGGTAAGTCGGTTGGTGTGAATGTGATGATTGTCAGCTTGCTGTATAAATGTAGGCCGGAAGAATGTCGTTTCATCATGATTGACCCGAAGATGCTGGAACTTTCAATTTATGAAGGTATTCCGCACCTGCTTACCGAAGTAGTAACCGACATGAAAGATGCCGGTAATGCTCTCCGTTGGTGTGTCGGTGAGATGGAACGTCGCTACAAGCTGATGGCTGCGGTCGGAGTGCGTAACTTGGCGGGCTATAATGCCAAGTTGGCAGAAGCGGCTGAGGCTGGTCACCCTATTCACGATCCGTTGTGGAAGCCGGGTGACAGCATGGATGAGTACCCGCCACTGTTGGAGAAAATGCCAAGTATTGTGGTGATTGTCGATGAGTTTGCCGATCTGATGATGGTGGTCGGCAAGAAAGTTGAAGAGTTGATAGCCCGTCTGGCTCAGAAAGCCCCGAGCGGCTGGTATCCACCTTGTACTGGCGACACAACGTCCGTCTGTTGACGTAATAACAGGTCTGATCAAGGCGAATATTCCAAGCCGGATGGCCTTTACCGTATCGACCAAAACGGATTCGAGAACGATTTTGGATCAGGGTGGGGCGGAATCTTTGCTTGGCATGGGGGATATGTTGTATCTACCTGCCGGTAAAAACCATCCTGTTCGTGTTCATGGTGCATTTGCTTCGGATGATGATGTCCATAATGTGGTCAATGACTGGAAAGCTCGCGGTAAGCCGCAATACATTGACGGCATTTTGAATTCTGATCAGGGAACCGAAGGCTTGCTGCCTGGTGAGGCAGCTGCCGGTGGTGATGACGATCTTGACCAGCTGTTTGATCAGGTTGCGGCTTTTGTTGCCGAATCTCGCCGAGGTTCGGTATCGGGCGTACAGCGTAAATTTAAGATTGGTTATAACCGTGCTGCTCGAATTGTCGAGCAGTTGGAAGCCCATGGCATTGTTAGTGCGCCGGGTCATAATGGTAACCGTGAGGTGCTGGCGCCACCGCCACCATCGCAGGACTGAACAATTTGAGTCTGGCTTATAGGCAACAGGCGCTAAGAACCGTTTCCGGATCGTTCTGGAAACGGTGAATACCGATTTAAACCGAGAAGGTTAAGCAATAATGATTAAAAAAGTATTAGTAAGTCTGCTGATTGCAGCTCCTGTCTTTCTGTCTTCTGCTGTATGGGCAACACCACAGCAGGAGCTGAGTACCCGGCTGGGCAAGGTGAATTCATTCAGTGCTGATTTCACGCAGAAAGTCATCAGTCCGGAAGGTGATTTGCTGGTGGAAGGGGGAAGGGGATGTGGCGATTCAGCGCCCGAATCTCTTTCGTTGGAATACTGTTATGCCAGATGAAATCCTTTTGATATCTGATGGCAAGACACTCTGGTACTACAGTCCGTTTATCGAGCAGGTGACGGCGATGTGGCTAATGGATGCCACTGAGCAAACGCCGTTTGTCCTGCTGACACGCAACAGCACCGCGGACTGGGCGAAGTACAATGTTGCCCAGACGGCAGATACTTTCACCCTGACCCCCCCAAAAGATCGCACTTCATCAATGGGTAAGTTTGTTGTTACTGTGGCGAAAAGCGGTGAGGTTCGCGGTTTCTCGGTTGTCGAGCAAGACGGGCAGCGCAGTAATTTTTCATTCAGTAAATTCAGTGGCAAAGCGCAGCCGAATGATCTATTCAAGTTCACGCCACCGAAAGGTATTGAACTCGACGATCAACGTAACTAACGCTGACCCGAAACTCGTACGGTTATTTTTAGGTGGCACAATTGTGCCGCCTAATTTCGTTTAAAGGAGCTGCTATTTTGAATAACTTCAGCCTCGATTTTTCTTCAGATTTTCGTCCGCTGGCAGCCCGTATGCGGCCTCGAACTGTTGAGGAATATATTGGTCAGCGTCATATCCTGGGTGAGGGAAAGCCACTTAGGCGTGCTCTTGAAGCCGGTCATCTTCACTCGATGATCCTATGGGGGACCGCCGGGTACAGGTAAGACGACACTGGCTGAAGTAGCTGCAAACTATGCCAATGCTGAGGTTGAGCGTGTGTCAGCCGTAACCTCAGGCGTTAAAGATATCCGGGCTGCTATCGAGAAGGCGCGTGATAACAAGATGGCCGGTCGACGAACCATCCTGTTCGTCGATGAGGTGCATCGCTTTAATAAAAGTCAGCAGGATGCCTTCTTGCCTCATATCGAAGATGGCACCGTGACGTTTATCGGTGCGACGACGGAGAATCCGTCGTTTGAACTTAATAATGCACTGTTATCCCGGGCACGTCTATAAGCTTAAATCGCTAGAGGCGTCAGAAGTTCTTGAGGTCATCGAGCAGGCGTTAACTGATTCGGATCGGGGGGGTATCAGCGAAACCAATCTTGAGTTTGTCGATGATGTGAAGGAGCGATTGGCCGAGTTGGTCTGTGGTGATGCACGTATGTCGTTAAACTACCTAGAACAGTTAATCGATATGGCGGAAGAGGATGATAAAGGTATCAAGCCGATCACCCTGTCGTTGCTGGCCGAGGTAGCCGGAGAGAAAATTGCCCGTTTCGACAACAAAGGGGGATCTCTGGTACGACATGATTTCCGCAGTCCATAAGTCTATCCGAGGTTCTAACCCTGATGGTGCCCTGTACTGGTTTGCCCGTATGCTACAGGCCGGCTGTGATCCGCTTTATGTTGCGCGCCGCTTATTGGCGATTGCATCGGAAGATATCGGCAATGCCGATCCGCGAGCAATGCAGGTAGCAATATCGGCATGGGACTGTTTTACCCGGGTAGGAGCCTATGAAGCGAGCGCGCCATTGCCCAGGCGATTGTCTATCTTGCCTGTGCGGCAAAAAGTAATGCCGTCTATACCGCCTTTAGCCAGGCCAAGGCGGATGCCATGAACCATCCCGACTATGAAGTTCCGAATCACTTGCGAAATGCCCCCGACCAAGCTGATGAAAGATCTTGGCTATGGTGAGGAGTATCGTTATGCCCATGATGAGCCGGGAGCGTATGCGGCAGGAGAGTGTTATTTCCCGCCTGAAATGGAAGGCACTCGCTACTATCATCCAACAAATCGCGGTTTGGAAACTAAAATTACCGAAAAGTTGGATTATCTTGCTTCTTTAGATGCAAAAAGCGCATTAAAGCGCTACCAATAATAAGGCTTTTTGGGTATCGTTGAATAATTGGCGCCGGATTTACTGGTGTTCCGTAAACCTAAGATTATTTTGACAAGAATTGTCTAAATAACGTGCATTTCAGAATATTAAGAGCACAGGATTAGCATGCTAGATTCTAAATTACTTCGAACTGAGCTGGATGAAACAGCTGCAAAACTCGCGCGTCGTGGTTTTACCCTTGACGTTGAAAAATTACGCAACCTAGAAGAGCAACGTAAGTCCCTTCAAGTTAAGACTGAAGAGCTACAGGCTTTGCGTAACTCGCGATCGAAGTCGATTGGTCAAGCTAAAGCTAAAGGCGATCATGAAGCCGCTGAAAAAAATTCTTGCTGAAGTGGCCAATCTTGGTGGCGAGCTAGACGAAGCGAAAAAATCGTTAGCTGATCTGCAAAATGAGCTTCAGGATATTACGCTTTCTGTGCCTAACCTGCCAGATGACGCTGTACCAACGGGTAAAGACGAAGACGAGAATGTAGAAGTTTCTCGTTGGGGGTCAACCGAAGACTTATGACTTTGAAGTTAAAGATCATGTTGATTTGGGTGAAATCGCTGGCGGTCTTGATTTTGCAAGCGCAGTAAAGATTTCTGGTTCGCGTTTTATCGTGATGAAGGGCAAATTTGCCCGTCTACATCGTGCGATTGCCCAGTTTATGCTGGATCTTCACACCGATGAGCACGGCTACACAGAAATGTATGTTCCTTACCTGGTTAACAAAGACAGTTTGTTTGGTACCGGTCAGTTGCCGAAGTTCGGCGAAGACCTATTCCACACTAAACCGGCAACGGAAGAAGGCGTTGGTATGTCACTGATCCCTACTGCGGAAGTACCGGTGACAAACATGGTTCGCGATACTATTACTGATGAAGCGGATCTTCCTCTTAAGATGACGGCACATACGCCATGTTTCCGTTCTGAGGCGGGTTCTTACGGTCGTGATACTCGTGGCCTGATCCGTATGCACCAGTTTGATAAGGTTGAACTGGTTCAGATCACTAAGCCAGAAGACTCAATGGCAGCACTAGAAGAGCTTACAGGCCATGCTGAGAAAGTACTTCAGCTACTAGAGCTTCCTTACCGTAAAGTTGTTCTTTGTACTGGTGATATGGGCTTCGGTTCAGCGAAAACATATGATCTTGAAGTCTGGGTTCCTGCTCAAGAGACTTACCGTGAAATCTCATCTTGTTCAAACATGTGGGATTTCCAGGCGCGCCGTATGCAGGCTCGTTTCCGCCGTAAGGCTGAGAAGAAGCCAGAGCTTGTTCACACATTAAACGGTTCAGGTCTTGCTGTTGGCCGTACTATGGTTGCTATTCTTGAAAACAACCAGGAAGCAGACGGCCGTATCATGATCCCTGAAGTGCTACGTAAGTACATGAACGGTGAAACTCACATCGGTTAATTGCCAATTGTGAGTCAGAAAAAACCCAGCTTAGGCTGGGTTTTTTGTTTTACGTTGCTTATCAATTGCTTGGTTATGTTTTGATAGCCGTACAACCTTGCCTCCATCGACAGGGAGCTCAGGTAGTCGAACCGAGATTTCCTTGCCAATATCACCAAGCACCAAGTCAAACAGGTTGAAAAGTGTCTCGGAAACCAGCAGCGAAAAATGATAAAGCTCTTCTTTGGTCAAGGTATGATTTGATCTATCCAAGTCAATTTTTTTCGAACTGCTCAAATAGCGATTCAATAATAAGCGGCGATACGGGCTCGCTGCTCAAAATACTCATTTGACCCAGGCGCCGTCGTAGGATCTGGGTATGCAACTTGAGCTCGCGCTTCATAGCCATACTGTTGGGTGTAAAGCTGTAAATTGTATGCCGGAAACGACTTAGGCTGTCGATAGCGTTTAAGGTGACGGGCCAGACTGACTGGTATTGCTTAAATAGCTGCTCTTTGTCAGTTACCAATAAGCTCTGGGGTAACGGTATCATCAATCAGGTACAGAACGTGGCGTATCGCTTTACCATGTACTGTCTGGTTTCTCTGTATTGAATAACGCGGCCACTCGTCTAACAGAGCGGTGATACGTTTCATCAGTATTCGATACATGGGCTTTTGAGACTGCTCGGCCTGACTTATCAGAGTACGAAGCAGGTTCTGGATTGCCAGAGACTCATTTAGGGGCTGCTCACCGACAGCATTAGCTCCTCCATTGTGAAGTCGTTGGTGGGTCTGACGGCGATGAAAGCGTAGTAGATGAATAAGCTGGCGTAGTCCAATCACTTGGTTAAAGCGGTTTTGCAGTAGCGAATTGCTTTGTCTTGTATGATAGATGTAGTAGCCAAGGCCAAGAGCAAACCCAACGAATAGCGATATGATTAGCATATTCCCTCCAGCATAAATAATGCTTCGTAGAGGTAAAACAGCAATAACTGTGCCGCAGATAAAACTGCTCGCTTGAATTGTTTGTTATTTATTATCAGTTACTTATAGGTGGCTCTTGTATTGTGATTAAGTATGTTGCGCATTGATTGGGCAGGCTTGTATCTATGTGGTGCAAAAAGGTGGTGCAAAAAAGCCCCCCCTTGCGGGGCTTTTGTTAGGTTTTAAGCAACCGTAGTCAGCAGTTGTGTTTAGTCGAAACTTGCTGTTTTAGCTTGCGGGGTGAAGATGTACTTCTTCATCTTTCTCGCCAGCGGCTGGGGTCATTAAATCGATTAAGATCCATTTCACCTTCCGATTTAGCCACAATACACGTTACGGCACTGTCACCGGTGATATTAACTGCAGTACGAATCATATCGAGTAGTCGATCGACACCCATGATAATTGCGATACCTTCGACAGGCAGGCCAACTTGACTCAATACCATTGCCAGCATGATTAAGCCGACACCCGGTACACCGGCAGTGCCAATAGAAGCGAGGGTAGCGGTTACGATAACAGCCATGTAGTCGCCCATTGTCAGGTCAATATTGAATGCCTGCGCAATAAATGCCGTCGCAACACCTTGCATGATTGCAGTACCATCCATATTGATGGTTGCACCAAGTGGTACTGTGAATGACGCAATGCGGTTAGAAACACCTAGGCGCTTGGTCGCAGTTTCCATCGTTACCGGAATTGTCGCGTTTGACGAAGCCGTAGAGAAAGCAAACATGATTGCATCCTCCATCTTTTTCAAGAACACTTTCGGGCTTAAACCGGTGAATATTTTCAGCATGGTGCTGTATACAACCAGACCATGAATTAACAGCGTACAAGTTAATACCACGAAGTAGCCAAGCAGATTGTAAATAGCATCAAGGCCGATTCCTGTGAACAACTTTGCCATCAGGAAGAATACACCGAAAGGTGCAATGTGCATCAACAGAGCGACTAGCTTCATGATGACTTCATTGAGATCAGCGAAGACAGCAGCAATACGTTCGCCGGCTTTGCCGGCAGCACTAATAGCAACACCGAATAGAATTGCAAACACGATAATTTGTAGCGTGTTGCCCTGTGCCATGGAGTTGATTGGGTTAGTCGGGAACATCCCGATGATCACATCACCTAAAGAAGGCGCTTCTTTGGCTGCAAACGTAGTTGCGGCTGAAAGGTCGGCGCCTGCTCCTGGTTGGAACAGATTACCCATGGTTAGTGCAAGGGTGATAGCAATTGCGGTTGTTGTTAGATAGAACAACAGCGTTTTGCCCCCGAGGCGGCCTAGTGTACTGATATCATTCAGCGTACTGGTACCACAAACTAGGGAAACAAATACAAGAGGTACAACTAGCATTTTCAAACTAGCAATGAAAATTGCACCACCAACGTCAAACAGGCCATTCACTAGATATTCGTGAACAAATGAGGTCTCTGCAAAAAGGGAGCGAATAGCGAATCCTGTCAAGATGCCCAGCAACATGCCGAGGATAACTCGACCAGTCAGGGACATTTTCTTTTTTTGTGTTGGCATGAAATGAACACTCCTTATAATTATTCACTCTGTAAATCATTCATCAGAGCGCGGAGCAGGTTAACAGCAGTTTAGGTGTTAATGCGAAGTAAAATGCCGTACAAAATTAAAAGGTATGTTTCAGATCACACTTTTTTGGGCAGAATGCTATTCTGAAAACATTAATATTAACCAAGCATTAACCTGTTGATTGATAACTATACAGTTTTTGTGCTGTCACATCGATATTAGCGAATGTCGACTGCGTTTATGTCGAGTAAAAGCGTAATTTATCGTCATGATAAAAGTAGTCGTTAACATCTACTTTTGCCGATAAATTATCCCGTGAAGTGATATGCACTTTGATAGGTAATGAGAAGGTTAAAAGAATAAGATAAGCGGTGAACTATCAGTAGTTTGGAAGTAAATAGGGGAGGGGTGACTGCCTATTGACCATATGAATAAAATAACGGTTATTGTGCGTGGATTTATCGTAATAAAAAAGGAGCCGAAGCTCCTTTTATGATAATGATGTAAGTTACATCACGCGCATACCAGGCTGAGCGCCTTCGTGCGGTTCAAGGATCCACAGATCTTTACCACCCGGGCCGGCAGCCAGGATCATGCCTTCAGACATGCCAAACTTCATCTTACGAGGTTTGAGGTTGGCAACCATAACAGTGTGCTTGCCAATCAGTTCTTCAGGCGTGTAGGCAGATTTGATACCTGAGAAGACCTGGCGCATCTCACCACCGATATCCAATTGGAATTTAAGTAGCTTGTTTGCTTTTGGCACTTCTTCGCAGGAAACTATCTTCGCAATACGCATATCAACTTTGGCGAAGTCATCAAACTCGATTTCAGCTTCGATAGGCTCTTCAGCCAGCGGGCCAGTAGGCTTCGCTGCAGCTTCAGATGCTGCTTTTTCTGCTGCTGCGTCTTTTATTGAAGACTCAACCATCGCTTCAACGTGCTTAGGATCGATACGGTTGAACAATGCCTTGAACTTAGTGACTTCATGGTCTGTCAGCGGCTGGGCGATGCTTCCCATGTCAGGGTTTCGTTCAGGAAGCCTTCAGTGCGTTCTGTCAGGTGCGGCATTACAGGCTTCAGGTAAGTCATCAGGACGCGGAACAGGTTAATACCTACAGAACAGATTTCCTGTAGTTCCTGATCTTTGCCTTCTTGTTTAGCAACAACCCAAGGCGCTTTTTCATCAACGTACTGGTTTGCTTTGTCCGCTAGTGCCGTAATTTCACGGATAGCACGGCTGTATTCACGGTTTTCGTAAAGTTCAGCAATGCGATCCGAAGCTCCAACAAACTCAGCGTATAGCTCAGGCTCTGCAAAGTTGTCAGACAGCTTGCCTTCGAAACGTTTGGCAATGAAGCCAGCGTTACGTGATGCCAGGTTAACAATCTTGTTCACCACATCGCTGTTTACGCGCTGAGTGAAGTCTTCAAGGTTAAGGTCAAGATCGTCAATACGGTTGTTCAGCTTCGCTGCATAGTAATAACGCAGGCATTCTGGGTCTAGGTGCTGTAGGTAAGTACCTGCTTTAATAAAGGTACCCTTTGACTTAGACATTTTCGCGCCGTTTACGGTAACGTAGCCGTGAACAAATACATTGTTTGGTTTACGCAGACCGGCACCATCGAGCATGGCTGGCCAGAACAGGCTGTGGAAATAAACGATGTCTTTACCGATGAAGTGGTAAAGCTCGGTTGAGCTGTCTTTATTCCAGAACTCGTCGAAGTTCAGGTCATCACGTTTGTCACACAGGTTCTTGAATGAACCCATGTAGCCGATTGGTGCATCCAGCCATACGTAGAAGTACTTGCCGGTCTCTCCCGGGGATCTCGAAGCCAAAGTATGGCGCATCACGCGAGATATCCCATTGCTGCAGGCCAGACTCGAACCATTCTTGCATCTTGTTGGCAGTTTCATCCTGAAGTGCACCTGATCGGGTCCACTCTTTAAGCATCCCTTCGAACTGAGGCAAGTCGAAGAAGAAGTGCTCGGAATCTTTCATAACCGGGGTTGCACCGGAGACTGCAGACTTCGGGTTGATCAAATCTGTTGGGCTGTAGGTTTCGCCACAGTTGTCGCAGTTATCACCGTATTGGTCTTCTGCCTTACATTTCGGGCAGGAGCCTTTTACGAAACGATCTGGCAGGAACATTTCCTTCTCGGGATCGAATAGCTGAGAAATTGTGCGGCTAGTAATAAAGCCTTTCTCTTTTAGCTGAGTGTAAACGAACGACGCCAGCTCACGGTTCTCGTCGGAATGTGTACTGTGGTAGTTGTCAAAGCTAATATCGAAGCCAGCAAAGTCGGCCTGGTGCTCTTTGCTCACTTCGGCAATCATCTGCTCAGGTTCCATACCCATCTGCTGGGCCTTAAGCATGATTGGAGTGCCGTGTGCATCGTCTGCACAGATGAAATGAACTTCGTTGCCACGAAGGCGCTGATAGCGCACCCAGATATCCGCTTGTACATGCTCAAGCATGTGCCCCAAGTGGATAGAACCGTTAGCGTACGGTAGGGCGCAGGTCACCAGAATTTTTCTTGGATTTGCAGCCATAATTACTTATTTCGCTCGTGATGGGTAAAAAAACGTAGCCTTAAATATTACCTGATGGACAGCGTGTTGCCTAGCGTCATCCGGCTATAATCCCGCGAAACAGCAGCGATAAACAGGCTTTGGTGGTACGATGAATGGGAACAACAAGAATGGAGCGCTAAAAACGATGAGTAGTGATTCAATGATCCGATTTGAGAGTGTTGCTGATATCTGCCGCTGGCTGAATCAGTTCGAGCATCCGTGGCTGCATCATGAGTGGGCCGAAACACCGAGCGTGGTCTCGGTATCTGCCCAAGGAGTCGTTTCGATCACCTTGCCGTTTGCCGCGGCATCTGTAACAGAGCTGCTTGAGCATTGGATTATTACCCAGCAGCAGCTCCATCACGTCGCGCAGAGCATGACTTTTTCTGTGACTACCCGAGTTGCGCCTCTGGCAACCGGAGACAAATCACCATTGAAAGGGGTGAAGAATATTATCGTGGTCAGTTCTGCCAAAGGCGGGGTAGGCAAATCGACCACAGCGGTAAACTTGGCATTGGGACTGAAAAAGCAAGGTGCAAAAGTTGGCTTGTTAGATGCTGATATCTATGGTCCATCAGTGCCGATGATGCTGGGTACGGTGGATGAGAAACCACAATCACCCGATGGTAAGATGATGATGCCGATAGAGTCGTACGGATTGTTTACCAATTCGGTCGGTTATCTAGTTCCGGCTGATAGTGCAACGATTTGGCGAGGACCGATGGCCTCAAAGGCCCTTACCCAAATTATCACCGAGACTTGGTGGCCGGATCTTGATTATCTAGTGATTGATATGCCACCAGGTACCGGGGGATATCCAGCTAACGCTGGCCCAGCAGATCCCTGTAACAGGTGCTGTGGTTATAACCACCCCCACAGGATCTGGCCTTGGCTGATGCTATCAAGGGGGGGATCAATATGTTCAACAAGGTCAATGTCCCTGTGGTGGGCGTCGTCGAGAACATGAGCTATCACATTTGCAGCAACTGCGGCCATCACGAGGCGATTTTTGGCACCGGCGGGGGGGCAGAGCGTATGGCAAAGGATTACTCTGTGCCATTGCTCGCGCAGCTTCCTCTGCATATCAAAATCCGTGAAGATATCGATAGCGGCAAACCAACGGTCGCGTCGTCGCCTGACTCGGAGCAGGCTAGCGCCTATATTGACTTGGCCGGGCAGGTTTCCAGTCGTTTATTCTGGCAGGGCGAACCCATTGCCGAGCAGATTACAATTCGTACAATGTAAACCTTTACTTGCAACAATTGTGAAAACTTTATAGCCAATCGTGTCAGATGTCGCATTTCTGCTGGCATCTGGCTACGCAAATCCCTATAATCAGGCGGTTTAATTATACCTATTCGCACAATTATCTGGTTAGCCATCAAATGGCAGATAGTTGTTTAAATGAGTATTTCCACCTCGCTACGTTGTCTTACAGGTGCTTTCTGATATGTCTGAAAACTCACACCAATGCGTAATTATCGGTATCGCAGGCGCTTCTGCGTCCGGTAAAAGCCTGATTGCCAGTACAGTTTATAAAGAGCTAAAAGAAAAAGTCGGCGATCATCAGATCGGTGTTATAACGGAAGATTGTTACTATAGCGATCAAAGTCACCTGAGCATGGAAGAGCGGGTAAAAACTAACTACGATCACCCGAATGCGCTTGATCACAATTTACTCTGTGATCATCTGCAGATGTTGGTTGAAGGTAATGCGGTAGAAGTTCCGCAGTATAGCTACAGCGAACACACGCGTCTGGTAGAAACCACACCAATGACACCGAAAAAAGTGATTATTCTGGAAGGTATTCTGCTACTGACTGATCCTCGCCTGCGCGAGATCATGCATGCAAGTGTCTTTATGGATACTCCATTGGATATCTGTCTGCTGCGTCGCTTGCAGCGTGATGTGGCTGAACGTGATCGTACAATGGAGTCGGTACTTGAGCAGTACCAAAAGACGGTGCGTCCTATGTTCATGCAGTTTATTGAACCGTCTAAGCAGTATGCCGATATTATCGTTCCTCGTGGCGGAAAAAACCGCATTGCGATTGACGTGTTGAAAGCGCATATTGCCAAATTGCTGAAATCATAAGAATCAGCAAAACAGCCTGATATTGTCAGTCTTGAATTGATAATGACGATATTTGAATAGGCAGCCTTAACGGCTGCCTATTTTTTTGCTTTAATCACAGATAATTAAAAACTTATAGTTCTATTCGCTGTCGTATAGCCAAGCAATCCCAAGAGATGCCGCTTGGGCATAACCCAATTCAATGTGGACGGATAACACGATGAAAAAGCTTTTGTATGCC
>LLEM01000041.1_pt1 | contig 29912 bp, 36 predicted proteins | sample 595841 | NCBI WGS metagenome assembly LLEM01 (sample SAMN02919313, study PRJNA255460) | bioreactor metagenome | biome: chemostat; feature: culture 2012_10.2; material: sediment; isolation source: day64 10degC chemostat 2012 inoculated with Wadden Sea sediment taken from... | place: Germany: Bremen ...
GGCAGATTGTAACCGGAGCGGTACCGGAAGAGGATCTAACCGCAGAGTGCTGTTTTTTACATTTTCCAATGACTCGAGATGCCTCGGTGAATGTTCCTGCATGGCGTAGAGCCGCGCAGAAAATTGCGGACTTTGTCGCTGCCGGTAAACGGGTGGTGTTTGTGACAGAGGGTGATCCGTCTGTTTTCAGCACTTGGGCTTATATACAAGAAGAACTCAGTGACATTATGCCGCATCTGGAGCCTGAAATTGTCCCGGGTATCACATCGATTACGGCCATTCCGTCTCAGACTAAAATCCCGCTGGCAGATGGTCAGGAACGCTTCTGTGTGGTGCCAGCAACGTATGGCATGGAATGCCTTACGCGTCTTGTGGTTGAGTTCGACACCATTATGCTGATCAAGGCAGGGCGAGTGATCCCAGAATTGACAGCGTTGCTTGAGGATATGGGGGTTACTTGAATGTGCTACCTATGTCTCTCACGCCACGATGGATAAGCAAGAGATTTATCATGATTTGCGAGATGTACCTGCCGGGCATCGTTATTTTTCAATGGTCCAGCTTTCTATTCGTAGTCGCCGCGGTATTTTGAGAGGTAGCCAGCCCAATAGCGAAAGAGGATTGGCAAAGGTGAGTGCTGTATGAAAATAGCCATTCATGCCATTACTCTCAATGGTGCAAAGCAAGCGCAGCGCCTGCATCGAGAGTTGCCCTTCGCTGATGTATTCGTTACCGAAGTCGGGGCCGAGCAATGTCCGGCAGCGTCGTTGCTGACTTTGCCACTGGCACAGTTCATTGCACATGACTTTCATCATTATGATTGCCATATTTGTCTCTTCGCAACCGGTATTGTCAGCCGAATTATCGCGCCGTTGCTGCAAGATAAGCGTCATGACCCCCGCGGTGATCTGTGTCGATGATCAAGGTCAGTTCGCAATACCGATGTTATCAGGTCATCGCGGCGGTGCGAATGCTATGGCTCAACGGGTCGCGCAAATACTAAAAGCTATGCCTGTGGTTACAACTGCATCTGATGCCGCGAATACATTGTCTGTCGATATGATGGGGGCTCCATTTGGTTGGACGTTGGATCCACAGTGTGAAGCAGCAATTACCTCGGTGTCTGCCGCCGTTGTCAATGATCAACCAGTACTGGTGGTGCAGCAAGCTGGCGAGAAGAGTTGGTGGCCGTATAAACGCACTATGCCAAAGCACATCTATTGCCATGGCGAACTTGCTGGCATTGATAGTGAGCCGTGGCAGGGGCTTGGTGCTGATTAGTGACTTGGAGAAGCCTGACTATTATCAGTTTTGGCAGCATAAAGCAGTATTGTGGCGTCCTAAATCGTTGGTGCTTGGTATCGGGTGCGACCGTAATACGCCGTTATCGACGATACAAGCCGGAGTGGAGACTTTTCTGACGGAACATAACCTTTCTTCTGACAGCGTAACGGCTATAGCCAGCATTGCCCTTAAAGCAGATGAAGAAGGTTTGTTGGCGTACTCTAAACAGCAACAATGGCCTTTTGTTACCTATTCTGCCGAGCAATTGAGCACCGTAGAAGGTATTGAGAACCCTTCGGCTTATGTCGAGAAGATCACTGGTGTGGCTTCGGTTGCAGAAGCGGCTGCGTTGAAGCAAAGCCAGACTAATAAACTAGTTGCTGCAAAATGGAAATTCAAGCAAGACGGTTACAACATGACGCTGGCATGTTGTCGCATCGAGAAAGAAGAAGCCCTTTCAAAACACAGTTGGAAAAACTGGTTAGGGCAACAGGTAAAAATCAATGCCCATGGTAGTGAAGTAGTAAAAGGCTATCAATGTAAGCCCAAACATATCGACTTAAACCGGCCCATGCTTTATCACCGTCATCATTTATTGTTATGTGAAGGGGCGCGTTGTAGCAAGGAAGGCAGTAAAAACCTCACTCACGATCTGCGCGCCATGCTCAAGGAAATGAACCTTGCCAGCGGTGATAACCGGATCAAAATTAGCCGCACTCTATGTGCTGGTGCATGTCGAAATCGTGCCACGTTGGTGATTTATGAGCGGCTAGCTATCCATGAAACACCGGTAAATAACGGCTGCTGGTTACGCAATATAGAAAACTTAACCATGACCCAATGGCGAGAACTGTTTACGGCATTGGCCGGACGAGTGTCACTGAATTCAGTCTTGGATCCAAAATTCTTTGCCGCGATTGACTATCCCGAGACGGCTCTGAAGACAATATTATTTCTGGTACACAAGGATTAGCACAACAATGAAACGATTAAGACATCACAACAAAGGGACGGCAATTGTCTTAAGTTGCTTTGGCTCGATAGTTGAACAGCAACGTTATATTGCTTTGCAGCAGCGTATTGCAGAACGCTATCCGAACTGTAACGTAGAGATTGCCTTCAGTTCAAAAATGGTGGTAAAAAAACTGGCCCAACAGGGAGACCAATTTCAAAGCTTGCCACAGGTTTTGGCTGATCTGGATATGGAAGGGTTTCAGCGTATCTTAGTGGTTTCGTGTTATCTATTTCCGACCGATGAACATTTGCAGTTATCTAATATGGTACAAGGTTTCCGCCAGTTCTCGTTGGCCAGTATTGAATACACTCCGGCAATTATGCATCACACCTCGCACACCAGTGCAATATTGGCGGCGTTGAATGCGCGCTTTGCTAATGACAGTGATCTGAATCTTTTTATCCACCATGGCGCGCCGTTACTGGACAACCCCGGGCATCAGGCAATCCATTATTGTGACAGTTTGCTGTCGAAGCTATCAGCGAAGAATTTCACCTGCTCATTAGAAGGGGGGGCGTGGCCTTACCGTCTGATTGCTGATTCATTAACTCAAGAAATGCTACAAGTGGCTAAAAATAAACAGCTTTCTATGGATAAGCATAACGTTCGGCCACGATTACGTTTAATCCCATTGTTGCTTGTCTCGGGCAACCACTTTGTTAATGACTTGGCTGAGATTAAGCAAGATCTGGAACCTAACTTTGATGTATCGGTAGCCGAGCCCATTAATGGTGATAAGTTTTGTTTGCTTGACTTCCCTAATCTGATAGCGGTAGTTGAACAGCAAATTGCTGAGGGGTCTTGTACGTTTGCGATCGCCTGAATCAGAGGTGTGCAGTGGCTAAATTAACATTGGTAGGACTCGGTCCCGGTAGCTTGGACTTGATGTCACTACGCGCTCGACAGGCCATTATCGGTGCTGATGTTGTTGCCGGATATCGGGCGTATGTCGATTTAATTCAAGAACTAATCGATAAGCAAGAAGTGATACAAAGCGGAATGACACGTGAGTGGGACAGAGCCGCTGCGGCCGTTGAGCAGGCGAAAGCCGGACGTAACGTCGTATTAGTCTGCTCGGGCGACGCGGGTATGTACGCGATGGCTCCGTTGGTCTTGGAACTGCTGACTGAACAAGGGTGGAATGCTAAGCAGGGACCGGCCATTGATATCATTCCGGGTATTACTGCGGCCAATGCTTGCGCTTCTTTGGTTGGGGCGCCGCTTGGCCATGACAGCTGTACGATTTCACTATCAGATTTGCTTACGCCTTGGCCGGTGATTGAAAAACGGATCCATGCTGCGGCGGATGCAGATTTTGCAATCACGTTTTATAACCCCCCGTTCGCGGAAACGCAAAAGCCATATCGAAAGTGCGCAGCGAATTTTACTGCAATACCGTGAGCCGACGACGCCTGTCGCTGTAGTTAATGCCGCTTATCGTGATGATCAGCATGTAGCGCTGACAACGCTAGCGCAGTTTACCGATCTGGATTTTGGCATGAATGCTGCGGTCATTGTGGGTAATAGCAGCAGTTTCCAGTATCACGACTGGATTGTGACGCCTCGTGGTTATCGTAACAAATATCAACTGGACGATGGCGTTACTTTGCCGGGACAAAAGCGCGGTCATGCGCTTGCAACCGAGACCTCAAATAGAGAAGAACGGGAATAAAAAATGACAGTGTATTTTATTGGTGCAGGCCCGGGTGATCCTGATTTGATCACGGTAAAAGGGGGGGCGAAATTGGTCGAGTCTTGTCCCGTTGTGCTTTATACCGGCAGCCTAGTCCCCCCCAAGGCTGTGATTGATAGGGCACGGCCTGATGCGTTAGTACTGAACTCTGCCGATATGGATCTCAATGAGATAACTCAGGTGTATGCGAATGCCTTTGAACAGGGGGGGCAGGATGTTGCGCGTGTACAAACTGGTGATCTGTCTATCTATTCTTCGCTTGCAGAGCAAACCCGCCGCTTGAAAGCTTTGGGAATTGATTGGAAGGTTATACCCGGAGTGTCTTCGTTTCAGGCGGCAGCGGCTGCACTCAGCCAGGAGCTGACGATTCCAGAACAGTGCCAGACGATAATCCTAAGCCGTGCATCAGGCCGTACACCGGTACCCGAGAAGGAAAACTTAAAATCGCTGGCAACTCACGAAGCAACTTTGTGTCTGTTCCTGAGTGCAACGCTTATACGCAAAGTTGTGCGAGATCTCGAAGATGTTTACCCGGTAACTTGGCCTGTTGTGGTCGTTGAAAAAGCATCACATCCAGAGCAGCGTATTATTCGCGGAACTCTGGCTGATATCGCCGAGAAAATGCATCAGGCAGGTATCCGTTCAACAGCAATGATCATAATCAGCAAAGTGTTTGCCATCGAAGAGTTTGCTGATTCGAAACTCTATGATCCGACCTTTTCACATGCCTGCCGCAAAGCAACAGTAGTAAGTGATGAATGTGATGATGAAAGTAATAATGAAATAGTGTCCGCGGCTCAACCTGCAATACCGGAGCGCCGAAATGAGCGAGGGTAAGGTTTTTCTTGTTGGGGGCGGGGGCCGGGCGATCCTGATTTATTAACGCGGCGAGCATTTGACTTAATGCATCACTGTGATGTGGTGTGCTACGACAAGCTAGTCAGTCCGGCGATTTTGTCGTGCATACCGGATTATGTCCAGCTGTTTGAGGTTGGTTATCGAGGCTATCGCCATTGCCATATTGATTACGGTATGCACCCCCCGATGTTATTCAGTTTGCCCTAGAAGGCAAGCAGGTGCTGCGTTTAAAAGCGGGTGATCCGTGTATTTTCGGGCGGATAACTGAAGAGTGCCGCAACTTGAAAGAACACGGTATTGATTATGAAATTGTTCCGGGCATAACCGCTGCTCTGGGAGCGGCGGCATATTCGGGCTTTCCCTTGACCAGCGCCGGTATCGCTTCCGATGTTACGTTTGCCAGTGGTCACCAAGGCTCAGCATCACTGTCTTCCTGGGCAGCATTAGGGCAGTCAAGCGGGACGCTTGTGCTTTATATGGGGGCAAAGAAACTCGCGCAGCATGCCGAAAGGTTGATAGAACAGGGGGCGTTGCCCGACTACACCAGTTGCGCATATATCTTCAGCAACCTGTGCTAGTCATATCGTTACCAAGGGGAGTTTAGCGACCATTGGCGAGCAGGTGCTTGCACTTGATAATCATGAGCCGGCACTGGTCGTAATGGGCGATGTAGTGACACAGGCTGATGAACTGGAGTGGCGGCATTTATTACCGTTATCCGGTGGGCGTGCGCTGTTATGTGGCCATTACCCTAATGCTGATCAACTTAAATCTTCAGGAGCCGAAATTTTCCACGCGCCTTCACCACAGCTGGAGAGCTTTGTTGACCAGTCTTTGTTAAGCGAGCTGTGCCAGTTTTCCGCGCTGTTATTTGCCGATGCTGCTGCGGTGAAATTGTGGTGGCAGGGGGCTGATTGACAACCAATGGGATGTACGCCGTTTCTCGATGCCAATTAGTGCCGAGAATACAGAAGCTGCACAGGCGTTAAAGCAAGTAGGAATTGTTGCCGACGTTACTCCGGAGGCGGGAATATATAATTGTGCCGTGTTATCTGTCCCTGCGGGGGCAGAACGTCAGTCCGCCAGTCATGGTGTATATCGTTATCTTGGTTCTCGGCGATATCCGCTTTTTCGCTTTCAGTTACCGGCAATTAACTGGTTGCTGGTTGACGATATTGCTCAGGCGAAATCTTTGCTTCTCCAACATTCAGGGGTTACAGCAGGCTACGATCGTTGCATTGAACGAGGATGCACAAAATTGGGCTGACACTTTACCCAACGGCCAGTGGACTATTGCAACCTTGGAAGCAAAGCTTCGTAGAAAACATGAGGTGATGGATGTGGTTTGACGGGTTGCTATTGCCTGCTGAAACCGGGTTCTTAATGGTCGCGGTATCGGTTGCCGCGGCACTCTTGATGGATCGCATCTTTGGTGAGCCTCGCCGCTTTCATCCGCTGGTTGGCTTCGGTCATTGGGCAAGCTGGGTCGAGACGCTTTGTCGTAACTTGACACCTTCTCCTTCACTTCAGCAACTTCGAAAAAAATGGACTTCAAAACGCGGGAATAGTGGCATGGGTCTTGGCGGTACTGCCCATCGTCATAGTGACCTGTCTGTTACTGCAATGGTTGTCTCATTATTCCCCGTGGCTTTGGTTGGCGACCAATGTGGTCGTGCTCTATTTGACCATCGGTGGAAATAGCTTGGTTTTTCATGCTAGCGAGATCTACCGTCCGTTAAAAGCAGGGGATATCGCTTTGGCGCGTGAAAAAATCAGTTTAATCGTCAGCCGTGAAACTGCCTCAATGGATACGACTCAGATAACCTCGGCGACGGTGGAATCCGTACTGGAAAACGGCAACGATGCCGTATTCGGGGCGATATTTTGGTTTGTCGTGGCAGGTGCTCCGGGAGCACTACTTTTTCGGCTGGCAAATACCCTAGACGCGATGTGGGGGGCTATAAAAATGAGCGCTACCGTGACTTTGGTTTTGCAGCGGCCAAGTTGGACGATTTTCTTGGTTACTTACCCGCCCGCCTAACTGCCGTGACTTATGGCATACAGGGAGATCTGCAATTAGCAATGAAATGCTGGAAAGACCAAGCGCCTCAGTGTGCTAGTCCCAATGGTGGGGGGGTGGTGATGTGTGCTGGTGCGGGTGCGTTGAATACCTCTATTGGCGGCCCTGCTATTTACCATGGCAGGCGTTACGAGAAAATCTACATGGGGTGCGGTGAACTTGCCGATTATCAGGTGATCCCACAGGCCAACCGCTTGGTCAATAATGGCGTATGGATCTGGGTATTGGTGCTACTGCTTTTAGGATTAGGATAATCAGGCCGAAAATGATGTTAGAACATGGTGGTAACTTAATGAAATTTGCTCAACAGTACCAGATACCAGTATCACAGTGGCTAGATCTATCAACTGGAGTTAGTCCACATACTTATCTTTGTCCGTCAGTACCGACCGATATATGGAACAGGCTACCTGAGCTCAATGACGGGCTCGAGCAGCTGCCGCCGATTATTATGGTTATGAGTCGTTGCTGGCGGTGGCAGGCTCGCAGGCTGCCATTATGGTGCTGCCTGCTGCTATTGCTGAACGGCGAGGTTGTCTCGGTGTAGTTGCCTTACCAAGGGTGGGCTACAAGGAGCACCAGCATGCCTGGCAAAGCCACCTTGGGGGGCTAACGGGGGGGCGAAGTGGCAAATTGAATTTTACGATGATGCCCCCCCGAGTTCATCACTGCTGTCCCGAGCAGATGTTGTGGTATTTATCAATCCGAATAATCCGACTGGTTACAGGGTGACGAAGGAGACGCTGTTGCAATGGCAAACCCAGCTAAAGCAACGGCAAGGGATATTGATTGTCGATGAGGCATTTATGGATTGCACACCTACGCAATCGCTATTGAACGATCCTCTTGATGACAATGTTTTCGTTCTGCGCTCAGTCGGTAAGTTTTTCGGACTTGCGGGCGCACGGGTCGGCTTCCTTTTTGGTGAGCAGGGTTTACTTGACTCGATCGCAAATAAGCTGGGGCCGTGGACGATTCCTGGTCCTAGTCGATGGGGTCATACGTGAGGCGTTGCTCAATAGGCATTGGCAGCAAAAGATGCGCCAACAACTAGCTGAGGACTCATCACGGTTACGAATGATGTTAGCGCATTACTTTGGTGTCAAAGTCAGCGGTACCGAGTTGTTTCAGACGGTTGCTTTGCCCCGATTCACCCCTTGATTCACCATCAACTATGTCAGCATGCAATTTTGCCCCGTTTGTGTGATGAGCGGGACGCATTGCGATTTGGTTTGCCGAAGCATGAATCCGAGTGGCAACGGCTTGAATCGGCGTTATCAGCCATCACACAAGGACCAAGGGCACAAATCAAATTATGCCACTGAAAGGACTCTCAGGTGAGGCAATATGATGAAAGCTAATGGTAGGCTCGGTGGTGGCTGTGGAGTGGATTAACTTTGTTATCTTTAATGCGGTAGCACCCATTCCCGAGTTGCACAAAGTCAGCGATGCCGGCGCTGGGAAAAATCTGATGCAATTAACACCGACACGGGATGCCGAGTTAATTGCGTGCGGGCGTGCCAACAGCACGTTGGGCGGGGTGCTAACAGCGTCACCTATAGCTGGTTCGCAGTCTGTCAGTCCGGCAATTTTGGTACATGGAGTGCTTAAAGCGTTACAGAATCAAGGGCTAAAAGTTCGTCTTCATTGCTACCAGCTAGGGCTTGAACAACAGCCTGATTTCAGTGGAAACAGTCTTGATGACATCGTTTGTCATCACTGTCCGCTTGGCGAAGAAGCTCACTTGATTAAACAGCGGCTATTGCCGGAGTTAGCGCGCCAGTTACATGCCGGAGAAGGACATGTTATCGCCGAGTGCGGCGTTGGAGGGACAACATTTGCCACCTTGTGGTTGAGGCATTGGCTGGAATGGAATATCACTTTGGCCGGAAGTACAAAAGATCCGGATAAGCTGGCGATTAAAGAACAGGTTCTTGCGCTTCTGACGGAAAAGTTTGCCCACTTTCCTTGCAAGGTACTCCCGTTCTTACAACACCAGCAAGCTTCTGATCCTGTTCAGCGAGCGCTTTGTGCTTTGTTGATGACACGATGCAGTGACAACACGGCACTTGAACTAAAGCTCGCAGGCGGAATGATGTTTGTTGCGCCTTTGCTGGCGCTTGGAGCTGATGCCGTACGACACCAGTTGAAAATTGCGACAACACGATGGGTGTTAGAGGGCAAAGATGCTCAAGCTGTTTTATCGAGACTACCTTCAGCTTACGAGGTGGTGCCATCGACGACTGACTTTAATCGTTCCGTGTATCGGGCGTTGCATCTATATGAGCAGGGCTATGTCGTTGAAGGATGTGGGTTAGGAGGATGCTTGGTGTTGGCTGAACAATGGGGGGGGTTATCTCAACAGCAGATCATCGATAGTTTGGATGCTGCTGTGAAGCCGTGGTTGGAATAAGTAACACACCTCTTCTTGCTTAAAAAGCATAGAAAGAGTTTGAGATTTTAGGTGGAAATAAGAATGGAAAACACATTAGTTCAATGTCCGGCATTAGTGGTTACAGCCCCTTCTTCAGGCAGTGGGAAAACCACGGTAGTCGCAGCATTGGCTCGTCACTTTCACTTACAGGGCAAGAGGGTTCGGGTGTTTAAGACCGGGCCGGATTTTATTGATCCGCGTTTTTTGGAGTTTGCATCTCAACAACCTGTCTATCAGCTCGACTTTTGGATGTGTGGTGAACAACATTGCAAAGCTTTAATTGCCCAGGCGGCGAAAGAGGCGGATCTGATCCTTATTGAGGGTGTCATGGGCATGTTCGATGGTCACTGTTCAAGTGCCGAAATAGCTGCTCGACTTGGAATTCCGGTTCTGGCCGTTATTGATGCGGGAGCGATGGCACAGACGTTTGGTGCTCTGGCATATGGTTTGGCGAACTATCGAGATGACGTTGAGATGTTTGGTGTGGTCGCCAATCGCGTTGGCTCGGTTCATCATGCCCAAATGTTACAAGAAAGCTTGCCTGAGAATTTGGCTTTTTGCGGCTGGTTGCCAAAAGATACCGATATCACTTTACCAGAACGCCATTTAGGGCTGGTGCAAGCTGATGAGCTGGATGATTTGGATCACCGGTTAGACAGAGCGGCAGATCTGATTGGAGAGTTTGGTACGGTCTCGCTCCCCCCTCCAGTGGCATTCGAGAATGTGTATGAAGATGCTATTTCGCCTTTATTAGCGGGTAAAACAATAGCAATCGCACGTGATAGGCATTTAGCTTTATTTATCGTGCCAACATTGATCTCTTGAAATCACTAGGTGCAAAAGTGCACTTTTTTTCACCAGTGCTAGGAGATGGTCTGCCAGATTGTGATGCGCTTTACCTACCGGGTGGCTACCCTGAGTTATCAACTGATGCATTGGTAGAAAATCAGATACTTATAGATCAAATACAGCAGCATGTCGAACAAGGAAAACCCTGTCTGGCTGAGTGCGGTGGGATGTTGTATCTAAACCGTTCCTTGACGACATTAGACGGTATTACGACAACCTTAAGTAACGTACTTGAAGCCGATTCTGTGATGCAGCCAAAACTGGCTGCACTAGGTATGGTTGAAGCGGATTTCAATTTGAACCTCAGTCAAGAGATCGCAAGCGATGAAGAGCTTATCCTTAATGAAGGTAGTGTTGTTAAGGACAAAAGCAGCATATTACGCGGACATACGTTCCATTATTCAACGACTCAATCGCAAGAGCAGATCTTGACCCAGCCTATGACGCAACGTGGCCGTAAAACTGATCCGGTATGGGTGAAAAACAATCTGATAGCCTCGTATATCCATTGGTATTTTCCGTCAAACCCTGCACTGGTTGCCAAAATCTTCTTAGGTGAAGCGACAGGGTAATGAAGCTTATTTTACTTCGTCATGGTCAGACACAATGGAACTTGGCCGGTAAACTTCAAGGTTGGCGAGACAGCCCACTAACGACTCAGCCAAACGTCAGCTCTCAGCTTTGCCACAAACTAAGCTTCAGAACACGGTGATATACAGTAGTGATTTGGGACGGGCACAGTCAACTGCCCGTATTGTTGCTAATACTACTGGAAGCCATATCGTGTCAGATCCCCGGCTTAGGGAGCGTTGTTTTGGAATATTAGACGGTAAAACTGTGGCTAGTAGCGCGGATGGAGGGGGAACCTTGGCAGGCCTATCATCAACGTTATCAAATCCCTTTGACAGATGTACCGGGAGTTGAATCAGAACTACAACTCGAACAGCGGATTAAGAGCTGGTTATATGATATCAAGGCAAAATATCAAAGCGATACTGTGCTTGTGGTAAGTCATGGTGAATGGTTGCGGGCTCTACAAAATATTATTGCAGGCGAACTATCTTGGCAGCAGGGCAAGGGGGATTTCGCGTAATGGTGAGCCTGTATATATGATGCTCCGTAGATGCGATGAAATCTAATTGGTGGCCAGCCCAGAAAGGGCTGGCGATAAATAGAAGCGTAAATTCTATTGTGCAAGTGCCTGGTTAGGATTTCGCATTTGGAATGACCAAACCATCGTACGGTCCTTCTGTAGTTGGTTATTGTGGTTATAGAAAATATGCCATGTGTTATTTAGTTGAAATAAATGGCCGTTACCATGTGGTGTTTCATACATATCAAGATCTCTGTTCCAAGTCGCATCTTCAGAGCTTTTTATAACAATCCCACCTTGGGTCATGAGCAATTGTTCGCTGATAACATTTGGATTCTCGATAAGCATTGAGCCGGTTTCAACTAAGGGGGTAGTCGATGTTATAACTAGGAGATATTTCATTATGAGAAAATCCACTTAGGCGGGTTATCTTTAGAGGATCACTATTTAAACTTGATTCATTGATTTGTGTATTCCATCTTATATCAACTTTATCAATATAACCATCGGTTGCAATGATTTGATCATTAATTCCCTTGGCTGCTATAGGTTGACCTACTTCTATAATAACTTCTTCAGAAGTTGTGTTATAAATTTGGGGGAGGGTGATTAATATTATCCCAAAGCCAATATCCCCGTATAGTAATACATGGAGAGGCCAATATTTGGTCGGTCAGACATGTTGTTTGAATAAGCAGTACAGAAAGCCCCCAAAACTATCAATGGTATTATTTGGTATGATCGTGATAGACATACATTGACTATTTGATATTGATGCTATGTCAGGATAGTTAATTTGAGCCACATTATCTATTTCACCTGTGGTTCGATTTATGAAATGGTATTTAGGAGGTGTAATATTGTTATTGCCATTTGAATCAAAAATGACTAAATGTTCAGTGTGGCTGGGTAACTGTACAACAGTAAAATCATCAGAAGATCCAGTGAGCTCATGGCCTTGCTTCCATTGCTGCGTTTTCTGATTATAAGTATAAGCGGTACGCTTGTTTAATAGCACCAGCAGATTACCGTCATTGTTAAAAGCAAAGGCTTTTCTTTCTTTATCTGGCTGTATATTATCGAATGGAGCTCCCGTAAAGTTAATTTTATGTAATGATCCCTCAGGCTGACTACTATGTGGGAGTCTATAGATATAATATTCTTCGTTACGATTTGCATCTTGACTAATTAACAAAGAATAGCCGTGACCACCTCCATCAACCATTCCATTGCTTGTGGTTAGGGTGCGATCAGGTAAGATTTTTATTGGATTTGTATGTGTTTTACCATCAAATGTGGTTAGGTAAACGCCATCGATACCATTAATACCATGGATGTCTTTGATGGGGGGGCGATCATTAAGAACTTTCCAAAAACGGTATACGACATTATTGTAGGTTATATTTTGGATATTAACGACAAGGTCACCAACAGGAGCTGGAGTTAAACTGCGATGCCATTGGTAAACATTTGGGTTTTCTTCCACAATTAATTTGGCTGTAACTGTTCCGTGGTTATAATCAATAGAAAGCCCAGAGTAATCCATCTCATTAAGAATTTCAGGAGGTACTCCCTTGAAAGTCAAAAACACCTCACCAGCCCGGAGCGCCCCTGATTGTATTATTAGTTATGTCAAATTTAGCAATGGGTAGTCCAGACTTGTCCTGAATATAGCTAACTTCAACATCTGTGTAAACTATTTCAGTGTTATCTGAGAATGTGAGTTTAAGCCCTTTATTATAATACTGTTCACCTTCTTTCATTGTGAAGGTTCCACTTAATATATCTGGATTTGCTGATACTAATTTTGCAGGAAGTACAGTGATAATTCTTTTAGCATTGAACTTTTTTCCGTTAGGTTGGTGCCATGTAGCCGTTAGGGTAAATGTCCCTTCAGTTAAAGCTCGTAATTTATCACCAGTTATTGAAACGATAGTGTTATCGCTTTGAGCCCAGTTGATTTCATGAGTGACTTCAACGAGTGTCTCATCATTATATTCTGTAAAAACAGAGAAATACGTAGAGATATTGACTTCATCACCTTTGTTTAAGTCAATAAAAGAACCTAATATTGTTAGTCTTTCCACGATTGGCTCGGCCGCCGTAACCGTCACGTGTTGCTTTTCTGAAATACCATCTAATGATACCGTGATTATAGCCGTGCCTTCTGCTTTAGCTGTAACCAGCCCATTAGCAACGGTTGCAACCTCGATATTGCTGGATTGCCAGTCTACTTTGCTTGAAAGATCCGAGACGCTCTTGTCACTAAATAAACCGAATGCTTCTAACTGCCAGCTTTCGCCTGCTAGTTTGGATTCATTGTAGCCGTCTATTCGTATGGTGGTTAGTTTTGGCGGTAGTGGTTTAGCCTGTTCAATGATGAAAGTTTTGGTGTCGCTAAAACCGCCATAGCCGGCCGCAATAGTGACCTTTCCTGTTTTAAGAGCGACAAGAGAGTTACTATCAAAGCGAACGGTAGTGGCTGGTATAGCCGTCCAGGTTACTTTGTCAGTGATATTATGGACTGATTTATCTGACATGCTTCCCATCACATTCAGCGAGATAGACTCTTTTTCTACTAGAGTCGCAGGAATAGCACCAATAGCAATAGACGTTAGCTTAGCAGGCTCGGGTTGCTGAGTATCTGTAATGGTTACCGCCAGGCTGTCAGTACAGATACTAGTACCTAGTTTATAGCTGGCCATTATTTCAGTACTTCCAGCAGCTAGTGAGTCTAAAACTCCGGAATTTGACACTCTAGCTAGGGTCGAATTTAAGCTTTTCCAGTTTGGTTCTTCACTGATCAGACTTCCCGTCACACTGTCGGTAACCTGAGACGATAATTGCCAAGTCTGGCCTACTTCCACTTTGGTTGATTCAAAAGAAGGCTCATCAACACTGATATTTAACTGACAAGCAGCTGTGTATTGCGGCGGTTTAACTATCTCTGCCTGGGTGTAATCATTCAGTTGTTTAGAATCACTTATTAGGTAACGCTTGGCTTCTGATGTTAGTTGTTGGTTATTGATGTTGGTTTGCCAGGCCGTATCAAACGCTTGCTGATGCTGGTTATACCATTGGTTCCAGTTTGCCGGGATTTTGAGAGCAGCTAACCAGCTAAGGGGATTTGCAGTTTTTAGTGTGACAGGCTTGTCTATTACTGATGTGACCACGGTGGCGAACTTAATTAAGTTCTTATTGATTAGGTCTTTTTGTTGAGAGCCTTGATAGGCTTGCCATTCTATTGTTGATACCACCCCCCCGTTATTGTTTAGATCGGCAAGAGCATAGTTTGCAGTACTGAAGCTGGAAATATTCGCAGTTATAGATTTGTTAGTAATGGCATCAGACAATTTATATGACGAAAGTTTTATTAGCTGAACGTTACTTAAAGGGGGGGATATCAGACGAAGTTCGTTATTTTTAGCTTGATTATAGGTTTCTTCATCTATGTTCAAGGTAGTGCTATAGCTTCCCTCTGGAGAGCTTTTTGTCTGACCAAGTTTGATACTTCCTGCATAAATATCAATGAGGTTTTCAACGCCATTGTTTGTTAATACGTCGCCAGAGAGAGTTAACTGATATGTATTGGCTTCAGTTTCGGTCTCTCTTGGTGTTGTAGGAGTATCGCCATCGCCCCCCACCACCGCAGGCACTCAATACTGCGATCATCGGCAAGGTTTGCCATATTTTGTTCATATTCACCTCAAAAAAACGTACAAGCAGTTATGAAGCATCTCTTTGATGGTTAATAAGTACTTGTTTCTAGGAGCTTTAAGTGGATTCATCGAAAGCAATACTCGCATATGCAATCTGGTTAATAAACGGGGGGGAGTTATAGCTTAAGAAAGGTATGTGAAATGCATCACGCTAATGGGTTGGTGGATTGGTATTTGTGGGGGCAAATATGGTTAAAAAACAGGCTGATGAGTTGCTCGAATTCATCAACGAATTCATTTCCTACTGAGTGACATGTCGTAATTCCCCCCGAGTAGTTACTCCCTAAAAAGTTTATTCTATTTAGATAAAGTGCAATCGTAATCAAATTGCGTGCAGGCTAAAAGGTTTGATCATTTTATGAATGATACTAATTTAACTAACAGTTGGTGGAAGAGGCTAGCAATTAAGTCAAAAGCGGTATGGTTGACTCTGTCAGGTGTTATTACGGCCTTAAGTGTCCCGGCATGGCAGTATTATGTTGTTGAGCAAGCTAACGTAAGTATTGAGATCGTAAAAATAGAGCGTAAGCAAAGGGACGGAGTTCAGTTCACCCTTGACTCGGAGGAGCTGAAGTTGCTTGAGCCTTATATACCGGCGTTGTTTCTTTATGAAGCCAGTGATCTGGGAGGGCGTGGAGACAAACGTATATCTCCCAGCTTTGAGTTGTCAATTTTAGAAAAGGCGTTTAAAAAAGCGACTCGTGAGCTTAAATTAATTTCAGTCAAGCAATTGCAGCTTGATAAGTACATCTCAGAGTTAAGTCAGTTTATCGATCCGACAAATAAAATTAAAAAGCTTACTGAATTTAGAGTCAGTGATTTTCGGCTGTGGAGCTGGGCAGTTACATTGATGATATAGAGGCCAAATACTATGAAGATCAAGTTTTGGCATTAACACGAAATTATTCACAGCTTACATTTGATGAGCTCCATCAACCAAAGATTAATACAACGGCTCTGCGTTACCTGCTTCTCGACGTAAAAGAAGACTTGTCAGATGCTATCTCGGCGAGTGAGAAACAACAAAATAGATTAAGAAATAATATTCGAAGCATTGAGCGACAACTTTCTGTCCTTCGACAACAGTTTGAAGAACAATATAGTTATTTTGTAGTAGAGGTAATTGCATCGAATAGGGGACGCTCTGATACAACTTTATACTCAATGGGACTATTAAGAATTGTTTTTAGTGACAATAATTATGTTGATATTAATTTGACGTTAAATGAATCCTATCAGCATGCAGATCTGCCAGCTTCTGGGACAGAAACTTATTACTATCGTTCTGAGAGCTTAATGGATCTAACCGCTCAGGAGAGGAAATTAGTGAATAGCTATTGGGGGGAAGTCGTGGGGAAGTTCAGATCTATCTGTTAGATACTCAACAGCAGGTCTACAGCTCAAAGCCAGCGCCCCTTTGTCGGCAATATTAAGCAAAAGGCAATGTTGGATCTGCTGAAAGATACAGCACATGGGTCAATGGTTAGTGTATCTGGGTATTAATCGAATCTATGGACGATAACCATAGTAAGATTATTGATGTTGGTAACTTATTGATATTAATGAAAATAAAGTGGCGTCAAATTCTCATTCTCAGTTGGGCATTTAATTGACAGTGCTGAACTCTATAACAGATTGATAAAAATCAATATTTTTGCACTCGACCATGCTAAATTCGAACGCTTTTTGAAATAGAAACAAAGCTTCATAGGCTAGTTCATGCTTTTTAATATCAATAACATATCTGTACGAAAACAGGTTTTGCTGCCTGTATTACTGATCTGCTTGATCATGTTGGTTGCTTTTGCTGTAGTGACCAAGGAGTCACGTCAACAACGCGCATTAAGTAGTGAGGTGACATTTAGTGCCTTGTCTGCAAAGAGTATCGCTCAGGACGTATTGAAAAATACCTATCAGGTGCGAGTTAGTGCTATTTATAGCCTCTATGATCAATCGGTTCTAGCTAACTTGGATAGTGCTGTTCAAGCCGGATTCAAGGAAAATAACCGTTTACTTGATCAGTTAAGTCAGAATGACTATCTCGCCAATTCTACTCGTGTTATTAGAGATAAAATGAAGCGTTACCAGGTTTTCATCGAACAAGATCTGAAACCTTTTGTGAACCGAAAAAACGCAGGGGAATGTGACTACCGAAGATGAGGAAAGATTAGCTTCTCGTTTCCGTGAAGTAGGCAGCGAATTGATTGGAGCCATCGATCAGCTGTCAATAGCCATCGAAGGAGATGTAAAGGTTGAACTGGAATTTGTTGAGTCAGATTATCGCCAGATGATGCAAGGTGTAATGGTTATTATGGCCGTTATTGTGGGCGTGGGTTTGATGATAGCGTGGTACTTATCAGGCTTATCGTTAATCCGATAATGTCCGTGCGTGATGCATTAAAGCGTGTAGCCCATGGCGATTTATCTGTACGGACAAATGAAGAGGGTGATAACGAGATCAGCCAGTTGAGCGGAGATCTTAACCTGACTCTTACGAAATTGAACGAAACAATCGGATCACTTAACCGCATTAGCGAGGAGGTGGCTTCTGCATCCACCGAGTTAGCTGAAGTAATGGTATCTGCGCAAGATAACGCCCAGAGTGAATTGAGTGAAATAGAACAAGTTGCCTCGGCGGTCAATGAACTGTCGAGTACGGCAGAAAATGTAAGCGGTAACGCATCGGAAGCCGATAATTGTGCTAAGCAAAGTCACAAAATGGTCAAAGAAGGCCTGAGTGTGTTTGCGCAAAGCGAAGAGGCAAACCGTGAAACCTCGGTCAAAATGGCTGAGGCGGCTCAGGTTGTCACCCATTTGCGTGAGAAATCCGAAGAAGTCAGTAAAGTTATTGAAGTTATCCAGTCAATCTCAGAGCAAACAAACTTACTGGCTTTAAATGCGGCGATTGAAGCTGCACGGGCTGGTGAATCTGGACGTGGTTTTGCCGTGGTCGCCGATGAGGTTAGGATGCTTGCGGCACGGACTCAAGATTCAACCCGTGAAATCCAAGCAATTATCGAAGATTTACAGCTTCAATCAACTAATGCCAATGAAGGTATGCAAGAGTCGTTGAAAATGCTGCAGACATCAGAAGAACTTACCGGTGTGGCAAATGAAGTTCTTAACGGTATTACTGATGCAATCGATATGATTGGTGACATGAATACGGAAGTAGCAACAGCTGCGGAGCAGCAATCTCAGGTTACCCAGAATATAAATCAGAACGTAGTGAATATGTCTGAACTGGTAAATATGAATGTTGTTGGAATTACCCAAAGTGCAAGCGCCAGTGAGGAGTTATCGCGATTGGCAGAACAACAGCACAAGCAGCTCGAGTTTTTTTAGATGCTAAGATCTGTAAAGGTTTAGGTAATGGCTAGTGCTATCGCACTTAACTAAATTTAATTCAATCAAGGGACCTAATCAGGTCCCTTTTTTTATCTGAGCTTTACTAATATGTGGACGTTTTAGCTTCTAAATATATTGAGCAAGATCATCATTTGGTTCTTCCTTCCAATTGCCCCCCCAGCAACTTATCCCCCTAACGGGGGATGCTGCGATTCAACGTAAGTTCTATAACCATCAATAAGTAAGCTTTATCCAGTATCCACCAACAGAAAATTGGTGTTTGTAACTGGCTTTTCGTAGAAGAGATACAAGGAACTGTATGATGAAACGACATCCTCTTGCTATCGCAGTAGGGCTGGGGGGGACCTTACTGATGCTAGCTGGCTGCGACGATGATAACAGCAGCAATACTGCCGTTGATACGCCTCAGCCTACCCCCTCAACCCCCAAACAACCATGAGCGTGACAGCGATTGATGGTTATCTTAACAAAGCAACTGTCTGGCTAGATCTTGATAAAGATTATCAGCTTGATGCTAATGAGCCGAATGTAAAAAGTGGTGAAAAAGGCCTTGCTGAGTTAGATGTCAGTGGTATTGAGAATCCAGAGCAATATCCCATTGTTGTAAAGGCGATTATTGGCGAAACGATTGATGAAGATAATCCTGGTGTGACTGTCAATAAGGACTTCATCATGTCGGGCTCCGGCAGGTAGTGATGTCGTTAGCCCTTTGACGACGATGGTTGATATGAAGATACGCAGCGAGGGTATACCAGCCGAGCAAGCGGTGACGGAAGTGGCCAGTATGTTGGGAATTGATGCTGATCTGATATCGAGAGACTACGGTGACAATAACCCCTCAGATAAATACCGTAGCAGTAAAATTAGTACAGCAATCTGCGAAGTCGATTGTATCGGCAGGAATTTTACCTAACAGTGAAAATGTACTAAGTGAAGATAATATCGCCAATACACTTGCTGATGTCTTGGACAAAGGGGGGGATGAGGTTGGAACGGTACTGAAGAGTGACCGTGGAGATGAAGTCAGTGATGACTATGATTTTGAGCGTATTGTCAGTGAATCTATTGTTGTAGATTCTGACTCTGATAAGGATGGTGTTGCTGATTCTGATGATAAATTCCCCTAATGAAAGTACCGAGTGGGCCGATGCTGACGGTGATACCTATGGTGATAATCTAGCAGATAAATTCCCCGAGGATAGTACCGAGTGGGCCGATGCCGACGGCGATAATTATGGCGATAATATCGCAGATAAGTTTCCCGAGGACAGTACCGAGTGGGCCGATACCGACGGTGATAATTATGGCGATAATATCGCGGATAAGTTCCCAGAAGATGCGACCGAGTGGGCCGACACCGACGGTGACAACTATGGCGATAATTTCGCGGATAAGTTCCCCCCCGAAGATGCGACCGAGTGGGCCGATACCGACGGTGACAACTATGGCGATAATTTCGCGGATAAATTCCCCCCGAAGACAACACTGAGTGGTTTGACTCAGATAATGACAATGTCGGTGATAATAGTGATGATTATCCGGACAATGCTGAAAAATCGGTTGCTGACATAACAAATACCGCCCATAAGACTGGTCCTGTAATGATCCATTGGCTCAGTGATGTACGTGAAGTGTACACAAGCACGGTCACTGTGGTTGAGGCTTTCAATAATGGTGATATTCGAACATCCGAGTCAATGACATACACCATGGCCGGTAGCAATCGCTATTTCGGAAAAGAAGCTGAAGTTGATTTACTGCACCCAAATGGAGACTTTTCTCGGTCATTGGTGTGGGAATATGATTTTAATCAAGATGGCCTTGTGAGCTTTAAGGGAAAAGCGTTGGAACGTGGTCGTCGGACACTGCAGGGTGAAACCTTTTGGCGTTATAGTGATGAGGCGAATGCCCAGTCAGAAGGCGGCGATAATGGTGAAACTCCTCGCCACTTTGATGACCTTGATCTTGCCGCCCAGATTGATGCTAGGGATCTAACGGGTGTTGATATCATTCAGAGCATAACTATAACCAGTGAAGTGGTCGATACCACAGATACGATCACCAAAAGCGTCAAGCAATACCCCGCTGAATGGTTTTGATTTTGAAGCCGAAGAATACTTACCCGATTATCAATATCAAACTGTAGCCACTTACAATAGCGGCTTGCTGGCTAATTACGAAGAGCGGCGGGACTGGAGTGCTGACGGAACAGCGAACGCCAGTTTCCAGCTTACCGTTAAAGAAGGGCTTGATTATACTTTTGCATATCAACGCCCAATATGGGCAAACCCACATGGTACTGACTTTGAAGAGTACTCGCAGTATACCTATGTTCAGGGAAAAAAACGGAGAACTTGGTCCACAGTGGTATGAGCTTAATCGGCAGGTTAATTGGCAGGATGGATTAAAAACGGTTGTTCAGTCTGGCAAACGCTATTTGCTTGATGAAACTGAAGGCCGTCATCGGAAACGTACTGATGATGCGAACCCTGATGGAATGCTATTTAGTCGGTACCAAACTGAAACCCGCGAAGTCAGTGCTGCCGAAACAGTTGAGGCTCCCGCTGGGCGATGTTTACGATAGATGATAGTTATTTCGGTCAAGATCGCGAAAATTTTACCGTATTGGCTAACGATATGGGGCAGGACTATAAAGTATTCCAGCGTTTGGACAATGGTATGTGGCTTGGTCATCGGTTCGCTGAGTGGGGGAAGTCAGAATATAGTTGATTTAGCCGGTCAGGTCGAGGCTCTGCGAGCGCAAAACTATGAGCTAGCTCAGATAACATCGGCGGAACTGCCCAACCTGAGTAATTATGACGGTAAAGTATTAACATCATCATTCCGTATTGATGAAAATGGACAGCCAGTAACATGGCACTTCATTACTAACAACTCTGTAATAACGGGCAATGAAGATGGACGTTATCAGTTATTAGACATTACGTTGACGGACGATGGAATGAAGGACGGTTGGCTGGTAAATGACAACGGGAGCGGCTCTGTTGTTATTTCGGTACCGTTTACCGATAAGCCTTGGGATTGGTATAACGCTTATTGGCGGATGATGGTTGAAATAGATACCTTTAATATAAAAGAAGGAAATACTTATAGCTGGACCAGTTGGTTAGGTGAGTTTTATCTGGATCAGGCACAGGCAAATGCCAGAGCGATAGAATTAGGCATAGGAGTCAAGGAGTACACTGTGTGTACCGAAGGCGATACTGGCTGGGGATGAAGTGAATGATGTGCCGGCAGGTAGCCCGAGTTATCAAGATTTTGTTGCAAGTGCCACGAATTGTCAGTATGAAACTGTCGCTATTTCTGACATTGGAGGAGCAGAGTTCTACCGTATGAATGGCCGTGGTGAACTACGTCACTGGGTCTTTAATACTGACGGGACAGGGAGGTATTTTAGAAACGGTTACCCGGATGACCAATTTACCTGGGAAATAAACTCAGATGGCATAGTCGCTATTGATTATGGAAATAGTGCTTTAGATTATTTTGCCTATGTCAGTAAGGATAATACCCGAATTAGCTTCAAGCTATATAGTGAGTGGACAGAAGAAGGGCAAGATCTTAAAGACATTTGGTCATCCGGTTTTACATTTAGTCGCCCAGAAGATTTTACCGTTCGTAGCTGCAAGGTTAATCTATCTAGTGCAACAATGGATGACTTTACCAATGCAATTAAATCATGCGGTGGCCATTATGTAGTCACTGAGGAAGATGCAGCTGAAATCGTCAATACCAAGTTCGTACGTGTTCGTGGTGCCGGCGATACCCGTGCTTATCGGTTTAACAATGATAATTCAGTGGATTATTATCGCGCAGGCGAAAGTCGTGTCGATGATACGCGAAGTTGGGAGCGCACCGATGAGGGATATCTTAAAGTTATTTGGGATAGCTCAAATCCGGCTGAGTACATGCTATTGGCCAACCTGTTGTACTCAGACGACCAAAGTAGTTTCATTATCTATGATGTGTACCAAGAAGATGGGCAGTGGATAAAAGATGTATGGAGTGTTGTATTCCGTGAATACGAAGGCAAGGAGATCACCGAATGTAATGAAGGGAATAGTCCTTGGAACAGCGAGCTCGACCAACCTGCCGCCTACAATCGTATTGCTGACTATTATGAAGCCGTTGATAACTGTCGGGTAAGGACTGACGATCAAGTCTTGAAGTTTACTGAAGATATGCTGGTCGGCAATAATGACAAGTCATCAACTTGGGCACTGCTCTACACTGAAGGCACGGATGAACAAGGTGCGCCTGTTTATGTGGAGGAAGAGCGGATACGCTTTGATCCTAATAACAAAGGAGCTTTTGTGGATGCCGAAGACGGGGAGTTTGGTTTTGACTGGCAGATTGATGATGGCCGCTTGCTTCTGTCGATCACCCATCAAGACTATGTGGGATCTACTGAAAATCTGTCAATTGTAGAATCAGATGGTGAGTACTTTTCCGTCAAAACATTCTGGATTGATACATCTGGTGAGTGGGGCTAACCCTGCTCCCGCAGAAGGCGAGGGTGAGGTGTCGAGCCTTATATTCAAACAAGTCAGTAAAGAATAATCACGGTTAAGTACTTCGCTAGACCTTATCCCCCCTATGATCACGTTGATAGTAGGGGGATATCAACTTTCCACTGCTTGCTAAATTGAGAAACTGAATTTAGCGTTAGAAAATGAAGCATTATGCTATATGACCTGATTGAATGGCTTGGAGGAACAGAATATCGACGCGTATATATTGAGTGTGTTTACTGGTGAAGAAGCAATGGGTAACCCAGCAGCGGTTATTAAGCTAAATATGTGGTTGCCTGCAAAAGAGTTAGAAAGGCTTTCTCAACATTTAGGGCAGCCAGTGACTTCATTTATTGTCGATGTAGAGCAAGGCTATGAAATTCGTTGGTTTGCGGGTGAAGTGGAAATCAATTTATGTGGGCACGGTAGCTTAGCTGCCGCAGCAGCCATTTATGAAATAACCCCGAACCATGCCTCTGAAATTACGCTTGTTAGTAAACACGGAATAATTGTAGTCAACAAGCAAGCGAATGGTTATACGATGACCATGCCTAGTTGGGAGCCAGAGCATAGCCCTGATTTGTATAAATATGCCAAGTTACTAGGTGTGGATCCCCATTGATGTGTTTAGCACGCGAGATTTGGTTATTGTTCTTGAAAGTGAAGAGCAAGTTCATCGTTTCCAACCAGATATTGATGCGATTGAAAGTATCAGCGAGTACCACGCAACGATCGTGACAGCTCAAAAAGGCACTAGTGATTATGTACTTAGGTACTTTGCGCCTAGTATTGGAATTGACGAAGATATTGCGACAGGTTCTGCAGTGTTCTTTAGCGCCATATTGGTCAAAGCAGCTATCTTCAACAGTACTGGAAGCGACTCAGCTATCAGCTCAAGGTGGGTACTTTAAAGTTAGTAAAAACAATTGTGGTGGCATTGAGTTGATGGTTAATGTAGTGCTGAAGCGAGTTGTAAATATAAGCGAATACAATGCAAAGTGAGGGTGGCATTCTTTATTGTAGAGGTTACGCTGTTTGAACAGATTAGGAATGAGTGATGACGATACAATTAGAAACGGACAGGTTGATTTTACGACAGTGGAAAAAGTCAGATTATTCTTCATTTGCAGAAATGACCGCTAATCCTAAAGTGATGAGATTTTTTCCAGCTGTTTTGTCGAAAGAAAAAAGTGATCAAATGGCTCATAAAATTGAATCACTAATAACAGAAAGGGGGGGATGGGGGCTTTTGGGCAGTAGAACTCAGAAATACCTCTGAATTTATTGGTTTCGTTGGATTGCACTATCAAGATCAAGATATTCCAAATGCACCCTTTGTAGAGATCGGTTGGCGACTGTCTTCGAAATATTGGGGGAGTAGGTTATGCGCCAGAGGCAGCAAAAGAGGCCTTGAGATTTGCCTTTGAAGAGCTTAATGAAACAGCTGTATATGCGTTTACGACTCTCGAAAATATACCATCACGGAGCGTTATGTCGAAATTGGGAATGGTAAATACTGAAATGGATTTTAATCATCCAAGTATAGCGAAAGGTCATCCTCTTGAACGTCATTGTCTATACAAGATAACTGAAACTATGTGGCGCGATTGAAAAATATGCAGTTAGCTTTATTAGGAGAGTGAACTTTCCGTAATTATTCTTTTTGTCAGTTGCAAGTCTGGCTAAACTGTGAAAAACTAAAACTTGTTGTTATAGATGAACTTACTGTCTAAGTTTTATCAACACAACTTCGTATAACCCCCCCATTAATAGGGTATGGGGGTCTCTACCAGAATCCGTAAAATTCTGATTACGAAGAGTTAAGTGGTTAGTAGCTTTTCTCTTTGTAAGGTAAAACTATCTTCTCTGCAGAAGCGCTGTTGATCGAAACCCAAACAGATTAAGAGCATAATATGAAAGAATTTATTTGCGGTTTACCCAAAGTTGAACTTCACCTTCATATTGAAGGTTCGCTTGAGCCTGAGCTCATGTTTGAGCTAGCTAAACGTAATCAGGTGACGATCCCGTACAATTCACCCCAAGAAGTACGAAATGCGTATCAGTTTCATAATTTGCAATCTTTTCTTGATATCTACTATCAAGGCGCGAACGTACTTATTCACGAACAGGACTTTTTTGATTTAACCTGGGCTTATCTTCTGCGCTGCCAGGAAGATAATGTTGTGCATACTGAAATATTCTTTGACCCCCCCCAAACTCATACTAGCCGGGGTATCGGCTTTGAAACTGTTATTAACGGGATCCACCGTGCATTGGTTCAGGCCAAACATGAACTGGGGATCACAAGCCAGCTGATCATGTGTTTCTTGCGCCACCTTGATGAGGCGTCAGCATTTGAAATGCTGGAACAGGCCCTGCCACATAAAGACAAGATCATCGGTGTCGGACTCGATTCTTCGGAGTTGGGGGCATCCGCCTCTGAAGTTTGAAAATGTATTCCAAAAAGCGTTGTCAGAAGGCTTCTTGACCGTCGCACATGCTGGAGAAGAGGGACCGGCTCAGAATATCGATGATGCTTTAGTATTGCTGGGAACCGCGCGAATCGATCATGGTGTGCGTTGTGTCGAAGACGAGGAGCTGGTGGGGCGGTTAATTGAAAACCAAGTGCCGTTGACCGTCTGTCCGCTATCCAATACTAAGCTCAAAGTTTTTGATGAGATGGAGCAACACAATGTCGTTGAACTGTTGCGTCGGGGCGTATGTGTCACGCTAAATTCAGATGATCCAGCCTACTTTGGCGGTTATATGAATGCGAACTTTCTTGCGGTAGCTAAGGCGCACCCAATGAGTAAAGAAGAAGTGGCTCAATTTACATTGAATGCCATCGAGGCCAGTTTTATCTCTGAGGAAGAGAAGTTGCGTCTTCAACAGGAGACAATGGCGTACTTGGCATTATAGATTGCATTTAAGAAGGAAAGTTCAGGACACTAGTGTCCTGAACTTGTTACGTTTTATTTCCCGTTCATCGCCTTGAGTTTGTCGCCAACAGGGCCTGAGAAATTGAAGCCATCGTGCTTGTCCCAATTAATAGACCATGTCATTACACCGCCAAAGTTTGGATATAACTTAGTTGGTGCAATCGTGCCGCAAGTTGTACCTAGTGTCAGGCAATCGAGCGCATTTACGATGTTCTGTATGGGGGCCTGTCCGGAATTTGCAGAGCTTGGTCCGGAAGGCAAGCCAATGGCAACCTGATCATCTCGCAATGGCTGGAACATGGTTCCATCAGCCAGTTTGAATCCTTCAACGAGCATTCGGGCTGAAGCTACCATCATGTCAACAGAACCTTCAGGTGCGGGCCCTGGCATGTAAGGGTTGGCCAAACCACCGTTGTTGTATAGCTGAACATGCAATAGGTTAAGCATGTCTCTCAACTGGTTAATGACCGGGATATAGGCGCCCCATATGCCGGAGTAGGCAATCATACCACCTTGAACATAAGGGTGCTCAGGTGCCATCGTGAGGTACATGTTTCCGCCAATATTGGCTTCGATTTCTTTCAATGCGCGAGGTAGACGTGCCTGAATCTGAGTACCGTGAAGTAAGTTCGAGCCACTTTCCAAGTCGATATCAAGCCCATCAAATCCCCATTCCTGAATGATCTTGGTCAGGCTGTTGATGAAATTGGTTTCATCAGTATCGGTATTGAGTGTGATGGTACCTTCAGCTCCGCCAAGGGATAGGACAATAACCTTACCTTGGGCCCGCAAATCACGTACATCTTGTTTGAATAGCTCAGGGCTCAGTGCCGGGCAGGTACTATGGATATCGCCGGCATAGAGGTTGAAGTGAACCGTACCATCGCTATTACGGTCATTGTCTGCGAAGGCAATATCGATCACATCCCATGCTGGTGAGATATCACGAAGGCGCATAGGGCAGCCAGCACCGTTTACGAAGTTATGCCAATAGCCAATTAGCTGATGTTTAGTGGCAGATTGTTCGATAACGTTGACACTGGCAGTGGCCGAAATTGCTGTCGCTCCCTGTGCATCTGTTGCCGTTGCCATGACGGTATAGCTACCGGCAGATCCGGCAGTCCAGCTGGCTGTATAGGGTGCCGTTGCATCTGTGGCGATAATCGTTCCGTTAACTAAGAAATCGACTTTTTGGACAGAACCATTAAGAGACTCTGCGGTTGCCGCGAGATTAAAGGCTTTGCCTAAGCTGACTGTTGTACCGCTTGTTGGTGATGTCAGGCTGGTGACAAGGGCTTGGTCACTTACGCTAACCAAAACGGATGACTCTCCGTTGTTGCCTTCATTATCAGTCGCTATGGCTTTCAGCGCCACGTCACCCAAGCCGGTGGCTTGCCAGTTCATTGAGTATGGAGAAGTCGTATCTAAGCCTAGGCTTTTGCTGCCGGCAAAGAAATGAACCTGAGTGATTGTGCCGTCAGCATCTGCTGCCTGGGCGCTGATCACAACATTATTGCCAGCCAGTACAGTACTATTATCGGCAGGTGATGTGATTCTGACTTCAGGAGTGATGGCGCAAATGCAAGATCGGTCCATGCATTAGTCCAGTATTGCCCTTTGCCCGGCTCATACGCCCATGCTGAATCTGATGAACACCAGCCAGCGACATTACAGCGATATTTACCGTTATTATGCTGCACTATATTGCCGACTTGATAGGCTTGGCCTGTGGTATAGGCCGGTACACCTGTGCAGCCACCACCACAGTGTTCGCCAGTGACGGCAACAGTGATCGTTTCACTGAATGTCGAGGCATTGTCGGTATCTGTGGCTTTTGCCTTGAAACTACGTGTGCCTGCTTGCGCGGTCCATAGATATTCATATGGAGCACTGCTATCGGAGCCAATCACCTGATCGTCAATATAAAAATCAACTTGCGCAACAGGTCCTGTGTCATCAGTCGCATCTACGAAAATGGTAACGCTGTCGCCAGCAATTATTTGTGATGTTGCCGTTGGGTTGATTAGGCTGATTGTTGGCGGCAGATTGCCGGTGGCACCGACGACGGTAATAGCTACTGTGTCACTGCTGCTGGCCCCCTGATTGTCAGTTACCCGGGCTTCGATCCGGTGGTTACCTAATACTGATTTCCAGTTTAAGGTATACGGAGGAGCAGTTACGATACCCAGAGATTGATTCCCTAAAATGAACTCGACGTTGTCAACGGTTCCATCTGAGTCACTGGCTGCTGCACTAAGTACAACGATGTCGTTCTCGGTAAACTGAGCATTTCCAAGAGGAGAAGTGAGGGTAACGATAGGTAATTGGTTGCCAGGATGGGCATCGCAATTTCCTATATTTGTCCATTCTTGCCATGGCCCGGAGTGGCTCGCTGGATTATTGCCAACATTCCACCAATTGGCCTCATAAGCTACATTGCTACTTTGTACTTTTGTCCCGATATTATAAGCCGTGCTTTGTTCCCAAGTGACGAATTGCGAACAATTGATTGCATAGGCTTGACCGGCAGCGCTAAAACTGAAGAGTAGCGCGGTTGCCATCAACGATCTTTGCATAATAAAGTCCCTGCTTTTCTATATCACAAAGTGATGCCCCTCTATTAATTGCAAGTATCGAGGTGGCATGCAGTAATCATTAGTTCCTAAGATTATTTTTGATAATGAAACTCATATTACTGTTCAATACTTCAAGCGCTTATCACATTGGTAATACGTAATGACGAAACTAGAGGGGGGGTATTGCGAGCTATTCGGTGTTTTTACCGATCTAAAATAACGGAGTATATTGCGGTGTTGTGCTGGTATAAGTCATAAAGGTGAGGCGATGGCTTCACCTTTATGTGTCATGACGTGGGTATACGAACATTGGAAAACTAGCTGTATTTTCCCCCCCAGTCTCTTTTTATAAACCAGTTTGTTGGCCAAGAAATAAAATCATCTGGTGTAAAATCATCGGATAAAAACTCCATATCTATAATACGCTCAGGAAGCAAAGATAGAATATGGTGTCTTTGGTCGCTTTCGAAGTCCCACAGATGGTAACGATCGGCCTGATTATGTGCCAATCTTCTCGGACCAAAGTCCATCGGTGCGCAGGTTCTGGTCAGTTTCTTGCCATCTTCTTTAGATATAAATGTTAGTCGGATCTTCTTCTTGCCTTGAATAGCATCAAAAAAATTATTCTGATACATAGTTAAAAACTCCTAACTACATGTGTCACTTGGAGCATATCGTAGAAGAACTATGTACAAAAAACTGAGAGAATACTCTAAAAAATGTCAAGGCTATAAAAATAAGAACTAATTGCTGACGTTTTGCTGTTTTTGAGCATTGCCGAATCGTCGCTAAAGCTGGCGACGATTCGGTACAACATTAATGACGCATAATCTTAGATTTGGTTTTCTCTGGATGCTTCATGAGGTGCGTGTGACGGTTTGTCGCTGTTTGTGCCATATCATCGAGGATTCGACCAAAATCAGAGGTGTGTAAGCACTCTACGACACTAGGCTCGCACTTCAAGTTGACTCCTAGCTCATAGTGACATTTTCTTTCTGGATAGAAATCAATATCACTCTCTCTGAATTTTTGAGTCTCGGTGATTTCGTTGAACATAGACGCAACGGTGTGGCAGAATGCATCGTAAACATCATTGGTACTTCTAGCTGTACTGATTTTATTACGAAAATCAGGAGTATATATTTTTTCCAACTTGGAATATGAAATGTGAGAGGACATTTTTATTTCCTCCTTTGCTTCTTGAGTTAAGTTACTTCTTAACTATAGGTCGGGAGTATATCGAGTCAATCTGAGTACCAGCGTGCTTTAATCACCTCTGCGATAGTTTTCCCCCCAGAACTGGTAAATTTCAGGGCCCGGATGAAAGCCATCGATAGCCATCTGTTCTGGTTTTAAGCGGTAGTTTATGTCAATCAGCTCACAGTCGTTTTGTGTTGCTGTCCAGCGAGCTAGTTGGCGGTTAAATGCTTTGGCTTTACTTCCTAGATACCAACGTAAAGGATGGGGCAGG
>LLEM01000042.1_pt1 | contig 28860 bp, 35 predicted proteins | sample 595841 | NCBI WGS metagenome assembly LLEM01 (sample SAMN02919313, study PRJNA255460) | bioreactor metagenome | biome: chemostat; feature: culture 2012_10.2; material: sediment; isolation source: day64 10degC chemostat 2012 inoculated with Wadden Sea sediment taken from... | place: Germany: Bremen ...
GGTTGGTGGTCAGCAATAATGGAAACTGCTCATCGGCGGGTTCATCAATAGTGGTAAAATGAACCGGCATTAGTTTCGCCTTCCCAATTGGAAAGGTATCGCGGTGCAAAACCTCCGTGCCCTGTGGCGCATCCCGGTTACAGGGGCCATTGCAGCCCGTGGTGTTGTGTCAGCCCTTCATAACTCATTCCCTGATAAGATGGTGTCAACGCCGCCATCTCATCAAATACCTGCTCACTGGTCTCCCAGTTTAATTGCAGGCTTCCCAGCTTTTCAGCCAAGGCTCTAAGCCACTGCCAATCTCCCTTTGCCTTGCCGGGAGGTGCCAACACTTGTGATATCCGCTGAACACGTCGCTCACAATTCGTAAAGGTGCCGTCTTTTTCAGCAAAAGAAGCGGCAGGTAGCACAATATCTGCCAGTTTGGCGGTTTCTGTCATGGTCAGTTCAGCCACGACCAGCAAGTCCAGCGCTTTAAGCGCCGCCTTAACATGATTCTGATCCGGATCAGTGACCACCGGATCTTCACCAAATAAAATCAATCCACGAAAATCACCTGACAGAGTAGCTTGGTCATCCCCCAACGACGTTAACCCCGGCCCCTCGGCAACCTCCCCCCCTCCCTCCCCAGCTCTGAGAGAATTTATGCTGAACATCGGCCGCATCCGCAGCCTGATAACCGGGATATACATTTGGCAAACAGCCATATCACAGGCTCCCTGCACATTATTCTGACCTCGTAACGGGTTTATTCCGGTCCCGGGACGGCCAATCTGCCCGCAAACCAATGCCAGATCTGCAAGAGCAATAACATTCTGGGTTCCGCTGACGAACTGGGTGATCCCCATACCATAGAAGATCATCGCACTTTTCGTCTGGCTGTACGCCTTGGCAATTCGACGAACTAGCTCGGCGCAGATACCAGTCACCGATTCGGCAGATTCCGGGGACAGCTTCTCTACATTACGCGCCAAAGCCTCAAACCCTTCACAGCGCTGTTCAATAAAGGATTGATTGTGCCATTGCTGCGCGATGATGGTATGCAACATGGCGTTGATAAGGCGACATTACTACCGGGCTTGAGCTGCGCATGTATATCCGCCATTTTCGCCAATCGCGTTTCCCGCGGATCAATAACAATTAACGAAGTTCCCTTGAGATGGGGCATCAATAATATGCCCACCTAAAATGCTATGGTTTTCCGTCGGATCAGCCCCGATCACCACGATCAAATCAGTGTTGTAAATATCTTTGGCACTGTTGGTCATCGCCCCCGGAGCCCAATGTCTGCTTCAACCCGGCTACTGTCGGGCTATGACAGATCCGAGCACAGTGATCGATATTGTTGGTTTTCAGCACCGCACGGGCAAACTTTTGCGCCGCATAGTTATCTTCATTGGTTGCACGGGCACTGGAGATAACCCCCGACAGCTTCTGGCCCGGCTTCATCAAGAATTGCCTTTAGGGAATCACAGATCGAAGACAGTGCTCATTCCAGCTTATCGATTGAAATCGGTTGTTGATCCGTTTTAATGGCTGGGTGATTCGATTATCAGGGTGAATGGCATAGGCCGTACTCCAACCCTTTTCACACAGCTTGCCGCGGCTAATCGGGTGGCTGATCTGTGGCTCAACGCCGGTCAGTTTCTGTTGTCCATCGACTTTTAGGCATATACCACAGCCCACTCCGCAAAACGGACAAATGGTTTTTACAATCGAGGCAGTCATAATCAATACACAGCACATGTCCAGTAATGGTCTGAGTATAGCAACGGCTTAGCCGTCTGAAGCTTTACTGGCTATTTGTTACTGGTCTTCTTATTACTTATCTTCGGGCTTGGGCGGTATCTGTCCTCGTTGGTAGATAATATGGTAGACGAAACCGACCAAGACACTGCCACCAACGAGGTTACCCAAGATCACCGGGATTAAATTGCCAATAAAGCCCAACAAGGTAACCGACTCAGCACAGTGCCCGTTTCGCCAAACGTCTTGATCAGCATTGCCAAAGGGATGAAATACATATTCGCAATACTGTGCTCGAAGCCAGCAGCCACAAAAGCTGAAATTGGAAAAATAATCGCGACAGTCTTGTCTATTACACTTCGTCCGGCTAGTGCCATCCAGACCGCCATACAAACCAGCACATTGCACAATACCCCACGGAAAAACGCCGTCCAAAACGGTAGAGAGCATTTCGCTTCCGCTATTTTGAGATACTGCTCGGCAATAGCCCCTTGATTCAGTTCAGTATGACCAGAAAGGAAAACGAGAACCGCAAGGCCTATTGCACCAATAAAATTCGCTCCGCAGACAACCAGCCAGTTATTTAATAACTCCGATGTGGTGATTTTTTTATCTGCCCAAGCCATTGCCAATAAATTGTTGCCGGTAAACAGCTCTGCTCCCGCGACAACCACCAACAACAGGCCCAATGAAAATGACAATCCACCCAGCACCTGCCCAGTCGCAAAACTAAAGCTGGCATCGGATTTAACCAAAACAAAATACAGTGCTCCCAGACCTATAAAGGCACCAGCGAGGATCCCAAGCATAATCATCGACAGCAGTGGCAAACGCGCTTTAACGACGCCAATGCTGTCTACCTTTTCAGCTATCTGTTTGGGGGGAAAAAGCATCAAAACCGTAGATATCAGCCATGTTGGCTCCTAAACATCAAGAGAATCACCTTCACGCAGAAGCATTCCGTCCCCCCCTGCCAAGGTGGCCCTAACTAGTTTAGTGACTACCTGTACCCACTGTTGCTTAATACTGAGAGCCAATCATAGTGGATTAACGCTCCTAATTTTGCTTCTCCCTATATACTTAAATGTATTCGGCAAAGTGGTTACAGGTATCGTTGTCTATGCATGTCCGCCAATTCCAGTCTTCCGTTCTCAGCCTAATAACAGCATTATTACTTGCTGGCTGTAGCTCAACCTCAGAATCATTCTTTAGTTCAAGCGAATATCGTTTTCATGATTCGGCCCAAAGTTTTATCTCTCTCAACGAAACACGCAGCAATGGTGCTGTTGTAGACAAAGGCCTGTTTTACCCCCAAAAGTGCTTTCTCCTTCACTTATCGATATTGTGCCGATACCCCACAAAGTGCCAGCAATGACATTCAGGAATTCCACCAATTGGCTAAACGGGTCTGCGATGCTAATGTCGGCCAGCTTATCCACCAAGATACCGGTACCTGGTGCGTCTATAACCCCAACACTGTCGATGAAAGGCCTATTTTCTATACCAAAATATCCAGTACCGAACTATGGGCCGACCTGTGCCTCGATGGGCCGTTTGTAACCTTGAAAGTGGTCGAAAATACCGAAGCGAGTCCGAAAGAATGGTACGAAGCAGCCAAAATATTGGGCTACCAACCTTACTCCTCACACAGAAAGCTGATTACTCCTTCAGAGCTAGGGCAGCTGCCTCAACCTCAGAAAGAACCCATCGCTACTGAATTTTGGAACGAAGAGAGTCAATATATCTATACCAATATCGGATCTGTCGTCTGTCTTTATAACCGTCCCGAAAATTCTGCTATCGGATATACCTATCTAGGCACCGTGCACAGTGTTGATAGTGGTTTAGTAAAGGTTGCCGCCACGACAAAATTGAGGGGAGATATCAGAACCGCACCAGTTCTAGAACAGCTAGACTGGCACAAGATGGCGTATATTACCGCCGCGGCAAACTCATGGTTTGTATGCGGTTAGAATAGGTTATTGATAAACTATTGCCATTAATATAAAGCCTCCAAAATCATATAAACTTCAGAGGCTATATATAACCATTAAAGCAATTAAAGCAATTAAAGCAATTAAAGCAATTAAAGCAATTAAAGCAATTAAAGCAATTAAAGCAATTAAAGCAATTAAAGCAATTAAAGCAATTAAAGCAATTAAAGCAATTAAAGCAATTAAAGCAATTAAAGCAATTAAAGCAATTAAAGCAATTAAAGCAATTAAAGCAATTAAAGCAGATTAATAGTAAACAATACCTTCGCCTTGCGTTACCAACGTACCAGCTTCATTAATAAGAATCTTCTCTAAATCAAAGAGAGAACCAATTGCAGAATTGCCACGTCCTGTTTCTACAAACTTACATACAGCTTCTATTTTTGGTCCCATCGAACCGGCAGGGAAATTAAACTCAGCCAAACCTGATGGTGTCGCTTTCTTCATCTCTGCTTGATCTTCTTTACCATAATTTCGATAAATAGAGCCATCAGTCAGAATAATAAATAGATCAGCATCAATTTTCTCTGCCAGAAGCTCTGCGGTAAGATCTTTATCTATGACACACTCAACTCCAGTACTCTGGTCATCATCAAAACAAACTGGCACGCCACCACCACCACAAGCAACAACGAGGTTACCAGCATTAAGCAAGGTCTCGATTTGCTTCAGCTCGACAATGTCTTTCGGCATCGGAGATGGTACGACACGGCGATAGTACTCACCATCGGCTTTAAAGACCATTGGTGAATCGGCCATGATTTCCTTTGCTCGTTCTGCTGTATAAACTGGCCCGACAAATTTGGTCGGATTAGCAAATGCAGGATCTTCTTTACTCACCTCGGTCTGAGTTACCAAAGTAGCGATATCAAGCGACGGATCAATATTACGCAACTCTTGCTGCAACATATACCCCCCCACCATTCCACAAGTTTGTGAACCTAATACATCCATTGGATATGGTGTGGTCTCTGGAGAATATTCCTGATAAGCCGAATTTTGTTCCATTAATAAACCAACTTGCGGTCCATTGCCATGAACGACAACAATTTCATGCTCTTTTGCAATAGCGGCAATACTTGCTGCTGAATTTTTAATATTCTCACGTTGGTTTTCAGCTGTTAATGCCTGGCCTCTAGCGAGAAGTGCGTTTCCACCTAATGCTAATACTATGCGCATATGATCGTATCTCCAATATTATATACAGAGTTATTTTTAATTATATGATTATCTTTATTATAATCAGATGATATTTAACAAAGATATCAAGACCTATGATTAGCCTTTTATTATCTTTCAAGAAGAATTTATGAAAGTGGCGTTATAGTAGGTGAAATATTTTATTGGTAATGTGATAGATATCAAAATACTATTTCACTAGAAATGGTTGCCCAATAAAACTGTTATTCATTATACGAGTAATTATCCGTGTTCTATCCAGCAATCTGCCCGAAATGATGATTTTTTAGTGAATGATTCGTCAATAGTGAATATTCTCTCAACAAATAAAATACCTCACACACCAGCTTTTATTCAATAATGTTAGATTGGTCACAATAAGTTCAGGTAAAACAACACACTAAATGCAACCCGTTACCTATTCAACCCAATTATACCCAAGTGGTATCCATTCAAACCTAAATGCATGAAGTTATTAAATAAAAGTTGCTTATGCCATCGCATTTTTATATAAACTCGGTGCACATTAATAAATATAACTATCAATCTCTTGAAATCTAACGTCAGTTCAACTCAAATCTTCTATCATTTGCTGGATCTCAGCGAGGTAGAACAAGAGCACTATATCAATGACCTCAAACGTGTACAGCCTGAGCTGTACCGTAAAATACAGCCCCTGATCTCAGCAAATACGACAGATAGCGGACAGCTAACTAAGCTATTTGGCTTTCATGCCCCAGCAAGCTGTAACAGACGACGTCTGTTTCTCCCAGCTCCTTATTGATAAATACAAAATCCAAGGTGAAATTGGCCGCGGTGGAATGGGCATCGTCTATGCGGCTGAACGCTGCGATGATACTTTTGAACAACACCTGGCAATCAAGTTCATTCAGCCTTCTTTAACCCAAGTTCTCGGCAAAGCTTTCTGTTTCAAGAAGCGCAGCTACTCGCCCGACTAAACCACCCTTATGTGGCTAAAGTATTCGATGGCGGAGAGCATCAGGGCTATGTCTATATCGTGATGGAGAAGGTCGAGGGGGGGCGGACTTTGCGTGAGGTTATGGGCTCACAACCTCTGAGCTTGCGCCAGAAACTACAGCTCTTCGTCAAAATCTGTCAGGCTATTGGTCATGCCCATCAAAACCAGATCCTGCATGCCGATATCAAGCCCGAAAATGTGCTGATTGATAACACTTTTGCTCCCAAAGTGCTCGATTTCAATATTACCCAAAAGCAACAGCTATCATCGTCAGACACGACAGCTATCTTGGCATTCAGCAAAGACTTCGCCAGCCCGGAACAAAAAGAAGGTCGCTATCTCACCAACCAGAGCGATATCTTCTCTCTCGGCAAACTGCTGTCATTTATGGTTGGAGACCAGCCCGAATGTTCTGTCTTAAACTCAGATTTAAACGGTGTAATTCAAAAAGCGACTCAGCATCAAGCCGACAAACGGTACGCCTCTGTCATCGAGTTTATGACAGATATCGAGCACATCTTAACCAAACGGCCAATTAGCCTGAAGTCACACCTCCCATTCTATGTTGCTAGAAAACTGATACAGCGACGTCCAGTATCTCTCGCGCTCAGTGCAAGTCTCGTTCTCAGCGCAGTTCTGTTTTCTGCGGCTTTGGTTCAGAAAAACCACCAGCTTGAACACGAAAAGACAATCGCAGAAAACATGATGTTTGAAGTCACTAGCTTGCTGTTTCACAGCAAAGGAGATGTCGACAAGTTCATGTCAGTACAAACCATGTTAGAGCTTACTCGACGAAGAATATTGTCCAACCCCCCCGATTTACCGCAACACATTAAACAGAAAATGCTGCTGGCTATGATGACCCCCCCGATTCCCGCTAAACGCCAGGTCAAGCAAGACTGTCAGCCCAACTGCAAACAACATTCTTTAGGAAAGGTTACACAGTGATTGAACGGACTTTTTTCGTTGCAGGTATAACACTCGCCTGCAGCAACGTTTTCGCAGGCTCTGAAATCCAGACAGGCTATTTTATCGATGCACCAGTAACCGGTCTCTACTATAAGACCAGCTCCAGCCTGGAAGGCTTCACTGATAAAGGTGCCTTTCAATACAACCCAGGCGATGTAATCACTTTCTTTCTAGGCTCTGACGATTCATCCTTCCCGCTCGCGACACTCTCAGGCCAAGAGGTGATTACACCAACACTTGCTTCAACAACACCAAGCCGAAGTGTGAACATGACGCGGTTATTGCTATCTTTAGATAGTACGCCCGAAAACCACGAAGAAATTCTGCTGCTCAGCAAAGCACTCTCAGATCCTGAGTTTCAACAGAGGCTCAAGCAGGTCAATATGCTGGCTTTGGATACCTCCCAAGAAGTGCTTGGGTTTGATCTGGTTTCCGTCAAAGAGGCCGCGCAGCATCTGGATGAAAGCCAATCTTATATCGAAAAAAACTTCACATCGAATGAAGTAATCCTGCACCCATTAAACGTGAAATATAAAAATATCATCATTAAAAGACGCGATTGGCGGGGGAAATTTATGTTTCTATGATGTTGCAAGAAAGTCTTCTCCCGATTATTTCGGTCCTATCGGTAGCATGACTTACATGATCACCCCCAAAGGCATTTACGAATACCCGGATATTGGGGATTACTTCGGCAGCAATGATAACTCGGTGCCTAGCTGTGAGGTGAACTATAGCCGTCGCTATACCGAAGTGATGTTTGAACCTATCGACGTTTTTGAAGGCTGGGACGGGCTTGTTGGTTGTGCAGCCAATGGCTGTACCCGTGGGGGGGATCTTAACGGCTTTTCGGTAGATGATTTCGATGATGAGGGGTGACTGGAAATACCGTACCGTCGCGATTAACTATGATCCCAATACCAAGCTGTTGATGCAAAAAACGCAAGGGCTAGGCCCGAAAGAAACCGTGCCGCATACCAACCGCTCCGAATATATATGGTTTACTACTGATGATAAGAATAGCCAACATATCAATTTTGACGGGGGGGTCTGGCTTGAAACGCGTTATGCCAATAATACCGATATTTCTAATCAGTGCTTATGGATAAAAGCAGGCGAGGTACTCTCCGCTAAAACCAACAGCACTGAGTGCCCAACAAATCAGAGCGCATACAAGAATAATGTGACAAAACAACATGGAGACATGTGGTGGTTAAGCCCTAACAACGCGCAGGCTAGCCTCGCCCCAGCTCAATGCCCCCCCAGTCAAATGGTACGACGAAGCATCAAATACGCGTTACACCAGCTGGGAGTATTTACCGAGCGGAACAAACTGGGATCAAGGTGTACTCTACCGCTTACAACAAAGCATTGTTACTGATGAAAACGGTAATCAGCAGGCGCAAACCCATCAAATATCAGAGCTAAGAAAGTACCAACGTCAGGAATCGTAACCATGAGCAATAATATCACCGACATAATTCAACAATGGCATGCAGGCGATAAACAAGCGGAAACCGATCTGTATCAGTTTGCCTACCTGCAACTACGATCCATTGCCCAGCAAGAACGGGGCACGAAGTGCCAAGAAGTACGGTGACAGCAATCAGGTACTCAGTGACTGTATCAACAATACCACAGCATTAATCCACGATGCTTACCTCAAGTTGGCAAGTTCCGATATGTCACATATAGAGAACCGTCGTCAGTTTTACCTGATGGCAACTAAAGTCATGAGACAAATCCTCGTCGATCACGCCCGTAGCCTCAGCGCAAAAAAAAGACAGCAAGTCACCGTTGTTCAGCACGATGACGATAATCGATTCGAACAAATGCTAAACATAGACAAAATGCTGGATAACTTTAGCCTTCACTATCCAAGGCAGTCAGATGCGCTGAAACTGAAATACTTGCTGGGGCATGAGAAACCAAGAGATCAGTGAACTTCTCCAATGTAGCAGCAGCTTGATTGAAAAAGACCTCAAGTTTTCTCGCAGCTGGCTACAGGCAAAAATGGTGTAGCGCCTCTATTTTTATTTTCTTAAATTCTTTTTGGCAAAAAATTGCGGTTTTTTTTGCCTCTTTTCCGTCCCTTGATAGCTCTTCGCAACAACAGTACTTTTCTCGCATCACAAAACATCACTAGCTATCCGCTATCCGGTGCGGATCCAAAAGGGAATAACATAATGAAGAAAATTGGTTTACTTGCAGCGTCTGTAGCTTTGGCCCTCACTGGTTGCGGTGGCAGCGACAGTAATTCAAGTAACGGTAACACGGCTCCAGTCGAGAACACCCAAGCGGTTATCAAGGCAATCGACGGCTACCTTGTTGACGCTGAAGTATACATCGACCGTAACAAAAATGGTGTCGCCGACTCGGGAGAAAAAATCTCTTCCCCTTACCAATGCAAAGGGTGAAGTCACCATCAGCGCTGCAGACACCAAATTCCCAGTGATTGTAAGAGCCATCGCCGGTAAGACATACGATACCGATAAGGGCGGACGCCTTACGCAAACTATTGAAATGACAGCAGCAGCGGGCTCAAATGTTGTCACCCCATTCACGACTCTTGCGGCCATCGAGAACCTGTCTCTCCCTGAACTGGCCGCCAAACTGAACTTGCCTGAAGCCGTCATTGCAGGCGACTACGTAGCGAGCAAATCAGACACTGATGTTGCTCAAGAAGCCAAGAAAGCCCATGCCGTTGCCCGCTCCCTGACCTTGGAACTGGGCAATACCATTTCAGAGTCTCAAAACGACTCTGAGTTACTAACAAAGTCTAACAAAATCATCACGGTCGTTGATACCGCAGTTAATAACGGTGATGAGCTGGATGAAGTTCTAATTAGTTTCGACGATAGTGGCGCACCAAACAAAATCCCAATGCCACCAACAGTCAAGGAACATTTTTCCGGTAACACCTTCTACTCTATCAGCACCAACGAAGACTATTTTAAACATGAAGGGCTAAACATCGCGAAGTTCACCGACACTGAAATTCACGACATAAATTTCAACGGAGAAGTTGTTGGCAAGTGGCCAATCACCTACACCACAAACGGCTTCAAAGGTAGCGATGGGCTAGACGAAGTTATCTATATGAGTGACGCCTTCACCTTGGCAGTCACCGCTGATAATGACATGATTTTCCACACCCAGACCAATATCGACAACGGTTATACCGCTCAGGCCGCTACCGAGGCCATGTTCAAGGGCAAAACGCTCTATCACCTATGGGATGACTCAACGACCAAAAAAGCCAGACCGACGTTCGTAACCCTGAAATTTGATCCAGTGAAGAGTGTTGTAGATATCATCGAAGACGGTAAGACAACACAGCATGAGTGGTCGATTACCAATAAAGGTCAGATGATCGTTCAAGGCGTAATGGAAGGTGATGACTGGGTGATCCAGCCAACCAATCTTGGCAACGATGACTTAACCGTATTCTATGAAGGCGCAGATAATGAGAGCATCCCGTACTTCTTTACCGCTAATAAAGATCTGGCTGTCAGCCTGTACGATGAGTGGTACTCGCTAGCACAATAATTGCGCGTAAAAGGTACCAACATTATGATAAGCCCTTGATGAACCCGTAAGGTTTCAGCAGGGGCTTTTTAGCATTTTTAGCAAGAGCGTCAGCCCATCACCAACCAGATACTGACCCCCCCACCATCATACTTCCCGCGATCCGGTTCATCAGCATGACATTACCGCGCTGCTGTAACAGGCCCCCCCGCAAAGTACGTCCTCCTGCGGCGTATAACAACATGCAAATCAGCTCAAAGCACAGGATCACACTAATCAGCACAGCAGCCTGCGGTTGCAGCGGCAAACTCGCATCAATAAACGGTGGTAACAGGGAGATCATAAATGCCCCAAGCCTTCGGGGTTAGCAATGGCAGTGACGAACCCCCCTGAGTGGCCAGAGCAAGCGGCTTGACGCTTACCTGAGTGTCCAAATCGGACGGGATAGCCATTTTCCCTCGAGAGCGCCACATCTGGATCCCCAGATAAAGTAAGTATGCGCCGCCCAGATATTTCAGTGCCAGAAAAAGGTTAGGCCGAGCCAGCAACACAGTGGCAACCCCCCACCAAAGCAGACAGAGAAACTAGCCCCACACCAGCAAGCTCACCGATCATCATCCACAGGCTTCGACGAACACCAATGGTCATACCCAGTGTCATCGCCAGGGTCATACAGAGTCCCCGGGGTCGCTGATACGAAAAAGAAAGTGGGGATAAATACTAATAAGACAGAAGGATCCATGAGGCTCGGTACAAAAATGAGAAAAAAACAGTCTACACATTCATCAGACAAATGCCAAAGCAATAATTGACAGCTACCACATCTAAATATCACTTGAATAATCACAAAAGAAAAGGCACCTTGAATGAACATTCAAAAAAGATTCACTTTAGGGGAAACTACTATGTCTTATGAACTGTTAGTCGGCCTTAACGTTATTGATGACCGCCGATATCAAGAATACAGAACAGCAATGAAACCGATCCTGTCACAATTTGGCGGTCGCTTCGGCTATGACTTTAAGGTTTCAGAAGTCCTGCAATCTGAAGTCGAGAACAACGACATTAACCGCGTCTTTACAATCAACTTCCCCCCCAATCAAACGGACATGGAAGTCTTCTTTTCAGATACAGAATACCTGAACGTCAAAGCGCGGTACTTTGAAAGCTCGGTAAAAAGTACAACAATCATATCAAGCTATGAAAAATAGGCTCAGGGCTTAGCCTAAGTAAGCTCTTAGCATTAGTCAGGCTTCTGAATCAGCACTCTAAGTCAATCAGCGTTGGTACCATACCGGGATAAAGTTAGTTTTCATTACAAACAGGACGTTATGAGCAATTTATTCAAAGACATCTATTCAAAATCCTTTTACGCGACATTTTCTGAAACCATGGCCCTTACCATCCCTTCATTTGACAAAGAGGTGTTTGACAGCCTGATTTTCAACAATGAATTTGCCGGCTACGAGCTAAAAGAAAGAATGATTCACACAGCCAAAGTTCTTCATCACTTCCTGTCAGATGATTTTGGCGAAGCCGCGGAAACAATAAAACAACTGATAGCAAATTTGCGTATTGCTGGAATTAAAGAAAAAAGCATTGAATACATGTTTTTCCCTGAGTACGTCTCCATGTACGGAATTCATGACTATGAAAATTCCATTCCGGCATTTGAATATATCACCCAGTTTACCAGCTGCGAATTTGCTGTCAGAGCTTTCATATTGAGGTATGAGGATAAGATGCTCGCGCAGATGCTGAACTGGTCAACCCACAGCAACAACATGGTCAGGCGACTTGCCAGTGAAGGCTCCAGACCTAGACTGCCATGGGCAATGGCATTGCCGAACCTGAAAAAGGATCCAATGCCTATCTTGCCTATTTTGAACAACCTTAAAAGTGACAGCTGTGAGATCGTCCGGAGAAGTGCTGCCAACAATCTCAATGATATCTCTAAAGACAACCCTGATTTTGTCATAGAGCTTGCGAAAAACTGGCAAGGAAAAAGTAAAGAAACAGATGCACTCATCAAGCACGGCTGCAGAACGCTGTTGAAGCAGGGAAAACCGGAAGCCCTCGCACTGTTTGGTTTTGACAGTAAAAATATTGCACTGTCTGATTTCAAGATAACAACACCGACTGTTGGCATCGGCGATGCGCTGGCATTCTCCTTTTCTGTGACGAACAATAACCCAGCTCCCAAAATGCTGAGGCTTGAATATGGGCTTTATTATAAAAAGAGTAACGGTGAGCTTTCACGCAAAGTCTTCAAAATAAGTGAACGCGAAATCAAATCGAACATGCTTTATGAAATCGTTCGAAATCAAAGCTTCAAACCGATAACAACCAGGAAGTTCTACCCCGGTGAACACCAGCTTTCTATCATTATCAATGGCCGAGAAAGCCAGAAGTTGGCATTTGAACTGCGCTAATGAAATATAAGCCAGCCTTATTAATAGGCAAAAAAACACTGTAATATTAATCGAAAATTCACTTCTCATTTACCCGTTTTAGTTGAAGGTATAGGTGTTTAAACGTATGGAAGAGGAACAACATGAAGCACCTTTATTTATTACCACTGGGTATTGCGTTAAGTAGTACGGCTTTCGCCGAGCTGGGCGAACCGGGGGTTGGCGGTGAAGTCAGTCTTTTGGCTGGGTTTAGCGGCGGTAAAAGCAACTTCAATATGGACAACGAAACCAAAAATGGAGAACTGAATAGCGCGGGAGAATCAGAATCTGGGGCTATGTTTGCTCCTCTAGGGCAGCTTCGTTATACCTTTGGGGGATACTAATAACCACCAGTTGTATTTCGGCACCGCACGAGGAGATATTATCGAAGGTGTGTTTGCCGTAGAGCTGGGATATGCCATGGAGTTCGGAAATGAATCTGTCCTGTCATTTGCCTACTTACCCACGATTGCCAATGGTGAAGTTTGGGAAGATCCATACCTCACAAATACCGCGAGAAAGAAGACCGATATTTCAGGTAACACTTATCGAATTCAGTATGAAAACATTCTAGATACTGGTCTATCGGGCGATTTCGCGTTCTACGACCAAGATATTGATAACGAAAAATCAGGAAGCCAACTGACAAGTAACCAAGAGTTGCTCAATCGTGATGCCAACGGGTATTACGCGGGCATTTCTATGGGCTTTCCTATCAGCGCAACATCATTTTTGGAACCCTCTATTTCTTACCAAGATCATTCTGCTGATGGTAAAGCCATGTCCTTTAAACGATACGGCATTTCATTAACTTATATGCATATGGTCGGTAATCACGCTTTTTCGGTTAATGGTGACTACTCCAATACGCAATATGACGCTAAGAACCCCGGTATTCAACGACACCCAAAAGGATAACAGTTACGGAGTTAATCTTTCCTATGAGTACAGCGAGTTTATGGGGTGGGACAACTGGGGGCTTTAACGCTCTGCTGGGATATTCAAACACGGCTTCAAACATCAACTTTTATGATACTAACGACTACTTCACAGGCGTAGGCTTATCATACAAGTTCTAGGTTAAGTGGGTTGGCTTTATGCTCAAGCCAACCAACCAAACTGAGCCTGGTACTTATCCACTCACGGGTAATTGCAGCGCCGCTTTTACTCCACCGTCACTGTAAATTATGTCTAATTCCCAATTAAGCCTGCTACACACTTTTTGGGTTAGCTCTAAGCCCAAGCCAAAACTAACGACCTCTCGGTCATTCACTATGTCCGTATCATAATTCTCAACAATTATTCTACCGCACTGATAAGTCACTCTGATCCAGCCTTTATGTGTGTACTGAAAGGCATTCCGAATCAAGTTATTGAGTATGATCATCAACGGTGTTGCCGGTAAAACCTCAACGGGTGCAACATCATAGTCATGAATAACCTCAACACTTTCTCCTTGAATAAGGTAGGTATGATCATCTATTAGCTGCTTGAGTAAGTAAGTGATATTTACCTGATATTCTGCAGGCGCTATATCATTTTTCCTTCCTAACCACAGCAGCGTTTCCGTTATTAACTGCATATTGGTATTGGCTCGCTCAACTCGGCTAAGCGGGCTAAGCGCCAACTCCGGTATGTCCATTCTTTCCAAAATTTCCATGTTGGCCCGGATAATCGCAATAGGTGTTCTAAGTTCATGGCTGGCATGTGATAAGAACTTTTTCTCTCGCTCCATCAGCGCAGCATTTCGCTTCAAAGATTGTTCTAAGCAAGTAGCAACACGATTATATTCATTAAATTGAAAATCAGGTCGCTCTGAGCCCAGGTTGTCTGTCGATACCTGTTCAGCCCAGTCAACAAGCGCACCGGACTTTTTCCCTACCCGGTAGCTATAAAACCAAAGTGCCATCAATATCAGCACAAGATACCCAACGCCGATATACAGTATGAAAAGGAAGTCCTCATCCCACCGCTCAGTTTCATGATCAGCCAAGAGGTTAAAGTCATATTTTGCAATAGCATACAAAGAGCGGCCATCATGCAGTTTGCCATGGTGAAGCACCAAAACAAACTCATCTTCTAGCAGCTTAGGAACCACCTCATCCCCCCCCATAATAAATAAGAAATCACCAACGTTTAGATCCACACCTTTCAGTATGTCTGATTGCTGCATAACCAGCTTGGGCAGTTCGTCAAAATAAAACGTCATCACATAAGATGAAGGAAGAGGGGCGGTTTTATCTTGCTCATAGGCATTGGCAAACGAGCGGGTCTCAGTCAATAAGCGTAACTCCGCCGAGCTCTCGATACCATTTTCAAAATACTGCACTAAAAGCTCGGTATATACGATCACCGTGATTAAGGCGATACCGAAAAAATAGGATGTCAGATTATTACTAACAGAGAATTTTTTTGCCAGCGTCATTTTGTACCTATTATTCTAAACCCATGGCCAGAGACAGTTTCTATCAGCTTGGTTGCAAAAGGCTTATCGATCTTCTGCCTCAACTGGTATATCTGCACTTTTAAGTTATCGCTGTCCGGTGCATCTTCCGGCCATAAGGTTTCTTCGAGCTCTCTTTTACTGACTATTGCCGGGCTTTTTCTCATCAAAATTTCCAACAGCAACAAACAGATTGGAGTCAGCTTAATCTCTTTCCCCTCGCGCCTTACCATTCGAGTATCCTGCTCCAGAACAAGCTCGCCGACACATAGCTTTTTCACCTGGCCACTTTTTCTTTTTGCCAACGCTTTGACTCTCATCGCAAGCTCTTTCATGGCGAACGGTTTTACCAAGTAATCATCGGTTCCAGCCTCAAAGCCCACCTCTTTATCATCGAGCGTATCTTTGGCCGTCAGCATCAAAATGGACGTGTCATTACCATTCGTCCGCAGCCTTTGGCATACCGTTACGCCATCGATTCTTGGTAACATGAGATCAAGTAAAATGACATCGTAGTTATTTTTCTCCGCCAGATTAAACCCGGTATGACCATTAAAGGCATGATCACAACGGATTCCCTCGTAACGCAAATACTCAGCGATAGAAAGAGCCAGATCCCTGTCATCTTCTATCAATAGAACTTCAATTAATTGCTCTTTCATAACGCTAAATCCACTCTATTTCTTGTCTCTGCATTCGACTTTTTGCTACCTGTCAGGCTGACCAAGTCTTCACTCAGCATCACAATAGCAGGGATCAAAACTAATGTAATGATGGTGGCAAACAGAATCCCATATCCCATCGATATTGCCGCCGGGATCAGAAACTGTGCCTGCGGTGACGTTTCAGCCAACAAAGGAGCCAGGCCGGCATAGGTTGTGGTTGAAGTCAGTAATATTGCCCGCATTCTGCCGGCTCCCGATGCCAATAACGCATCGGTCACTGACAACCCTATCGTTCGTTCTCGGTTATATTGAGAAATAAGTAGCAAGCTGTCATTCACCACAACCCCCGACAAGGCCAGTATGCCAAACAGAGAAAGCAGCTGATCGGTACGCCATGAAACCAATGACCCAGCAAGGCACCAACAATACCAAATGGAATTGCACACATAATAACAAACGGCTGCAAGTAGGATTTGAGCGGAATCGCCAACAGCGCATAAATCGCTATCGCAGCCACTATAAAGGCTCCTTTAAATGACTGGGTAACTTCAGCCTCTTCCTGTTGCTGCCCGGAAATCACGATATCCAAATCCTGATGATTGGCCTTTAGCTGATTAAACAGCCCCTTTTCTAAACGGCTAATAACTTCTGATGGCGAGATCACTGATTTATTTACATCTGCGGTGATCACATTGACGCGACTTTGATTGATGCGCTCTATGCTTGTCGCCACATACTTGGTTGATATGTCAGCAACCGTGCTAAGCGGAACCACCTTGCCATTAGCGAGACGAATTCTGGCGTATTGAAGATCATCCAAGCTCTGACGCTTCTTGACTGGATACTGAAGTTTAACTTTTACTTCATTTTCACCTTTTTGAAGACGCTGGACTTCATACCCCTGATAAGCCAGCCTAACCTGTTCAAGCAACCCTGAACTTGTCAGCCCCCATCGCCATCCTTCGGGCTTCAATGCTAGATCCACCTGAACCTGGGCCGCCTTTAAGCCACTCTTGATTCCGAACACACCATTAAATAGCTCAAGCTCTTTTATCAACGCCTTACCTGCGTTATCAATGGTCTGATTGTCTTTGCTTCTTAGTTCGATACTTATCGCTTTGTCGGTGATCATGTCTGCGACAAAATTAACTCGGTCAACCCCTTCAAGCGACGGCACCATAGATTGCCATCTCTCGGCCAGTTCACTGGCAGTAAACGGTCTCTGGTTATTGGCAGACAACCCGGCCGTAATAGTGACAGCATTATCAGACGTGACGACCAGCAAATGTTGAATCGGTGCCCTTGATAAAGCAAATTCATCGACAAGCTGCTGGTTCAGTTCGTCAGAGAGTTTTTCAATGGTTAACGCCTCCCGCTGAACCAAGCCATAACCGGCATCATCTTCAAACACAAGTTCGACGGTAACAAAATCCGCTGAAATTTCAGGGAAAAAGACCGATTTGATCTTTCCTGAAAATAGCAGGCTGACCACAAAAATAAGCACCGAAACAAATATCGCCAATGCTGCATACCGGTACTTCAGCACCACACCGAGAAGCGGCTTGTACACATCGAAAGTGAAACGGTTCAGGCCGGTAGTGACGAGGCTCTGCAACCGATTCCAAAGCGAAAATCCCCCCATCCATCCCCAAGGCCGATGACATTTTCATATGCGCCAGATGCGATGGCAGGATCAGTTTTGATTCAATCAATGAAAACAGCAGACAAAATGCTGCCGCATAGGCAAACTGGGCAAATATTTTGCCTAGGTCGCCTTCAATTAACGTCATCGCGAGAAAAGCCACCATTGTCGTTAGCACCCCAAACGTTGTAGGGTTTGCGACCTTATTCGCCCCCCGAAATAGTCGATTGCAGGGTCGCACCGTATTTTTCCCGTTCGTCGTAAATGCTCTCGCCGATGACTACGGCATCATCCACCACAATGCCTAATGCAATGATAAAGCCGAATGTTGTTAGCTCATTCAGTGTCAAACCAAACAGCGAGTCTCCCATCAATGTCACCGCACCGGCAAAAATGACGGGGGGGAGTCCCACACCGACCCAAAAAGCAACCCGGATATTTAAGAACAGAGCTAATAACGCGATAACCATCGCGATGCCCTGAACGCTATTGTCTACCAATAAGGAGAGTCGATCTTTGATTGGCTCACTCCTGTCATTCCACAGCTCAATGTATACACCGGCCGGCAACGTCCCTTGGTAAGTACCAACAATACGCTGCACAGCTTCGGCGACCCGCGTGATATTGGACTTGCCATACATCTTGACCTCAAGGCCGACAGAGCTTTTCCCGTTATACCGGGTCAGGTTGTTCTTATTGGCAAAGTCATCTTTGACAGTGGCAATATCTGCCAGCCGTATTCGCTGTCCGTCCGCGGTCTGTTTAATCGCAATAGTAGAGAACTCTTTCGCGTTGTATCTCTGTTGATCTGTTTTGAGGATAAGCTTTCCATCCGGCCCCAATAACTCTCCACCGGTATCCGTCACAGAGGCTGCGTTCACCTTGTTTGCAATTTCAGCCATTGATAAGCCAAGCGCCTGAAGATGAGCCTCGTCCACTTCAATCGTGATCTCCGGCGATTTCCGCCCTATATAATCGACCCGCTGAATTTCAGCATTCTTTAACAGCTTCCCTCTCAAGTCTTCGGCATACTCCTGCAAAATGCTGTCTGCAACATCACCAAACAAATTGACTGTTATCACCCCCCCTTCCAACTCAATTTCCCTGCTGATAACCGGGCGCTCGGCGCGTTTGGGTAACGTACTGATGGCATCAACCTTGGCCTTGATATCTCTATAGAGAATATCCAAATCGTATCCGCTGGATTTGGTGACGGTAACCGTCACCCCCCCTTCGCCATTAGAGGTACTTTGTAGTGTTTTTATCCCTTCAACGCCTTGAAGAGACTCTTCGATTTTAACGGCAATACCTTCCTCGGCAGATGTAGCTGAGCCACTGGAATAATCGACACTTATTGTCACGTTGTTTGGCGGTATTTGCGGAAACCCTTCAATTCGAATATTGAGCAGAGTACTAAACCCTGCGACCAGGATAAGAATCATCAGCAGGTTCGCAGCCACTGAGTTGCGGGCAAACCAAGCAATAATACCCTGTGATGTATTACTGTGCATACAGGCTCTCCATCATCACGGCAGCAACCTTCATTCCTTCGACGTAGTTGGAAAGCGGCTTACGTACCAAATTCAGCTGTTCCGGTAAATTCTCCCGTGCCACACCCACATACTTGTCGCTGTTGAACAAGGTTGAAATTTTGTGTTTAACCAGCTTCTGATTTTGCTCGAGCCAGATATAACCATCGGCAGTTACCGATGAAGAGGGAATATTGAACGTGTCTTTTTGTTCTTTTCCTTGCAGCTGAACCTTTACAAAGCTACCAAACAACAAAGGATCTTCTTGCTCGAACGGCCTTTCAACCTTAATCGTCAAGTTGCGCGTCCGGTTGTTCTCGTCAACGACCAGAGCAAGGCTTTCGACTTTTCCACTCCAGTGCTGCTGGGCGTCGTAAGTTGACCTAACGGTAACGATCACTCCATGCAAACTCTCCGGCAATTGCTGCCACTCTCTTTCAGACAGGGCGACCTTAATTTCTGCCGAATCAATTGATTTCATCTTAGCGACACTGCTTCCCAGGGATAAATAAGTACCGAGAGTTGCCGTTCGAGCGGTGATCACAGCATCAAACGGCGCATATATCTGGGTATGGGACAGGTTGTTCTGTGCGTAGGCAACTTGCTCTTTGGCTGCTTTATATTGGGTTTGTGCAATTTCTAGCTGCGGTTTTCTCAAAGCAAGATCGCTTGGTTTACCGTCTATTTCGGAACGTTTCCAGTCTTGTTTGGCGCGTTTATGCTTTCTTTGCTCTTGCAGCAAGGCAAGGTTGGCATTTGCCAGCTCTTTCTGCGCATTGGCTAACGCGACCCGATAATTTGAATCTTCAATGCGAAGAAGCAATTCGCCTTTTTTAACCTTGTTGCCGACTTTGAACAACGGAGACTTCCATACCACCAGCCCGGATGCCTGGCTCAACAAAGCCAGGTTTTCTGTGGCTTTTACTTCACCGAACGCTTCGATCAACCCGGAGTAATTTCCGACACTGACTTGCTGAACCGTCACTCTGGGGCAGTGGCAACTGCTTTTTGAGGGGTCACGATCTCCGGCTGGTTGCTTATCGCGTAGTCGGTATAGAAAAGTGTTAGCGGAATAGACACAACCGCAAGCAGGCTTACAAATATTACGCTCAAATTCGATTTTTTCATTGGTGTTACACTCCCATTCCCACCGCGAGGCCCAAAGTAATTCGGTTGGAGAACCGTGCTTGTTCTGTTTCTAGCAATTGAATATGTGCTTGAAAGGCAGCCTGCTTGGCTGCGAGTAAAGAAAGGATCCCCGCTGACGCCATCCTGATAACGAACCTGATAGTTTCGCATGCTGGACTGAGAGAAATCGAACGCCTGCTGCAGGTATTCTTGCTGCCTGAGCAAAGAGGCTTCATCGTTCATGGCATTTTCGACTTCGGTTATCGCAGTAAGCAGGCTATTTTGGTAGGCAAGGTAACTACTTTCTGCTTTTAGCTCGGCAATTTCGGCATTGCTTTTTAGCCTTCCCCCCCTGTCGAACAACGGCGCGGTGATCCCGCCTATCAAATTCCAGACCGATGAGTTTTCCAGTAACTGATTCATACTCGTGCCAGAGCGACTGATCGATGCTGTCAGCGTAAATTTCGGTAACAGTTCTTTGTAGGCCACCGCCGTATTCTTGTCTGCCGCAACAATTCTTTGATAAGCGGCGATCAAGTCGGGACGTGAGCCGATTAGCTCTCCTGACAGTTGTACTGGTGGGGGCGGAGATCTGTGGTAATACTGCCGGAACACCGTCTATATTTGTACCGGTTTGGCCTCGCAACACATTCAGACTTCTCAATGCGCGGCTCTGACTATGGATCCGTGATTCAAGCGAGGCTCTGACTTTTGCTGTTGCAGCCCGGGCCGCATCAAGATCAGCCTGCTCTTTAGTTCCGTCAATAACCTGTTCTTTGATTATTTCCTCGGTGCTGATCAAGTTGGCAATCCACTGCTTTTCAACGTCAATGATCTTGGCGCGATAGCTAATATCGAGCCAAGCCTGGATGACTCTTGCAGCCAGTGAGTTTCTCGCAGATTGGTAATCAAGCTTGCTGGCTTGCGTATTGGCTATGGCTGCGCTGTTGGCATCCGCTAACCTTCCCCACACATCCAGCTCCCAGCTCATATCCAGTGAGAGCGTTTGTTGTGAGGTGGTTTGTCCCTGTTTCGAGCGCTGGCCTTCAAACTTTGCATTCACCGCCGGACGGTCATTAATGCCGGCCTGATATTGCAGCAATCGGGCTTCTTCAAGACGGATAGCCGTTCGTCGCAGATCATAATTCGCAGCCAATGCTTGATCGACAAGTTGAGCGACAGGCTCCTGCTCGACTAACGCCAGTAATTGATTGGAGAATTCCGAGTTTACATAGGTATCAGCTGACTGCCAGGACGTTGGAATTTCAATATCACTTTGCCGCTCTGAAAATACTTGATGAGAATTAATAGCATTACAGCCGGACAGCAACACCAGCAGAGACAGGAGTACGCCTGTTTTTTTGTGAGTTGACCCTTTCATTGTGATCCCTGGAGATTACGTTAAGGGTTTTATAAAGGGCTGGGGGGGGTAAATGATCGGTGAATAGCTCGCTGACATTCTCAAGCAGAAGCAGTAACCAAGGCAAAACTACAGGGAGAATGCTAACCCTCCCTGTTGTATATCAGTAACACCACATGCTGAGGTTCTAGTTTTACTAGTTCCTCCCCGCCATCACGCCGCCATCAATATCCCAGATAGCACCGGTCATCCGCTGCGTTTGTTCAGAAAGTAAAAAGACAACAATTTGGCAGTCTCTAAGCCCATGCCGCTTGAACCGCCAACAATCAGTGCTACACCCGTTTGATTAAATTTCATTGCAGTTCTCCGTTGTATACTTCACGCTGTGTTGATTTGCTGTGTTAATCTTAGGGCTGCTTATAGCCTGCTGAAAAGCAGGCACAAATTGGTTGGATAGGTACTTTTTGGTACATTTTTATGAATTCGCTAAACAAAAAACTCTCGAGAAAGTTATCCCCCGACAAAGTCGGCACGAATGGTTGAGACAATTTACGGCTGCAAATGGTCGCTTACAGTTTATCAGCTGCTTGCTAACGGCATTAACCGTCCGGGTGAGATGGTACGCAGTGTGGAAGGGTTAAGCACAAAAGTGCTGAATGACTGTCTTAAGAAGAATACCGACTTCGGCATTATCGAGCGTTGAACTTGAAAAGCTACAAGATGAGATTGATGCTGACAACTAGCCTGAATACCTAAGAACCTGCACCCTTCATCTAGAATATATCTCACATCTAGTTGTAATGAGCATTTCTAATGGCACAGTGCAAAATTCATGACCATGACAGAACTAGAGCAACTCTGCAGAAATGTATCTATCCGCAATAATTTTCTTCCAATAAGTAATTTATCCAGTAATATTTCAAAGAGAATTTCTGATTAACTGTTATTAGCTGTGCTTTAAACCACTATAGTATTAAAGGGGATTAATATAGAAAAAAAGCTGAGCTTCCTGCCCCAGCAACAAAATAAATAACAATTAGCAGTAGCTCCTATGAAGCCATGACATTAAGTATAGCGCCGTAATATTGAATCATTGCTGAACACAGTAAATCTTACAACGATAAAAATTAAAAGTTAACCAATTGATTATTTTAGCATTTAAATACTAAGATTTAATCCCAATCTCCTATCACTTATAGAAAACACCAAACAGAGACTAATTAAACACCATAGCTAAGTAAATTACATTATTTCTAAAGTACAGTTTTAATATCCTGGCAGCCCAAACATAGAAATAAAGCTAGCTTTTTACATCTGTCACATTTCGCTAATTCAAATAATCATTAATCAATCTATGTGCCGACAGTAAATGCAGGTACCAGCGAAACCAGTGTCAATAAACCGAGGCCAAGGTTGAAAGCACGCTGCTTTTCCCGCGTATTTAGGTGGGCCTTTATCCACCGACCGAGCAGTGTCCAGCAGCTATTGGCAAAAAAACCAAAAACGGTAAAGACAACGATAATAGTAAACACGGACAGCCAATAATTTCCGGGCAAACTATAGCTTGTTACCAGTGCCAGACATGCCATCCACGCTTTGATATTGCCAAGCTGAAATATCATTGCCTGCAGGAAAGAGAGAGGACGCACTCCCTCTTGATTATTAGCCATGCTATTAAGCACTATCAGCTTAGCCACCAACCACAGCATGTAACCCAATCCCAGATAGCGTAATGCTCGATACATCGTCGGATGCTGCTCTAATGCAATCGCGACACCACCTGCGCACAATAACAACAAGAAAACGATGCCCATCCGAATCCCGATAAGATGCTTTATCGACTGGCGAACCCCAAACTGCGCACCTGAACTGGCCAAAAGAAAATTATTCGGCCCCGGCGTCATTGCGGTGACAAAGGCAAATAAGCTCATAGCAGGCAACAATTCCCATACAGTATCCATCTCTCTTTCCTTAACGCTGAAGACTTATAGCAATCTACATAAGTATTAATATGTTCAGGATAACGATAGAGTTTGGCGGGTGGGTATTGTTAATGCGTCACCATGACAATTCTTTTATTTCTTTCTCATCAGCCCTTATCTATTCTGTAATCAAAAGCCAAATGTACCCCCAAGCGAAGGTGACAATGTTTACTCCCGATCTGTCAGGCCGTCTCGGACCCAAATTCATCGCACTGGCTGATTCCTTTGCCGAGGCTATCGAAAGCAATGAAATAGAGGCAAATACCAAGCTTCCTCCGCAGCGTATTCTATCGTATCGATTAGGTGTAACCGTGGGAACGGTAACTCGAGCCTATCAAGAACTGGAGCGTCGCGGACTGATTGAGCCTAAAGTGGGCAGCGGTACCTATGTCAAAGATCGGCAGGCTGAACAAGACACTTTCTACCACCCTATCACCACCAAAGAAGGGATAGATTTCGCTATTTGCCGACCGCTGCTATTAAGTCAGCAGCAACATCTCTCAACTATTCTGCAAGACTTATCCCATGAACCGACAGCGCAAAAAGCCGTTCTTGATTATTACAGTGCCGAAGGATTGCAAGGACACAACCAAACCTTACAACGCTGGCTTGCGCAGCGCTTAAGCTGCGAGATCGATAATCGCCGTCTTATTTGGACATATGGTGGTCAGCATAGCTTGTCTATTATTGTTCAGGCTTTAACCCGGCCGAAAGAAACCATCTTGGTTGAAGGATTATGTTACGCGGAATTCATCCATGCCTGTCAGCAAACTGAACGCAAGCTCGTTCCAGTACAGTTTGATGAAATGGGGATCATACCTGAAGACTTAGAACTTCACTGCAGACGCCATAAACCTCGATTGCTATATCTGACGCCAGCAATTCAAAATCCGACAGGGACTCAGATCAGTGATAGTCGCCGTTTGAAAATAATCGAAATTTGTCGACGCTACCATGTGTTGATCATCGAAGATGATGTGTTGTACTGCCCGCCAAGTCATCGAAAGACCCCCCCGCTTGTCGCTATTGCCCCCCCTGATATCACTCTCTATGTCGGGAGCTTCTCCAAATATTTCGCCGGTGGCCTACGAGTTGGATATCTCATCGTCCCCCCTCTCACTAAGAGGAGAAATGCAGAAAGCCTTGCGAGCAAGCTGCATGCATATCAGCCCGTTGATGATTGACTTGGTATGCCGATGGCTAACCAATGGCGCAATGGAAGCCGTCGACAATGAAATCGCTTTCGAGCTTAGTGCACGACACCGGTTACTGAATCAGTACTTTCCCCCAGCAAAATGATAACGTGGTCCCTGGCTTCAATTGCTGGATTACCCTGCCGGAACCATTAACCGGCTACCATTTCAGCCAACGGCTGCAAGATAAAGGTGTGCATGTTCGTGAGGCCGAGATGTTCGCGGTTGGTCGATATCCGCCTCCAGCTGCGATACGAATTTCGCTTACCGGGCCACCCAGCCGGAATCAGCTAAAAACAGGACTGGAAATTATCAGGAATGAAATTGACTTGAGGGCTGAGGGATAAACAGGAAGAAACAGAAAAGGCCGCCAATGGCGACCTTTTTATTGTCTTTACTTTCAGACTTATAGTGCTACAACGTTTGCAGCTTGAGGGCCTTTTTGGCCTTGCTCAACGTCAAAAGAAACTTTTTGGCCTTCAGCTAGCGTTTTAAAACCTTCTGAAGCGATTGCTCGGAAATGAACAAAAACATCGGCACCACCATTATCTTGCGTGATGAAACCAAAACCTTTCTCTTCGTTGAACCATTTTACGATGCCAGTAGTTGAATTAGACATATGATGCCCCCTTATAAAATTCATGAATAAATCGCGAAAAGCGATGTGCTAATCTATTGAATTATCTAATGTTACGAAAAATATAAGGAAACACATAGGCACTATACGATAGCGTATCAGTATCTAAAGGTTTAACTTGTACTTGATGTTGCATTCAATAACTCTCTTTGGAACTGGCCGAGATAATACCAGCTGTTCACTTTTTGTACAGTACTATTTTGATCTTACTCCCAAAAACTACAATTAAAACAAGAAACGTCACCAACAAAAACATTTAAAACCAATAGGTTAAAACAGAAAGCTTGAAACAAAAACCTTGCAACAACTATAACTGTAACAACGATGAGTTGTTATTTGGGCTCAATGCTATGCATATAGGCTGTAGCTAGTTTCGATTAATAGTAATATCAGAAACAAAGCCGTACTCAGTACCAACCAGGGCTTGCTTTAGCATACTGGCGGCCTCTTCTGCCGTCATAAATGTCGACGTATCGAGGTCTTTACCACTGGTCTTCCAAAAATCCGTCGCCATACCGCCGGGGTAAACCGCGATAAGTTTCATCGGGCTTCCCTTCAGTTCGAGACGGACAGATTCGACAAGACCACGCACAGCCCATTTAGCCGCACAATAGGTAGACTCCCCCCCGCCTTGGCAAGCTGCGCCGCGTCGACATAACCACAACCACGTTAACTTTACGGTTGCGATAACGCTTAACCAACTCGCGAAGCAAGAGAATGGTTGATGTTACATTGTTCTGAATTAACTTGTTGATTTCAGATGGTTCCTGATCCTCAATCGGGCCAAAATATCCACTGCCAGCACAATGGATCACGGTTTCAGGCACCAGCTCCAACGAGTCCAGCAATTGCGAAATATCTTGTGGCTCACAAAGATCAGCTTGCTTAACCTGTACTTGGCCCGACAGATTTCCGGCAATAGAGGAAAGACGCTGCTCGCTACGCCCAGTTAAAACCAGCGGGGGGTTCCGTCAGCGCTATACAGCTCAGCTAATGCGGCTCCCAAACCGCTACTCGCACCTGTAATTAAAATCATGTAATACCTTCAATAAAAGGAGACAAACCATGATAATACATATTCTAAATCACGTACTACAGCGCGGAAGCTGACATATGCGGTTAGTATTAGATTATTACTAACAATTAACTCAAAAAATACAATTCATCGCTCAGCTGAATACGGGTCATCCGCGAGTATATAGGCTCTCAGATCAGCTGTTCGGGTGCTCATTCAGCACTGTCTGATTTCCTTGGCTTTCTCGTAGGATTCCTGACCAAATTTTTCAGCATACATATCTGCAAAATTATCCTTGGCTGTATTCATTCGAATGTTTTTCTGCCACTGGGCGGTGAGAACAGCATTCAATGAACCGGCTAAACCGCCCTTTTTCATCAAGTCCCATTCACCCTTATCCAGCCAGACTCCACCAACACTGGCACTATAGTCTAAGCGGTGAGCACTTTCTGATGTAATACGGAATTTACGCATGATTTTTCCCGACTGAGGCAAAGCAACGCCGATTCCGTATCAACCGCTTCACAAGAGACATTATCAATGAATTGAAATTCAGGATTACTTTCTTTCCATGACACATAGTCTTCAACTAAAACCCAATTGCCACCGCAATGCGTGCAAGTATGAGCACGGAATAAATCATCAATAAAACTTGGAGATAAAACACCGACTTTGCAGCTTGTACACTTCATTATTAGTAACGCCCTAAGCTAAGAAAATAATAAAAACATTATATTTTCAAATTGTTATATAGCAAATCGACAAATATTTCAGCGCGCTTTATCACGCTTTCATTAGCGTATTGTGGAAACGGCACTGCGTTCAACATTACATTCTCAATACAACGTTTTTTACTAGCTCCAAAATTCATCACTAGATATTTCTCTGCCTACTGAGTTTTTGATACCAAATAGATTTTTCCACTGTTATTCCGCTCTCTAATAATGTGATCCTTCTCAAACTCAGCATGAGAGCTGTATCACATCTGCTATCGGTAGATACAAATGTCCAGTTAATGCCCTATTTCTCCAATATATTCCCACAAAATTCGGCCACATAATTACTGCCAACAAAACAGCAAACACTCGTAATGCTTACCTCAACCTAATGTGTTTGTGCTCGTACCAAGTGTAAAGACAAACCATAAATGGAAATGGAGAATTCTAATGAAAACCAAAATTTTGGAGTTAAAACGACACCTCTTGACGGGTACCAGTCATATGTTGCCGTTTATTGTCGCCGGCGGTGTATTACTTGCTTTATCAGTCATGCTAAACGGTAAAGGGGGGGCCCAGCCTGAAGGTGCCTTTCTAACCGGTATCTGGGACATGGGCATCGCTGGCTTTACTCTTTTTGTACCCGTACTAGGCGGCTATATTGCTTACTCCATTGCTGACCGCCCAGCACTGGCACCGGGTATGATTGGTGCCTACCTGGCAAACCAGGTCAATGCCGGCTTCCTTGGCGCCATCATTGTCGGCTTTATCGCTGGTTATGTTGTTCTGCAGCTGAAGCGTATTCCGCTGTCCAACAAGCTAAAAGCGATCTCGACTTATTTCATTCTCCCTATTGGCGGTACCTTTATTGTTTCAGGCCTGGTTATCTGGGTCATTGGATCGCCTATCGCCATGGCGATGGAAAGCCTGAACCTCTGGCTACAAGGTATGGCTGGCGCATCCAAAGCCTTCCTAGGTGCCATTCTCGGTGGTATGACAGCCTTCGATATGGGCGGTCCAGTCAACAAAGTCGCTACACTCTTTGCGCAAACACAGGTTGGTACCCCAGCCATGGCTGATGGGTGGTGTCGGTGTCGCTATTTGCGTACCACCTCTTGGCATGTTCCTGGCAACCCTGCTTTCACCTAAACGCTATACACCTGAAGAGCGTGAAGCTGGTAAGGCTGCAGGCATCATGGGCTGCATCGGTATTACTGAAGGGGGGGCGATTCCTTTCGCAGCTGCCGATCCTCTACGTGTCATTCCAGCTATTGTACTTGGTGGTATTGTCGGTAACGTTACCGCCTTTATGCTGGGTGTTCTTAACCATGCCCCCCTTGGGGGGGTGGCCTGATTGTTCTACCAGTCGTCGATGGTCGCCTGTTTTACCTATTAGCAACAATTGCAGGCTCCGTAACCACAGCCCTCATTGTAAATGCACTTAAAAAACCCATTACTGAACGCGAAGAAAAGAACCAAGATGCTGAAGAAGACAGCCTTGAGTTGGATTTTGAATAATTAAATTTGTTGGGAGACATCACATGAAAGTACTCGGCGTAACATCTTGCCCATCAGGCGTTGCACACACCTACATGGCAGCAGAAGCACTGGAAACCGCAGCAAAACACAAAGGCTGGGAAGTGAAAATTGAAACTCAGGGCTCTATCGGTATTGAAAACGAAATTACAGCAAGCGAAGTCGCTAA
>LLEM01000043.1_pt1 | contig 28703 bp, 46 predicted proteins | sample 595841 | NCBI WGS metagenome assembly LLEM01 (sample SAMN02919313, study PRJNA255460) | bioreactor metagenome | biome: chemostat; feature: culture 2012_10.2; material: sediment; isolation source: day64 10degC chemostat 2012 inoculated with Wadden Sea sediment taken from... | place: Germany: Bremen ...
CCAGTCCACTGTCATGCTCGGGCTATACCGTGAAGTCTATGAGCAAATTGAGCGATACCGTCATATCTGGGTCAGCCGTACACGTCACTACGAGGAGCGTTACCATGATAACGGTGAACATGAAGCGATGATGAAAGCCGTGCTCAACAGAAACCACGAAGCAGCACAGACTCTACTGAGCACTCACTCACAGCGTGCGATGGAAATGATCAAAATCTATCTGTAAGCACTGGCAATAAGTATATCTCTTGGCCTGCTCAACACCCCTCCATAACACCAGATCACCAGAAGATCTCTTTATGGTGGGTGTTCAGCAGCAGTACCGCTAACAAGAAATACATCGCACTGACATTAAAGCCCAATAAAAATAGTCCAAGGGTGGTCAGCCGAACCAGTAGTTTATTTATCATCGCCCATACTCCTTCCGCCTAGCTCCATCTTCCCTTTAAGCCCCCGTCTTCTGCTCTATCATCTATTAGACTTTAGTCTAAGATGCGTTGCCTTTCCGGACAAAAAATAGCAAAGATAGAATCCTCAAAGGAAAGATTTATACCCGCCAAAATGACGAAAGCCCGGCTCAGGTTTCCCTGGGCCGGGCTTGAAACAAGATAGCAGTATGACGGCAGTTGATAGGCCGTTAAATCGTAGGCCGTTACGCTTTCAGCGCGCGCTCCCCTCGAGCAATCCCAACCACACCACTACGCGCAACTTCAACAATCTCAGTCGCTTCTGCCACCGCAGAGATAAAGGCATCCAGTTTGTCGCTGGTTCCCGCTAGCTGAATCGTGTAAATCTGAGTCGTAACATCCACAATTTGTCCCCCCCGGAAGATGTCTGCTGTTCGCTTGACCTCAGCTCTGGCAAAGCCGCTCGCCTTGACCTTCACTAACATCAGTTCCCGCTCGACATGCTCGGTTTCGGTTACATTGCTGACTTTAAGAATATCAATGAGCTTGTGTAATTGCTTCTCGATTTGTTCTAGGGCCGCATCATCTTCCACATTGGTCGTAATGTTAAGCCGCGATAGAGTCGGATCATCGGTCGGTGCTACCGTCAGCGATTCAATGTTGTAACCACGCTGGGAAAACAGGCCGACAACCCGTGATAATGCGCCCGATTCATTTTCTAATAATACCGATACAATCCTGCGCATTATGTTCTCTCCGTTTTGCTTAGCCACATTTCACTCATTGAACCACCACGAATCAGCATAGGGTAAACATGCTCAGTCTCATCAATACTGATATCGATAAAGACCAACTTGTCCTTCATCGCCAATGCTTTTTCCAGCTCGCTCTCCAGCTTGCTTGGATCCGAAATTCGTACCCCCGACATGGCCATAAGCTCAGCAATTGCTGCGAAGTCTGGTACTGAATCCATATAGGAATGGGGAGTGACGTCCCTGATAGATCATATCCTGCCACTGTTTCACCATTCCCAGGAAACGGTTGTTGAGGTTGATGATCTTAACCGGAATATCATACTGCAGGGCGGTGGATAGCTCCTGAATATTCATCTGAATACTACCGTCACCTGTCACACAAACCACCTCCGCATCCGGCAAGGCAAACTTCACCCCCCATCGCGGCTGGCAGACCAAAGCCCATGGTGCCCAGTCCACCGGAGTTTATCCAACGGCGCGGCTTGTCAAACGGATAATAAAGCGCGGCAAACATCTGGTGCTGGCCGACATCAGAAGCAACGTAAGCATCACCGTCTGTCAGCTTATACAACACCTCAATAACTTCCTGCGGTTTGATACGCTCACTATTTTTGTTGTAGCTTAGGCACTTACGAGAGCGCCATGACTCAATTTCGCTCCACCAGCTATCAATCGCCTGCTCGTCATTACCACCGCTCTGCTCATCCAGCAGCTTAAGCATGCTATTCAGCACCGTATCGGCCGAGCCGACAATCGGGATATCGACCGCGATAGTTTTTGAAATTGAAGACGGGTCGATATCAATATGCATGATGGTGGCATCAGGACAATATTTTTCGACGTTATTGGTGGTACGGTCATCAAAGCGCACGCCGATGCCAAAGATCAGATCCGAGTTATGCATCGCCATGTTGGCTTCATAAGTACCGTGCATTCCCAGCATGCCCAGGCAGCTTTTATGCGATCCGGGAAAAGCTCCCAGCCCCCCCATCAGGGTGTTAACTACGGGAATATTCAGCGACTCGGCCAGCTTTAGAATCTGCTCACCACAGTCAGATATGATGGCACCACCACCGACATATAGCACAGGCTTCTTCGCCGCCAATAAGGCCTTAATCCCGCGTTTGATCTGCCCTTTGTGGCCCTGTGTGGTCGGATTGTAGGAGCGCATTGCTATCGACTCGGGGTACTTATAGGGATAGGTTTCTGCCGGGTTTAGCATGTCTTTCGGGATATCAATAACAACAGGACCAGGTCGGCCGCTGGCAGCGATATAAAATGCTTTTTTGACAATATCGGGGGATATCTTCAGGCTTCTTGACCAAGAAACTGTGCTTCACGACAGGACGTGAGATCCCCACCATATCGCACTCCTGAAAGGCATCGTTACCAATCAGATTGCTCATAACCTGGCCAGAGAAAACGACCATTGGAATAGAGTCCATGTAGGCAGTCGCAATACCCGTTACCGCATTGGTTGCACCGGGACCCGATGTCACCAGCACCACGCCAACATCGCCCGTGGCACGGGCATAGCCGTCAGCCATATGTACGGCTGCCTGCTCATGGCGGACGAGAACGTGCTCAATATCGCTTTTCTCATGCAGCGCATCGTAAATATCAAGCACTGAGCCGCCAGGGTATCCGAAGATATGTTTTACGCCTTGATCAATCATCGAGCGAACGATCATGTCAGCGCCGGACAACATTTCCATATTTCTTGCCTCCAGGTCGTGTATACCATCCCATATAGCTAATTCTCCGGGCACATCTTAGCGGTTGTAATCTGTCCAATACCGTAAACCGGAGGTGTGAATAACGTGTTTACGAACATTGCACAGTATGGGTAGCACAACCGCTTTGTCGTGGCCGGAATTTCCACCACATCAATTAGCTATACGGGCTGATATAACATAGTTAGGGCTTATTTTTAGCCTAAATTGAAATCACTTTTACTTCTTCATGCTATGTGAGCCGCCGCCTGTCATAACAAACAACGGTAACCCGCAACAACTGTAACGCTTTTTTATCAATCAAGTCCATTAGCTAAAGGTAGTTCACGTTATTCCTCTGCAACGCAGTGAAATAAGCCACCTTCCTTCGGTCGAATGCGTGTGCAATAGAGATAATGAGCTAGATACAGCAAATCAGTGAGAATATTCATCTGACGGAGTAGGGAGATATCAGGAGGTAATAGGGAGATTTAATCAGGTAAAAAGCTTCAACGTTGCACGAAAGGAAATCACAGGGCGCAACAAACCGAAAAAAGGAGCCAAAGGCTCCTTTTATATGGTGTTTAATAACTCAAGTTAATGGTGGCTGACCGATTTCTTGTGGCTTTCTTCATACATCCGCTCAATCTCTTGATGATAACGGTCATGGATCACCTTGCGGCGCAGTTTCTGCGTCGGGGGTCAACTCTCCTTTATCCATCGAGAAGGCCATCGGTAACAAGGTAAACTTCTTCACCTGTTCGAACCGGGCCAGATCTTTTTGCAGCTCAACCACACGCTTCTCAATCAGCTCGACGATCTGGCTGTGCTTGACCAGCTCAAGGCGATCTTGGTATTTAATGTTCAGCTCGCGAGCATGCTCTTCAAGTGTTTCAAAACAAGGAACAATCAAAGCAGAAACAAACTTGCGGGGTATCGGCAATAACGGCGATCTGCTCAATAAAGTGATCCTTGCCGATAGCGCCTTCAATCACCTGCGGCGCAATATACTTGCCGCCCGATGTCTTCATTAGCTCTTTAATGCGATCAGTAATAAACAGGTTGCCCTCTTCATCGAATTGGCCTGCATCTCCCGTTTTCAGGAAACCATCTTCGGTAAAGTTCTTGGCGGTATCTTCCGGCATCTTGTAATAGCCACGCATTACCATCGGGCCACGGACCAAGATTTCGTTATTGTTGCCAATTTTTACTTCTGCACCCGGCATCGGTATGCCGATAGAATCTGGGTTGAAGCACTTGTCATCCCAGCAGGAAACTGTCGCCGTGGTTTCGGTCATCCCGTAACCCAGCTTGACGTTGATACCAATCGCATGGAAGAAACGGCCGATGCTCTCGTCAAGCTTGGCACCGCCACAAGGCATAAACTTAATCTGACCACCGAGAATTTCACGCAACTTCGACAGTACCAACTTGTCTGCCAGCTTGTAGCTCTGCTTTAGCATCAGCGATGGCTTACGCTGCTGCTGATGGCACAATGCCATCCGCGCGCCCATATTGACCGCCCAGGTGAAGATCACCTTGCGATGAAAAGGCGCCCTCGCGACTTTGTCGTGAACGGCTGAGTATATTTTTTCATACACACGCGGCACAGCAGACATTACATTCGGTTTCACTTCCACCAAGGTTTCTTTCAGCTTGTTGGTATCCGCCAGATAGCAGTTCACACCGCCACGATGCAATACATAGAACGTCCAGGCACGTTCGAAAACATGTGACAGCGGCAGGAAACAAAGGGAGCTATCCCCCCTCGTCCAATGCGAGGTTGGTATCATGGCCTTCAAGCTGCGAGGCAATGTTGGCATAGTCCAGCATGACCCCTTTCGGTGTCCCTGTCGTCCCCGAGGTATAGATCAGAGTTAACAGATCATCCATGGATGTCTGCTCGAGGCGCTGTGCCAGCTCGGTCTCGGCTTCGGCGGAGGCTTGGCCAACAAAGTCATTGTAACGGCAAACTAACGAATGATCGGCCAGCTCGACATCGTCAGACATCACGACGATGCGCTCAAGTTGCGGGCACTCTGCGGCAACTTCTACCGCAGCATCATGCTGAGCCTGTTCTCCGACAAATAGAATCCGGACATCGGCATTGTTAATGATATAAGCAGCCTGCTGCGGGGTGCTGGTAGGGTAGATAGGCACTGTCACGCAACGACTATAAAGGGCAGCAAAATCAGCAATGGTCCAACGCGGCATGTTGCTTGAGAAAATGCCGACCTTATCTTGGACATTCAACCCCCCTGACTAAGCACAGCCAAGGCAAGTTGGTGGATCTGCTCACCAAACTCAGTCCAACTAATATCCTGCCACTGGTCTTTGACCTGATGACGCAATGCAACCCGATCACCCAAACGGGCAATCTGGGTACGAATTCGATTTACGATATGAAAATCACGTTCAGCCATAACTACTCTGCCACTTTGGCTTACACCTGTAAGCCTATTCGAGACAGCGAAGTCTACCGTCGGTGCCAGAAAAGGCAACTGTAAAGCGTCACATTTTATTTTTTATGTCGTCACGATCCCAGTCCCTCCCCCCTTGCCGGTACAGGCCTGATACGAGTTATTAATAGAAATAATACAAAGTGTAAGAAATTACTGACGCCGGGCGGAGGCGATACCCGGCGATCAAAAAAGCCAGCAAGCGCTGGCTTTGGGCTGGATCTTAGTATGAGCTGTCGCCACAAACATTCAGCAGCTGATCACGCATCCAGATATGGCCCCTTGTCTTTCTGAGATGATTCATGCCAACTCAGATAACCACAGATCTTAGCCGATTCAAACGGTAGCGGCAGAATTTTCAGCTGCTGGCCCTGTGCTACCGACTCTGCCAACCAACGCGGCATAACGGCAATCAAATCAGACTGGCCGGCAACATACATAATGTTACTCAGACTTGCACCCTGATAGGCTTCCTGATAGGAAGTGTGCTGGTTATAGATATGGTCCGCAAACATTTTCACACCGGGAATGGACTTCAGCACGGCGTGTTGTTCAGCAGCAAACTCCGCCTCGGAGATCGTTTCACCAATACGCGGGGGGGTGGTTACCGGCAGCAACCACCACCAGCTCATCGCTAAACAGTTCAGTGCTGCAAAAGCCCGACTCATCAAAACGTACGTAATCAATAACAAAGTCGACTTCCTGGTACCGCATCTTCTGAGTTAGCTCAGCATCAAACTCGGCTTCTAGCTGCATGCGAAGATTCGGGGCTTGTTCGGCCACGTTGCGCAGGATACGAGGGGGCAAATCGCATATCCGACGGACTGCAAATCGCCAGCTTAAAAGTACGGTTTGACGTCTCCGGAGAAAAGATTGAAGACGGCAATTCATTTTTCACTAACTGCAGCGCCTGGCGCATCGGTCCGAATAGCTGCTTTGCTCGTTGGGTAGGCTGGATCCCCCCGGCCATGACGGATAAACAACTCATCGTTGAACATCACTTTCAAGCGCGCCACGGCATTGCTTACCGCTGGTTGCGACATACCTAGATTATGTGCCGCACGGGTAATGTTTTGCTCTTGCATAACAGCATCGAATACAGTCAACAGATTAAGGTCAACACTTCTTAGATTTGACTCCATTCTGTAGCTATCTGCCGGATGAATAGATGAAGTTTTTCGCGTCATATTTTGCCTCTACTTGAATAAAATTCGGGGGGGCAAAATCCGTTATGCCACCGCTAGATGAAAAGAACATTTCCTCTGCTCCAACCACTGAGCCCCCTGTTCGGGATGCGGCCAGTATTATTCAAATAGATTGATGAAACCAATAGGCGAAACTCAGCAAATGTAAAGAGATATAACCGAATTGTAAAATTCAGAATACAAACCAAATTAAATCAACACCTTAACATCAATATAAAAAGTTATAAAATCTCTATAAATTAAATAAAGGCGTAATTATAAGCAAAAAACAACGTCATTATGAGCAATAAACCACCACCAACTCAACGCTGAAAAATGATTTTGTAACTAATCAATAAGTCCCAGTGATTGGAAAAATACGCTTTTCCACTTGATCGGATGAGTCAAATTCAGCCGTTGAATCTTGCACCAAATCAGGAAATGTCACTTGTTGCCAAAGCTGTTGCCACAATTCATCACAATGATACCAATCACCGGCCATTGGCAATCTCCCCCGCACAGCCACGGTATTACCCGCTATATAACCAAGCTAATAAAAACATGAGTATAAAAAAACGGGGCCAATCAGCCCCGTTGAACAATGCTATAGTCGTACTCAATTAGGCGGGCACTAACTCCTCATGCTTTCGCACTAGGTTAAAGTCGGCGAGAATGGCATAGGCTGCCGGGATCATAAACAACACCAGCAAGGTCGAAGTAAAGATCCCGAACACTATCGAGATCACCAGCGGTTGGATCACCTGAGCCTGCAGGCTGGTTTCCAGCAATAACGGTAGCAAACCTGCGGCGGTGGTAAGTGATGTCAGAAATACCGCACGGAAGCGCTCCCGGCTCGCTTTCACCACTGCATCATGAACACTCTCTCCTTCGTCAACATGATGACGAATATACTGCACCAGCAATATTGAATCATTGACGACCACTCCGGCGAGAGACACAAAGCCCATAATACTCGGCATACTCAGCGCATAACCCAATAGCCAATGCCCCCAGAGTACCCCTATCAATGCCAGCGGGATCGCCAGCAGCACCACAAACGGCTCCAAATAACTGCGGAACTGGTAGCTGAGGATCACAAACACCCCCAAAAATCCCTAACATAAAGCCGATCCCCCATCGACTGTCCGGTTTGCGCCGTATCTTTAGCCTCACCCTCAAAGTCGAAACGAAGGCCAGGGTAATCCCGTTGCAGCTCAGGCATCAAGCGACTCCGGAACTGACGGGTAATTTCCGTCGAGCTAATCTTGCTGCTATCGAGATCAGCAAAAACGCTCAGGGTCCTGACCCCCATTGATCCGTTGAATACGGACAAAATTACGCTGGTACTCCAGCATCGCAATCGAGGCCAGCGGGATCTGGCTGCCATCACCCAGGATCACCGGGAAGCTAGCCAGCGTCTGGAGGTTGGCTGCCTCCTGTTTGTCAAAGCGGACTTCGACTTCAATATTTTCCGGGCCGATCTGAATTTCATCGGCAGTCTGGCCAAAATAGGCTGCGCGCAGCTGAGAGGCTATCATCTGGCCGTCGATGCCGAAGCTCTCGGCTCCCGGACGTAGCTTAACCAATACCTCCTGCTTGCCCATCCGCATGTCATCCAGCACACCAGAAACACCATCGAACTCGTTAAGGAACTGCTGCAGCTCTATCGATGCCCCCTTTGAGCTGCTCGAGATCATCATGCTGCATCCTAATTTCAACCGCCCGGCCCCCCCGGCCCGACCATCGGCTGCTTGAATACCATCGACACTGGCGCGGCAATCACCCCGACCTCCTCACGCCAGGCCGCAATGAACTCATCAATCAAGCTATTGCGCGATTCAGCTCCCAGCATATCCAGCCGCACCGTTGCCACATGGGGGCCGCTTTCGTCGGCATCGGCATTAAAGTTATATTGCGCAGTGATGTGCTCGACCAGCGTCCGACCATCTTCCTGCTCGTCACTCCATTTGCGATTGAGCACCTCCGCTGCAGTTATAATTTTCCCAACGACCAACTCGGTCTGTGCCAGCGACGCCCCCGGAGGCAGGATCACCCCGGGCCTCGGCAATATCCCCCGTCCAGCTCGGGGAAACCGACAAACTTCAATGCACCTCCGGCAAGCAAGGAAAAAGAAATCAGCAACATCGCAATCACGCTACCCCAGAAACAGATAGCGCCAGCGCACCACGGCATCCACCGCGGTCACCAACTGGTTGTTGCGAAATGCCTCGAAGCGTTTGAGGAACCGGGCCTTAAATGCCAACGGCGGTCGTTCATGTTTGCCTCTCGCCCGTTGTTTTTGCAACGAATGGCTCAGGTGATTGGGTAGAATCAGAAAGGCCTCAACCAAACTGATAGTCAGTACCAGGATAAGTACCATCGGTACCACCTTGAGCACGGCCCCCCCCATCTCCCCCCCTTGAAGAAACAGCAGGCTACCAAAAATACACACCGTAGTGAGATAGGAGGAAAGCACACCGGGGGAAGACTTTCTTCACCCCTTCGGAGACGGCATCCGGTACCGACAGTCCCCGTTCAAGATGGGCCGCTATCGACTCGGCAATCACGATGGCATCGTCCATCATGATACCAATTGCCATCAGCAGGGCGACCAGAGACATAATGTTGATCGACAGGCCCCAGTCCGGCCATCAAAAACAAACTACCAAGGAAGGCCACCGGCAAACCAGCTGCGACCCAGAACGAATAACGGAAGGTAAAAAAACAGCCACATAGTGGCAAATACCAGCACTACACCCTGCCAGCCATTTTTCACCATCATGGTCAAGCGATCCCACAATACTGAGGAAATATCGTTGGTCAGATTAAGCGTCACGCCGGTGGGTGCTATCTTGTTTTCGTCCTCGACAAACTGCACCACCCGTTCTTTGATCCGCAGTGCATCATCGGCCTTATTCTTGCTAATTTTCAGCAGCGCCGACGGTTGGCCATCAAACAGCACTTTCTGCTCGTCCAGCTCAAACCTGTCGGTAATCGTTGCGATATCTCCCAGCCGTAACAGGGCACCTTCGCTGTCGGCACCAATCACAGTACTGGCCAGCGTGTCCGGGGGTGATCTTCTGCTCATCAAACCGGATCAGCAGGTTTTTTTCCGCCAGCTCAATATTACCGCTGGGTAGCTTCAAGTTCTGGCGAGCCAAGCGATCTGCAATATCACCGACACTCAAGCCAAGCTGACGTAATGAAGCTTCTTTCAACTCCACCCGGAGCTGGTGATCGGAGAACCCGGCAACATCTACCAAGGACACGCCATAATCCAATTTCAGCTTACGCTTTAGCTGCTCGGCATAGGCTTTCAGGTGCGGCCAACTGGTATCGGCACTGATAGCAACATCAACTACCGGCTCGTTCCAGTCAAGCTCGCGGACAATCGGTGACTCAATTTGAGTCGGGAAATCATTAATCGCATTAATTTGGGTCTGGACATCCACCAGCATCCGCGACACCACATCGCTGTCAGTCAGTTTGAGGATCAACGAGGCCGACCCTTCGACCGCCTCACAACGGGTCTCCACGATATTGGCCAACCCGTCAACTGCATCTTCCATCCGCATACAGATACTTTCTTCGACTTCCTGCGGCGATGCCCCCCGGATACACGACAGAAGCAATAATGTAGGGAGGTGAAAATTCAGGAAAGGTTTCCCTTTTGATCTGCGGCAGTGATACCAACCCGAAGATCAGCAGGGCCAGCATCAACAGGTTGGCCGCAGTTGGATGACGAGAGAAGTAGCGGATCATAACGCTGGCTCCTCATCCATGTTGCTTTTCACGGCCGTGCCATTACGTGTCACAACCTGAAGTGCCATGCCGGAAACGGCAGGTAGCAGATCATTGACAATAAGCTGCTGTTGAGATGATAGCTCGCCACCAATGGCTACTTTGCCGGCTCGGCGGAACAATACGGTCACCGACAGGATCTGCAAGGCATTGTTTTCATCAACCAGATAAATCTTATCGCCATGAAGCGCCCGCTCGGGGATCACCCAATGGGGCATTGTCCTGACCGGCCAAGCGGGGCCTCGACAAACATCCCGTTGACCAACGGCGGTGCATCTTCCGGTGAAAGCTGACTGTAATCCTGGTCAACCTCGAGGATCACCCCCGACCGTGGCCTGGTTGGCACTGACCGTATCGCTGATCCGGGTTACCTTCGCTGGCCATTGTTGCTGGAAGCTGCCGCTGGAAAGCTGGATACTCGCCGTTAAATCAAGCTGATCAGCCCTCGGGCGACCATCTGCATGGGCTGTATACTGGGTCAGGCTCGACGCCAGTACCTGCATATCATGCAGTGCCACCTGCGCATCAATTTCCACCGTTTCAATACCATAGGCAACCACCATACTCTGCTGGGCGTTAACCACCTGGTTGTACTCGATATCGACACTGGAAATTCGAGCATCTATCGGCAGCATGACCACAGTTTTTTCCAGGGCACGCTTGGCCTCGGAGACCCGCGACTGATTGACATCCAGTTGCGCAATCGTCACTTTGCGCTCATTCGGCAATACAATCAGCTGATTCTCGATATCCTGAACCACTTTCTGGCTGGCGAGGGTATTTTGCTGTTCCAAATCGACAGCAGACTGCGACGTTAGCCCTTTGCGGCGCAGCTCTTTCTTGCGGGTCAGCTCTTTCTTGCTGATTGCCAAACGGTTTTTTTCTATCTTCAACGTTGTTTTTAGGTTTTGCTCTTCCTGTGCCAGCTTGGCTAGCTGAGCCTGACTTGAGCTGACATCGGCTTCGGCCTGGGCCAGACGGAGTTCGTAATCCAACGGATCAATTTTCAGCAATGTGGTACCGGCATCCAGCACCCGGCCTTTTTCCAACCCGGGATGGCGATAAACCACCTTGCCGGACACCTCAGCAATAGCCTGCCACTCTACCTTGGGTTTAACCCGGCCAAATCCCGTTACCACAGGAGCCAATGGCAACTGTTGCAAACTAATCACATCAACAGGCCGCGCCTTATTCAGCACCGGTTTTATCGCCGGGGTCGAGCGCAGGTTAATCGCCAGAGCCAATACGGCCACGCCAACCAATACCGCAGGCAGGATCAAAATTTTTCTATTGAGCTTCATCATTGGTACGGCCTCCCTGCGCTAAAATACCATGGAGCAACACATCGACATTATGATCAGCGAGCTCCATCAACCATTCTTCATTTAATTCAATTCCCTGGATCCCAAGCAAGGCGGGCGGGGCCAAGAATGGAAAAACCATCATACTAATGAATGTCATCCTCGCCTTTTTCGGTGATATATCGTCGCGCAATACCCCCAGCCCGGATCATCTTGTTAAACATCAAATCTTCCGCCGGAAAGGCTATTTCACTGAAAATTCTTTCCATCGCTCGCCGCTGTAAGTCACCGGGCTCCATCATCATCGTACGTACAATCAGCTTCGGCAGATCAGGGCTTGGTGCCATAATGCGGTAATAGGTCCGCATCAGATCACCCACACTATCAACATCACCGACACTTATCACCCGTTGCAATTGAGCACGGATCGGCTCCAGTGTTTCGCGTAACATATTCTCGAACAGGCCAGCCTTGTTGCCAAAGTAGTAACGGATCAGTGCCACATTGACATCCGCCCGGGATGCTATCATCCGGGTTGATACTTTGCTGTAAGGAAGGGCAACAAAAAGTTTTCTCGCCTCTGTTATCAATCTATCCCTGGCATCGGAATCTCCGCTGGGGCGGCCTGCTTTTCCCGTCATAGTCACTTCTGCTACTTATTTAATTAATCGCCTGATTAATAATTTACTTCAGTACCTTGTCGGACTGTAGTGAATTTATTCACACCAAATTAATCATTTGATTAATTTTATATCAGGGTGAAAATTCTGCCGTGCCCCCCCCTCTCACCTTCACTCTGTTAACAAATATCGAGCAGGAGGAAATAACCCGACTCCATGTCATTTCACTGTTCATTCATTACAGCCATATCTACAGCTATCGACACGCTGATACAGCTCAAGAATAAATTCATTAAAAATCATAAAATTAAGAAAACCAAGAAAATAAATATTCAATTAGTGGTTGACGATTAACCTGTCTATTTGGTATTCATTTGTTAATCAACTTTGTGGATATCATTTAAAAAATGCAAAAACGTTTCTCTCTACTCCTCCTTAGCCTCCTCATTTTCGTGAATAATTCGCGCGGGTAGCTGATGGGTGAGAAACACCACCAAGAATTCAAAAAACCCGCGCAGAAAGCGCGGGTTTTTTATATAACAGAGCCGGCGCAAGCGGATGCAGACAACGCCTAGAAAGGCGGGCCAACATAAGGAAGTAGCAATGAAAGATCAGGTCATTATTTTCGATACCACGTTGCGCGACGGCGAGCAGGCACTTTCCGCCAGTTTGACGGTAAAAGAAAAGCTGCAAATTGCTTATGCATTGGAGCGAATGGGGCGTGGATGTGATTGAGGCTGGTTTTCCGATATCCTCCCCCCCGGGAGACTTCGAATCAGTGCAAACCATTGCCAAGCACATCAAAAACAGCCGGGTCTGTGCCTTGTCCCGTGCCGTTGCCAAAGACATTGATGTCGCTGCCGAATCCCTTAAAGTTGCCGAAGCCTTCCGTATTCATACTTTCATCTCGACCTCCACTATCCATGTTAAGGACAAGCTGCGCCGCAGCTACGACGACGTTATCGAAATGGGTGTCGCCGCCGTCAAACGTGCCCGCAACTATACCGACGATGTCGAGTTCTCCTGTGAAGATGCCGGCCGTACCCCCCCGATTGATAACCTGTGCCGAATGGTAGAAGCCGCGATCACTGCCGGTGCCAATACAATTAATATTCCGGATACCGTGGGCTACACCCTGCCAAACGAGTTTGGCGGCATCGTCTCACAACTGTTCGATCGCGTACCAAATATCGACAAAGCCATTATCTCTGTCCACTGCCATGACGATCTTGGCATGTCGGTCGCCAACTCGATGGCGGCAGTCCAGGCAGGAGCCCGTCAGGTTGAAGGCACCATCAATGGCATCGGTGAGCGCGCCGGTAACTGCTCGCTGGAAGAAATCGCGATGATCATCAAAACCCGCGCCGACTTCCTGGGAGTCCATACCAATCTCAAACACGACGAGATCCACCGCACCAGCAAGATGGTCAGCCAGCTTTGCAACATGCCTATTCAGGCCAACAAGGCGATTGTCGGTGCCAATGCCTTCAGCCACTCCTCGGGGGGATCCACCAGGACGGCATGCTGAAGAACAAAAATACCTACGAGATCATGACCCCCCCGAATCGATTGGTCTTAAGAATCAGGCGCTAAACCTGACCAGCCGCTCCGGTCGAGCTGCCGTTAAAAGCCACATGGATACGCTGGGCTACACCGAAAACGAGTATAACCTGGACGAACTGTATGCCGACTTCCTGAAGCTGGCCGACCGCAAGGGACAGGTGTTCGACTACGACCTTGAGGCACTGATGCACTTTGCCAACCTGCGCGAGGAAGATGACTTCTTCAAGCTTAACTACCTAAGTGTTCAGTCTGGCAGCGTAATGGCGACCACCAGTATCAAATTACAGTGCGGCGAGGAAGAAAAATGCGAGGCGGCTGTCGGTAACGGGCCGGTTGACGCGCTATACCAGTGTATCTATCGCCTGACCGGTTACGAAATCGTGCTGGACAAATTCGACCTGACCGCCAAAGGCGAGGGTGAAGACGGACTAGGCCAGGCCGACATTATCGCCAACTACAAAGGCCGGAAATATCACGGAACCGGCCTGGCAACCGATATTGTCGAGGCTTCCGGCCAGGCATTGCTTCACGTTATCAACAGTATTTATCGTGCTGATCAAATTGCAGAAATTAAACAAAAATCCCATATGGAGACAGTATAACCATGGCAGGTACATATAAAATTGCCGTTCTACCGGGTGACGGTATTGGCCCAGAAGTTATGCAGCAGGCACACAAGGTGCTGGACGCTGCCCAGGAAAAGTTTGGCTTTATCCTGGAGAGCAACGAATTTGATGTCGGTGGTATTGCCATCGACAATCATGGTTGCCCACTGCCGGAATCAACCATGAAAGGCTGTGAAGAGGCTGATGCCATTCTGTTCGGTTCCGTTGGCGGTCCGAAATGGGAGCATCTTCCACCCAATGATCAGCCTGAGCGTGGTGCCCTACTGCCACTGCGCAAGCATTTCCAGCTGTTCTGTAACCTGCGTCCGGCGCAGATCCACAGTGGTCTGGAGAACTTCTCGCCACTGCGCGCCGATATCTCTGAACGCGGCTTCGATATTGTGGTTGTCCGCGAGCTAACCGGCGGGATCTATTTTGGCCAACCGAAAGGCCGTGAGGGCGAGGGTCCGCAGGAAAAAGCATTTGATACCGAGGTTTACCACCGCTACGAAATTGAGCGTATTGCCCGTATCGCCTTTGAGTCAGCGCAGCTGCGTGACAAGAACGTCTACTCGATTGACAAGGCCAATGTCCTACAGAGCTCGATCCTGTGGCGGGAAGTGGTAGAGGAAGTCGCCAAGGACTACCCTGATGTTACCCTAAACCACATGTATATCGACAATGCGACCATGCAGCTAATCAAAGATCCGTCTCAGTTCGACGTGATGCTGTGCTCGAATATCTTCGGTGACATTATCTCCGACGAGTGCGCCATGATCACCGGCTCCATGGGCATGCTGCCATCAGCGAGCCTGAACCAGGACAAGTTCGGTATGTATGAACCTGCCGGAGCTCGGCGCCTGATATCGCAGGCAAGAACATTGCCAACCCGGTGGCACAAATCCTATCTGCAGCCCTGATGCTGCGCTACAGCCTAGGCGAGGAAGCAGCCGCCTGTGCTATTGAGCAGGCTGTTTCACAGGCGTTGGAAGCTGGCGAGCTAACCGCCGATCTGGCTGGCGATGCCCCGGCACTCAGCACCAGCGAAATGGGCGACAAGATTGCCGCCTACATCCGCCAAGCATAAAATGTACGAGGAGCAATCGAGCAATGTCAAACACCCAAACAAAAGCGCCAAAGACGCTTTATGAAAAAGTATACGATGCCCACGTTGCCGTTGCGGCGGAAGGCGAAACCCCAATTTTGTATATCGATCGCCATCTGGTACATGAAGTCACCTCGCCGCAGGCGTTCGACGGCCTGCGCGAAAAAGGGCGCCAAGTACGCCAGGTCGGCAAGACCTTCGCCACCATGGATCACAACGTCTCGACCCAGACCAAAGACATCAAGGCCTCAGGAAAAATGGCGCAGATCCAGATGGAGACGCTGGCCAAGAACTGCGAAGAGTTCGGCGTCACCCTGTATGATCTGAACCACAAATACCAGGGCATTGTCCATGTCATGGGTCCTGAGCTGGGGGATTACCCCTGCCGGGCATGACCATTGTATGCGGTGACTCACATACCGCTACCCACGGTGCTTTCGGCTCGCTGGCGTTCGGTATTGGTACCTCGGAGGTTGAACATGTGCTGGCGACCCCAGACGCTGAAGCAGGCCCGTGCCAAAACGATGAAGATTGAGGTCAGGGGCAAGGTTGCAGAAGGGATTACTGCCAAAGATATCGTTCTGGCCATTATAGGTAAAACTACCGCAGCCGGCGGTACCGGCTATGTGGTCGAGTTCTGTGGCGAGGCTATAACAGACCTGTCGATGGAAGGACGGATGACGGTATGTAACATGGCGATCGAGCTGGGGTGCCAAAGCCGGCCTGATTGCCCCCCCGGACCAAACCACCTTCAACTACATCAAAGATCGCAAATTCTCGCCGACTGATGCCAACTTCGATGCTGCCGTTGCCTACTGGAAGACATTGAAAACCGATGATGATGCGGAGTTTGATGCCGTCGTAACGCTGGATGCCAAAGACATCAAGCCTCAGGTGACATGGGGGGGGACTAACCCGGGCCAAGTCATTGCGGTTGACGAGCTAATCCCATCACCTGAAGACTTCAGTGATCCGGTAGAAAAGGCATCGGCAGAAAAGGCATTGGCCTATATGGGACTGGAAGCTGGCAAAAAGCTGGCTGATTTTAGCATTGATAAAGTCTTCATCGGCTCATGCACCAACTCTCGTATCGAGGACATGCGCGCCGCAGCCGCTATTGCAAAGGGCCGTCAGGTTGCTCCGAATATCCAGGCACTGGTTGTTCCGGGCTCAGAGCAGGTCAAGGCGCAAGCCGAGCTGGAAGGATTGGATAAAATCTTTATCGATGCTGGTTTTGAATGGCGCCTGCCGGGCTGTTCTATGTGTCTGGCAATGAACAACGACCGCCTGGGGCCTAAAGAGCGCTGTGCATCAACCAGTAACCGTAACTTCGAGGGGCGACAGGGACGTGATGGGCGTACCCATCTGGTGAGTCCGGCCATGGCAGCCGCAGCAGCATGTGCTGGTCACTTCGTCGATATTCGTGAACTGGATTTTGAAACCGCAACCGCTTAATAGAAGGAACAGACAATGGCAGGTTTTAAGCAACATACAGGTTTGGTAGTTCCTTTGGATGCGGCGAATGTCGATACAGATGCCATTATTCCAAAGCAATTTCTCCAAAAAGTGACCCGGACAGGCTTCGGCAAACATTTGTTTCATGACTGGCGCTTTTTAGATGATGCCGGCAAGAAGCCAAACCCGGACTTTATAATGAACGCACCGTGTTATCAGGGGGCCAGTATTTTGCTGGCCCGTGAAAACTTTGGGCTGTGGCTCCTCACGCGAGCATGCTCCCTGGGCACTGGCCGACTACGGTATTCAGGTGATGATTGCCCCGAGTTTTGCTGATATTTTCTATGGTAACTCTATCAACAACCAGATGGTGCCGGTACGCCTTAGCGATCAGGAAGTCGACGAGCTGTTCCAGTTTGTCGAAAGCAGCGAAGGGGCTGAAATTACTGTCGATCTTGAAACGATGCTAGTGAGTGCCAATGGCAAGCAGTACAGCTTCGAGATTGATGAGTTTCGTCGTCACTGCCTGCTCAACGGCCTGGATAACATCGGACTGACCCTGCAATACGAGGACAAGATTGCCGAGTATGAAAGCAATATCCCGGCTTTTCTTGCCTGACAAGTAATTACTTACTCGCGCCTTGGCATCCATTGCTGGGGGCGCCTTGTTATGCTGTTAGTTAATAATGAATTATTTCGCACCGGATACTCTGAAAGCCTGAACGATGATTGCTGCAAGAAAACTGGCTGATACGAGGTCATATCATCTAGTTACTTTACCCCCCCGCCCGAGGCCGCAAGGATTTAGAATGCGTATTATATTCACCCTATTATTACTACTGGTTTCCGCCACTGGCTGCGCTGCACCAAAAGCCGATCTGTGGCCCTACTGGCAGCAAAGCGACGAAGCCAATACCGCCACCATCGACCACTCACTTTGGCAGCACACGCTAAATAAATACCTAGTGCAGCAACCCCCAGCAGACACTGTTTCGCTACCAAGCCGTTTCGAGCAACGGCAAGTATGATCTAGACCGCTATATCCGTAAGCTAACCGCCACCGACCCTCGCGGCTATAGCAAAGACGAGCAGTTCGCCTATTGGGTGAATCTTTATAATGCCCTGACTGTCCAGCTGATCCTCGATAACTACCCGCTGAAGTCCATTACCAAACTAGGCGGTTTTTTTCAGCTTCGGTCCCTGGGACGAAAAGCTGGTCACCATTAACAACAACACCTTGTCACTCAACGATATCGAGCACCGGATCCTACGTCCGATCTGGCAGGACGCCCGTATTCACTATGTCGTTAACTGCGCCAGTCTGGGGGGGTGCCCGGATCTTCAGCCTCAGGCCTTCACCGCCGTCAACAACGAAAAGCTGCTTGAACAGAGTGCCAGCCGATTTATCAACAGCGCCAAAGGTGTCAAGATAACAGGCAACAAGGTGCTCCTTTCCTCTATCTATGATTGGTATAGCGTCGACTTCGGTAGCAAGAGCACGCTACAAAGCCACCTAAACCAATACCGAAAAGGCAAGCCGGTTGAGCTTCAAAGTATTAGCTACGACTATGACTGGACACTCAACGAAGCTCGCTAGGTCGAAACACAACCTACCCGACACAAAGTGGTATTGCGCTGGCAACGGACTGCGTAGCGCATTACAATAGCTATCGTTCTCATTGGGGAGTCTGAGCACAAAGCCAGACTGAGATTGCAGCTGCAGAACCCACAGAACCTGAACCAGGTCATGCTGGCGTAGGAATTGAGATAATCTGACCACCATAACTGTCAACGTTACAGCACGACGCTGAACACCTTTCTCAACCCTGTGCCGCTCATACGATTTATTTCCCTCTTGCAGGATGCAAGGGTATCAGGAGCGCATAGTGAAAAAATTACTTCCGATTCTAACTCTGTCGATGGCAGCAAGCTCAGCATGGGCGGCTACAGCAACAGAAACCAATGATTCAACCACCACAGACACGCTAACCGTTTATACCTACAGCTCTTTTGCGTCGGACTGGGGACCGGGCCCGGCAATTGAAAAGGCCTTTGAAGCACAGTGCAGCTGTAATCTTGAATTCGTCGCACTGGATGACGGGGGTATCTATCCTCAATCGTCTGCGCCTTGAAGGCAGCAGCACCAAAGCCGATATTCTGCTGGGCCTAGACAACAACCTGATCAGCGAGGCAAAGAAGACCGGCCTGCTAACGACGCATAAAGTCGATACCAGCAACGTCACCCTGCCAAACGGCTGGAGTGATGATACCTTTGTGCCATATGACTACGGTTACTTCGCATTTGTTTATGATTCCGAGAAATTGGCGACTCCGCCCAACAGTCTGGCAGAGCTAGTTGAGCGTGATGATCTGAGCGTTATCTATCAAGATCCACGCACCTCGACGCCGGGCCAGGGCCTGATGCTGTGGATGAAGTCAGTCTATGGCGATAAGGCGACTGATGCATGGCAACAGCTGGCGAAAAAAACGGTCACTGTCACCAAGGGCTGGTCGGAAGCCTACAACATGTTTCTAAAAGGCGAGTCAGATCTGGTACTGTCATATACGACTTCACCGGCTTATCACATCATTGCCGACAGCGAGAGCAAGTACAAAGCCGCCAACTTCAGCGAAGGCCACTACATGCAGGTTGAAGTCGCCGCCAAGCTGAAGAACAGCCCGAACCAGAAACTCGCCGATCAGTTTATGTCCTTTATCCTGACACCGGACTTCCAGGCTGTGATCCCGACAGGTAACTGGATGTATCCGGTAACCAAGCAGGATTTGCCAAAAGGATTTGAGCAGCTCACCCTGCCCGCCAAGTCATTGGAGTTCGGTGCCGAGGAAGTGGCCGCCAAGCGTCGTGGATGGATCCGTGAATGGCAACATGCCCTGACCCAATAATGGCCACAATCCTTTGAATACACGCGTTATCCAAACCCTGCCCGGCATCATCTCTGCCGGGCTTATTATCGCTCTGGTACTGAGCGCTATCATCGCTCTGATCAGCCAGGCCAATGAGCTCAATCCGTTGCAGATCTGGCAAGATCCCTACCTGCGTCATGTCTCCGGCTTCAGCTTCTATCAGGCACTGCTTTCAACCCTGCTGAGTATTATTCCGGCCATCCCGACCGCCTATGCCCTGTCACGCCGTCAGTTCCCCGGCCGGAGTCTGCTACTGCGCCTGTTTGCGATGACTTTGGTACTCCCGGTATTGGTTGCAGTCTTCGGACTGCTGACTATCTATGGCAGAAGCGGCCTGCTGGCCGAGTGGCTCAATGCCAACGGCCAATCTCTGCCCTTTTCTATCTACGGCCTGAACGGCATCTTGCTTGCCCATGTGTTTTTCAACTACCCCCCTCGCAACCCGCCTGCTCCTGCAAAGCCTAGAGGGGATCCCGTTCGAGCAGCATCAGCTTGCAACGCATTTGGGGGATCAAGGGCTGGAGCAAATTTCGCTTTATCGCTTGGCCGCGGCTTCGCCAGCAGCTGCCTCATGTTATTGGCCTGATCTTCATGCTGTGTTTTACCAGCTTTGCAGTGATCATGTCGTTGGGGGGGCGGACCAAAAGCCACTACAATTGAACTGGCTATCTATCAGGCACTGCGCTACGACTTTGATTTGGCAGGCGGAGCAATTCTGGCTCTGTGGCAAATGCTGATTTGCAGCAGCCTGGTGCTATTTACTCTGCGATTTGCCAAACCACTGTCAACCCTCAGTGGATCAACCTCCCGTCAGCCGCCAAGCCAGTTTGACAGCTGGCAGGCCAAAGCATGGGGACGGGGGGTATGGATAGGCTTTGCATTGCTGTTGGTCCTCCCACCGCTGCTGGCCGTGGTCGGTGCCGGGATCAACCGCCAGCTCCTCAGTTTGTTGGCCGAGCCGGCACTATGGCAAGCTGTCATGAATTCATTGAAAATAGCCTCGCTGTCTTGTCTTACGGCCCTCGTTAGCGGCGTGGCCATTCTGGTTACCAGTCGCCAGTGGCGGCTGCAGAAAAAAACTTGTCAGCGGACGGAATTGAACTGCTCGGCACCATTATTCTGATCACACCGGGACTGGTACTGAGTACCGGCATATTCCTGCTCCTGCGCCAATACATCGATGCCTTTGCAGCAGCCTTCTGGGTCATTGTCGGCGTTAATGCTCTGATGGCGCTGCCCTATGTGATCAAAACCCTGAGCCAGCCAATGCTGCATGTTGCCCAGCAATATAATCCGCTGTGCCAGAGCCTTGGCATGGACGGACTCTCCCGCTTCCGTCTGGTTGAGTGGCGAGCACTGCGTAACCCTATCGCCCAGGCATTGGCTATGGGGGGGTTTGTTCTGTCGCTGGGGGGGGATCTCGGTGCTATTGCTTTGTTTGGCAGCCAAGGATTTCAGACCTTGCCGCTGTATCTGTTCCAGCTGCTAGGCAGCTACCAGATGGATGCCGCCGCCGTTGCTGCACTACTTTTGTTACTCCTCAGCCTGGGGGGGATCTTTACCCTGGTTGAAAAATTACTGATCCGGACGCCATGATGCTGACCCTGAACCAATTAACCCACAGCTACGCTCAACCTACTCAATCCCGGCAGGCAGAGCGTACCCGGCTAACCTTTGATCTCGATGTCAAAGCTGGTGACATCGTTGCCCTGATAGGCCCGAGTGGGGCAGGCAAGAGTACCCTGCTTGCTATGGTGGCTGGATTTCTCCCCCCCCGATAGCGGCACGCTCACCATTGCCGGCCAGACGATCAATCGCCAGCTTCCGTCCGAAAGACCGCTCTCGCTCCTGTTTCAGGATCACAACCTATTTCCCCCCCACCTGAGCGTGTTCGAGAATATCGGCTTGGGCCTTCACCCCCCGGACTCAGGCTCAGTAGGGAAGACAAGGAAAATATTGTGGTGGCGGCTTCCCGTGTCGGGATCCAAAAATACCTCGACCGTCTGCCTGAGCAGCTATCCGGCGGACAAAAACAACGAGTTGCACTAGCGCGTTGCCTGATCCGAAAACGGCCGCTACTGCTGCTCGACGAGCCTTTTTCCGCCTTGGATCCGGCTTTGCGAAAAGAAATGCTGGAACTGGTAAAAAGTCTTGCCAAAGAGCACCAAACCACCGTACTGATGGTTACCCATAGTCCGGAAGATGCCCTGAAAATCGCCGGTAACTGTGCCTTTATCTGTGATGGCAAGATAAGAGTATTCGGAGAAACCAAGCAAATGCTTACTCAGCCTGAGGACGAGGCGCTGAAGAAATATTTAGGGGTTTAGATGGAAGTGACGAGAAACGAGCGTCTATATCCTAGAAACTCGTTTCTCGGTATTAGTTATAAATTCTCTTCCGCAAACTCAGCCAACCGGCTGCGGACGACGCCATTGAGATAAATGTTGGCACTTCCCTCGAAGTTCTTAAAACGCTCAACGATATACGTCAAGCCCGAGGTGACTGGAGATAAGTAGCTAGAGTCAATCTGCGCCAGGTTACCGGAGCAGACAATCTTCGTGCCCTCCCCGCATCGGGTAATAATAGTCTTGATCTGGGAGGCGGTTAGGTTCTGGCACTCATCCAGCAATACGAAGGCATTCTGGATTGAGCGGCCGCGCATAAAGTTAATCGATTTGAATTGAATGTTCGCTTTGTCGTAGATGTACTTCATTGAGCCATCAGTACAGACATCATTCTTGTGTAGCGCTTCCATGGTATCGGTCACTGCCGCTAGCCATGGCATCATTTTTTCTTCTTCGGTACCCGGTAAATAACCAATCGACTCGGCAATTTCCGGCGTATTACGGGTCACAAGGATCTTGTCATACATGCCTTTTTCGATCACCTGCTCCAGTGCCGCGGCCATCGCCAAAATGGTTTTACCACACCCGGCGGGGGGGCCAGTCAGGATCACCAAGTCAATAGCCGGATCCATCATCGCATCCAGCGCCATACCCTGATAGACATTTTTAGGGTGGATCCCCCCCAAGCCTGCCGGTGCATCAAACGCTCCTGGCCGATATCCTTCAACGTTACAGTCTCGCCGTCAATGGCCTGTACCCGAGCGGCAAAATCCGATCCCTCATCAAGCAGGTATTGGTTGATAAAGGGGGGGGTTTCAAATAGCTCCGAGGGGGGGAGTGTATGCAAAGTCGAGCGACCATGGCTCTCTGACTGGCATTCGCCAACCCGTCCCCCCCAAAAATCCCCCCCGAAAATGTATGAAACCCCTTGGTAAGTAGTTTCACGTCATCAATTAACTGATCAGAGCGGTAATCATCAACAAAATAAACACCGGCGCCTTTCGCCCGTAACCGCATATTAATGTCTTTGGTGATCAGCACCACTTCCCGTGGTGCATACTCTGCCTGTAAAAAAAGCACCCCATTGAGGATCCGGTTATCGCCCGCCTTGTCGGCAAAAGCATGCACAGTCTCAGTGATTTCATAGTCGGCAAATATAGCAACCGTTCCTTGGTTGTCTCCTTGGTTAGAAAATGGGATCCCGGCAGAGATCTGCTCGGGTGTCGCATCATGGAAGATATCTTCCAGTGCACGGATCGCGATTCGGGCATCTCGCGATACATCACGCTTGCTGTCCTTGATACGATCCAGTTCTTCTAGCACCGTCATCGGAATAACGACATCGTGCTCTTTAAAGGAATAAATGGCGAGGGGGGGTTCGTGAAGTAAAATATTCGTATCCAGTACAAACACTTTCCGTTCAACGTCGTCCATAGGTACCTCCTTGGTAACAATCAGACAGCAATAGAATTGCCATCATTCTTTAAGCGTATGCCAAATTAGTGTGGTTACTATTAAAGACCGGAGATAATTAAAGAATTGTGACAATCATGCCTAAAAATACTTTGGCGGATTCTGGGCACTTTCGCCGTGACCTTACTCACAGCATGCAGTAACATTAGTCCCCCCCTTTTTTACCGGTGCAGATTCTGGCTTACACTTAATCTCAGTGTAGTTCAAAAATGTTAGAGCATCGGATTAGCATTCTCCTTAATATCAAATAATTAGAAGGTTTTAACCACTATGCCATTTGCTTTGGGTCAACGTTGGATCAGCGATACTGAAAGTGATCTGGGTTTGGGAACAGTCGTTGCGGCTGACGCCCCGTACTGTCACCTTGATGTTCTCGGCCTGTGAAGAGAACCGCCTGTATGCACGCAGTGATGCACCCGTTACCCGCGTAATGTTTAATGTCGGCGATGTGGTTGAAAGCCATGAAGGCTGGTCACTGAAGGTCGAACAGGTCGAGGAAGCCGGCGGCGTATTCACCTATATAGGCACACGTACAGATACCGAAGAAGAAAATGTTCAGCTCCGTGAAATTTTCCTCTGTAATCAAATCCGATTCAACAAACCACAAGACAAGTTGTTTGCCGGCCAAATCGACCGTATGGATCGTTTTGCCCTGCGTTACCGCGCATTGAAAAACCAGTACGAGCAACACAAGAGTCCGTTGCGTGGCCTGTGTGGTATGCGTGCCGGTCTGATCCAGCACCAGCTATACATCGCCCACGAGGTCGGTCGTCGTTATGCACCGCGCGTATTGCTTGCAGACGAAGTCGGTCTGGGTAAAACCATCGAAGCCGGTATGATCATCCACCAGCAGGTTCTCTCTGGCCGCGCAGAGCGTATTCTGATCCTGGTGCCGGAAACGCTCCAGCACCAGTGGCTAGTGGAAATGATGCGCCGCTTCAACCTGCACTTCTCTATCTTTGACGAAGAGCGCTGCGTAGAAGCCTTTGCAGATTCTGCCAATCCATTTGATACCGCGCAGTTTGTCCTGTGTTCACTGGACTTCCTGCGCAAGAGCCGCCGCCGTTTCGAGCAGGCTCTCGATGCCGACTGGGACCTACTGGTTGTCGACGAAGCACACCACCTGGAGTGGAGCGAGGACAAACCAAGCCGCCAGTATCAGGTAGTCGAGGCACTGGCAGAAAAAAGTCCGGGCGTCCTGCTACTAACGGCGACGCCAGAACAGCTAGGCCACGAAAGTCACTTTGCCCGCCTACGCTTGCTCGACTCTGACCGCTTCTATGACTATGAAACCTTCGTAGAAGAAGAGCGCCAGTATGCACCCGTTGCGGATGCCGTCTCTCGCCTGCTGTCGGGTGAGAAGCTAGATGATACAGCCCTGAACCGCCTAACCGAGCTGCTGCCAGAGCAAGATATCGAGCCTATGCTGCGGATCATCGAGTCTCAAGCGATCGATGAAGAACAACAGAATACGGCCCGTCAGGAGCTGATTGACAACCTGATGGATCGCCATGGTACCGGCCGAGTCCTATTCCGTAACACCCGTGCGGCGATTAAGGGCTTTCCGCAGCGTCACCTGAACATGTATCCACTGGCTCTGCCGACCCAGTATCAAACAGCCATGCGTGTGGCCGGAATGATGAGTGGCAAGATGTCAGAAGAGCAGAAAGCCATCAAGCTGCTATACCCGGAAGATATCTACCAGGAATTTGAAGGTGATTCCGCCACCTGGTGGAACTTTGATCCACGAGTAAATTGGCTGCTGGATATGCTCATGGCAAACCGCAATGAGAAAGTGCTGGTTATTTGCTCCCGAGCACAAACCGCGCTGACACTGGAACAGGCCCTACGCGAGCGTGAAGGGATCCGAGCAACAGTCTTCCATGAAGGTATGTCAATCATTGAACGTGATAAGGCAGCCGCTTACTTTGCCCAGGAAGAAGCCGGGGGGGCTCAGGTATTGCTCTGTTCGGAAATTGGCTCGGAAGGCCGTAACTTCCAGTTCGCCAACCAGCTGGTCATGTTTGACCTGCCCAACAACCCAGATCTGCTGGAACAACGCATCGGTCGTCTGGATCGCATTGGTCAGATGCGTGATATCGAAATCCATGTTCCGCACCTTCAGGGCACCTCCCAGGCACTGCTGGCACACTGGTACAACGAAGGCCTGAACGCCTTTGAAGAGACCTGCCCGACCGGCCGTGCCATATATGACGCCTTCAGCAGTGAGCTCATTACGCTGCTGGCCAGTGACACGCATGATGGCGATGCTCTGGAACAGCTGATTGAACGCAGCGCCGCTATGCACCGTGAACTAAAGACCAAACTAGAGCAAGGACGTGACCGCCTGTTGGAAATTCACTCCAACGGTGGCGACAAGGCATGTGAACTGGTTAATCAGATCGCAGCCAAAGACGGTGACACCAACCTGGTGACATTTGCCCTCGGCCTGTTCGATACCATCGGCCTGAATCAGGATGACAAGGGTGAAAACGCCATTGTGGTGACGCCATCGGAACACATGATGGTTGCCAGCTATCCGGGCCTGCCTTATGACGCTGCACCATCACATTTGAGCGTGAAACGGCACTATCACGAGAAGATCTGCACTTTATCAGCTGGGAGCACCCAATGATCCAGGGCGGTATCGACCTGTTGTTATCTGAAGGTGTGGGCACAACAGCAGTTTCTTTGCTGAAAAACAAAGCCCTTCCTGCCGGTACCCTGCTGCTTGAGTTGGTGTATGTCGTCGATGCGCAGGCACCGAAACAGTCCGGTATCGGTCGTTTCTTGCCACAGACACCAATCCGTATTTTGCTTGATGCCAAAGGCAACAACTTGTCGGCCAATGTCGAATTTGAAGGCTTCAACCGCCAGCTTAGCCCCGGTGAACCGTCATCTGGCCAGCAAGCTGGTTAACTCGGTACAGAAGGACATCCACGTTCTGATTGAACATGCCGAGCAGGCTGTTGCCAAAGAGCTGGTGACTGTTCGCGAAGCCGCTCAGACCGAGATGGAAAACAACCTGCGTGCCGAGCTGGATCGCCTCCAGGCCCTTAAGGCCGTCAACCCGAACATCCGTGATGACGAGTTGGAGTTGATTGAGACCCAAATCCAAGACCTAACGGGCTATATTGCCAAAGCCCAGATTCAGCTGGACTCGTTGCGTCTGATCGTCGTCAGCCATGGCTAACCCTTAGCTATCTCTGAACTAACGTTTCAGAGCACAGCTATGTACTTCCGAGCCGTCGAACAGCCCTATGCTGTCGGCGGCTTTTCAATTTCAAGCATCACTGCGATAGCCATTTGTAATATGGTACTATCGCCTGCCTCGATCCCTGTCAGCCTGAACGAAAGATGAAACCATTGCCTTTGCTAGACTATAACCCGCCCACAGATCCATGGCTGGATATTCTGCACCTCGACAACGATCTAATTGCGATCAACAAGCCACCCGGTTTGCTCTCAAACCCAGGCCGGGATCCTATCCATCATGACAGCGTATACAGCCGGGTACTCCAGGCTCACCCCGAGGCCCACCTCGTTCACCGGCTGGATATGGCAACCTCAGGATTAATATTGCTTGCCACCAACAAAGACTCAGAGCGCCACCTACAAAAGCAATTCAGGGAGCGCCTGACCGAAAAAGTCTACTATGCAAGGGTATGGGGATTTCTGGAACAAGATAGCGGTACGGTTGATCTGCCATTGATCTGCGACTGGCCAAACCGTCCGAAGCAGAAGGTCTGTTTCGACGACGGCAAACCCTCAGTCACCCACTATCAGGTGATAGCTCGAGAAGACAATACCACCCTGGTACGACTGCGCCCTGTGACCGGCCGCTCTCATCAGCTCAGGGTTCACATGCTGGCACTTGGCCATCCTATCCTTGGCGACCGCTTCTACGCCCATGACGAAGCCCGAGAGATAGCACCAAGGTTGAAACTCCATGCCGCCGAGCTGACCTTCATTCAGCCTACGACAGAGCTGCCGATGCACCTGTTCGCCCCCTTGCGATTTCTACCCTGATGCACCAAGCAAAACGCTACCGGTTCAAGAAAGTTAATCCTCTCGGTTGAGGTCTCCCCCAAAGTTGGTGTTAACTGTTTTATACTCAAGTTCCCTCAAGATGCTTGGGAATAACATCAACTTTGGAGCCTATTGCCAAGCCTATGGAAAAAATAGTATTTCTGGATCGGGGTACCATTCCCGCCCATATTCAGCTACCTCAGCCCAACTTTGCTCATCAATGGCACGAATATCCGGCAACGTCAGCGGAACAAGTGCTCCAGCGCCTTCAGCACGCCACCATTGCCATCAGCAATAAAGTGGTTCTGGACACCGAGATACTCAGCCGACTACCTCATTTGAAGATGATAGCCGTTGCCGCAACCGGCACCAATAATGTCGATCTTGGCTACTGCCGCCAACACGGAATAACCGTCAGCAATATCCGAGGCTATGCAACCGATTCGGTTCCAGAACATGTTGTCGCGATGATGTTTGCCTTGCGACGGAACCTGATGGGTTACCACCAAGATATCGAAGCCGGTGTTTGGCAGCAGACAAAACAGTTTTGCTTCTTTACTCATCCGATAGGGGATATCAAAAGCACAACGCTGGGGGATCATTGGCGGTGGCAGCCTGGGGGCAAGCCGTCGCGAAATTAGGACAAGCGTTAGGAATGGCGGTGTTGTTTGCCGAGCACAAAGGCCAGCAGAGTTGCCGAGAAGGCTATACCCCATTTTCTGATGTGCTGAAGCAGGCCGATGTCCTTACCTTACATTGTCCTTTAACCGCGCAGACAGTCCACCTGATAGGTCAGCAAGAGCTGGCAAGCATGAAACCGTCCAGTTTGTTGATCAACACTGGCCGAGGAGGTCTCGTTGACGAGCAGGCACTGGTTGATGCACTAAAACAGGGAGAGATAGGCGGTGCCGGAGTTGATGTGTTTACCGAAGAGCCCGCCGATGACAGCAACCCTCTGGTTGCC
>LLEM01000044.1_pt1 | contig 28532 bp, 37 predicted proteins | sample 595841 | NCBI WGS metagenome assembly LLEM01 (sample SAMN02919313, study PRJNA255460) | bioreactor metagenome | biome: chemostat; feature: culture 2012_10.2; material: sediment; isolation source: day64 10degC chemostat 2012 inoculated with Wadden Sea sediment taken from... | place: Germany: Bremen ...
CCAACGGCAGAGGCCATTTTTCCGTGATGCTGCATGTTGTTGTGATTCATGTCGCCATGATCCATTTGGCTATGGCTCATTCCTTCGTGCTGACCACTGGCAAATACTGCGCTAGCTGCGAATAGTAGCCCTATAGGTAGTAGTTGATATTTATTCATTTAATGTTCCTTTTAATTGTTCTTCTTCACGAAAAAGCGCATTTAGTGTTTTAGCTGATGGCTGACTTCTTTCCACAGCTTAAATACCGCGGGCAGGACAACCAGTGTTAGTAGCAAGGCGGAAACCATGCCTCCAATCATCGGCGCGGCGATACGTTGCATGACTTCCGAGCCGGTACCTGAACCATACATAATCGGGATCAGGCCAATGATCACTGTTGCTACAGTCATCATCACCGGACGGACACGGAGCCCGGCACCTTCCTTGATGGCGTCTGCCAGATCGGCTTTGGTTAATGCTTTTTGCTGTTGCTCTGCATCAAGCTGTTTGTAGTGCCAGGCCTGGTTGAGATATACCAGCATGATCACCCCCCCAATCTCGACTGCGACCCCCCCGGCCAAGGCTATGAACCCGACCCCCCCGACGGCAATCGAGAAGTTGTATCCAAGGATTTCCATGAGCCACAGTCCTCCAACCATCGCAAGAGGAAGTGTCCCCATAATCATTAGTACTTCACCTGCCCGGCGGAAACTCATGTAAAGCAGCATCATGATAATGGCGATGGTCGCGGGCACGACAACGCTTAGTCGCGACTTGGCACGCTCCATATATTCATATTGTCCGGACCAGATCAGCGAGTAGCCTGCCGGCAAGTTGAGCTGCTGAGCGACCTTTTGCTGGGCGTCTTTAACATAAGACCCCCCCAGATCCCGACCATCGATATCGATAAATACCCAACCGTTGGGACGGGCATTTTCGGTTTTGATCATCGGGGGGGCCGTCTTCAAAACGGACATCGGCAACATCGGCCAAAGCGATACGGGCACCGTTTGGTGTGACTAGAGGCAGATTTTGCAGTTTGACAAGTGAATCACGGTAGCTTTGCGGGTAGCGAACGTTAATTGGGTAACGCTCTAGCCCTTCGATGGACTCACCCACATTCATTCCGCCAATGGCAGTGCTGATCACCTGCTGGATATCTTTGATGCTCAGTCCATAACGCGCCGCTTCTCGGCGTTTAATCTCCATCGTGATATAGCGACCACCGGCTACACGTTCAGCATAGACAGATGCCGTGCCTTGAACATCTTTCAGCAACGTTTCCAACTGGGTTCCGATGTCTTCTATCTGCTTCAGTTCAGGCCCTGCTATCTTGATTCCTATTGGAGTCTTGATGCCTGTGGCCAACATATCGATCCGGGTTTTGATGGGCATTACCCAGGCATTGGTCAGCCCTGGGAATTGGATCAGCTGATCCAGCTCGCGGCGAAGACTCTCTTTGGTTACGCCTTCTCGCCATTCTTCGCGAGGTTTGAACTGAATAATGGTTTCAATCATCGTCAGTGGCGCTGGATCGGTTGCGGTATTCGCCCGGCCAATCTTGCCCCCAGACAGTTTTTACCTCAGGGATTGTTTTGATCAGCTTGTCAGTCTGCTGTAACAGCTCTCGCGCCTTACCAATCGAAATGCCAGGGTAGGAGGTTGGCATGTACATCAGATCGCCTTCATCCAGTGGTGGAATGAACTCACTGCCCATTTTTTGCATTGGATAGTAGGCGGAGGCCATAAGCGTGATAGCAATCACGATAATGGTTTTCGGGAACCTCGTGCTTAAATTCAACAGCGGGCGGTATAGGCCGACAACGGCACGGTTAACGGGATTCTTATGTTCAGGCAGTATCTTGCCTCGGATAAAGTAGCCCATCAAAACAGGGACTAACGTGATGGCTAATCCCGCAGAGGCTGCCATGGCGTAGGTCTTGGTGAAGGCCAACGGCGAGAACATCTTGCCTTCCTGGCCTTCAAGGGCGAATACCGGTACAAAACTCAAGGTGATAATGATTAGTGAGAAGAACAGCGGCGTACCAACTTCTTCTGCGGCTTTTCCGATCACCTGCCAGCGGTTTTTGTCAGTTAACGGTGTGCGCTCAATATGCTTGTGCACGTTTTCGATCATCACGATGGCACCGTCGACCATGGCGCCGATGGCGATGGCTATCCCCCCCAGAGACATGATATTGGCGTTAATGCCCTGCCAGTGCATCACAATGAATGCGCTGAGAATGCCGATCGGCAGGCTGATCATTACCACCAGTGACGAACGGAAATGGAACAGGAAGAGAGCACACACCACGGCGACCACAATAAATTCTTCCAGCAGCTTCTCATACAGGTTCTCTACGGCGCGGTCGATCAGACTTGAGCGATCGTAGGTCGGGACAATCTCTACGCCCTTAGGCAGGCTGCGCTGAAGATCGGCCAGTTTGGCTTTGACGCTTTCGATGACTTCTCTGGCATTCTCGCCGAACCGCATCACGATCACGCCGCCGACAGCTTCTCCTTTGCCGTCCAGTTCTGAGATCCCGCGGCGCATTTGCGGCCCGAGATTAATGTCAGCGATATCTCCCAACAGTAACGGAGTACCTTTGGCGGTGACTTTTAGCGGCAGGTTCTTCAAATCCTCGACGTCAGAGACATAGCCCGTAGCTCGAACCATATGCTCGGCTTCGGCCACTTCCACGACTGATGCGCCGGCTTCTTGGTTTCCCGCCTGAATCGCCATATTGATCTGTTGCAGGGTCAGGTCATAGGCCCGTAGTTTGGCAGGATCAATTTGTACTTGATATTGCTTGACCATGCCGCCGACGGTGGCGATTTCAGAGACACCGTCAACAGTTTGAAGCTCGTATTTTAGGAACCAGTCTTGCAGGCTCGTCAGTTCACTCAGATCATGCTGGCCTGTCTTGTCCGTGAGGACATAGCTGTAAATCCAGCCCACACCCGTCGCATCCGGTCCCAGTGTTGGCTTGGCACTTGAAGGTAGGTTCGGTGCTACCTGGCTTAGATATTCCAATACCCGCGAGCGGGCCCAGTACATGTCGGTATCATCATTGAAGATAATATAGACATAGGAATCACCGAAGAACGAATAGCCCCGGACGGTTTCTGCACCCGGCACTGCCAGCATAGCGGTGGTCAACGGGTAGGTGACTTGATCTTCAACTACCTGAGGAGCCTGGCCCGGATAGCTGGTCTTGATAATGACCTGCACATCGGACAAGTCTGGTATGGCATCAATCGGAGTTTTCTTGACGCTGTACAAGCCTGCCGCAACTAGAAAGACAGTGGCGATGAGAACCAGAAAGCGGTTTTTGATCGACCAGCGGATTATCGCTCCAATCATTGTGCACCTTCCTTCTCGCTATTGCTCATTGCGTCATGGTTCATTTCGTCATGGTTCATTTTGCTATGATCCACTTTGTTTTGATCAACGCTCCCTTTTGGCAAGGAGGGTTCAACTTGGCTGACGGCAAATTTGCCATCGTCATTCTTTTCGAGGATGAAGCTTATGGGTTGACCATTTTCCAATTGTTTTAAATTGCTGCTGTCACTGACAGTGAAGTCCATGGTCATGGCCGGCCAGTCCCATTGAGCAATGGGAGCATGCTCGATAGTCAACATGCCGTGGTCTGGGATGATATTGCGGATCACACCGGTTGCGATGACTGTATTATTGTTTGGTTCTGCTGGTTGAATTCCTGCGATACGGCTCAAGTCGGCGCTCTGGCTCGATTCGGAATCAAGCAGAAAGTGAGCCGATGTCACAACGTTGTCTTGCGCTGTCAGGCCGTGGACGACTTCTACCATTCCGCCAGCAATGCGGCCTGTTTCAATCCGTGCTGAACGATATTTTCCTTCACCCAGAGCCAATACCACGCGGGTCATATTGCCCGAGCGGATCACTGCCTGATCCGGTACGGCAATAACGCTTTCGTTACTACGCGGCACCATGGTCAGGCTAGCAAACATGTTAGGCTTGAGTTCACCATCCGGATTCGGAAATTTGAGCCGAACGCGCAGGGTACGAGTCTTGGGATCCAAGATCGGGTAGATGTAATCAACCTTACCTTGCCACGCTTTGCCTGGCAGGGCATCAATCTTCATGTCGCATTGGTGCCAGACTTAATCCAGTGCGCCTGACGTTCGAACACTTCGGCATCCACCCAGACATTATTAAGCGAGCCGCCGCTTATCACGGTCTGTTGAGGGGAAAGATACGCACCGTTACGAACGTTAAGGGTGGCTATCACCCCGTCTGCAGGTGCTTTGACGGCTATATTTTGTTTGGCCTTTCCACGGCGAAGCACGTCATTGATTTGGCTGTTATCTACCCCCAAGAGATCTGAGGCGCTCTTTGGCTCCTTTCACCAATACGGCTTTGCCTATGCGTTTAGCATTGAGTAACTCTTCCTGTGCACGAACTAAATCTGGTGAATAAATTTCAAACAGGACATCACCCTTCTTGACCTTCTCGCCAATAGCATTCACATTGAGCTTTTGGATCCAGCCACTGATCCGGCTGTTGATTTGCCATAGTTGGCTCTCGTCGAAGGTGACGTAACCAACGGTGTCAATTTCAGGCACGAGTTTTTGCAGACTCGCTAGTACGGTTTTGACGCCAAGACTATTTTTAACTGCCGGTGATACCGATACTGTGCCCGCTTCCTCCTTATTTCCTCCCGTTAGATCGTCTTCATACACTGGGATCAAGTCCATGCCCATCGGTGATTTTCCCGGCTTGTCGCGTTGATAATTAGGATCCATTGGGGGCGACCCAGTATAAAGGTTCGTTACTGTCGGCATTCGCGGCCTGACCTTCGTTTGAATGTGTCTGAGTTGCCGCGTAGTAGCCCAAAGCGCCGCCGACAGCGAGTGCCAGTACGGCAATAGTGAGTGATTGTTTCATTGTCTGTCCTAATATTTGTTCAGCATGTAGGCGAGGTTGCTATTGGCCAGTTGTAGATCGGTATTGAGCCGAGCTTGTTCAAGTTCGATAGTGAGTTCTTCACTGGCTGCGCGGATGTATTCGTCTAGCTGGCTGGTATTGTTCTGGTAGCCGCGCTCGATTGCGCGGGTTTTTTCCTTGGCCTGGCGTAACAGCGAACGTTGGTAGCGGGCTAAACGCTGCTCGATATTGCTGCGGTCGATTAATAATGCACTCACTTTTGCATTCATTTGCTTGAGCATCAGATCACGCTGTGACTTGGCGGCACCTAGCTGGTATTGGGCCGAAGACAGTTTTTTTGTCCTGGCGCTTGTCGGTAAAGAGGGGGGGCAGATCCAATGTCAGAAAAGCACTAACCAGATCGGAGGCAGGTTGCCCGTTCATACCATTTGCCTGCCGATAGCCGTACATGACTTCAATACCAAACTGAGGTTGGTAAGATTCGTTGGCAATGTCGATGCCAGTCTCGGCGCTCTCGATCAGCTCATCAACCATACGGACTGATGGGTGGGCTGCCAGTACCTGATAGTTATCTGTGAGTGCCGTCGAGAGGTAAGCGGTGAGGGGCCGACCACTGTGGATAGCCATCAACGGTGACTTCGGTTGCTTGGTTGCCTAACCATTCTGAAAGCTGTGCTCGGAGTCGTTGTTGCATTTGTTCGTTGGCTTGCAGCTTTTCATCCATTAGGCTGATTTGTAACTGTGCCTGAATGATATCCTGAGCCTGATTTGCACCGACCCCCCCGTAGTTAGTACCAAGAAAATGTTCCAGTTCTTTAAATAGCGTCTGGTTCTGGCGCAATAGCTGATGGGGCCTGCTGCTGATAGGCTAGCTCTATCCATCGGGTGGTTATGGCATTTTTGACATCCAGCTCGCGAACTCCCATTTTCTCGTGCAGGCTATTGGCCTGCTGTGAGCTTTGTTTTTGTTGCAGCGCCAAGGTGTTGCCACGACCGAACTGCTGCATCAGCCCGACAGAAATATTGGTCATGGGATCGTCGTCGAAGGTAAAGCTGTCAACCGGCAGTCCGCCGACGCCGATCTTGAGCTTGGGATCCATCCATTGGCTGGAGGCGATACCCATATCGACCATAGCATCGGCTTGGTATTGGATCTGTTGTTTACCGGCGTCGTTTTCGAGAGCCAGTCAATGAGGCTGTTTAGCTTAGGTGTTGCTGCGGCAGTTGGTGCCCATGCCGCAATCAGCGCTACACCCAGTACACGGGGCAGTATGCGTTTTTGCATAAATACATCCACTACAAAGAGTAAGAGTTAATAGGCTGGCTAACTGGCAGTAAGCGGCGATAAATCGCCTGTCTAACTGGTCAGAGAGCTGCGTGTATTAATTGGCGGAGAGGTATTTACAGGATCGGCGGACGGAACAGGGTTTCTGTTCGGGGATACAGGATGGACAGGTGTCAGTTGAGGTATAAGGCGGTCATGCGGAAAATCAGAAAATGCCTCATTGCCGATTGGCAAATAGCTACTGTAAGGCTGGCAATGGGCCTGGTCACAGTCAGAGCAGGACGATGTTACTGAATCGGTATTAGCGCAGCATTCTGACGGTGTTTCGGATAGCAAATGGGCTGGCTGGTGGCAGTTATTGCTCGCGACATCTTCACTGGCTGTAACGGGTTGTTGGTGAGACACCAGAGGTATCTGAGATGTCGTGGGGTGGTGTTGTAATCATGTTCATCTGATGCGCAGACATACCGAGTACTGGCTTGGTGATCAGGCTGATCATCAATACCAGAATTAGAGCTAGCAAATTGTATGTGCTATTTCGATATGTCATTAAAACCATTACGATTACATTGGGGGTTACGGGGAAAACTGTAAACTCTTCCCTAGGGGGAAGGTCAAGGTTCTTTGCTGAATTATAGCCATAATCTTAAATGCATGAGTATTAATGGTTATAAAAGAAACGCCCCCTTGGTATGAAGGGGCGTTTGGGGGGGATTGTCTTACTTGGTTAAGTCTTATCCGATTAAGCAGTAAGACTAACTTGCTTCATTTGTTGTGGCCGTTGTTACCGTAGTTGTATCGGCTTCTTCTGCAACGGTTGCACTTTTCACTGGTGTGACTTTTTCAACCGTAGCGGCTGGTGCCTGCTTAGTCGCAAGAAGTTGGGCTGATAGTTTGGCGATTTCTTTTTCTAGTATCGCTGTACGGGCTTTTTCATCAATGAGTTCGCTGCGGACTTTTTGCTGGGCAAGCATTGTTTCTTGTTCGCCCTGAAGGTTGCCTTTAATGTGCTTGACGAGGTTCTTACCCTGTTTGCTGATGGCTTGATCTCGCATATCTTCAGCACCAAGAGCGAGGGTGATCTCCAGCAAAATCTTCTCGTAGCTCAATACATGGCGTTCGTAATCTTTTTCAGGCATTGCCTTTAGCTTTTTCACAACGTTCGAAATTTGTTGGGCGTGCTTAAGCGAGAACATTGCTTCATCGGCTTTGTCGATGATCTGTGCAGTAGCACGCGGCTCTGCAGCAATGAAGGCCTGGGCTGCAGTCACGGCTGCAGCAGCACGGGCTAAGGTTTCAGGCGCATGCATACCCACTTTCGCTATCTTGAGGCGTTTAAGTTCTTTTTGTGCGTCAGATAAGTAGATACGAGTCACGGTTTTGACTTCCAGTGCTCGTTGTTTCCGAACCAACTCCGGTTGAGCACTAATGGCTTTATCCGCATCTTCATTGGCTACATAGTCAACAAGCTTTTTAAGCTTCTGTTCAAGCTGCTTGGCTGTTTTTGGATAGTATTTTGCAGCATTGATGGCTGTTAATTGTTCACGGTAACCAAAAGCATCTTCTAAAATGGTTAATACCTCGGCACGAATGGATTCAGCCTTGCTGATATGCACCTTAAATGTAGCAATGCCCTCTTCTGCGGCCTGAAGGTTTGTTTTGGAACTGAAGAAGCCGCTGCTGCTGTTGGCTTCGGATGGGTCTAGCTCAAATTCCGCATAATATTCTTTGGCCTCAGCCAAGGCTTTTTTTGCATCACGGATTTGAATTGAAGCAAACCAATCGAGTTCTGCCTTATAAGATGAATCAAGTGTTTCTTCAGCTAAATCAATCGATTGCTTAATTCCATCAATTTGTATTGCAGTTTGAGACTGGTTTGTTTCCAAAGGGAGGCTAGCCGTTGAATCTGAATCGGATGCACAGCCTGACAGTGTAATCGCTGCGGCAAGTGCGGCAACTTTAAATTCCCTCTTCATGAGATACTCCTTGGCGGTGGAATTAACAATCAAATAAGTAGTTAGAGATCTAATAATAATATAAGCAGTCAGTATTCTAGATATATTTATAGCTAAATTAAATCTCATAGCTCTAATATATGATTATTATTTTTTTAAATGCGGAGTTTGATATTTAATTGACGATATTTAGTGGTAGCCGTCATTAATATGACGCTGCTGGAGGTGGCTGGTACAGGAAGGATATATGCAATGGATGTATAGCCAAGTCACTTTACGTCATGAGGCACTTGGCCCTTTGGGAGTGAGCAAGCATCTTGAGATTGCTTGGGTATTGGTATCGCAACCGAGAGGCTGGCTGCATTGGATATCGTGTCGAGCCTTGTTGTAGGTTGGCCTGTTGTTGATAGCGACAGAATTAGAGGAGTAAAGCGGGGTGAAAATTAGCCTTTACTTATCTTATTTTTCTTTGTTCTCTTTATTTATCTTATTCAATTGGGCTTTGAGATCCTGAGTCACAATTTCTAGCGCCGATAGTGCAACGTCAGGTGGTATTTCATTACTTTCAAGTAGATAAATAAGGTCAACGGCGAGTTTAATATCTTCTGGTGCGTCATCAAGTGACGGACTTGAATTATTGTTTTTCATTATGATTTTCTCACTCTTTATTTTGGGCTAACGATTGAACTGCGAAGTTTAGCATAGTCTGTCCGAGAACGAATTATTCAGAACGATAAACAGTTATAGCCGCTTGAATTAACTGGGCATGCAATTCAACCAGTTGCTGGTGATCTTGCCGATACCCGCCGCCCCCCCACAACTGCCGCAATTGGTATCTCGGCATGCTTGCAGCGATTAAGCACCAGGTGATCACGTCGATAGATGCCATCGAGGCATACATCAAAATAGCCTAGCTCATCATGTTGGTGGATATCGACACCTGCATCATAGATGATGAAATCAGGTTGGTGCTGGGGCTAGAGCTAAATTTAATATGGCCTCAAATGTTTCTAGGTAATCGTTTGTTGTTGTATGTTTGGGCAGTGCCAAATCGATATCGGAAGCCGGTTTGCGTGCCGGGAAGTTCTTGTCGCAGTGAACCGAGAAAGTAATGATGTTGTCATCATCACTGAGCAGGGGTTGCCGTACCATCGCCCTGATGAACATCACAGTCGATGATCATTACTTTATCGATGTTATCAAGCGTTAGGGGCATGTCTGGCGGCAAAAGCCAGATCGTTGACGAGGCAAAAGCCACTGCCAAAATCGTGATGTGCATGATGATACCCGCCACTGAGGTGGATTCCGATCCCATATTGGCTTGCCAGATCGACGGCTAGCCGGGTGCCTGCAGTAGACATGAGCGTACGTTCGATTAATTGTTGGCTCCACGGAAAGCCAATACGGCGCATCTTTGCTGCGGGCAGGGTATTGTTAAACAGAGCTTCAATATAATCCGGGTGATGCAGGCCTTTTAGTTCGTCTGCACAAATAGCCTCGGGTTGGCAGAACAGGACCTCGGCTTGTTGATCTAGCTTCATCTCGTCGATCAGGTATTGATACAGCCGACGATATTTAGAGATGGGGTAGCGATGTTCGGCTGGTAGCTCGAGCTGAGAATAGATGGGGTGGTAGACCAGAGGCAGCATCAGTTATCCCCTTTCGTTCCCGAAGGCTTATGTCCTTTTCTATCTTTGTCAGAGATGCCCGGCAGCGAGACAGGCGTCCTTCAACAGCCAGTATTTCTTTTTGCAGTTGTTGTTGCTCAGCAAGAGTAGAACAACGGTTCAACATCATTTCCTTGTCTCGCTGCATTGCAGCAAGCCTTCGTTCCCAGTCTTGGTGTTGGGCTAGATCCTGATACATTTCATGGATCGGACGTCGCCAACCTTGCCTGCGCTTGGGTTCATTTTTCCTAATTTGCAGAGTGGCGAGTTCGCGTTGGATTGCCTGAATTTGAGCAACAACCTTTTCACAGATATGCTGAGTCCGTGAAGCTTGTAGTTTACCTGCTTTTCGTTCATTTCTTAGTGCGGTAATTTCGCTGCGTATCTCTGTTACGCAAGGAGTCAGCAGTTTGCTGCGGCAGAAAAAAAGTTGTTCGTCAAATAGCGGACGCGATGCCTCGCCCCGCTTACGATCAATCTGAGCAGCATTTTGGGCCAGTTGCTCAAGTATATTTTCTAGACGTTTTAGATCAGGCATCATCTTTTCTCGGATTAGAACCAGGCTTGCCAGGCAAGTTTAACAGCTAGCACAATGACCACGGTGACAAAGACCGGGCGAATAAACTTAGCGCCAAACCGAATTGCAGAATGGGCACCGATATAGGCACCTAGCATCAAGCATACGCCCATTGTGAGACCCAAGGCGAAATTAATATGACCAAGAACGATAAAGGTGATCAGTGAGGTCACGTTACTGGTGAAGTTCATTGCTTTGGCTAGTCCCGATGCCCTCAGGATATCTAACCGGTATAGCGCCATATTGGAGACTGTCCAGAATGCACCGGTTCCCGGTCCCGCAACACCATCGTAGAATCAATGATGTACCTTGGATCCATTGCTTTCGCGAAAGCTTTTTACATGGCGTGGGAAGGCGATGAGAACTTCCTTTTGGGTGCGGATGCCAAATGGTATAAACCGCGACCGTTAAAATGATTAGCGGTAATACCTTTTCCAGCCAGGCGGTACTGATAAGATCAACGACTAGGGTGCCGCTAATGGCACCGATGAGAGTTGCGACGAACGACATGCGCCAAAAAGCGGGAGAAAATAACTGTTTTCTATAGTAGGTCCAGGCGGCAGTTGATGACGCAAATGTTGCCGCCAGTTTGTTGGTTCCCAGCGCGATATGCGGTGGCAGACCGATAGAGAGCAGAGCAGGAACGGTTAGCATTCCTCCTCCTCCGGCGACGGCATCAATAAACCCGGCAGCTAAAGCAACAAGACCAAGTATGATGAGCATACTCGGTTCAATCATTTCTATCATTTATCGTTATTCTTGATTATCGGTTTTGTTTAGGAGTATTCAATGACACGTTTAAAAGGTGGTAATGAATCGAGTAGCGCCTTACCGTAGCGACGGCTGATCACCCGGCGGTCGAGCAGCACGACTCTACCAGAATCTTGTTCTTTACGCAGTAGGCGCCCCGCTGATTGGATCAGTTTTTTACTGGCCTCAGGAACCGAGATTTGAAGAAACGGGTTTCCGCCCCCCCGGCTCTCGATATACTCGGCATGGGCCTCCTCAACCGGTGAGGTTGGAACTGCAAAAGGGATTTTTGTAATAATCAGGTTTGTCAGTAAATCGCCGGGTAAATCAAGACCTTCAGAAAAACTTCCGGTCCCGAATAGAATGCTGGCTTTGCCTTTTTGGCAGTTCTCTTTATGTTTTTTTAGGGTGAGGTTTCTTGATTCTTCGCCTTGTATCAACAGTTCCCACTTATTTTTCTTCATCAGTGGGCGCAATTCTTCGGCAACCTTGTTCATTTGCCAGTAAGAAGAAAACAGTACCAAGCTGGATTTCTCGCCTTCAAGGTACTCAGGCAAGGTTTTGATTAGTAAATCGGTAAACTTGTCGGCCTGGGGGTTCAAGCGGCATGGCAGGGATCACCAGACGGGCATTGTTTTGGTAGTCAAACGGTGAAGCCAAAGCCAGAAATCGAGTACTGTCTTTTTCAAAGATACCGGCCTGACGGCAGAAGTAATCAAACTGATTCAATGCTCTGAGGGTGGCAGATACCAAAATAGAACCTGCTGCGCGGCTCCAAAGTAGTTGATCCAGTCGATAACCCACCTCGAGTGGGGGGGAAACTTCAATAATGTAGTCACCTTCACGCTCGGGATTTTTTTCTATCCAGCGGGCGAGTGGGGGGGCACCTTTGTCTTTATTGGGCTGCGCCATCAACGTCCAGACTTTTTCCAAGTTTTCTAGTCGCTGTAAATAAAAACCGGATTCAGCAAGCGCTTGCTCTCCCAGCCGAGGCAAAATTTCATTATCTTTGGTTCGTTCTGTGATGAGATCATGGACTTTCCCCCCCAGTGACTGCAAGGCCTTCTTGCTGGCTTCTTTACAGCTCTTTGCTTCCTCAACTAACCAGTTAGGGATCTCGCCATGTTCAAATCGATAGATGCCATCGTTATTAAGCTGGGCAGGATCGATATTGGCCGCAATTTGTCGAAGTGACGGTATTAAATGGGTGATGGTTTCATTGAGGGGCAGTTTGAAAACGACCCGATTTCTTATAATCCGCCAATTCTGCCAGTTTGCCGACTGACTGGTTAAGTTTTTCTAACCAGTTGGCTGCACCTTTAAGGCTGGCGGAAGCTGACGAGAAATCTCGTGCGACCTGGGGCAGGTGATGAGCTTCGTCGATGATATAAATTGTTTGCTCAGGTTCCGGTAGGATAATACCGCCACCGAGTTCAATATCTGCCATCAGCAATGCATGGTTGGCCACGATGACGTCAGCTTTCTCGAGGTGTTCTCGGGCTTTGGCAAATGGGCAGCTACGGTGTTTGGGCAGCCCGGCATGGCAGCTGTGCTTATCAGCCACGATTTGCTGCCAGATGTGATTGGGTATTGCGGTTGGCCAGCTATCACGATCTCCATCCCACTTCTGGGTTTCACTTGCTTTCAGCATACGCTTTAAAAGTTCTAAATCTGACTTTTTAGGTTTTTCCTCCCATAGCGCAACCTGTTGATCTTTATCTGTAATACAGCAAGCTTCCAGTTTATGTGTACAACAGTATCGCTGCCTGCCCTTGGCGAGGATAAAACTGAATTCTTTAGGAAAAATTTGATTGAACAGTGGCAAGTCTTTGTTGATGAGCTGTTCCTGCAGTGCCACGGTTGCCGTTGATATCAGTATTTTTTTGTTATTGAACAACGCAAAGGGGGGGATTCCGCCCAGCAGGTATGCGAGGGATTTACCGATCCCCCCGTCCCCCCGCCTCTGCGACCAGCATGCGATGTTTGGGGGGTGGTATTCACCTGCAAGGGTCTTGGCTATTTCAGCGACCAGATAGTTTTGCGCGCGTCTGGGAATGAAGTTATCAAGCTGGGCTCCCAGGTTCTCATAGCATTGTTTGATATCACTTTTTATCTGGCTGTGTAACATAACTGAAACTTCATAAGGGCAGGGAGCAGCATTATAGCACGAACCTCTAAATGTGAGCGGTAGCGTGTTCTGAACATATTTATAAAAAAAATGAGATCTTAGTCACGAAATAAGATTGAACCTAACCTGAACGGCTAAGCTAGTTGTTTATAAACAAGGGATTAACCACACAACCCGACCGGTGGTGGTGTTTTGTTCTGTATGGTTGTATTTTTTTGCTGTTTTTAGGTTTTTTGTGTTGATTTTGTCGTTGATAAGAAATGTGGCAATAGCGTAATGTGGTGCATATTAATGATGGTGAAATAATCGAGAGTGACTGTATCTTATTGAAAGTAAAGATTTTTGATGTTTTTTGATGTTGCCTTTAGATGATTTGACATAGGGATAAATGTTCTGTCAGGATGACCCCCACAAGTTACTTACCTTCGGTTTTTATCTTTCTTTATGTTAAGAGAGGATTAGAAGTCGGGGGGATTATAAAGAAAAGGAATTCTGGAAACAGGAATTCCCGTCTAAATAAGAAAAGGCAGTGGATATCATGAAAAAGACACTTCTAGCACTAGCAGTACTAGCAGCAGGTTCTGCACAAGCAGGCGTTAACCTATATGACCAAGAAGGCGTTGTGGTTGATGTGGCAGGCGCCGCTGAAGTTCAGTACATCCAAGAATACAAAGCAAACAGCGATTCAAAGTTCCGTCTTGATGATGGTGACCTAGCATTCAACACAACTGTTCCTGTTTCAGACAACCTGAATGCAGTTGCTAGCCTAGCTTTTAACTTTGAAGACAAAGGCGCAGCTGAAGGCTCAGTTAAGAACGACGAACTATGGGTTGGTTTCAGCAGCAATGATTTCGGTACGATTACTTTTGGTCGTCAGTACCTAATCGCTGATGACTCTGGCATCGGTAAAGATGTTGAGCTAGGCGGCGACGGCATCGATTTCGTTCAGGCTCAAGGCGACCAAACTGTTAAGTATGTATTCGACAACGGTCAGTTCTACGCTGGTGTTTCTGCACTGCTTATGGAAACTGGCAAAGCAACTGATGAAACATCAATCATTGATGGTCGTCTAGGTGCTCGCTTCGGTGATTTGGATGCACGTGTATACCTATACTCAGGTGAAGATGTTAGCTCTGACAAGTTTGATGTATTCACGAACAAAGTTGTAGACATTGATGGTTACAACCTTGAAGGTGAATACGTTATGGGTGCATTTGCTTTCGCTGCATCTTTCGGTCAGGTTGAATACGAAGATTCAACTGCTGCCAATGCTGGTAAAGTAGAAGCTGATACAGCTGCACTTGCGGGTTCTTACACAATGGATAAGACCACATTTGCTCTTGGTTACACATACTGGGATGCTGATGTTAAACCAACTGCTGGCACTTCTTCTAACGTTGACGCTAACACTTTCTACGCTAACGTGACTCAGCAGATGCACGCTAACGTAAAAGTATACGGTGAAATCGGTACTACTGATGTTGATAACTCAGAGTTCGGTTACCTAGCTGGTATGGAAGTTTCTTTCTAAGATTGATTCAATCTAAGAAATCTTCTTGAAAAAGCCGCCTTTATAGGGCGGCTTTTTGCTATCTTACACGCTATAGAGATACTTGTTATAAATTCAAGAGGTAAAATGAATAAGTTAATTGGATTATCGCTCGTACTGCTATCTAGCGGACTTCAGGCTGCAACTATATCGAGCAGTAAGAATGTTGAGCTGCTTGTTATTGATGGCAAAAAAGTACAGTCATCTTTTTGGTCACCAACTGAAAAAGTAGAGCTGCAGCCCGGAAGGCATCAGGTTGTGGTGCGTTATGACGGCGAACTGAAAAATGGCTCTAAAAATACAATGTATACCACTCGTCCATATTTGTTTGAGATGGATGTACCAGATGACGATGCCACGATCATATTGCCCCCCCGCTTGACGACACTTTCTCAGGCGAAAGCACATTTTAGCCGTGGAGCGCAGTGGCAGCTTGAATTGAGTGATGGAACGACATCTGCTTTACCGTATGTAGAGTTACAGGGTAAGGGCATCGCGGCATTTAAAAATATGGAAGAGCTGGTTGCCGACTATAACCGCCAGCATGGGATCACCTTTGAGCAAGGCTATGCCGTTGACCTTGAGCAAGCCACTGTCGAAGTCAGTGAACAGGGCGAAGTGACGATTTCCGGCGATGCATTGGCACAGTTAAAACTCTGGTATAGCAAAGCAAGTGTAGAAGAAAAAGCTGCTTTCCATCAGTGGTCGAAAGTCCAAGATGCGCTGTGAGTAATGGCTGTTTGCGAATAGCTAAATGGAATAACTGCGGGACGACGAGACTATAGGGTATGCTGTAGTCTTGTTTTGTTATCCCGCTAATTCAACATACTAGTCATGGTGATAACGGCTATGGGCCCGGCATGAGTGACACCGTGGCTGAGCCGGATCCGACTTCAGTTCATTGAGTTCAATCTCTTCTTCACAATCCACACACAATCCATACATGCCCAGCTTGATCGAGCAGACCGCGGCATCGACTTTTTCCATTCTCATTGCCAAATCGAATAGGTTAGGGATGAAGGATGATTTTGCCATCATGATCAGTTCATTGAGATCGGCCTGTTCTATCGCCGTGGCTGAAGGAACCAGCGTGTTGAGCAACATTTCGTGCTTGAGCTCTTTGGCTAGCAAGGTATGTTCCTGTTCTAAATGATCTTTAAGTTGCTGGTAGGTGCGTTCTGACGTTGTCATATTTTTGTATTATGTTTATAAGTGATAAATTTAGTCTAAAACGGTTTGATTGTTTGATTGTGATTTGAATCAAACTTTATAGAGTAATGGATAGAATAACCCTAAATTCCCTCGGTTTTTGTCGCTTTCCTGATCCGATATAGTGGTACTCGCTTAAGATCTGTGGCCAAAGAAGCTACGGACAACAAGCAAGTCAGTCGAATTAATACCCTATAAAGGAAGCGTACCATGGAGCACGGTTTTAAAGACCCGTATAGTTTTAAGTATTTCATCGGTTTTCTCATTGCATTGGGACTACCAACGCTACCGGCAAGTTTAACCTGGTTAGGGATACTGAGCTTATAGTCCCAACTATTGTCATCTTGATTGTTATACTGATTGGTATCTTATCCCAACCAGTAAGGAAGGGGATATGAAAAATATCATCAAACGAGCCATTTTATTAAGCTGTGGCTGGTTGTGTGTTGTTTTGGGGGGGGTAGTTGGTATTTTTTTGCCCCTGCTACCGACGACTCCTTTCTTATTGCTGGCCAGCGCCTGTTTTATGCGAGGTTCTCCCCGCCTCAGTCGCTGGCTCCATCAGCATCCGCACTTTGGTCCTATTTTGCAAAACTGGCATGAGCACGGGGGCTGTATCACGAACCGTTAAGCGCCGAGCGAATATCACGATAGTGATCAGCTTCATTTTGTCAATTTATCTGGTGCCGTTACTGTGGCATAAAGCGATGCTGGTTATAGTAGCAACCCTGTTGCTGATTTGGTTTAATCGGCTGCCCGTGGTTGATAATTCCGGCTTATCGGAAGCTTCAATAAATAACAGATAAGTCACGACTAACTGAGCGCGGCGTTATGTAAACGATATCTATTGATTCATGACAAAGAACCTTTGGTATTAGTTGCCCCCTGCCCGTGAAAATCAATACTATTTGCTCCGGAATTTATTTGCCTGCTGCCGAGGTATATCTCTGTGACAGGCTTTTTAATTAGCGCTACAGCACTTGCGTAAGATGGTGCACGGAAGACGATTATGACTCAAGAAAAACTAGCTTTGATCAAGCGTAGTATTAAATCTATCCCAGATTATCCTAAGCCTGGTATTTTGTTCCGCGATATTACTAGCCTTATGGAAGACCCTGCGGCTTATAGTGCAACCATGCAAGTCCTGATCGAGCAATATCAGGACAAAGGTATTACTAAAGTGATCGGCACCGAAGCCCGTGGCTTTTTGTTTGGTGCGCCACTAGCACTGGAGCTGGGTGTTGGTTTTGTTCCGGTTCGTAAGCCTGGAAAACTGCCTCGTGAAGTGATTGGTGAAAGCTATGAGCTTGAATACGGTCAAGATACCCTAGAGATCCATGTTGATGCGATTGACGAAGGTGACAAGGTGCTGCTGGTTGATGACTTGCTGGCAACGGGCGGCACAATTGAAGCGACGACGAAGCTTGTTCGTCGTCTGGGCGGTGTAGTCGAAGATGCAGCATTCGTGATCAACCTGCCGGAGCTGGGTGGGGGGGAAGAGCGTCTGGAAGCCATTGGTCTGAACGTATTCAGCATTTGTGACTTCGACGGTCATTAATTTTCTTAGCCAGACTTCTATCTGGCTAATCATTGGGCGCTCGCAGTGGCGCCCTCTCGCTCAAAAATCCTCCCTGTGCTAGCATTGAGTTCTTGATTCTGTAAGGTTAGTTAACATGAGTTATCAGGTTCTGGCACGGAAATGGCGACCACATCAATTTGAGGATGTTGTCGGCCAGTCCCCATGTCTTGACGGCGTTGGCCAATGCACTTGCCCATAACCGTCTTCATCACGCCTATCTGTTTAGCGGTACTCGCGGGGTGGGTAAAACGACTATCGCGCGTATTTTTGCCAAAGGGCTGAACTGCGAACAGGGGGTGACAGCAACCCCGTGCGGTCAGTGCGATACCTGCCGCGAGATTGACGAAGGCCGCTTTGTTGATTTGCTGGAGATCGATGCGGCATCACGGACCAAAGTAGAAGATACCCGTGAGTTGCTTGATAACGTTCAGTACAAACCTGCTCGTGGTCGTTATAAGGTTTATCTGATTGACGAAGTGCACATGCTGTCTCGTCATAGTTTTAATGCCTTGCTGAAGACGCTTGAAGAGCCGCCGGAATACGTTAAGTTTATTCTGGCAACAACAGATCCTCAAAAGCTGCCGGTTACTATTCTATCGCGCTGTTTACAGTTCCATTTGAAGCATCTGGACAATACCCAGATCCAGTCTCAGCTGGAGAAGGTGCTGACGCAGGAGCAAGTAGAGCATGAGGCAAGAGCGTTAAGCTTATTGGCCCGTGCCGCTGAAGGCAGTATGCGCGATGCGCTAAGCCTTACCGATCAGGCAATCGCCTTGGGCAATGGCCAGGTTCAGGCTGATTCCGTTTCTGCCATGCTGGGCACCTTAAATACCGAACAAGCATTATATTTGCTCGAGGCAATGGCTCAGGGCGAAGCGCAAGCCGCGATGGCATGCCTGGAAGAACTGGCGGGTGTCGGTGTCGAGTGGGATAGCCTGTTGCGTGAGCTTGCCGCTCAGCTGCACCGTGTTGCTATGTATCAGGCATTGCCAGCCTCTCTGGATGATGCAGCCCCTGATGCAGAACGAATTATTGCGTTAAGCAAGCGAGTGTCGCCGCAGGAAGTACAGCTGTGCTATCAGATTGTATTGCAGGGGCGCCAGGATCTTGCCTATGCTCCGGATGGCCGTACAGGGGCTGGAAATGGTGTTGCTGAGAATGCTGGCTTTTCGTCCTGTCTCCGGTCAGGGAATTAGCCCTCAGGCAATTAATGTCCCGGCAACAGAGCCTGCTCCTCAATCTCAGACTCAGAGCGGCGCGCCGCAAGCTCAGCAAGGCATGCAACGTGTGCAGGCACTGAAAGCCAGATGAATGGCGGGGGGGCAACAACAGCACGCACCAGTGCCGCCTCAGCCTGCCGATCCTGTACAGCCGCCAGCACAACGTCAGCGTATTGCTGCACAGCCTGTACCACAAGAACAGTCCCCGCAGGATAGCTATTCACAAGGTGGTCAGCCACAAAATAGCCATTCTCAACAGAGTCGCCATCCTCAACAAAGTAGCTATCAGCCTCTTCACAGGAGTTGGCTCAGCCAGCACCTCAGTCAATGCCACAGTCTCAGCCGTCATCGGCTGTTTCAGGGTTGCTAGCGGCAAGGAATAAGCTGCGAAGCCAGGGCAAGCGTAGCCACGAGGAACACCCTGCTGTAAAAAAGACTGAATCGGCGCCAGCTAAAAAAGTCGCAACCAATGTGCTAGACCGAATTGCTACCAAGCATAAAGGTCGGCCAGCTCCGGTAACGGGAGCCTCTGCGATGCCAGCGCCGGGAACTGCTGAGATGCAGATGAGTAAACCGGACGATGAATACCGCTGGAAGCCGATGGCTCAACCTGAGCCAGAAACAGTGAAGCAGGTGGTTGCACCGGGTACGCTAAAGCGGGCGTTAGAGCATGAAAAAACGCCCGAGATGGCGAAATTGCTTGTCAAAGAAGCAGCAAATCAGGATAGTTGGTCAGATTTAGTGACTAAGCTAAATGTAGGGCGAATGGTCCAACAATTAGCATTAAATTCAGCGTTTGAACAAAACAATCAGCAAGTGACTTTGTTCTTACGGCAGTCTCAGAGTCACTTAGATAACCCGAAAGCCAGAGAGCAGCTGGCGCAGGCAATAAGTGAATTGCTTGGCACGGAAATCGAATTATCGATTGAGCTAGGTGAAAAAGGTCGTTCGCCATTAGAGTGGCGAGAAGGGCTTTATCACCAGAAGCTTGATCAGGCAAAACAAAGCTTAATGAGTGATCCTAATGTAACCTTTATCTGCCAGCGCTTTGCTGCTGTACTTGATGAAGAGAGTATTAGGCCATTGTAATACAGTCGTTTTGTATTACGGCATAGCAAAATGAATTTCAACCAGACCAATAGAGAGAGAGTATATGTTTGGTAAAGGTGGTATGGGCAACATGATGAAGCAGGCGCAGCAAATGCAAGAGCGCATGCAAAAGATGCAAGAAGAAATCGCAAACATGGAAGTAACCGGCGAGTCTGGTGCTGGCCTGGTGAAAGTGACTCTGACTGGTAGCCACAGTGTACGTCGCGTTGAGCTGGATGACAGCTTGATGGAAGACGACAAAGATATGTTGGAAGATCTGATTGCGGCAGCATTTAACGATGCTGCTCGTCGTATCGAAGAAGCGCAAAAAGAGAAAATGGCCGGTGTAACAGGTGGTATGAATCTACCTGCTGGCTTCAAGATGCCATTCTAATCAATGCGTACCAGTCCACTACTGGAACAACTAATGGAGGCCTTACGTTGTCTGCCTGGGGTTGGCCCCAAGTCAGCACAGCGTATGGCCTTTAGCTTGTTGCAGCGTAATCGGCAGGGCGGTTTGCAGTTAGCTGATGCCCTTAGCAAGGCAATGACGGAAATTGGTCATTGCCAGAGCTGTCGTACATTCACGGAAGAGGATGTGTGTGCGATCTGCGCGAATCCTCGTCGTCAGGAAAATGGTCAAATCTGCGTGGTTGAAAGCCCTGCGGATATTGTCGCGGTTGAGTCCACTGGACAGTTTTCAGGTCGCTATTTTGTGTTGATGGGACATCTTTCACCACTTGATGGCATTGGCCCGTCTGATATTGGCTTGGATACCCTGGAATTTCGATTGCAGAACGAACAGATAGCCGAGCTTATCTTAGCGACGAACCCGACAGTCGAAGGGGGGAGGCAACAGCACATTATATTGCCGAACTTTGCAGCGAGTATGAGACCCCAGCTACCCGCATCGCACACGGTGTTCCCGTTGGCGGAGAGTTGGAACTCGTGGATGGGACGACATTGTCTCACTCAATTGCCGGGCGGCATAAGCTCTATTAAAATACGCACATGATTATATATTAGTCATGCGAGATAAATACCAACTGACGGATTTAACTGGATGTTGGTATTTTTTCGTTTTAAATAAATCAAATCTATTAAACCTAACGAATTATATATTCATTTTTAGCAGTTTTAGCAGTTTTAGCAGTTTTAGCAGTTTTAGCAGTTTTAGCTGTCTGTAGTCGAATTTAGTTTTTACCTCAGGTTCTTTTCTAACAAAAGCTATATAAATAACATTTAAGGCTTTTTTCTTCATTACTCATTGTTGCTCAGTATTTAATGATACCCAAGATGGCAAGCTGAACCAGTACACCATTGGTGCTGACTACTGGTTAAATGATAGTGTCGTTTCTTATGCCGAATATACTGATCAAAGTTTTGATGAAGAGGTTGCTGGCAGCGATGACAACGCATTCATCATCGGTATGAGGGTGTACTTCTAAGCAATTATATCGAAGGAATGTCCATTGTTTTTGGGGGGGGAAGCTTGCGCTTCACCTTTTTTTTATTTTTCAGTGCCGGGACGGGTTACTTGAGTATTGCTCTAATCATAGATTTAGGCTTTTGTTCCCTCCCCCCCTTTTCAAGGGGGAGGGTTAGGGTGGGGTTTGTCAGTTTATCTTTCTACAATGAATAAAGAATATTTGAGCCGTATGTGAGGCTGGTAAGCAGCAGTGACTTTTTATTAATGATATCAATACGGCGGCTTTGCTGGGCATCCATACGGAATACTTGCTTTACAATCGTCAAGTGGTGATTCTGGAAGTCTTCGTTTTGTCCGGAGGTAATGTCCTTGAACTCGAGTGGCTCAGTGAGCAGATAGCCGCCGCTGATATCCCAATTGCCTGATTCGGAGATATGCAGGGTAAGAGGCTTGGCACTGTCACTAAATAGCTTCAGCAAGGTAATACGTGAATAGGTCTTATTAGGAAGATAGACGACATGGCTGCTCTGTTCGACACGGCGTAGCATACCTAATTGATCCAGTTGCATGGATTCAATACGACTAACAGAGGTTGATTGCCATTCACGGGACATCAGCAACTGTTCTTGCTTGTAGTCACTGGAAAAATAGAGCCAAGCGCTGAAAATGGCCGACATTGTCAAAATGATAAGCGCCCAGTATTGCTTAAAAAAGGTCGGCAAATGGTTGTTTTTGTTTTTTACTGACATAGCTTGGTATTATCCTCATGGCTAGTTAGTAAACGTAGGGTGACATTTTCACCCGGCATTGAAGTCGTGTGAATATAGTTCAACCATAACTGGTTGCTCTGGCCACCTGTTGCAATTACTTCGAGCGGGCGGGCATCGCTTGATGATGTTCAAGATAGGTTTCCACGCAGCTAGAAATCATTGTTTTCCACTGCAAAATGTTAGGATGTTTTATCGGTGTCAGTACTTGAACACCATCAATAGCCAACAGGGGTTTAAACGCCTCGGACTTAGGTGGGAAGCTCATGTTAACCAGCAGCGGTAAGAGACAGGCAACTACAAGAGCCAGTAGTTTCAAGGCGGCTGTTTTTGACCCTTTTTTACTTACAGTAGAGATGTTTTCTTCTTTAAACGGACTGATATTGGAAGCTGTATTAAGACTGTCCAGCGCAAGATCACTCCCGCCAGGTTCTGAGGTAACGGCGTCAGTATCGATGTTGTTTATTGGTGCTTCGACAAGTACAGGGTTGTCAGCGAACTCGTTGACATTGGCAATCATCTGATAGCCGCGCTTTGGTACTGTTTTGATAAATCCTGGTGATTTTGTAGAGTCTTTCAGCGCTTTGCGAAGCGTGGATATTGCCTGAGTCAGGCTAGAGTCATCAACTTCAAAGCCTTGCTCTCGCCACACATAGTCATGCAAGCGAGTACGGGTAACGATCGCACCAGGTTCTTCAATAAGCAGGCTTAGTGCTCGGCTTTCATTGCTGCCAAGTCGGGTAAGCTCATCGTTTTCTGATTGGTCGATCAAGCTATTGTCATAGGGGTCAAAGAGGAACCTCTGACCAATCAAATATTTATTTGATGTTTTATTCATTTTTAGCACCGAGGGTACAGTTGAGCTGTTTATATAGCATGATTTCCCTGAATCATGTCTGAATGTAAAAAATATAAAAGAGCAGGCTGAAAATACATAAATAATATAAAATCGGCATTTTAGGTTGAAAACCCGTACTTTGACCATATGTATGTAATTAACTGTTATGGATTACGTAATACGACTAGTTACGGAGTTAAAATGAGCGAGCAAAATCCCCCATAAAAATAAGGAAACACGTGGCTTCCAATCGGAAGTGAAGCAACTGTTACATCTGATGATCCACTCACTGTACTCGAACAAAGAGATTTTTTTACGTGAGTTGATTTCTAATGCCTCTGATGCGGCTGATAAGTTACGTTTTCGCGCGCTGTCGCAACCTGATTTATATGAGAATGATGCTGAACTAGGCGTAAAGCTGTCATTTAACGCTGACGCCGGTACCCTGACCATTAATGATAATGGTATTGGTATGACCCGTGACGATGTCATTGAACATCTGGGTACAATTGCAAAATCAGGTACCAAAGATTTTTTTGCCAAGCTTAGCGACGATCAATCGAAAGACTCTCAGTTGATTGGCCAATTTGGTGTCGGTTTCTATTCTTCGTTTATCGTGGCTGATTCGGTTACGGTAAATACCCGCGCAGCAGGTGCCGCTGTCGATCAGGCAGTGCGTTGGCATTCTGGTGGTGAAGGCGATTATTCAGTAGAAGATATTGAAAAAGCGAGCCGTGGTACCGAAATTATCCTGCACTTACGTGAGGATGAAAAAGAATTCCTGAGCGAGCACCGTCTGCGTGACATTATTGGCAAATACTCTGATCATATCGGTATTCCTGTCCATATTATGACCACAGAGCGTGACGAGGAAGGCAAGGAGACTGGTACAAAGTGGGAGCAGGTCAACAAGGCTCAGGCACTTTGGACGCGTAATAAATCTGAGATCAGTGACGAAGAATATAAAGAGTTCTATAACCACGTCTCCCATGATTTTGCTGAGCCGCTGGCATGGAGCCATAACCGTGTTGAAGGTAATCAGGACTACACCAGCTTGCTTTATATTCCGGCGAAAGCACCATGGGATATGAATAACCGTGATAGCAAGCACGGCCTGAAACTGTATGTTCAGCGTGTCTTTATTATGGACGATGCCCAGCAGTTTATGCCTTCTTACCTGCGTTTCATGCGTGGCCTGATTGACTCAAACGATCTGCCATTGAACGTATCGCGTGAAATCCTGCAGGACAACAAGGTGACTCAGGCGCTGCGCAAGGCGTGTACCAAGCGTGCGCTAACGATGATGGAGCGCATGGCGAAAAATGATGCAGAGAAGTATCAGACGCTGTGGAATGAGTTTGGCCAGGCGCTAAAAGAGGGCCCTGCCGAAGATTTTGCTAATCGTGAGAAAGTCGCGAACCTGCTGCGTTTTAGCTCAACACACAACGAAACGGCAGAGCAGACGGTTTCGCTGGCTGATTACGTTGAACGTATGAAAGAAGGCCAGGATAAGATTTATTTCCTGACAGCCGATAGTTTCAGCGCCGCGAAGAACAGCCCGCACCTTGAGCAGTTCCGTACCAAAGGCCTTGAAGTTATTTTGATGCATGACCGCATCGATGAGTGGTTGATGGGGGGGCATCTGCAAGAGTTTGACGGCAAGCAATTCCAGGCGATCACCAAAGCGGATCTGGATCTTTCCAAGTTTGAAAACGAGGAAGAGAAAGAGAAGCACAAAGAAACGGAAGAAGCGTTCAAGTCAGTGGTTGAGCGTACGAAATCCTATCTTGGCGATCGTGTGAAGGATGTCCGTACGACATTCAAGTTACAAGATACGCCCGCTGTTGTAGTTACTGATGAAAATGAGATGGGCACGCAAATGGCCAAACTACTGGCAGCTGCTGGCCATGATGCACCTGAAGTGATGTATATTCTCGAGCTTAATCCGGATCACGCCTTGGTCAACAAGATGGCCGATGAACCTGATGAGGAAGCGTTCGGCCGCTGGGTCGAAATGCTGCTAGGTCAGGCGATGCTGGCGGAACGTGGTTCGATGGAAGATCCGTCACAGTTTTTGGCTGCTGTTAATAAATTGCTAGCATAAATTTGCCGGTAGAAATCGGTTTGACTAATGTCTAATCGATTCTTTTATCAGCTTCAAATAGTATTCTGATAACGCATGTAATCTAGGCTCGGCCATAGTGCCGGGCTTGCGACTGCAGGCTAATCAGTGTATTTTTCTTTTTTTTGCAAAACTCCATTTTATTTAAAGGGGATCAAGATGCGCATCATTCTTCTGGGCGCTCCAGGTGCAGGTAAAGGTACACAGGCACAATTCATCATGGAGAAATTTGGTATTCCTCAAATTTCTACAGGTGACATGCTACGTGCGGCGATCAAAGCTGGTACTGAGCTAGGTAAACAAGCGAAATCAGTAATTGACGCTGGACAGTTGGTGTCTGACGATATCATCCTCGGTCTGGTTAAAGAGCGTATTGCTGAAGACGATTGTGCAAAAGGCTTCCTGCTAGACGGCTTCCCGCGCACAATTCCTCAGGCTGACGGCCTGAAAGAAGTTGGCGTAGCTGTTGATTACGTAATTGAGTTTGACGTTGCTGACGATGTAATCGTAGAGCGTATGGCTGGCCGTCGTGCTCACCTGGCTTCTGGTCGTACTTACCACGCTATTTACAACCCGCCAAAGGTTGAGGGTAAAGATGACGTAACAGGTGAAGATCTTGTTGTTCGTGATGACGACAAAGAAGAGACAGTACGTGCTCGCCTGGGTGTTTACCATGAGCAGACAGCACCGCTGATCGCTTACTACGGTAAAGAAGCTGAAGCAGGCAATACTAAGTACCTGAAATTTGACGGTACTCAGCCTGTTGCAGCAGTAAGTGCTGAGCTGGAAAAAGCACTCGCTTAATTGTACCTCGTACAGAACAGAGCATATCAGACGGGTTAGCTTTCGAGCTAACCCGTTTTTTATAGGCATGATTTTTGAAAGCTGATAAAGTTGACCTGTCAGCACATGACTAAAAACGCGAAGGAAAGTATGAGCGATAAAAATAATAAATATGGTGTATTGCTGGTTAACCTAGGGGACTCCGGATGAAGCCTCGCCCGCCGCAATAAGACGTTTTTTGTCCGAGTTTTTGCATGATAAGCGGGTAGTCGATATGACTCGCTGGTTATGGTGTCCAATTCTTCATGGCGTGATCCTGCCAGTTCGCTCTCCCAAAGTCGCTAAGCTGTACCAGTCGGTCTGGATGGAAGAGGGCTCTCCGTTGATGGTGTATTCTCGCCGTCAGCAACAGCGACTGGCAGATATGCTGAATGTGCCTGTCGAGCTGGGTATGACATATGGTAACCCGGCTATTGGCTCTGGCCTGGATAGCCTGAAGCAGCAAGGCTGCAGCAAAGTGCTGGTTTTGCCGCTCTATCCGCAATATTCGCGAACGACTACAGCGGCAGTTTTCGATAAAGTGGCGAAGGTGCTTAGGTCACAGGCAGAAATTCCCGAGTTACGCTTTGTTAATCACTATTTTGAGCATCCGGAATACATTGCTGCGCTGGCCGAGTCGGTAACGGATTTTTGGGATACACATGGCAAACCGGATTACCTCTTATGCTCTTATCATGGTATTCCCAAACGTTATGCCGATAATGGTGACCCATATCCGCTGCATTGTAACGGCACGACTGCGCTGTTAGCTGAGAAGCTCGGTATGCCACGTGAGCAGATGAGCATGAGCTACCAGTCAATCTTTGGCCGAGAAGAGTGGTTAAAACCTTATACTGAACAAACTATCTCGGAGCTGGCTAAAAAAGGCGTGAAGCGACTGGATGTGATGTGTCCGGCTTTCTCAGTCGATTGCCTTGAAACGCTGGAAGAAATCGCCGAGCAGTGTAAAGAAACATTTATCGAGGCCGGAGGAGAGCAGTTCAATTTGATCCCATGCCTTAACGACAACCCTGCACATATTGAAATGATGGCCCAGATTGTCAGGCAGTACAGCCAGAATTGGTAAAATGATGTAAAGGTTGTACCTAAAACTTTCCTATTAAAAAGCATTAGCTCTCAAAAACTGTGAGAGCTTTTCCTTTTCTGTTCTATATTCTGTGATAGAATTCGCAAAAATTTCTCAACCAAACAGCTCATTGACATGAAATTTCCAGGCCAACGAAAATCAAAGCATTACTTCCCTGTACATGCGCGCGATCCTCTTCTCAGTCAAGCCAAACAAGAAAAGCGCCTTGCGCGAACCCATGTAGTGGGGGGGATCGACCAGACTCTGGTGGATATTGAAGCGTGTGTCGATGATGAATTCCTGGAACGCTATGAGCTAAGTAAAGGCCACTCGCTAGTCATTTCTGATGAAAAAGCGGAAGCGCTGTATCAAGAGCTGAAAGAAAATGATCTGATCAGCCATGAGTTTGCTGGTGGCACGATTGGTAATACCCTGCACAACTATTCTGTACTGGCTGACGACAAATCAGTACTGCTTGGCGTTATGAGCAAAGATATCGAAATTGGTAGCTATGCCTACCGTTATCTTTGCAACACTTCAAGCCGTATGGATATGAACCACCTTCAGCCTGTACATGGTCCTATTGGTCGTTGTTTCGCGTTGATCTCAAAAGAAGGCGAACGTACGTTTGCTATCAATGAAGGTCGAATGAATCAGCTGGATCCGAGCAGCATACCTGAAACGGTATTCAAGGGGGGGGCATCAGCCTTGGTGCTGACTGCCTACTTGGTGCGCTGCAAGGAAGGCGATCCAATGCCGGAAGCAACGATGCGCGCCATTGAGTATGCGAAAAAGCATGATGTGCCTGTGGTACTAACGCTGGGAACCAAATTCGTTATTGAAGATGATCCGCAGTGGTGGCGTGACTTCCTACGCGATCATGTGACTGTTGTTGCGATGAACGAAGATGAAGCCGAAGCATTGACCGGTGAAGCGGATCCTCTCGTTGCATCCGAAAAAACTCTTGAATGGGTCGACTTGGTACTGTGCACCGCAGGTCCAGTTGGTTTGTATACGGCCGGTTATACCGAAGATGAAGCGAAGCGTGAAACGAGCTTGCCATTATTGCCTGGTGATATCCCTGAATTCAATCGCTATGAGTTTAGCCGTCCAATGCTGAAAAATGATTGTGAGAGTCCGCTGAAGGTGTATTCTCACATTGCTCCGTACATGGGTGGTCCCCGAGCGCATCAAGAACACCAATGGTGCCGGTGACGGCGCACTGTCTGCACTACTGCACGATATGTCGGCCAATCGCTACCACAGAGAGAATGTACCGAAGTCGAGCAAGCACCAGCATAACTTCCTGACTTATTCGTCGTTCTCTCAGGTTTGCCTGTACTCAAACCGTGTGAGCTATGAAGTACTGGCCCAGCACTCGCCACGCCTGTCTCGCGGCCTGCCAGAGCGTGAAGTTAGCCTGGAAGAAGCGTACTGGGAACGTTAAGCCCTAGGCCCTAGGAGCGAGGCGTTAGAACCGAGTATCGAGAAAAATAAAAACCGCCGGAAGGCGGTTTTTTGTTTTTAGGAGCTTGATAACCCCCTCCCAGCCT
>LLEM01000045.1_pt1 | contig 28105 bp, 47 predicted proteins | sample 595841 | NCBI WGS metagenome assembly LLEM01 (sample SAMN02919313, study PRJNA255460) | bioreactor metagenome | biome: chemostat; feature: culture 2012_10.2; material: sediment; isolation source: day64 10degC chemostat 2012 inoculated with Wadden Sea sediment taken from... | place: Germany: Bremen ...
TACAATCGTTGCTTAATTTTAAGTAGCCATTGAACAACTGATAAAAGGGAGCTTAGGCTCCCTTTTTTGTATCTGTTGCTTCTCAAAGTGAATTTAACCACTGCTATTTAATGTATTGTTAGTTAGGCCTATCTGTATATATATCCTTATCAAGATATTCCTCTATCACTAATAACAGATCTATCTAAAAACTTTGCGGTTATAAGGTGGTAATAGAAACTATTCTCGTTTATATTGCTCCCATCGACTCTAAAGATGGAAGTGAAATGTACGTTTGCCTCTGCCACGGAATTTCCGACAAGAAAATAATGAAACTGACACAAGAGCACGGGATCACTGATGTGCGAGGTATTCGCCAGATCACCCCTTTGGGATCAATGTGCGGCAAATGTATCAGAACCGCCAAAGAAGTCATCGAAGAAACCGTTACAGCTACAACGTTTAAAAAGGCTGGCTAGCTGGCTAATAGTATTCGGTGTTAGCGTTATAGGTATCAGCACTATCTGTGCACACCCACTATTACTACCGGAAAAATTCATCTTTATACTTAGCTTTCTGCCATACCCATATTAGCTCGTAGTTTGGGCTTGATAGGATAGGGGCTCAAGACGTTTCCGATCGATCCTTTTGCTTGTATCTAGTACAACCCCGCAATATTTTTCTCGCATCTCGCATCTCGCATCTCGCATCTCGCATCTCGCATCTCACTTGATTATTTTTCCTACAGGGCTTGCGTTCAAAAGTGTGATCTGTATAATGCACCCCCACTGTCTCATTGAAGACGGTTGTGAACCAATAAGCATCGAGGACAAAATCGTTATTTATAACGGTTTTACAATGTATACTCTGACTTATGTTCGCAGTCATTAGATTGACTGACAATGTATCCAAACGGGATACTACGTTCACATAAATCAATCGGCATTCCCTCGTTCTATCGAGTGTGAGTGGCGATATTGTTTGTGTAATTTTTATTTGGAGCTCTGTCTCATGCAGAACCAACGTATTCGTATCCGCCTAAAGGCGTTCGATCACCGTTTGATCGACCAGTCTACTGCGGAAATCGTTGAAACAGCTAAGCGTACTGGCGCGCAGGTTAAGGGTCCAATCCCTCTACCTACTCGCAAAGAGCGTTTCACTGTTCTTGTTTCTCCACACGTTAATAAGGATGCACGTGACCAGTACGAAATCCGTACTCACAAGCGCCTTATCGACATCGTTGAGCCAACAGACAAAACTGTTGATGCTCTTATGCGTCTAGATCTAGCTGCTGGCGTTGACGTCCAGATCAGCCTAGGTTAAGGGGAGATAAGAGAATGATTGGTCTAATCGGTCGTAAAGTGGGCATGACCCGCGTATTTACCGAAGATGGCGTTTCTATCCCAGTAACTGTGGTTGAAGTTGAAGCAAACCGCGTTTCTCAGGTTAAATCTGTTGAAACTGATGGCTACAACGCAATCCAGGTAACTACTGGTACTAAGAAAGCTAATCGTGTTTCTAAGCCACAAGCTGGCCACTTTGCGAAAGCAGGTGTTGAAGCAGGTCGCGGTCTTTGGGAATTCCGTCTAGATAATGGTGAAGAGTTTGCAGTTGGCGCTGAGCTAAATGTTGAACTTTTCAACGAAATTAAAAAAGTAGACGTTACTGGCACATCTAAAGGTAAGGGTTTCCAAGGCGCGATTAAGCGCTGGAACTTCCGTACTCAAGATATGACCCACGGTAACTCCTTGTCTCACCGTGCTCCGGGTTCAATTGGCCAATGTCAAACTCCAGGTCGCGTATTTAAAGGCAAGAAAATGGCTGGTCATATGGGTGCTGAGCGTGTAACGACTCAAAACCTAGAGATCGTACGTGTTGACGCTGAGCGCAATCTGCTTCTTATTAAAGGTGCAGTACCAGGCTCAATCGGCGGCAACGTGATCGTTAAACCAGCTGTTAAAGCGTAGGTCGAGGAGTTAGTAATGGAATTGGTAGTCAAAGGCGCTGATGCGCTAACTGTCTCCGAAACTACTTTTGGACGTGATTTCAATGAAGCTCTAGTACACCAAGTAGTTGTTGCTTACGCAGCAGGTGCTCGTCAAGGTACTCGTGCTCAGAAAACTCGTTCTGACGTTTCTGGTGGTGGTGCAAAACCATGGCGCCAGAAGGGTACAGGCCGTGCACGTGCAGGTACTATTCGTAGTCCTTTATGGCGCACCGGTGGTGTAACTTTCGCAGCTCGTCCACAGGACCACAGCCAGAAAGTTAACAAGAAAATGTACCGTGGTGCAATGAAGAGCATTCTGTCTGAGCTAGTTCGTCAAGAGCGTCTAATCGTTGTTGATAACTTCTCTGTAGAAGCACCAAAAACTAAAGAGCTAGTAGCTAAGCTGAAAGAGCTTGAGCTTACTGATGCTCTAATCGTAACTGGCGATTTAGATGAAAATCTATTCCTTGCAGCACGTAACCTCTACAAAGTAGACGTACGTGATGCAGCGGCAATCGATCCAGTTAGCTTGATTGCTTTCGATAAAGTTGTGATGACTGCTGCTGCAGTTAAGCAAGTTGAGGAGATGCTAGCATGATCACTGAAGAGCGTATTTTAAAAGTTCTACGTGCTCCGCACATCTCTGAAAAAGCGACCATGGCTGCTGAAAACGGTAACACTATCGTATTCAAAGTAGCGATGACAGCAACGAAGAAAGAGATCAAAGCAGCAGTTGAAAAACTGTTCGAGGTTGAAGTTAAGTCTGTAAATACTCTTGTAGCCAAGGGTAAGACCAAGCGTCAAGGTATGCGTGAAGGCCGTCGTAGCGACTGGAAAAAAGCGTATGTTATCTTGAAAGAAGGTCAAGACATCGACTTCGCTGGTAGTGCAGAGTAAGGCTAGGAGCAAAGAAGAATGGCTATTGTAAAATGTAAGCCGACTTCCCCCAGGTCGTCGCCACGTAGTTAAAGTGGTTAACTCTGACCTGCATAAGGGTAAGCCGTACGCACCACTACTAGAGAAAAAATCTAAGTCAGGTGGTCGTAACAATAACGGTCGTATCACAGTACGTCACATCGGTGGTGGTAACAAACAACACTACCGTATGATCGACTTTAAACGTACTAAAGATGGCATCCCAGCGAAAGTTGAGCGTCTTGAATACGATCCAAACCGTAGCGCAAACATTGCTCTAGTTCTGTACGCAGACGGTGAGCGCCGCTACATTATCGCACCAAAAGGTCTTCAGGCGGGTGATACCATCCAGTCTGGCGCAGATGCTGCTATTAAAGTTGGTAACACACTACCAATGCGCAACATCCCAGTAGGTTCAACTATTCACTGTGTTGAACTTAAGCCTGGTAAAGGTGCTCAGCTGGCTCGTTCAGCTGGTGCATACGCTCAGCTCGTTGCACGTGCAGGCACTTATGTGACTCTACGTCTACGTTCTGGTGAAATGCGTAAGGTTCTTTCTGAAGGTCGTGCGACCCTAGGTGAAGTTGGTAATGCAGAACACATGCTACGTGAGCTAGGTAAAGCTGGTGCTTCACGCTGGCGCGGTGTTCGTCCAACTGTACGTGGTGTTGTAATGAACCCAGTTGATCACCCACACGGTGGTGGTGAAGGTCGTACATCAGGCGGTCGTCACCCAGTATCACCTTGGGGGGGTGTTCCAACTAAGGGTTACAAGACTCGTAAGAACAAGCGTACCGACAAGTACATCGTACGTCGTCGTAACAAGTAATTTATAAAGAGGATACGCCATGCCACGTTCTCTCAAGAAAGGTCCTTTCATTGACCTGCACTTGCTGAAGAAGGTAGAGAAAGCGTTGGAAAGCGGAGACAAGAAGCCTGTAAAGACTTGGTCCCGTCGCTCAATGATCATCCCTCAGATGATCGGTTTGACCATCGCTGTCCATAATGGTCGTCAGCACGTTCCTGTTTTCGTTTCTGAAGAAATGATCGGTCACAAGCTAGGCGAATTTGCACCAACACGTACTTATCGCGGCCACGCTGCAGATAAGAAAGCTAAGAAGCGCTAAGGAGTAAGTAATGGAAGCTATCGCTAAACATCGCTTTGCTCGCATTTCGCCGCAGAAAGCTCGTTTGGTTGCAGATCAACTGCGCGGTAAGCCAGTTGCTCAAGCTCTTGAAATTCTTAACTTCAGCAACAAAAAAGCTGCTGACTTAATCAAGAAAGTTCTAGAGTCTGCTATCGCTAACGCAGAACACAACGAAGGCGCAGACATTGATGATCTTAATGTTGCTAAGATCTTCGTTGACGAAGGTCCTACCATGAAGCGTATTATGCCTCGTGCTAAAGGCCGTGCCGATCGCATCTTGAAGCGTTCTAGCCACATCACTGTTGTTGTAGCAGATCGCTAACTAGGAGAGAAAGCAATGGGTCAGAAAGTACATCCTAATGGTATTCGTCTAGGCATCGTTAAGCCTTGGAATACCACTTGGTTTGCTAACAGCCAAGAGTTCGCTGACAACCTAGACGGCGACTTCAAGGTACGTCAGTTCCTTACTAAAGAACTGAAAAAAGCATCTCTATCACGCATCGTTATCGAGCGTCCTGCTAAGAGCATCCGTGTGACTATTCACACTGCTCGTCCAGGCGTAGTAATCGGTAAGAAAGGTGAAGACGTAGAGAAACTACGCGCTCGCGTTGCAAAGATCGCTGGTGTTCCAGCTCAGATCAACATCGCTGAAGTACGTAAGCCAGAGCTAGACGGTCAATTAGTTGCAGATAGCATCGCTTCTCAGCTAGAACGTCGTGTTATGTTCCGTCGCGCTATGAAGCGTGCAGTTCAGAACGCTATGCGTCTTGGCGCTAAGGGTATCAAAGTTCAAGTAGGTGGCCGTCTAGGCGGTGCTGAAATCGCACGTTCTGAGTGGTACCGTGAAGGTCGTGTACCTCTACACACTCTTCGTGCTGACATTGATTACGCAACTTCTTCGGCTCACACCCAATACGGTGTAATCGGCGTTAAAGTTTGGATCTTCAAAGGTGAAGTTCTAGGCGGTATGCCAATTGAAGAGCCTAAGGCTGACAAGCCTAAGAAGCAGCGCAAAAGCCGTAAATAAGGAGTTTATTGATGCTGCAACCTAAACGCACTAAATTCCGCAAGACTTTTAAAGGTCGTAACCGCGGTCTAGCGAACGGTACTGACGTAAGCTTCGGTACATTTGGTCTTAAAGCTGTTGGTCGTGGTCGTTTGACTGCTCGCCAAATTGAAGCTGCACGTCGTGCTATGACTCGTCATATCAAACGTCAAGGCCAGATCTGGATTCGTGTATTCCCAGACAAACCTATTACATCTAAGCCTCTTGAAGTTCGTCAAGGTAAAGGTAAAGGTAACGTAGAATACTGGGTTGCTCAAATTCAACCAGGCAAAGTTCTTTATGAGATGGATGGTATTCCTGAAGACCTAGCTCGTGAAGCATTTAACCTTGCTGCACGTAAGCTACCAATCAAGACTACATTCGTAACTAAGGCGGTAATGTGATGAACGCACAAGACCTGCGCGCTAAAAGCGTTGAAGAACTGAATGCTGAGCTTGTGAGCCTACTACGTGAACAGTTCAACCTGCGTATGCAGGCTGCTACTGGTCAACTACAGCAGACTCACACTCTTAAAGCAGTACGTCGCGATATCGCACGTGTTAAAACCGTTCTGACTGAGAAGGCTGGCGCATAATGAGCGAACAAATTCGTACTCAGCTTGGTCGTGTTGTTAGCGACAAAGGCGATAAGTCTATTGTTGTTGCAATCGAGCGTAAAGTGAAGCACCCGATCTACGGTAAGTACATCACGCGCACGACTAAACTTCACGCACATGACGAAAACAACGAGTGTGGCCTAGGCGACACAGTTGAAGTTCGTGAGTGCCGTCCACTGTCTAAGACTAAGTCTTGGACACTGGTACGCGTAGTTGAAAAAGCTCGCGCTTAAGCGAACTTAGCAACTAACTAATACAGCGGCCCTGAAAATATTTAGGGCCGTTTATTTTTTGTCTACCCATCGGTCGAAAATGGTGTTATTATTCGCCGCCTTTGAAAGAAAAGGTCTTCCGACCCGAGATGGGTCCAGACGTTTAAAATAAGCGGAGCACTAACATGATCCAAATGCAAAGTACGCTTGACGCAGCCGATAACTCCGGCGCTCGTCGCGTAATGTGTATTAAGGTTCTGGGTGGTTCTCACCGCCGTTACGCACACATCGGTGATATCATCAAGATTACTGTGAAAGAAGCAATTCCTCGCGGTAAAGTTAAGAAAGGTGATGTTCTGAAGGCGGTGGTTGTTCGCACCCGTAAAGGCGTTCGTCGCCCAGACGGCTCTGTCATTCGCTTCGACCGTAATGCTTGTGTATTGTTGAACGACACTACTGAGCAACCAATCGGTACTCGTATCTTTGGCCCAGTGACGCGTGAACTTCGTAATGCGAAATTCATGAAAATCGTTTCACTAGCGCCAGAAGTACTGTAAGGAGTAAAAAATGGCAGCTAAAATCCGTCGCAATGACGAAGTTATCGTTCTTACCGGTAAAGATAAAGGTAAGAAAGGTAAAGTAACTAAGGTTCTAGCAACCGGTAAAGTTATCGTTGAAGGTATCAACCTTGTTAAAAAGCACCAGAAGCCTGTACCGGCGATGGGTGTGCAAGGTGGCATCGTTGAACAAGAAGCAGCTATTGATGTTTCTAACGTTGCAATCTTTAATGCTGAAACTGGTAAAGCGGACCGTGTAGGCTTCCGATTTGAAGACGACAAAAAAGTTCGTTTCTTTAAATCTAATAGCGTAACGATCAAGTAACTTTGGAGTAGTACACTATGGCGAAACTGCATGATTACTACAAAGAGACTCTAGTAAAAGAACTTGCTGAAAAGTTCGAATACCAGAGTATCATGCAAGTCCCAAGGATCGAAAAAATCACACTTAATATGGGTGTTGGTGAAGCGATCAACGACAAGAAGCTTCTAGAGAATGCTGCTGCTGACATGACTGCTATTGCAGGTCAGAAGCCGCTTATCACTGTAGCTCGCAAGTCTGTTGCTGGCTTTAAGATCCGTGAGGGCTACCCTATTGGCTGTAAAGTAACCCTACGTGGCGAACGCATGTGGGATTTCTTCGAGCGTCTAATTTCAATTGCTGTACCTCGTATTCGTGATTTTCGTGGTCTAAACCCGAAATCTTTCGATGGTCGTGGTAACTACAGCATGGGCGTTCGTGAGCAGATCATCTTCCCAGAAATCGATTACGATAAAGTAGATCGTGTACGTGGTCTTGATATCACTATCACAACATCTGCTAAATCTGACGAAGAAGCTCACGCTCTACTATCTGCTTTTAACTTCCCATTCCGTAAGTAAAAGTAAGGGTTACATATGGCTAAAGAATCTATGAAGGCACGCGAAGCTAAACGTGCCAAGCTTGTAGTTAAGTTCGCTGAGAAGCGTGCAGCACTTAAAGCTCTAATTAGTGACGTGAATGCGTCTGAAGAAGATCGCTGGGATGCAGTGCTCAAGCTTCAGTCACTACCACGTGATTCTAGTTCATCTCGCAAGCGTAATCGCTGTTGCCAGACTGGACGTCCACACGGCTACCTACGTAAATTCGGTCTAAGCCGTATTAAGGTTCGCGAAGCTTGCATGAAAGGCGAGATTCCGGGTCTGCGTAAGGCTAGCTGGTAATTAGTTGCCAATTTAGAATCACGGAGTATTGACTTATGAGCATGCAAGATCCGATTTCGGATATGCTGACCCGTCTTCGTAACGGTCAGGCAGCGAAAAAAAAGTTGCTGTTAAAATGCCATCTTCTAAGCAGAAAGTTGCTATTGCAGCTCTTCTAAAAGAAGAAGGTTTCGTGGCTGACTACACTGTTATCGGTGAAGTTAAGCCAGAGCTAGAAGTTACTCTTAAGTACTTCGAAGCTAACCCAGTTATCGAGCAAATCCAACGTGTATCACGTCCTGGTCTGCGCATCTACAAGAAAAAAGATGCTCTTCCATCAGTGATGGGTGGCCTTGGTATTGCTGTTGTATCCACTTCCAAGGGTCTTATGACCGACCGCGCTGCTCGCAAAGCGGGTCTTGGCGGTGAGATTATCTGCTACGTAGCATAATAGGAGTAGGAAATGTCTCGTGTTGCAAAAGCACCTGTAGTTATTCCTGCCGGCGTAGAAGTTAAACTCAACGGTCAGGAAATCACTGTTAAAGGTGCTAAAGGCGAACTAGTTCGCGTTATCAACGAAGCAGTTGTATTGTCCCAGGAAGAAAACACCATCACTTTCGGTCCACGCGAAGGCGTTGCTAACGCTTGGGCTCAAGCGGGTACTGCTCGTGCGCTAGTGAACAACATGGTTGTAGGTGTTACTGAAGGCTTTACTAAGAAGCTTACTCTTAAAGGTGTTGGTTACCGTGCGAACGTTGCTGGTTCGACTGTTAACCTGACCCTAGGCTTCTCGCACCCAGTTGCGCATGAACTACCAGCCGGTATCAAAGCTGAATGTCCATCACAAACTGAAATCGTACTTACGGGTACTGATAAGCAGATTGTTGGTCAAGTAGCGGCAGATATTCGCGCTTACCGTAGCCCTGAACCTTATAAAGGTAAAGGTGTTCGTTACGCAGACGAAGTCGTGCGTACTAAAGAAGCTAAGAAGAAGTAAGGTAACACTATGGATAAGAAAGCATCTCGTATCCGTCGTGCGACCAGAGCACGTCGTAAGATTGCTGAACTGGGCGCAACTCGCCTAGTAGTACACCGTACTCCACGTCACGTGTACGCTCAGGTAATCGCACCAAATGGCTCTGAGGTTATCGCTGCCGCTTCTACCGTAGAAAAAGCGATTCGCGAGCAGGTTAAGAGTACTGGTAACAAAGACGCTGCTGCAGCTGTAGGTAAAGCTATTGCTGAGCGCGCGATTGAAAAAGGCATCTCTAATGTTGCATTCGATCGTTCTGGTTTCCAATACCACGGCCGTGTTGCTGCACTAGCAGAAGCTGCTCGTGAAGCTGGTCTGAAATTCTAAGGTAGGCGGAAGATGGCTAACGAAAAAACTCAATCAGATTTGAATGAAAAGCTGATCGCTGTTAACCGTGTATCTAAGACGGTTAAAGGCGGACGCATTTTCAGTTTTACTGCACTAACAGTAGTTGGTGACGGTAACGGTCGCATCGGTTTTGGTTACGGTAAGGCACGTGAAGTTCCTGCTGCAATCCAGAAAGCGATGGAAAAAGCACGCCGTAACATGGTTACAGTAGCGCTTAACGACGGTACGCTACACCACGCTGTTAAAGGTCGCCACACTGGTTCTAAAGTGTACATGCAGCCTGCATCAGAAGGTACTGGTATCATCGCCGGCGGTGCAATGCGTGCAGTGCTAGAAGTTGCGGGTATCCGTAACGTACTAGCTAAAGCATACGGTTCGACTAACCCAATCAACGTTGTTCGCGCAACAATTGATGGTCTAAGTGGAATGAACTCTCCAGAAATGATCGCAGCTAAGCGTGGTCTTTCTATTAAAGAAATTCTGGAGTGATCGACATGGCTAATACTATTAAAGTAACACAGACAAAGAGCTCTATCGGTCGTTTGCCGAAGCATAAAGCGTCTTTGCGTGGCTTAGGCCTTCGTCGCATCAACCACACTGTTGAACTTGAAGATACTGCTTGCGTACGCGGCATGATCGCTAAAGTTTACTACATGGTTAAAGTTGAGGAGTAATCAGAATGCGTTTGAATACTCTATCACCGGCTGCGGGTTCTAAGCCTTCTGCGAAGCGCGTAGGCCGTGGTATCGGTTCAGGTCTGGGTAAAACTTGTGGCCGTGGTCACAAAGGTCAGAAATCACGTTCAGGTGGTTCTGTACGTCCAGGCTTCGAAGGCGGTCAGATGCCTTTGAAACAGCGTCTACCAAAATTCGGTTTTACTTCTCGCAAGAGCTTGGTAACTGCTGAAGTTCGTCTAGCTGAGCTAGCGAAAGTTGAAGGTGACGTAGTAAGCCTAGAAACTTTAAAGGCTGCGAATGTAATCACTAAGAACATTGAGTTCGCGAAAGTAGTACTTTCTGGTGAGATCACTCGTACCGTTACAGTTAAAGGTCTACGCGTGACTAAAGGCGCTAAAGCTGCTATCGAAGCTGCAGGCGGTAAAATCGAGGAATAATTAACTCGAGGATGAGGTACAGATGGCTAAACAACCAGGACAAGATTTTCGTAGTGCACAAGGTGGCCTAGCAGAGCTTAAGACTCGCCTGTTATTCGTATTAGGTGCTATCTTAATTTTCCGAGCAGGCTCTTTTGTGCCTATTCCTGGTATTGACGCTGCTGTACTTGCCGATCTGTTCGAACAGCAAAAGGGCACCGTCATTGAACTGTTTAACATGTTCTCTGGTGGTGCACTTGAGCGTGCTTCTATTTTAGCATTGGGTATTATGCCGTATATTTCGGCATCAATTATCGTACAATTGCTAACAGTAGTTCACCCGGCTTTAGCCGAGTTGAAGAAAGAAGGTGAATCTGGCCGTCGTAAGATCAGCCAGTACACCCGTTACGGCACGCTTGTTTTGGCAACCTTCCAAGCAATTGGTATTGCAACGGGGTTACCAAGTATGATCCCTGACCTGGTGCTTAATCCGGGTCTTGGATTTTACTTTGTCGCGGTAGTGAGTTTGGTTACCGGTACCATGTTTCTGATGTGGTTGGGTGAGCAAGTTACCGAACGTGGCATTGGTAATGGTATATCGGTAATTATCTTTACTGGTATCGTTGCTGGTTTGCCACCGGCTATTGGACAGACTGTAGAGCAAGCACGTCAAGGTGAATTGCACGTACTTCTTTTACTGTTAATTGCAGTTATCTCTTTCGCTGTGATTTATTTTGTAGTGTTCATGGAGCGTGGTCAGCGTCGTATCGTCGTTAACTATGCCAAGCGTCAGCAGGGCCGTCGAGTCTTCGCTGCGCAGAGCACTCATCTGCCGTTGAAAATCAACATGGCAGGGGTTATCCCAGCGATTTTCGCATCGAGTATTATTCTGTTTCCGGGGGGGACGCTGGCTCAGTGGTTCGGTCAGAATGAGAACCTAGGTTGGCTAAGTGATATTTCACTGGCACTAAGCCAGGTCAGCCACTTTATGTGATGCTTTATGCTGCTGCGATTATTTTCTTCTGTTTCTTCTATACCGCGTTGGTGTTTAACCCTCGCGAGACAGCTGATAACTTGAAGAAGTCTGGTGCGTTCGTACCTGGTATTCGCCCGGGTGAACAGACCGCGAAATATATAGATAAAGTGATGACTCGTCTGACATTGGCAGGCGCGCTCTATATTACCTTTATCTGTCTGATCCCCGAGTTTATGATGATTGCATGGAATGTCCGCTTCTATTTTGGCGGTACATCACTACTTATCGTAGTTGTAGTTATTATGGACTTCATGGCTCAAGTTCAGACACACTTGATGTCTCAACAATATGAGTCTGTTTTGAAAAAGGCTAATCTTAAAGGCAATGGCCGTTAAGACTGGTTATCCATTTACGGAGTTTAGCAATGAAAGTTCGTGCTTCCGTTAAGAAAATCTGCCGCAACTGTAAAGTTATCAAGCGCAACGGTGTTGTGCGTGTAATTTGCATTGAGCCAAAGCATAAACAACGCCAAGGCTAATAAGCAGAAATATTTCTTGCAAATTGAAGGTAGGTTGGCTAAATTAGCCAACCAATCTTTTGTGTGTGCAAAAGAATTGTTCCACCGCTGCGTATCCTAAACGGGCTCTGCAGCGGTTATTCTTGTAAAGTACTAGGAGTGAATAGTGGCCCGTATTGCAGGCATTAACATTCCTGATCAGAAACATTCTGTAATCGCTCTAACAGCGATCTACGGCATCGGTAAAACCCGTTCTCAAGCTATCTTAGCTGAAGTGGGTATTGCTGAAGATGTTAAGATCAGTGAACTGACTGAAGAGCAGATCGATCTACTGCGTGATGGTGTAGCTAAGTACACTGTAGAAGGTGATCTACGTCGTGAAGTATCCATGAACATCAAGCGTCTTATGGACCTTGGTTGTTACCGTGGCCTTCGTCATCGTCGCAGTCTACCACTACGTGGACAGCGTACTAAAACCAACGCTCGTACCCGTAAGGGTCCGCGCAAGCCGATCAAAAAATAATCGGATAAGGTAGAGTACAATGGCAAAACAACCAACTCGCGCTCGTAAGCGCGTACGCAAGCAAGTAGCTGATGGCGTTGCGCATATTCATGCTTCTTTCAATAACACAATCGTAACCATTACTGACCGTCAGGGTAACGCTCTTTCTTGGGCTACTGCAGGTGGTTCTGGTTTCCGTGGTTCTCGTAAATCTACTCCGTTTGCTGCACAGGTTGCTGCTGAGCGTTGTGGTGAAATGGCCAAAGAATATGGCGTTAAGAACCTGGAAGTTATGGTTAAGGGCCCTGGTCCTGGTCGTGAGTCTACAATCCGCGCGCTAAACGCAGCGGGTTTCCGTATCACTAACATTGTTGATGCGACTCCGATCCCTCATAACGGTTGTCGTCCACCTAAGAAACGTCGCGTATAACGTTTCTAGGAATATTGGAGAAAGAACATGGCAAGATATTTGGGTCCTAAGCTGAAGCTTAGCCGTCGCGAAGGCACAGACTTATTCCTTAAGTCTGGTGTACGCGCGATTGATACCAAGTGTAAAATCGATAACGCGCCGGGCATGCACGGTGCGCGTCGCGGTCGTCTATCTGATTACGGCGTTCAGCTTCGTGAGAAGCAGAAAGTTCGTCGTACTTATGGCGTACTAGAGAAACAATTCCGTAACTACTACAAAGATGCTGCTCGCCTTAAGGGTAACACAGGTGAAAACCTGCTTCAGCTTCTTGAAGGTCGTCTTGATAACGTAGTTTACCGTATGGGTTTTGGTGCGACTCGCGCTGAATCACGTCAGCTGGTAAGCCACAAAGCGATCCTAGTTAACGGTACAGTCGTAAACGTTCCTTCTTTCAAGGTAGCGGCAAACGACGTTGTTAGCATTCGTGAGAAAGCTAAGAACCAAGCACGTATTAAAGCAGCTCTTGAAGTTGCTACTCAGCGTGAACTACCGACTTGGGTCGAAGTAGACAGCAGCAAGCTAGAAGGTACTTTCAAGCGCCTTCCAGAACGTTCTGATTTGTCTGCCGACATCAACGAACACCTGATCGTCGAGCTTTACTCTAAGTAAAGCTATAGTTAAGAGAGGACACAATGCAGGGTTCTGTAACAGAATTTCTTAAGCCGCGTCTTGTTGATATTGAACAAGTTAATACGACGCACGCAAAAGTAACTCTTGAGCCACTAGAGCGCGGTTTCGGCCACACTCTAGGTAACGCTCTACGTCGTATTCTATTGTCTTCAATGCCGGGTTGTGCCGTAACTGAAGTTGAAATCGACGGTGTGTTACACGAGTACAGCACCAAAGAAGGAGTACAGGAAGATGTTCTTGAGATCCTTCTAAACCTTAAAGGTCTAGCCGTTAAGGTTGAGGGTAAAGACGAAGTTATCCTTACTCTGAACAAATCTGGTGCAGGCCCTGTTGTTGCAGGTGACATCACCCACGATGGTGATGTTGAGATTGCGAACCCAGAACACGTAATCTGCCATCTAACTGATGACCATGCTGATATCAGTATGCGCATCAAGGTAGAACGTGGTCGTGGCTATGTACCAGCGTCTGCTCGTATTCACACAGAAGAAGATGAGCGCCCAATTGGACGTCTGCTAGTTGATGCAACTTTCAGCCCAGTTGACCGTATCGCATACGCAGTAGAGGCAGCACGTGTTGAACAACGTACTGACCTAGACAAGCTTGTTATCGATATGGAGACTAACGGTACGCTTGATCCTGAGGAAGCTATTCGTCGCGCAGCAACAATTCTTGCTGAGCAGCTGGATGCGTTCGTAGATCTACGTGATGTACGAGTTCCTGAAGAGAAAGAAGAGAAGCCGGAGTTCGATCCGATCCTACTGCGTCCTGTAGACGATCTTGAACTAACTGTTCGCTCTGCTAACTGTTTGAAAGCAGAAGCGATCCACTACATCGGTGATCTTGTTCAGCGCACTGAGGTTGAGCTACTTAAAACGCCAAACCTTGGTAAGAAGTCTTTGACAGAAATCAAAGACGTGCTGGCATCTCGTGGTCTGTCTCTAGGCATGCGCCTAGAAAACTGGCCGCCAGCATCTATCGCTGAAGATTAATAGTTACTGATATCTAGTTAGAAGGATTAGGTCATGCGCCATCGTAAGAGTGGTCGTCAACTCAACCGCAACAGCAGTCATCGCAAAGCGATGTTCAGCAACATGGCTAGCTCTCTGGTACGTCACGAACTTATCAAGACTACCTTGCCTAAGGCAAAAGAGCTACGTCGCGTAATTGAGCCATTGATTACCCTAGCTAAGACAGACAGTGTTGCTAACCGTCGTCTTGCATTCGCACGTACTCGTGATAACGAAGTTGTTGCGAAACTATTTAACGAATTAGGTCCACGTTTTGCTCAGCGTCCGGGCGGTTATACTCGCATTATGAAATGCGGTTTCCGTACAGGCGATAAAGCCCCCCCTATGGCTTACATTGAGCTAGTAGATCGTCCTGAAACTCAGGAAGCTGCTGCTGAATAAGCACTAGCACGTTAAATTAAAAGAGGCCGAGTCTTTGACTCGGCTTTTTTTTTGCATAATTTTCCTGATTACCAGCGAGGATTATGTATGGTGTATTTGTTTATCGACAGTTCCGGCTTTGGCGGGGGTTGAAAGCCATGTCCAGCAATTAGCGTTGCTTCTTCAACAGCGGAGTGTAGCTGTTGAAGTCATCTTTATCCGCCGTTATCCTGCCCACCCCCCAATATGCATCTCTAACTCAATATCAGATCCCTTTTCGGTTTTTATCTGAGCTCTCCGGTTACGCATTCTTTAGAAAGCTCAGCCACCGTGATGTGATTCATGCCCATGGCTATAAGGCGTCGCTGATTGCAGGATATGTCGAGCGTTGGCTCCTTATCGTCTCGTGGTGAGTTTCCATGCCGGAGAAGCACTTTCCGGTCGGCTTGCTCTGTATGAAGGGCTAAATCGTGTAACCAGCTTTCTTTCTCGCAATATTGCAGTGAGTCAGCGGATCCAGGCAACTATCCCGTTTAATTGCGAATTGCTCCGCAATTTCATTTTTAACCTGCCTCGTATTGAGCAAAGGCATCGTCACACTCAGTTGCAGGTGGGTTTTGTCGGCCGGTTGAGTATTGAGAAAGGTATTGACCGCTTTGTCCGGTTGAGTCAATTGCATCCAGCCTGTCAGTTCCATGTCTTCGGCGACGGGGAACTCTCCCATATAATCGCAGATCAGCCTCTGATCAACTGGCACGGAGCAGTTGACTCCATGACACCTCATTGGTCCCAGCTTGATTTATTGATTATTAGCTCTCGGGCAGAAGGCCTGCCGATGGCAGCGCTCGAAGCCATGGCTCATGGAGTGCCTGTCGTTGCTACCAAGGTGGGAGAACTCGAATATCTGCTTCCATCAAGAAGTCTGGTCGCCGAAAATCAGTGGAAACAGCTTTCAATATTGATCGATGATCTTGATCTGGCGGGTGATATTGCCTGGCAGCAGTTGTCTCAGTATTCTCAGCACCGTGTTGCCAGTCATTTTGGCGCTGACAGTCGATGGCCACAGCTGTCTGAGATTTATCAGCTAGGTCGTTTTGCATCTTCATGAGTGTTATGCAGTATTGTCACGATGCTGCAATCATCTGCAGGTGTCTGCCGTGAACGGTTCCATAGGTACTTATGACGTAGTCTGGGAGGAAGGGATTGGATTTTGTTTAGTTGCTCCTGGCTCCATAGCCCTTCGTTCAGTCCGTCACTATAGCAATGCAGACTGTCGCCAGCTGATAGCTGAACCTGCCAGCCTGTTACTTCTATTGTCTTGAAGAGTCCCAGCAATCCCATCCCGGCCTCGATCTCTATAGCGTGGTTAGCGAATAAAATAGGATTTGGCATTCCCGCGTTATAAACAGTCAAGATATTGTCTTTTGCCAAGTGTAATACGATCAGACAAATGAGGCTGGTTGTCTCGCTTGCTTGATAGAGATAGCTATTGAGTGAGGTGCAGAGTTGCTGTGGCGAGATATCGGCACTGCACAGTAGCCCATTGATAAATCCAAAGCATACCGAGCCATTGATTTTCGCGGCGAGCCCGTGCCCCCCCATTTGATCACCGAGGATGATTAGTTGCGATCCATCTTTTAGTTTCTGCTGCATCACAAAGTCACCACCTACTTGGGGGGGTGCTGGTTGATAGTCAATTGCAGCGGGGGCGGGGGGATGGCCTGTACAAGGGTGTGGCTGCTATCCGTGGTGATTTGTTGCTTTAGCTTGGCTTCGAAGCAGGATGACAAGTTGCTATGTCGTTCGATTACCCGGTCTAAAACGCTTAAAAGGTGAGGTTGGGTGATTGGTTTTGCCAGAAAATCATCAATCCCTGATTGAGCTGCTGTGCTGAGCGTGTTGTTCATCGTGTCTCCAGAGAGGAAAACGAACGGCAGCATTTGGTGGTGCTCGATTCTTGCTACTTCATTGCGAAAATCAAAGCCATTAATCTCTGGCATGTGTAAATCAGTCAACACTAAGTCACAGTGATTGTTGGCTAGCCAAAGCAGTGCCTCGCTCGCTTGGCTAAACAAGGCGAGTTGGTAGTCCTGTTCAAGGAGCTAGCCAATAAAGCCAACTGGCTACTGCTGTCATCTACAATGAGGATTTGTCTGCGCTGATTTTGTTTGGGAAGCCTAAAGCGAATTTGATTGTGTTGCGAATGTCTTTGGTAGTCAAAGTCTGGAAATGTTGCACGTATTAATGCCAAGCCCATCCCGTTCTCAACTTCACAGCTTGGTAGTTCTGCTGCCTCTAGTTTCTGACTGAGCAGCTCCCATGCTGAACCGTTATCTTTAATTCTTAGATAGTGCTCATGCCCTGATCTTTCGTAGCTGATTGTTATACTGCTTGCTATCTCAGCTTGGTGATCAAGCAAATTGGTACAGTATTCGTTGCATACTAGTTTGATATTTTGAGTGAGCTCAGGGCTGAGGTTCAAGGTATTGGCTTTGTCGGCCAATACCTTGCGAATAGATTTCAGGTTGCCATAGCTGAGTTTAAACTGGTGTTGAAATACGAGCTGACTCATTTATTGATACTTCCCTAGCAATAGAGGGTTCTGCTGCAGATAGTGGATCAAGTTGCGTTTGATCTTATCAGGTATCCAGCGAGCTTTTCCGTTTAATACTCGGATGACTTCCTGCGACAGGGAAGGATTGCTCTTATCATTGATGAGTGTCCCGAGTAGGTGAATACCTCCCTGCTCCAGTTTTGTCATGCTGGTCAGTAGTTCACTTTCTGTTGTTTGTGCGGCTGCAAGGCAGAGAATGGATACATCGCTAATATGGCTAATTGCCGTAATCGGTAAGTTTTGCCAGTTAGCAGTGCTAATTGTGCCGATATCACAGACAATATAATGGTAGTTTGTTTTCCAGCGCTCTAGTGCTGTGGCGAATATTTGCGGTTGGCGAAGATCAAGAATGGTACGGTGGCTACTTGGCCGAGGCAAAATATCGAGCTGATGATCGAGGTGAATTAAAGCTTCTGTTTCTCCCGTCCCGTCACTTTGCCACGGGCAGGCAGGATAATCTTGGCCGGATCCGGAAAGATCGAGGTCGATCAATAGCACGTTATGTTGGTCTTCCGCACAACGTCTGGCCAACCACAGAGATTGGGTTGATGCTCCGCAGCCCGGGCTGGCTCCCGCGAGAGTGATGACCCGCGCATCCAATTGGTGAATTTTGTGAAATAGTTGATCGTATTCTGCACTTAACCACGGTTTCATAATGCAGCTCCTAAGGCAATGAGGGTGAATAGCCCCCCCAGTACGTCTCGCAGCCCCCCTGGCGCCATTGCTCCCCCCCGATTGAATCGCTCTCGTTAGGGACATATACCGTATCACCGGGGGGGCGAAGCAGCGGCAGTGGGTAACTGGCCGGATCGATGACATAGTCTCGCAGGTTAAAGGTTTGGGCCTGATCGCCGCAGCATGAAGTATTCACTATCATTATCCGCTCTATATAAGCTTCGTCCGACGGTCCACCGGCTTCGGCCAATAGGTCGAGAATGTTCATTTGGTTATTGAAGGTATAGCGGCCAGGCTTGTTGACCGATCCCATTAACCTGACAACACGTTCGGCAGGTTTGTCGAGCCAGTTTCCTTGCTCTTTGGGGGACATAGATAACATCCCCGGGAACGACTACAGGTAACATACTTTCGTCACCTGTTTCGAAGTAGAGCGAAAGGTTTAGCCTGGTGACTTTTGATTGGCTTTTATCTCGGTGGCTGATCCGGATCTGGCGTATATCGGCTTCGCCGTTTGGGCCGTCTGCTGCCGAAAGAATATCGAGGAACCCCCAGTTCCCGGTTGAAAGCATATCTACCGGGCGCGCCAACTTGGCCAAACACATAAATAGAGTCATCGGCGGACTGACGGATCCAACTGGCTTTATTGTCGGTTGGGTCGTGGGGAAGTTCGTCGATAACTATCGTATCTCCAGCATCTAGCAATGGTAGTCCGGCAAAATTACCACCTTCGTTGATAAAGTTCTCCAAATCAAAATAGACGACATTTTCCGGTGTATTCTGTTTTTCTTTGATGAGCCGGATATTACTGATATTGGCCTGTTGCTTCGGTCCGCCAGCCAAGGCGAGCACATCAAGAAAGGTCATGGTGTCGTTCCATTTGAAGCGACCAGGTGCATTGACGGCACCAATGACCTTGATCGCACGTTCGTCCGCTGCTTTTTCTAATTGCGGAATATAAATGACATCACCAGGAACGACTTGGGGGGATGAGAGCCTCATCACCGGTTTCGAAATAACGCGAAAGATTAAAGCGGCTGATAGTTGTATTTTTCCTGTTGCGATGGCTGATCAGCACTTCTTGAATATCGGCCTCGCCAGTTGGACCGTCCGCTGCCGAAAGAATATCGAGGAAACCCTGCTCACGGTTGAACGCATAACGTCCCGGGGGGGCGCCAACCTGACCAAAAATGTAGATTGAATCTTGTGCTGATTGGCGCAGCAGCTGGATTTATTGTCGGAAGGATCGTGAGGGAGCTCATCAACAATAATGGTATCTCCCGCCCTAAGGTTTGGCAGGTTGCTTTCAGGCTGACCTGCCTTGGTAAACGCGACAAAATCGAAAAAAGTGACTCTGGGTTCGTTTTTCGTGACTGACTCACGAACGATGCGGATATTGCTCAGGTTGGCCTGCTGTTTCGGGCCGCCGGCATGAGCAAGCAAGTCCATGAAACTCATGGAATCACTCCATTCAAAGCGGCCGGGATTGTAGATGGCGCCAATGATTTTGATGGCGCGATCATTGGTCACTTTTAGCCATGACTTTTCATTGAAGTCTATTTTTTCGGGAATGAAGATGACATCACCGGGTTGGATAGGGGGAAGCGGGGGATTGACCGGGATTTTGGGTGTATTCGACTAGGTTTATGCTGATCGGAGCGTTCACATTACTGAGTAGTTTTATATGGGTGGTCTCAGCAAAGCGGGTTGGCCCGCCGGCATTGGCCAGTACATCGATAAAACCTGTTCCGGGGGGGGAGCTTTCATAGGCCCCCCCGGGCGCTTTGACCTCTCCCATGACATAGACGGTGCGTGAAGTGGTATTGATGTCTTCAACTTCAATCGGCGCAAAAATCGTGGTGCCGGGCTTGATTGGTGGTAGGTCACTGATATCACCGGTATCAAGGTAGGCCTTCAGATCAAACTGGTAAGGGATATTGTCTGTTATTACTCGTATCTTGGTAACATCTGCGTACCGGGTGACGCCATCGGCCCGCATCAGTGCATCCACAACGGTCATATCTGGTTTGAAACTAAAGGTACCAGGATTACGCAGTTCCCCCGAAAATGGTGATCCCCCTGTTCTTCATTGGCGTCCCCCGCCTTCACGCAGAGATGCAGCATCAAAATTGACTTCTATATTACCAAGCAGGGAGAAGCAGGGACAAAGATAGTATCACCGCTTTTAAGAGCGGGAAGTTGGCTGGGCTCACCTGAATCGAGGTATAACTTATAGTTGAAAACTTGCGTTTTGTTATTGCGTAAAAGCTTGAATTGATCCAGCTGTGCTCCCGGTCTGGCACCGCCTGCTTCGGCGACGGCCATCTGGATGTTGCTGCCCGGCTTGAGTGAGACCATTCCCGGCTTTTCGACATAGCCAAGAACCTGTATCCGGATCAGGTGCTCCATGATGCTGAGTTCCAGTTCATCTAAATTTCGATAGATGGCGCTCAGTCTTTTACGAATCCTTTGCTCGGCTTCCTCGACACTTAGCCCTGCAACTGTGATCAGCCCTGCTTCGGGCAGCCTGAGCTGTCCTTGATCGTCAACGGTAAAAGGGTCATCGAAAGCGCTCTCACCGGGAAGCTGCAAGTAAACTCGATCGCCGGGGGTCAGGGTCGTTCCCCCAGGCCGGCGTGATAACTAATAGCAGCAACACCAGTAAGGTTCGGCTCATAACGACTCCCGAACTGCATGCCAATCTTGTAGTGAGTAAACCCGATGCACCGAGCGGGTGTGGTGCTCGACAAGTACTTTTGCATCCACTTTCCGATTGCTCAGTCGCTGGTCCGTGAGTTCGGATCTTCAATAGAATATTCTTCTCCTACGCTAAAGCTGGTTATTTGGTTGGCATTGACACCTTGCTCGATTAAGTATCGGCGAACCGCATCGGCTCTTTTCATACCCAGCTGCTCGTTACTTTGCTTGGTACCTATAGTGTCGGTATGGCCGGTAAGCTGGAGGTGCCAGTGGTTCTGGCGTTTTAATATCGACGCGGCTCGGCGGAGTGCTTGCTGGTAATCGGGTAATAGCTTGGATCGATTGAAGGCAAACTGGTTGTCGATGCGCATTAGCAAGAGGAATTTATCCCTGAGCTCTACCTCAGAATAACGGGAGTCAAGACAGAGTGTATGATATTCCAGCCAGTCCATCTGGCGCTGGATTTTGCCAAACTGGGTCTGGTATTCCAATAGGGTGATATCGGCATCATCGCTAAACCCGGCTTTGGCCTCCTGACGAGCTTTGCTGTACAAGTTTTCTAACTGCTGGTATTGACCAGGGAGGCAGAGCTTTGCTCCCCCCCGGGTAGCCAGAAGCTGAAGCTCGAAGTCATGGTGCTCGAGTTCCAGCCATTGATCCACATCCGGAGGTGAGTAGGGATTTTCACCGGATGTAGGCCAGGTTGTACAACCACTGATCGTTATGATCAGAAGCAGGATTGGCAGTTTTTCCATATCATCACAACTCCGCTGAAGTGATCATCGGGATCACCTTGTCTATCCGTAGCATTTGCATCAGCTGGCGTGGTTGACCATTGACATTAAGCAGGCGTAATTTTTTTGCCTCTGCTTTTCAATCGCTTGTATAAGAAAACAATGGCACCTATTCCGCAGGAGTCAATAAATTGTACCTGGGTTAGGTCGAGTATCAGCTCACTTTCTTCGGTTTGGCTAAGAGACTCGAACTCTGGCTCCATTTGTCTGGCAATATGGGCATCAAACTCATCGTGAATCGGCAGTGTGATTACGGTTCCTGTTAAAGTTTGCATACTAACCTCTTGTCTGAAATTGACTTTAACCTGTTAGTAAGCAATACAAGTGATATGCCAACTTATTGGCCACGTTTAGATACCATGACGTAGAAAGTTTTAAAAATGATGTAGAAATCCATTCTAAGCCATTGAAGTGGCGAGCCAAGTGCCACGGCATACGCATGATCCCAGGCAATTTTGTTCTTTACATCATCAAGGCAGCTATCATAGCCTTGGTTAACCTGCGCCAGGCCGGTAATACCAGGACGTAGTCCAGCTGTCCGTTCAAGGTAAAATGGCAATGCATTTTGCAAATCGCCACACATTTCAGGACGCTCTGGCCGGGGACCTATCAAGGACATATCACCTCTTAACACATTGATAAACTGGGGGGGAAGCTCGTCAAGTCGCGTGGCACGAAGGAAACGGCCAATACGTGTTATCCGGGGGGGATCGTTCTCCGTTGCCCAAACAGCCCCCCCAGACTGGTTTTCAGCATTTTGTGTCATAGTGCGGAACTTAATGACGTTAAAAAGCTCAGCTTTGTTTTCGGTGATCCGGCCGACTCTGAGCTGGTGGTAAAAGACCTTCCCAGGCGAATCAAGCTTGATCAGGACCGCGACCAAAGGCCAAAGTGGCAGAGTAAGGAGAAAGCCAGTCAGGCTGAGAAAAATATCACTGCTGCGTTTGAGGAACTGTGTGGACTGTGTTTGATAGTTTGACAATGGCGGTAGGTGGCGCCAGCCTTGGCCAAACTGGCCACCGAGATAGCGGAGCATACCGAGTAGGGAAGAGAAGTATCCACCAACAAAGTAGTGTAGTTTATCCGTTGGGCGACTATGGAAGCCAGTGAGAGGAAGTAGAGCCAGTAGGTAGACAGAACTTTGTAGGGCCAATAACCCCCTTGGCGATCCCCCACACCTTGCCAGGCCATGAATGAGCTAATGGCAAAATAGGACACTAGAATAAAGGGCATCACAGTCCGTAACCCTTTCCCCGAAGTAAACAGCCAACTGGTCTTGTACTGACGAAATTTGAAAAGAAATCGGCAGCGAATAAGCTGCTGCAGGTTGCCTGCACCAATACGCTGGCGACGCTGGTGGTTATGCTGGTTGTCGGTGGGAGTGATCTCGATGCTGTTAATACTTTGATTGAATGCAACGTTATAGCCTTGCTTTATCACCATCATCGGCAACATGAAGTCATCGTTGATGGTATCTTCCGGCAGTGGCGAAAAAAGTGCGGCGCGCATGATATAAAAAGCACCGTTGCCTCCCATTACATTACCAAGACGTGATTCGGCATAACGGATCTTGTTCTGCCATTGCCAGTATTGTTCTTCGCCCAGTGTGGCATCAGCCAATAGGTAGCAACATGTGATTGCACCTATTTGCGGATTGTTGAAGTTTGCGGCCGCTTGTTTTAATGCATCAACTGAGATTAATGCAGATACATCACTTAGGGCAATGAGATCGGACTCGAGCTTTGCCAGGGCCATTAACTGGTTAATTCGGACTAGTTTGCCATGGTTTGTCTTTTCTTCTATTGAGTGAAAAGCAATCCCTGCTGCATTAAATTTCTCTTGCCAGCTTTCGATGATTTTTGCTGTCTGATCGGTACAGCCATCACAGCATATCCAGATTGAAAGCTGTTCTGCTGGGTAATCGAGCATCAGTAGGTTAGCCAATTTTGCCTCTATGCATTGCTCTTCGTTATGAGCCGGCATTACGAGGGCGATTGACGGAAAACTCCTGTTCCTTTCATACTCTGGCGTATCGGCACTGCAGTGTCGACCAAGCCAGATCATCATGCTGGTGTAGATCACATGATGATAGATAATAAGAAGGGTAAGAAAGGCTAATAAGATCCATTCGAATGTCATTGTCATTTCCCCTTGCCCTAGTGTGCTAGTGATTCATAAGTTGCTGTCATCATTCGGACATCAGCCAAACAGCGAATGTACTGTGCATTGTTTTCGTTATGGCTTTCTGCCGTTGCGAGACCTTTTTTTAATGCCAGAGCCAGAGACTCCGGCTGGTCGGGCTCGATCAGCTGGCCACTTTGCGGACAAAGTAGGTCCGGAATGCCGCCAACAGATGTTGCAATGACGGTTTTGCCGCAGGCCTGAGCCTCTAGAAGCGCTAGAGGTAATCCCTCTTGACGGGAGGGCATGCAGAAAATATCAATGGCCCGGTAGAAATTACGCATGTTGCACAATGCCCGAGCCAGTGAATACGGTGGGAAACATCGAGTTGTTCGGCTTGCTCAAGCAACGACGTATGTTCCGGACCGTTGCCGGCGATAGCTAGCTGGTGGTTGGACGGAAGATGGGCCAGTGCCTTGAGCATGGTGTCTATCCCTTTTTCCGGTACTAATCGGCCAGCGCAACCAATGATGACTTTATCGCTTGGAAGTTGTAAAAGCTGCCTGGCGAGCAATTGGTTGCCGGGGGTAAAATGCTGAGTATCTATGCCGTTGATGATGACATGATTGGCTTTGAGTCCGTGGTGTTTTAGTTGCTCGGCGACTCGGGGGGAGCGTCGGCGATTAATTGAATATTGGTGCCTTTTAATAACCAGCGGGTAATGATCCGTTGCTTGGTATCTTGTAAATGCCAGCTGTCATGCTCGGTTTGGAGGTGGGCTAAGGGGGGGAGTCCTATGGTGGCTAGACGGCAATATAATAAAGGACCTAGGTGGTGGGTATGAACCGTTGAGGTCTGGAGCCGTTTGATGAGCTGTCGTAATTTGAAAACCGTATTGAGATCTCTACCTTTTGGTTTGTTGAGAAAGAACAGACGCGAGGCAAAGGGCTGTAACTCTGGCCAAGCAGTAATCGCTGAGCTTTTCTCACCTTCCAGGGCCACAACATAGACATTATGGTTCGGGGGGGAGGAAAAACGCAGTAAATTGAGTACTAGCCTTTCGATCCCCCCCTGGACGCAAGTGTTGGACAATTTGTAGTGTGACATGCTTCATGATGAACTCCCTGGAAAGCTGGGGGGGATCCGGGCGAGTACAGGGACTCGTGTTAGCCGGTTGATTTGTGTGGTTTGGTACAGCCGGGTATCTAATAATTGCACGGCGCAGGCTAGGGACAGGCCAAGCCCCCCCAGTCCCCGCCGCGATACCGAGCATAAAATTAAGCCACCATGGCCAGTTAAGAGGGCGATGAGGCTTGATTGGACGATCGATGATCTGAAGTTTGTTTGGCTCTTCGAAACGTCCGAGGTGGCCTGTGACTTTTGCCATCTCATAGCGCTCAAGAAGCTGATTGTAGATCCTGGATTTGACGTCATAGTTACGCTGCAGGATCTTGAGTTGCTTTTCTAGCGAGGCAAACTCGGCCCTTTTACTTTGTAGCTGGGATGCTTGTGTTTTTAGTAGCTTAAGCTCTCCATCCAGCGTCTGGATCCGACTCTCAGCTTGCTGAAGTTTCTCAAACTGACTGAGCAGTATAGGTTGATTGTTGTTGTCACGGCTTTGGGTGTTGTTTGCCACTCGCTGCCATAGTTGACTCACTTCCTGGGCGCTGAGGGATTGTTGCTCATCAACAAGTCGGGATCGTTCTTGCTTGAGACGGCCTAGTTTGCGTAACAGGGCTTTGACAGCAGAGTGTTGGTCGGTATAGCTTGCCCTGAGCATTGCCAGTTCTGCTTCGGCTTTGACGATTTCTTCTTCAAGCATGCCAACGACCGGGTTGGTGCTTGCCAGACGCTGGAAGAAGTTATCACGTTGAGTTTTGGCGTGTAGTAACGCTAATTCTGTTTCCTGAATAAGTGAATTCAGCCGAGCATTATTTTGGACTTTCATTCCCTGAAGTTGGGGGAGGTTATCGGCATGTTCTGCTTTGAATAATGCGAGCTCGCTTTCTGCCCGTTCGAGATCGTGTTGGGTCGATTCAAGTTGCTTTTGGAGAAAGACTTCAGAGCCATCTACCGATGCCCGGCCTGGAGCTCGGAGCTTATCGAGGAAAATTTCGGAGACTTTGTTCAAGATTGTCGGCATTTCGTCCGGAGTTGGCCAGTTCAGTCCAAGTTGAACCAGATCATTGCCGACTAAGGTCACGGTAAGACTGCGGTTTAGATTGCCAATAACAGTTTCTTTTTGGGCCATGCTAGTGGAGGGAGCCAGCTCGAGGTCGGTAACAACTTGCTTCAGTACTGAGTGGCTGTGAAGCAGTACCCGTAATGCTTTAATACGTTGTTTCAGGTTCATCGAGATGGACAGATCCTCGAGAAACGGATTGAGCATCGCAGCCTCCTGAACCAGGATGGTGGTTTGGGAATAGTATCGTTTGGCTTTGATGAAGCTGCCTGCCGCCATCAGCATTGGCATGATGAGCATCGGAAGCAGGATCAGATACCTGTGAGTCCACATGGCATGGAGTAGAGGGTAAAGTTTGGCAAACAGTTTGTGCCGCATATCTACTGTCTCTTTAGGATCAGCGTATCGGCTGTCTGTTTGGGCGCGTATCTCAGCGACAACGGAATTTCTCTTGAGTTCGAGACTTGACTGACAGCCTGAATCCGCTTTTGTCCCTGAACAAGTGCCTTGAAAGGATTTTCCAGAGCTGCTGGTGCAACCGAAGCGGTTAGCTGGTGGTATGGGTTGCTATTGAGAAAGGTTGTAATCTTTCTGTTCTGTTCAGCCGTCAGTGAAACTTGCTCAGGGCTAAAAAAGAGTGTGAGCTCTTGTGGTGCATTACCAGTACTGGCACATCCCCATAGGAAGAGACTGCTGCATAGACAAATAATCCTTTTCATCTGGTTACCTTCTCTGTTGATTGGTATATAGAAGTAGTAGCAAAAAAGGTGCCCAGAGTTAGAAAAATCATGATGAACAGTATGACTTTTCGGACATTAGTCTCTCTTTAATCAATGCGAGTACGGTATTGGCACGGTTATTCCAGCTTTCGTTGGCTACGCATAAGCTGGTTTGGTGGGCATAAGCCAGCCGTTCACTTTGACTGAGTTGACAGTAGCTATCGATTGCCAGCAGCCATTCTTGTAGGTTGGTGGCCGTCGAAACTAATGGTTGATAGGGGGGGTGAACCGCCGGAAAATTCGAACTGATTATCGGACAACCAGCCGCTAGATATTCTCTTAGTTTTAATGGATTGCAGGCACGTATCTGGTCATTGTCTATGAAAGGTAAAATAGCCATCGTCCAATGCTGCAGATAACCCGCCAGCTGGTGGTGAGGCTTGGCAGGCAGAATATGAATATTCTGACAGCGGCTAAGCGGGGGATATGTCGGTATTGACTGGTCCCATTAGGTAGAAATTGATGCCAGGCCGGGCGTCGGCCAGCTGGACTAATAGTTTTTGGTCGAGCCAGTTATTTAGGCTGCCATAGAAGCCAACACTCGGACGCGAGGTGTCGATTTCAGCAGGACATGACGCAGGTTTTGCAAATTGCGATAATGCGACCCCCCCATGCGGGAGCAACCAAGTTTTACTAGCTGGAAATTTTTGTTGTAAGGCTGGGCTACAGGCCAGGATGATGTCAGCCCTGCGGGTGAGCTTCTTTTCTGCCTGTGTGACATAACGGTGGTCAACACCAGCAAGCGAGGAGAAATCATCACCACAGTAATAGATAACGAGATCGCTATTGCAGATATCCAAGTAGTCCACGGCAGTGGGCAGAGCTGCCCAGATGATTCGCCGTTTCTGTTTACGAGACAGCTGTAGACTGAGAAGCATGCTATTTATCTTTTGAGTGATAGGGGTCTGAGCTACAGGCCATACCAAAGGTCTGATGATTGCAGCAGGTGTTCGGGAATGAGTGGGTTTCTTGGTGATATCTGGATCTGCCATTGAGCGGTGGCATAAGTTCGACAGCAGTTTTTCTCCAATCCTGTTGATATCGCGCCAGTTCAGTTTTGGCTGACGCAACCCAATTGAATTAATCCACATCACATTATAACGATCCATTAAGGCTGTTAAGATATGTTGGCTGCTTGAAGGGTGCCGCCCCCAATCCTCTCCGAAGACAAGAAATTCCATATTAGTACTCCAAGTTTTTGATCACCCGTGCCGGATTACCGCCAGCAAGAACACCTGGTGGTATGTCTTTTGTGACAACGCTACCGGCAGCCACAACGCTGCCGGCACCAATGGTGACTCCGGCCATAACCATTACTCCGGTTCCCAGCCAGACATCACGACATAGGTGAATATCCCCCGACTTGCTGTTGGGTGTCGGGTTTGCCGCTGGCGCGGGCATGAGGCTCCATTGGGTGCCCGGGAAAACCGGCTAGAAAAACTTTTCCGGCAAGGCGAACATTGTCGTCGAGTTGAATTTTTGTGCCGACTGCAAGGTATTCTGCCAGCCGATATCAACGTTATTACCGACTATCAATTCAGGAATGTGCGCCCCCCCATACCCTTCCACATAGTGTCGATACACCCGAGAGGCGGCATTGTTCACCTAAACTAATTGTCAGCTGACCTAATATTTGTGGC
>LLEM01000046.1_pt1 | contig 28093 bp, 36 predicted proteins | sample 595841 | NCBI WGS metagenome assembly LLEM01 (sample SAMN02919313, study PRJNA255460) | bioreactor metagenome | biome: chemostat; feature: culture 2012_10.2; material: sediment; isolation source: day64 10degC chemostat 2012 inoculated with Wadden Sea sediment taken from... | place: Germany: Bremen ...
TGCAAATTAGTTTGAAAACCCAGCAGTTACGTCATGCAATGCGCCACTACCTGACAGGCAGACAGGCAACAGTGGTGAAGCTGCAACACAGGCTAGATCGCCAACACCCACAGGTACGACTGAACCAGCAGCAACAGCACCTTGATGAACTGTCGAACCGGATGGAACGGGCAATGCACCAGCTGCTCAGCAACCACCAGCAGCATATCAGCCGTGCCGACTATAAGCTGACCCTGCACTCTCCGACCCAGACGCTCAAACTACAGAGTAACCGGCTTGAGAAAACACATCATCGCCTGCTAGATGCCATGGATCGTCGCCTGCTCAATGCCAGCCACAAACTGGCGATGGCCGCAGAAAAACTTGAAACTGTCAGCCCGCTGGCAACCTTGGGGGTCGAGGCTACTCCATAACCCGAAACGATAAAGGCAAAGTGATCCGCAGTGCCGCTCAGGTCCAATCAGGAGATACTTTGCATACCAAAGTGGTTGACGGAGAAATTCGCTCTGTTGTCAGCGACTAGGTAACATCACCTGAATCAAAAAACGCCGCAACAGCGGCGTTTTCTGATTATATTCCTTGAATCCACAAACTAAGTTCGCCGATCAGGCTACATCATCAATTAACATACACGCGTTAATCAAACGCTGGGTATACGCCTGCTGCGGCGTATCAAACACTTGCTGGGCCGTGCCTCGCTCTACCACTTCTCCGCGCTGCATAACTATCACTTCATCCGAGATCGCCCGGATTACCGACAAATCATGGCTGATAAACAGATAACCGATATTATGTCGCTTCTGAATATCTTTCAGTAGCTCCAATACCGTCAATTGCACCGAGCGATCAAGCGCTGATGTCGGCTCATCAAGCAAGATAAACTGCGGCTCCATGATCAATGCCCGGGCAATAGCAATCCGCTGCCGTTGTCCTCCCGAAAACTCATGGGGATAGCGATTGATACAACTCGGCTCCAAGCGGACTTCTTCCAATGCCTGACGGGCGCGCTGCATACGCTCTTGCTTGGTCAAGTCAGAAAACACCGTGAGCGGCTCGGTAATAATTTCTCCAACCGTCATTCTCGGCGACAACGAACCATAAGGGTCCTGGAACACCATCTGCATGTTTCGCTTCAGCTCATAGCGCTGTTTCTCAGTCATCGCGCAAACGTTCTGCCCTTCAAAAAGAATATTGCCGGTAGACGGGAGCAACTGCATCAAAGCCCTGCCCAACGTTGATTTCCCGGAACCGGACTCACCGACAATTCCGACCGTCTGCCCAGGGCGTACAGCCAAACTGATCCCTTTTACCGCCTCAAGATACTCCGTTTCTACACCGAACCAATTCGTTTTCAGTACATACTTCACTCTGATGTTTTCAGCCTCCAACACGCTTGATAAATGAGTATCTTCGGAGGGCCCGTGAGCTTTAGGCTCAGCATCCAGTAACATTTTGGTGTAACTGTGACGAGGGTCATTAAATATCTGGCTAACGCTCCCTGTTTCAACGACCTCGCCCTTGCACATCACCACCACATCATCGGCAAAGTGCTTTACCACACCCAGATCATGGGTAATAAATAAAATCGCCATTCCCATCTCGGCCTGGATGTCTTTCAGCAACTTCAGCACTTCAGCCTGTACCGTCACGTCCAAGGCCGTGGTTGGCTCGTCGGCAACAAGAATATCGGGCTTATTCGCCAGCGCCATCGCAATCATGATCCGCTGCAGCTGACCACCAGAGAACTCATGCGGGTAATGCTGCAGCCGTTTTTCCGGCTCGGGCAGCTGCACTTTATTAAACAGTGCCAGTGTTTCGGCTATGGCTTCTTTGCGTGACACCTTGCGGTGGCAAACAATCGCTTCTGCCACTTGCTCCCCCCCTATTGGCATATACGGGTTAAGCGAAGTCATCGGCTCTTGAAAAATCATCGCAATCCGATCACCACGAATACGTCGCAGTGATTTTTCAGACATCGTCAGCAACTCCTGCTGCTGAAAGCTAACGGAGCTCTCGGCTGAAATCACCGCATTGGATGGCAACAGCCCCCATAATACTGCTGGAAGATACCGACTTGCCCGAACCGGATTCACCGACCAGTGCCAGCGTGTGTCCCTTTTCGAGCTGAAATGAAATATTCTTCACCGCCTCGACGGTTTCATCTTCCATTTGAAACGAAACAGAAAGGTTGCTGACTTGCAAAAGTGGAGAGGCAGATGTCATACCAATAATCCCTATCAGTGAACATAGATACCGTAATGATAACTATTATCAATGAAGATTACCTTGCTCAGAGAAGATTTACCACTGTTAAGTATTAGCCTAGGTAGCTAAGTCGCCAGATATCCCCCCCAGCAATCATATTGCTCAAGCGACTTCAAAAACCACTTTGACACGAGACTTGGACTTTAGCTCATTACAGCTATTGCAAAAATAGCTGGCTGAGCCACAAGCCTGAAGCTTCTCAAGTTCATCTTCGCAATCAGGACAAAATGCTCTTTTCTTTACCGGGTGCTGGCAGGCTTCGCAATAATATTGGCCGTCTTTCCAGCTCAGAGGACTTTGGCAACCTGGACAGTTATTTTCGCTCATCGTCTTTTTCCAATTCTAATTGTCAATTCCCCAATAGTCGGTGATTCGCCAACATAGCGCAACGAAAAAGCGGAGGGGATACAATTGCCATTTGATCCATCTCATTTTCACGATCTTTTCGATCAGGTTCACGCTACCGACAAAAATGAAACCGGTTTCTGTAACCGGTTTCATTTTTAGGCTAGAGTAATGCTGTCCTGTTCATTAATCACGAAGGTAATCCAGCTATGACTAGCGAAAAGAATGCGTCTGTGTTCCCTGAAAGTTTCTTGTGGGGGGGGCTGCATCCGCGGCCTACCAGGTAGAAGGCGGCCATGATGCTGACGGAAAAGGACCATCAATCTGGGATGTTTTTTCTCACCAGCCAGATACCACCCACGAAGGGACTAACGGTGATATCGCCGCGGATCACTACCATCGCTTTAAGGAAGATGTTGCACTCATGGCGGAGGCTGGCCTGCAAAGCTATCGCTTTTCAATCAGCTGGCCGCGCTTGCTGCCTGAAGGCCATGGCAAGGCCAATGCCGCTGGTATTAAGTTCTACAGCGATCTGATTGATGAACTGCTAAAGCACGGCATCAAACCCATGATCACGTTATATCACTGGGATTTACCGCAGGCCCTGCAAGACATCGGCGGCTGGGAAAGCCGCAAAACCATCGATGCATTCGAGCAGTATGCCCGTTTGTGCTACGACGAGTTTGGTGATCGCGTCGAGCTTTGGTCAACCTTCAATGAGACCCTGATTTTTATTGGTATGGGTTACTTTACCGGCGCTCACCCACCGGGACTAACGGATCCCAAGCGCGGTATCCAGGCCTGCCACCATGTCTTTATCGCCCATGCCAAAGCCGTCAAGACATTCCGCCAGTATCAGGCCCAAGGACTTATTCCGGCCAATGGCCAAATCGGTTTTGTAAACGTCATGCAGCCACATGATCCGATCACCAATAGCCCGGAAGATATCGCCGCCTGCAAACTGGCCGATGATCTTCTGACCCACTGGCTCTACGATCCGGTGCTCAAGGGCGAATACCCGCCGCATATTCTGAATATGGCTCAGCTAACTTGGGGGGGCGTTCCCAATTTTGCCCCCTGACGATGAAGCACTGCTCAAAAACAATATTTGTGACTTTATCGGCGTGAATTACTACAAGCGCGAATGGGTTGCGGCCAACCCGGATATGGATAACACTAAAATCAATACCACTGGCACAAAAGGGTCGGGACAAGCATTTGGCTTCAAGGGACTGTTCAAGTTCGTCCACAACCCCCGAATCAACCTATACCGACTGGGACTGGGAAATTTATCCAGAAGGACTTTGCATCGGCATGATGCGGCTGAAAGAGCGCTATGGCGATATTCCTTTCTATATCACCGAAAACGGACTGGGAGCCAAAGATCCTATCGTAGATGGTGAAGTACTTGACGACCCGCGTATCGATTACCTGTCGAGCCACATTGCTGCCGCAGAATCCGCTATCAAGCAAGGCGTCGATGTACGTGGCTACTATCCGTGGTCTTTCATTGACTTGCTTAGCTGGCTAAACGGATACCAAAAACAATATGGTTTTGTCTATGTCAATCGCAATAAAGAACTGACACGTCAACGCAAGAAATCATTCTTCTGGTATCAAAAAGTGATCCAGTCGAATGGCGTGACTCGATAGCACCACTCAACAAAAGATAAATCATTGTTGATCCAAACAAGGATCATGCCCGACAATACGACATCTCGCGCTTTGCTCGGGCATTTACCCTTTCAGTTTGGCACTATCTTCAGGAATCGATTCACCCATGGCAACGATTAACGATGTATGTAAGCTTGCCGGAGTCTCCAAAGCCACGGTATCCCCGTGTGCTCAACAACACCGGACAAGTCAAGAAATCCACTGCCGATGCCGTTTATCAAGCCATGGACACATTAGGTACAAGCCCAATAGCCTGGCCCGCGCGTTGGCTACCAACTGTACCAATACATTGGGGCTGGTTGTTTCTGCCTTTGAAGGAGCCTATTTCAGCAGCCTAATGCGCAAGGCATCGGAAACCAGCGCCAGTGACGGGAAACAGCTGCTGATCATGGATGGCGGCCACAGCCCGCAGTCAGAAGAGAAGGCCATCCACAGTCTGGTCGAACGCAAGGTCGACGCAGTTATCCTCTACACCCGAAAAATGCCCGCCGAAAAATTAAAAGCGCTCATGGAAAGCCTGCCAGTTCCTTTGATTGTGATAAATCAGATGGTCGAAGGTTTTGAGCCGCGCTGTATCTGTTTCGACCAATATCAGGCTGCCTGTAATGCCACTGAATTTTTAATTGCAAAGGGGCACAGCAAGATTGCCTGCATCAGCGGTCCTGAAGACTCGGTTAATTCCAGCCTGCGACTACAGGGATTCAAAGATACGCTGGCCAAGCATCAACTGTCACTTTGCGGTATTTATCACGGCAACTATTACACCCAAAGCGGTTATCACGCCTGTCAGGCCCTGCTTGACAGCGGGCAACCGTTCAGTGCCCTCTTTACTGCCAATGACAGCATGGCGATGGGTGCCATCCGCGCATTGCACGAGGCGGGCATCAACGTACCGAAAGAAATTTCAGTGATGGGTTTTGACAACGATCCTGCAGGCCCGTTCTTGATACCAAGCCTATCAAGCGTCATGCTTCCGGTTGATGCCATGGCACAAGCTGCTGTTGAGCAAGTATTACGACTGTTGAAAGGAGATAAGATCAGCGAAATTGATTTATTTTCAGGCAGCTTGATCGTTCGTGAATCTGTTGATCAACTTAAAAAGCCACTGTGATCAGCGATCAGGTATCAAAAGAACATTTATCAATACACATCCCGAAAGCATAAGTTACATGTTCTGTTTTTGGATTTGTGACAACATAAAACACTGCAAAATTTAGTTGTATCAAGAAGATCAAGCAAGAAATAAATCACTAAGATGTGTTTCTTGCCTGCTCATTTATCGCGATAGCATTTAGCCATCCGTTTTGGTTAGCATCACCAGCTCTTGGTCGCTGGCTTGCTGGAACTCAACCTCCAGCTTGCTGTAATCGGCCAGGGACTGAATATGTGTTCCGCCACAGGGAATTTCAATCAACTGACCCTCCTCGAGTTCGCACTGCCAATAACGTGAATCAGTTAGTGCCTTGCCTTCACAGCGCATCACCACAGCCACACCGGCCTGCCGCCATGCTGCCAACTGCTGATTTATCTTGCTTCTACCTCATCGAGGCGCAGCAAGAGATCTGCACTGTTTAAACCGCGTTTACGCAATGTTTTTCCCCAAGCGGTAAGTATCCGCACTGCAGTCTTCCGAAACACGGCTTTGGATCTGAGCGTAGCTATGAAAATCGTAGTGCCCTAACTCATCTTTGCGTGACGCATCTTTACGCCAGAAATCATGATGCAGCACCTTGTTCAGTGCCAATGACGATAGGTGCCCCCCCCACTGTGTCCACGGCTCAGCGCCTGCTGATAGGTTTTATCAACTTTCAGCTCAACCTGACTACCGACAGCAAGTTCCAGAACGGGTTCAACATGGTGGACAACGACAAATGCCCAGCCTTCCGTATCACGCTTTACGGGGATAGCAGCGCCGACATACAGTTCTCCAGTAGCCAGATCAACCGCTCCCGTATAGCAACCGACTACGTCATGGCATTTGCCATCAATCACGACTACACCATGATCGGCGGGGTGATCAGGCCAAATGTGGCTAACAGGGTGAAAAGGGGTCTGATCAGTTACCAACCAACTTCCTTCTTGCTCGGCTGGAATACATAACTGAATTTCAGCCATCGCCTGCCACTGTTGTTTGGCAAATAACACTTGGGTTGGGGGGGTAACACCTGACATTGTCTTTCCTTTTCAGCTACATGTAATATCGGTATTTTATACCAATATACAAACTCAAACGCATAAAAAAACCCAACCTAAGGCTGGGTTTTCTCGAAACAGAAAACGATACAAGATCGCTCCACGTATATACGCTACGCTTACTTGTCTCGGTTTTTAATCACGCTGGTTAGACGCTTGCGCTGACGCTCTTGAGAAACAGTCAGCTTTTGCTTCTTACCTTCAAATGGGTTTTCGCTGCTCTGGAAATGAATACGAATTGGCGTACCCCATCATTTCCAGCGACTTACGGTAATAGTTCATCAGATAGCGCTTGTATGAACCCGGCAATTCATTCACCAGGTTACCGTGAACAACAACGATCGGCGGGTTATAACCACCTGCGTGTGCATATTTTAGTTTCACTCGACGACCACGTACCATCGGCGGCTGGTGATCATCCTGAGCCATCTGCATGATACGAGTCAGCATCGAGGTACTGATACGCTTCGTCGCTGACTGGTAGGCTTCCTGTACTGACTCATATAAATGACCAACACCGGTACCGTGCAGAGCAGAAATAAAGTGAATACGGGCAAAATCAACGAAACCAAGGCGGCGGTCCAGTTCAGACTTAACGCGCTCTTTCACTTCGTTATCCAGTCCGTCCCCACTTATTAACAGCAATAACAAGTGAGCGACCGGCATTTAGAGCATAACCCCAGCAGGCTCAGATCCTGATCCGAGATATTCTCACGTGCATCAATAATAAGCAGCACCACGTTGGCATCTTCAACCGCTTTCAGCGTTTGAATCACAGAGAATTTCTCTACGGCTTGGTGCATGTTTTTACGACGACGAACACCAGCGGTATCAATCAGTACGTATTCCTGGCCATCACGCTCCATCGGAATATAGATTGAGTCTCGCGTTGTACCCGGCATATCGTACACAACGACACGTTCTTCACCGAGAATACGGTTAGTCAGCGTTGATTTACCAACATTCGGACGGCCGATAATTGCCAGCTTAATAGGCTGCTCCTGCAGGCGCTTATACGCCGCTTCAGCATCTTCCTCCGACAGGTTGGCTTTTTCGATATCTTCAACCGAGTCAAGGTCAACAATGTCACCGTCTTCATCCTCAGATGCTTTCAGTGACTCTGCAAATGGTGCCAGTGCACGCTCCATCAGTGCCGTAACACCACGGTTTTGAGCAGCAGCCATTTGGAACATTTCATCTACGCCCAGCTTCCAAAAATCAGCACAGGCGCTGTCGGCATCAATACCATCAACCTTGTTAACTACAAGGAAAGTCGGCTTTTCGCGGCTACGAAGGTGTTTGGCAATACCTTCATCGGCTGGCGTCAAACCTGCTCGGCCATCAACCATGAACAGCACGACATCGGCTTCTTCAATAGCAGCCAATGACTGCTCGGCCATTTTGGTTTCAACACCTTCCTCGGTGCCATCGATACCACCGGTATCGATAACAATAAATTCGTGCTCTTCGAGCTCAGCTTTACCGTACTTACGATCCCTTGTTAGGCCAGGAAAATCTGCAACCAGCGCATCCCTTGTACGGGTAAGACGGTTGAATAGCGTCGATTTACCCACATTAGGCGCCCGACAAGGGCAACAACAGGAATCATAACTACCTCTTACTTTTCATAGTCTTAATGACATATTTTCCATTCATTCTTGTCTCCAGCAGCCTCTTTGGACTTCCTTCACCCGACAATAATATAGTGAATGGATATAACGATAACGGCTCCTGACTGTATGACACAGCAGGAGCCGACAAATTTTATACGGGCGTATTATACCGACAATTTACGGTATTTGCATTTTGTTAATACGACCATCTCGTGTCACGACCAGATAACCGTCGTTCAGCGGCTGTGGCGGAATAGTAATTCCACTACCATCGGTAGCCTGCTGAGCGACAAAATCACCGGTATCCGGATCGAGCCAGTGAAGATACCCTTCACTGTCACCGAGAACGACATAACCATTAATGACAGACGGCGCACTAAGCAGACGATGCTCAAGGAATTGGTTCTGCCAAAGCTCTGTGCCGCTTCGGATATCAACCGCAACCACATGATCTTTATCTGTTACTAAATATAGCTGACTGCCGTCAATCACGAAATCTGTCGCAGACGAGTAGCTACGCTTCCAGGCCGCCTGACCAGTACGCAGCTCAATCGAGACAAGGCTGCCATTATAACCAACCGCGTACAAGCGTTCACCAGCAATAACCGGGGTAGCATCAACATCAACCAGACGGTCGATTTCTGTTCCGCCTCTCGGCGAACCAACCGGTTGCTGCCATAACATCTGGCCATTGTTCATCAATGCACCGGCAAGTCGGCCATTGGCCTGCCCCCAGAAAATACCGCCAGAAATCGCAACGGGTGAACTATCACCGCGCAATGTCAGGTTCGGAACTTCGCTGCTAAGCTGCCATTTAGGTTCGCCGCTATCGGCGTCCAGCGCCTGCAAGATACCGCGGCTGGTATTAACAACCACTAGGCCTTCGTCTACAAGAGGTTTGGCAAGCACCTCACCTTCGACAGTGGTACGCCAAGCTTCTTCGCCCGTTTCTTCATCAAGGGCAATAACCTCAGCATTCTCAGAACCAATAAACAGCTTACCGTAGGACAATGCTATGCCACCAGCCAGCTTCGCGGTTAACTCAGTTTCCAAGTCCTGTTGCCAGAGAGTATCACCTGTTTCTGGATCCAGCGCTTTCACTACCCCCATTGCGATCGGCGACAAAAATCTTTCCGTAACCGACTGCCGGAGCCAATTTAGAAAAATAATGTCCGACCCCCATCACCAACAGATTGAGACCAGCTTTGCTGAGGAGAAAAGGAGCTTTCTACCTGCGGCAACGGTGCCATCTGGATGGTATCTTCTTCTCCGGCACAGCCAGCAAGAATACCAACTGCCAATGCGACGGATACGGCTTGCTTCAATACCTTCTGCATACGTATCAACCTTATTGCGCCAGATCGTCAAGTTTGATCTTCAACGCAGGCGATTCACCCAACTGCTGGGCCTGCACATATGCTTCACGGGCAGCGATTGTATCGCCTTTTTGCAACAGCACATCACCACGTAGCTCAGCAACCTTAGCCTGCCAGCTCTCGGCTGAAACCTTGTCCAGCTCTGCTATCGCCAGATCAAACTTCTGCTGCTCGGCATAGATACGGGCAAGACGTGTCTGTGCAATCGGTAGGATCGCTTCATCCTGAGTATTGTCAATTGCCCAACTCAGCTGCTCGGCTGCCGCATCCAGCTCACCCTGCGTCACTTGAGCCTTGGCCAGCTGCAACGCAGCCAGCACAGAATACTGGCTACTTTCATGACCAGTAATGAAAGCCTGAACATCTGCTACAGCATCAGTGCTGCCGCTTTCCAGACGGTTTATCACCTGAGTATAAGCATCAGATGCCTGTTCTTTGGCAGCCTGTACTTCACCCTGGTAATAACGCCAACCGTACAGACCACCCAGACCAATCACAGCACCCAGAACAACGGCTTTACCGTTCTCTTTCCACCAAGCCTTAATCTGTTCAACCTGTTGCTCTTCTGTGATGTTGTCGTCCACTTCCTGTCCTCTCTTAAATCAATTCTGCAAGCTTCGCAGCTACGTCGTCCTGCGCCATGGCAGTTTGCTCACCACCCACATAGATCTTTTACAACTACTGTGTTTTCGGCAATCTCGTTCTCACCAAGAACAAGCGCAATAGCAGCGCCAACATTGTCGGCACGTTTAAACTGTTTCTTGAAGCTACCACCACCGAAATGGCTCATTACGCGCAGGCCCGGTACTTCTTCACGAAGTTTCTCTGCCAGCTTCATGCCTGCCATCATAGTGCCTTCGCCGGCTGTCACCATGTAAACATCTACCGAGCGGCGTACATCAGTCAGCTCCAGAGTTTCCATCAGCAAAACCAGACGCTCAAGGCCCATCGCAAAGCCAACCGCCGGGGTTGCTTTACCGCCAAGCTGCTCAACCAGACCATCGTAACGACCACCTGCACATACGGTACCCTGAGCACCCAAGCTTTCGGTAACCCACTCAAATACAGTGCGGTTATAATAATCTAAACCACGTACAAGACGTTCATTTACTTGATATTCGATACCAGCAGCGTCTAATAGTTCACATAAACCGGCAAAATGTTGCTTAGATTCTTCATCTAAGTACTCAGACAGTTTAGGTGCGTCGACCAAAATCTCCTGAACAGCTGGATTTTTAGTATCAAGCACACGCAATGGGTTGGTGTGCATGCGGCGCTTGCAGTCGTCATCCAGTACATCCAGATGCTGCTCAAGAAACGCCACCAGAGCGGTACGGTATGTTGCACGCGCTTCCAAAGAACCGATTGAGTTCAGCTCCAGACGAACGTGCTCAAAAATGCCCAGTTCACGCCAGAAGCGCGCCATCATCATGATTAACTCGGCGTCCACATCTGGACCATTTAGGCCAAATACTTCGACACCAAACTGATGGAACTGACGATAGCGGCCTTTCTGCGGACGTTCGTGGCGGAACATTGGGCCGGTGTACCACAGGCGCTGCTCCTGGTTGTACAGCAGACCATTCTGGATCCCGGCACGCACACATCCAGCCGTGCCTTCCGGACGCAGGGTCAGGCTGTCACCGTTGCGATCGTCAAACGTGTACATCTCTTTTTCAACGACATCCGTCACTTCACCGATAGCACGCTTGAACAAATGCGTAGATTCAACGATAGGCATACGTATTTCATTATAGCCATATGCGCTAACTACTTGCTTAATAGTATCTTCCACTTTGTGCCAAAGCGGTGATTGTGTTGGTAGGCAGTCGTTCATGCCTCGAATTGCTTGAATTTGTTTCGCCACGTGTATTCTCGTTAACCGATGGGGGAATTGAATCGAATATATAGGTTCTGGCAAAAATAGTGAACCACGCCCTGAGGATCAGAGCGTGGTTCAGGCATATTTTGCTATTTTTCCGTTATATCAATGCGATTATTGACATCTAGCATTGATGCTTTTGCACGGATTTTGGTTTCTAGCTGATCGATAACGTTATCATTGTCAAAGCGCTCTTTCTGACGGATCCCGTCATCATAGAAAGCACTCTTGCGGTTACCGCCAGCAATACCCAGATGTGAGACTTCTGCTTCGCCAGGGCCATTAACCACACAGCCAATCACAGATACATCCATAGGGATAGTGATATCTTCAAGGCGTTGCTCCAGCTCGTTCACGGTGCCAATCACATCAAATTCTTGACGCGAGCAAGTTGGGCAGGCGATAAAGTTAATACCGCGGGAACGAATACGCAATGACTTGAGGATATCAAAGCCGACCTTGATCTCTTCAATCGGATCGGCTGCCAGTGAAACACGCAATGTATCACCAATACCCTCGGACAGAAGCATACCCAGGCCAACCGCTGATTTCACCGAGCCAGCTCGCAGGCCACCCGCTTCGGTGATCCCTAAATGCAACGGCTGCTTAATTTGTGCAGCCAGTTTGCGGTATGACTCGACAGCAAGAAATACATCAGACGCCTTGACGCTGACTTTAAACTGATCAAAGTTCAGACGGTCAAGAATATCAACATGGCGCATCGCCGACTCAACCAGTGCTTCTGGTGTTGGTTCACCATACTTCAGCTGAATATCTTTCTCCAGCGAACCACCATTGATACCGATACGGATCGGAATATTGTTATCGCGCGCGCAATCAACCACTGAGCGAATACGGCTTTCATTACCGATGTTGCCCGGATTAATGCGCAAGCAATCGACACCATATTCGGCCACTTTCAGGGCGATACGGTAGTCAAAATGGATATCGGCAACCAGCGGGAGATTCACCTGTTGCTTGATCTGCTTAAATGCTTCGGCAGCATCCATTGTCGGTACTGATACCCGAACGATATCCGCACCAACTTTTTCCAAGGATTTGATCTGCGCGACAGTGGCTTCAACATCAGTCGTACGCGTGTTGGTCATCGACTGAACAGCAATTGGGGGGGCGCCATCACCAATTGGGACATCCCCCCCGACATAGATCCGGGTAGACTGACGACGTTTAATTGGAGACTCGTTATGCATTACATTCACTCTGTTTACTGCGGCAGCTTCAATCGGGCTACTTTACCAACCGGATATTTACTGAGGTCGACCGGTTCACCTTTGTAGCTTATTTTAACAGCACCCGGCGCACCTAGCACCAGTTTAAATGGTGCGGCACCATCTAAATTAAGTACTTCACCCGACTTCTTGATCCCCGGTGTCGAGCCGCTTGCCGTTGGCATCACGTATATCGACCCAGCAATCAGCACTGAAAGTCAGTTTCAATTCGGATTCAATAACCGCAACCGCTGCATCTTCTGAGGTTGTGTCAGGCGTTTGAAGAGAAGCCAGGCTGTCAGCACTGTCAGTTTCCTCAACATCGAGAACTGAAGACGCCGGCTCGCTGCTGAAGCTGTCATCAAAACTTAAAATAGGCTCGACAGATTCGGAGGGGGCGTCAACAGCCAGGGGGGCAATCTCCTCCAGAGCCGTACCTTCTGCCGCCGCACTGATATCGGCGGCTGATAGCTCTTCATTGCTAACCGTTGGCGAGTTTGCACCGGCCAAAGATTCATCCAACGGTTGGCTCTGCTCGGAAAACTCCAATGCCGCGCTCTCAGGTTCCATCTGCAAATTCTGCCACCACCAGATGCCCGTCAATCCAACCAAAATGATCGCCAGCGCCCAGGTCAGGCGCATAATACGGCTATCATGAGCTTCTCGTTTAGTTCGACGAGAAAAACTCTGCATCTCGTGGTCTTGAGGCTGTGCATGTCCATGCAAATCCAGCTTGGCAAGCACGTCGGCTTCATCTAATCCGACAAACTTGGCGTATGAACGCACATAGCCACGTGTAAACGTGGCTAGCTGTGATTTTTCATAATTATTATCTTCGATGTCATTGATCACCGAGAGGCGAAGCCTCAACCGGCTGGCAATATCCTTCTGTGAATAGCCAAGCTGCTCACGAGCCTGACGTAGCATATCCCCCCCCGGACGAATGACTTCTTCTGTTGATAGATCTTCGTTCTGTTCAGTATTCATTGGCTAGATATTTTTGATATTGCTGTGAGTTCGGGTAGTGCTCTTTGAGCAAGCTGGCATACTTCTCAACATGAGTTAAGCGTCCGGCATCACTTTCAAGCTGGAGCAGCAGTAATAAGCTGTCTGCATTGTACCCGTACCTCTTATTGAATTTAAAAAGCATGGCGCGCGCATCGTTCAAATTGTGGGAGTCTATTTCCAGCTGCGCCAGCTGTAACATTGATTTCGGCTGATAAGGTTCATAAGCAAGGGCTTTTTCAAAGTACCCTTTAGCTTGCAGTTTGTTACCACTTTTGAGGCTACAAAAAGCGGCATTCTCATAACTAGCCGAAGTCTGGTAGTAATTTGGCTGTTTAATGGCTTTCTCGAAAGCAGCGATAGCATCATCGTAGCGCTGCTGACTACACAAGAATACACCATAGTTATTCTGAACATCGCCATTTTTTGGCGAATTTTGTAACGCCTGTTTGTACATTTCCTCAGCGGCAGCCGGTTCATCGACTTGCTGATAGTAATAGGCCATCGCGTTCTGTGCTCGATAATATCGCGGCGCGTAGTCAAGCGCCAGCTCAAGATTATCACGAGCTCGCTGCCATTGCCCAGATTCCAGATAACTAAGGCCAAGAGATATTCTGGCCTCAGACACTTCTATATTGTCAATTTCGTTTCTATTGCCAGCCTCATCGACTGTGACACAGCCAATTAACAAACTACACAATAGAGGGGACATCGTCCACCGTGCCATATTTTCCCCCAAACCAACGTCCATGTATTTGCTAATACCAGGCAACGTCAATCCAGACCTGGTATAGGCATCTGTAATTAGACTGCTTTTACAGAGATTTGTTCACCTTTTTGTTGCTTCGCTTGTGTTCGTTTCGTGCGGTCAATCACATCACCGACCAATTGTCCGCATGCCGCATCGATATCATCACCACGTGTTTTACGCACGGTTACGGTAAAGTCATACTCCATCAACGTTTTCATGAAGCGATCTATACGCGAGTTGCTTGGCTTCTTGTATGGTGAACCCGGATACGGATTAAATGGGATCAAGTTAATTTTCGCTGGGGTATCTTTCAATAACTTAGCCAGCTGGCGCGCATGGTCCATATCGTCATTAACATGATCCAGCAGCACATATTCCACTGTAACACGGCCACGGTTCGCATTCGTTGAATCAACATAACGACGCACCGACTCAAGGAACGTCTCAATATTCCAGCGATCATTGACCGGCATGATTTGCGAACGCAGCTCATCAGTCGGCGCATGCAGCGAAATGGCCAACGCCACATCAATGTTACCCGTCATCTGATCAAGACCTGAAACGACACCGGATGTCGATACTGTCACCCGACGCTTCGATAGGCCAAAACCCAAGTCATCAAGCATGATCTCTAGCGCAGGGATCAGGTTTTTCATATTCAGCAGCGGTTCGCCCATCCCCCCCATCATTACCACATTGGTGATCGGACGGCGGCCTGTCTCTTTTTCGATGCCGATCTCTTTCGCTGCACGCCAGACCTGGCCGATAATTTCCGATACGCGCAAGTTACGGTTAAAGCCCTGCTGGGCCGTCGAGCAGAACTTGCATTCCAACGCACAACCCACCTGAGATGAAACACAGAGGGTTGCACGGTCTTCGTCCGGGGATATAAACCGTTTCTACGTCCTGATCACCAACCCGCATCGCCCACTTGATGGTACCGTCAGAAGAATGCTGGGCTTCAGATACATAAGGTGCACGAATTTCAGCAACACGCTTTAGTTTCTCACGAAGCTTCTTGTTGATGTTTGTCATCTGCTCAAAGTCGTCACAACCGAAATGGTAGATCCACTTCATGATCTGATCAGCACGGAATGGTTTTTCACCAAGCTCGTCAGCGAAATATTTTCGCAGACCCTTGCGATCGAAATCCAGCAGATTAGTTTTGACTGTTGTCATCGGTTGTTGCCTCACTAAATAATGACTGATTCTGCGCCTTGGCAACCTCAAGTAGGGGGTGGCTGCATGTAACAGGACAATTCAAGGCGCGAAATTGTACAGCCTTTGCTGTTCAGTTTCCACTAGGATACCCAAACCACTTCAGGATGCGGAATTCAGCGAGAGTTCAATGGTTCTTAGTCAAGGCTGCCATTTGCATGAATAGTATCTCTTTAAAAAGGGCAAACGAAGAATAAGAACCATTGAAACTCGCCCTCCGGGAGCTCCTCTGGAAGCTCACTTCTTCACGAAATATGCTTAAAAGGGAATTCCATTCCTGTACAAATTTCATTTGAATTGAACTCCCAGATGAAGCTCTGAATCTGCATCCTGAAGTCGTTTGGGTATCTCCATAAGGATATTTTAGCAACCGCGGCAATTTAAGCGCACAAAACAAAACGGGAAGCCAAGGCTTCCCGTTAATAATCTGTTTTGGTTAAAATTTAACCGGCATTTCTAACCGCGAGGACATATTTCGTCATCAGCAAAGAAATAAGCAATTTCACGGGCGGCAGATTCGGGACTGTCTGAACCGTGCACCGAGTTATGACGCATACTCAAGGCAAAATCGGCACGAATGGTCCCGCATGCAGCCTCTTCGGGATTGGTTTTCCCCATCAGTTCACGGTAACGCACAATCGCATCTTCACCTTCCAGTACCTGCACCAACACAGGGCCAGATGTCATAAATGACACTAAATCATCGAAAAAAGGTTTATTTTCATGCTCGGCATAAAAGCCTGGGCTTTTTCTGCATTTAAATGCAGCATCTTGGCAGCAACAATTTTCAGGCCTGCATTTTCAAAACGCTGGTAAATAGCACCAACCAGATTACGCTTCACGGCATCAGGCTTAACGATGGAAAATGTTCTTTCAATTGTCATTATTATTCTTCCTTTTGAATCAGTTCATCACTATGACGTGAGTCCAATGGAGGCTCGAGCAACTAGCCTCCTCCGCCCACAATAAAAGCTACAGCAGCAACGCTGCAATGTTCGCGACACCCAATCCTGTCGCTCCAGCAGCCCAGCGACTATCTGCGCTATCCCGGAAACATGCAGCCAAATCAAAATGGATCCAGCGACTTGATTCGGTATCAACAAACCGAGACAGGAAGGCAGCAGCATTCGATGCGCCCCCCCATTCCACCGCCCCTTCTGTATCCGGCTGTTCGCCGTATCAGCATAATGGGACGGGCAGTTTGCCTGGTGCCACTTTTCCAGTGGAAGCGGCCAGGCTGGCTCATTGACTAGCTCTGAAAGCTGCTGCGCGTGTTGCAACAAAGATCTATCAAGACCAAACAATGCATTGTAATCAGTGCCTAACGCCATCATCGCCGCGCCAGTTAATGTAGCTGCATCAATAATAAGCGGAGCTTTGGTCTCACCAGCAGCAATCAGGCCATCAGCCAATACCAAACGCCCCCTCAGCATCAGTATTGACCACTTCTACCGTCAGCCCGTTCTTGTACGTTAGCACATCACCAAGCTTATAGGCGTTACCCGCTACCATGTTTTCTGCACAACATAAGATCAACTTCACACGTTGGCGCAAACCTTGCTCAATCGCATAGCCCAGTGCAGCAGTCACGGTAGCCGCACCCCCCCATATCGCACTTCATCGAAACCATGCCTGCACTGGATTTAAGGCTGTAGCCACCGGAATCAAAGGTAATCCCCCCCTTGCCCACTAAGCAAGCCGAAACGGGAGCATTAGCATCACCGGTTGGATTAAAATCCAATGTAAGCATTACCGGTGGTCGGCTGCTGGCCCGGCCCACACTGTGAGTCCCGATCCAGCCCTGCTCCAACAGCTGGTTGCCTATCAGTAGCTCATGGCTAATTTTATCACCCGCTATGGATGACAAAAATTCAATGGCATCGTTGGCTAGTTTCTCCGGATACATGTCTTCAGGTGTCGCATTGACGACTTGGCGTACCCATGCGCTGCTACGACGACGGGCATTAAGAAGCTCCAGCTCATCTTCATCAACTGACGCCCACTTAAGCTCAACAGGCTTCATGGTGGCGGCAAAGCCACAGTAAAATGCCCATTGGCGCTCATAGCTCCATCCATCACCCCTCAAGACTAACCTGGGCCGCTCCTTGAGATTGCAGCCGGCGAGCAGCCTGCTGAATGCGGCGCAGCGGGTAATCGTTCCTATAATGGATCACCGCGCCGTCTTCCTGATACGACAGCAGCGCTTTCTCGCCCCCACGCTCCCGCGCTTGGCTCAGCCGAAAGTGTAATCCTTAACATAAACACCCTTTCCGTTTTTAGTGACAAATCACCGCAACGGTGTCCGCGGCGGTGATTTGGTATTAGTGTATATCGCTTGTTCTATCTTCTATCGTTTACTCTTCGTCACAAAGAATGTTTGCCAGGGTACGTACCCCCCATTCCTGTTGCCCCTGCACACCATTTATCGTTGGCCGTTTTACGGTATGTACCACTGGCATCAATATGCATCCAGCCATTTTTGTAATCGTCAACAAAGTAGGACAGGAACGCCGCGGCTGTACTCGCTCCAGGCAGGAAATCCCCCCCCATGGAAACATTCGACAAATCGGCAAAGTTAGATGGCATCATGCACGGTGATGATCAGCAAGCGGCAGAGGCCATAGTCCTTCCAGCTCGTCACTTGCCGCCATCAGCGCCTGCTGCGCCAACGCATGATCGAAGCTAAACAGCGCATGATAATCATTACCCAGTGCATTTTTCGCCGAACCGGTAAGTGTCGCGCAATCGATGATCACCTCTGGGTTTTGCGAGCTGGCATAAATCAAGCCGTCAGCCAGAACCAAACGACCTTCGGCATCGGTATTGAGGATCTCAACTGTTTTACCATTCTTATAGGTAATGATGTCACCCAGCTTGAAAGCACGACCAGAAACCATATTCTCGGCACAGCACAAAATAAGCTTGATACGCTTGTTGGTGCCACGGGCAATCGCCAGAGCCAGGCCACCTGTGGCCATTGCAGATCCACCCATATCAGCCTTCATGGCTGTCATACCGGCTGACGGTTTCATGCTGTAACCGCCTGAGTCAAAAGTGATCCCCCTTACCAACCAGACAAGTATGCACTGGTGCGTCAGCATCACCTGTTGGATTATAGTCCAAGCGCAGCATCGCCGAAGAGCGCTCAGAACCACGTCCCACGGTGTGAATACCATTCCATCCTTCATCCAGCAAATCGTTGCCCTTGATGATCTTATAGGTCACATGCTCCGGTGCCAGCGATTTGATAAACTCACCAGCACGTGATGCCAGCTGCGACGGACGGACAATTTCAGCAGACTGGTTGATGATTTCACGTACCCAGTTCGTCGCTGTCAGACGAGCCTGAAGTTCGGCTTCGTCCGCTTCGCTCAGTCCGCTCCAGCTCACTTCGTTGCCTGGCTTGGCATTACGGTGGCCCTGAATAAATGCCCAAATACTCTCTAGATCCCAGTCATCACCTGCCAATGTTACTTGCTTGATACCTTGTGCATCCAATTTGCGTCCTGCACGCTGGATAGCGGCCAATGGGGTTTCATCCGTCAGATGAACTATTGTGCCTTTAGCTTCAAACGTCACTAATGCATTTTTGCCCCACTTCTCATCGGCAGGTTCCTGGGATAAGAATATGAACATATTGGCAGACATGAATTACTCCTTGGGTTCTGCTACTCACATCAATGGTTGGCTCATTGTACTGTGAATACCAATTATAGGGTTCAGCCGTCTCTGTAAACCGACTCACTCCCAATTTCTGTATCGTGATCAAGCAACAAAATGATGACATCACTGTTACCACACCTACAGAAGTTATGGGGGGCATTGTCTTGTATTGCAAGGGAGTGACTGACTGAATAATAACAAAGCAGACTATTGGGCCTGCCAAACTCCAAAATCATGGTTGATCATATTGTGAAAAACCAAAAAATCAGAAATTTTCGTTACTGTGCCTCGACATCTCAAAATAAACAAGGTGTTTACATCAAGAGTAAGAGCAAGATCGTGTTGCAGATGCCACTCATTGAATAATGAGCGTAAGGGGAACAGTTTCGGGAAGTCGGGTGATGCGCTAGATGCAATGATGAAAGATGTGATGCTGATAAATGGGTTGCTAAAAGTAAGCTGGATAATGGTGTCAGTCTGCTTCTTCTATCCAGCACGTCTGTACGGCTTCAAGAATACGCTCGTTACAGTGTTCAGGATCATCATCAAAATCTTCCAGCGCCAATATCCACTCGCGAAGATCGGTAAACCTTATCGTTGCTGGGTCAATATCTGGGAAGTGTTCGGCCAGCTCAATCGCCAGTTCTTGTGAGTCAATCCATTTCAAGCTCATAACATTCACCTTCTATTGGCTGGGGAGGAATACTTTATTGTATACCCAAAATACCTGCCTGTTCATCTATGAAGTAACGATGAACAGGCAGGCCAGTCGCTAGCCCTAGTGGTTCTCGGAAGCTAGGTTAAGGGTATATTTCGGAATTTCTACCACTAAGTCTTCATCAGCCACTACCGCCTGACAACCCAAGCGAGATTCTGGCTCAAGGCCCCCCCATGCCTTGTCCAGCATGTCATCTTCCAGCTCCTCACTTTCTTCCAGTGAGTCAAAACCTTCACGAATGATCACATGACAAGTGGTGCAAGCACAGGATTTTTCGCATGCATGCTCAATACCGATGCCATTTTTCAGTGCAACATCCAGTACCGTTTGGCCGCTTTCTGCTTCCAGTACAGCACCCTCAGGGCAAAGATCTTCGTGGGGGAGTACAACAATTTTAGGCATGCCTAAACCTCATCAATCGATTGACCAGCCAGTGCCTGACGAATGGATTTATCCATTCGGCGAGAGGCAAAATCCTGACTAGCTTTATCTGTTTTCTTAATACCTAGCTCAATCGCATACGGGTCAGTACCCTGGCGCAATTGAACAAGTTCCATCATGACAGCTTCTAGCTCATCACGCTCTTCTTTAGTCAGCAGAGTATCACCGTCTGCAGCCAGCGCCGTAATCAATCCTTCAAGGACGCGGTCCGCTTCAACCTGTTGCTCGGCCAAAGTACGGGCGTCTTTATCTTCCTGCGCATGAGTCATCGACTCGCGGATCATGGTTGCAATTTCATCATCGGTCAAACCATAAGACGGCTTCACCTGAATGGATGATTGTACTTCACTACTTTTCTCCATTGCTGTCACAGATAGCAAGCCATCCGCATCAACCTGGTAGGTTACGCGGATATGGGCCGCTCCTGCGGCCATGGCAGGGGATACCCCCCCGTAGTGTGAAGCGTGCCAACGAGCGGCAGTCGCTCACCATTTCACGTTCGCCCTGTACAATATGCACTGACATTGCTGTCTGGCCATCTTTGAACGTGGTAAATTCCTGGGCACGGGCTACTGGGATCGTTGTATTACGAGGAATGATTTTCTCAACCATTCCCCCCCATGGTTTCGATACCCAGTGATAGTGGAATAACGTCAAGCAGCAGCATATCGGAATCTGGCTTATTACCCGCCAGAATATCAGCCTGAATAGCGGCACCAACAGCAACAACCTGATCCGGATCGATCGAAGTCAGTGGTGTCTTGCCAAAGTAATTGCCGACCATCTCTCGTACCATAGGAACGCGTGTCGAACCACCGACCATCACGGTTTCAATGACTTCGTCGATTTCTATCGCTGCATCTTTAATAGCACGGCGGCAAGCATCAGGGTTTTCTTCACCAGCGGCTGGATCAGTGTATTAAACTGTTCGCGACTAACCGCTCCCTGCCAGCCCAACACGTCAATAGCCGCTTCATCGGCATCACTCAGGGCAATTTTAGCTGCCGTTGCGGCATCATGTAATGCACGTAACTGCTGTGCCGATAAGTTACCGTTAAAACCAGCTTGCTCGGCAATCCAACCAGCCAGCAAGTGGTCAAAATCATCCCCCCCGCCCAGCGCAGAGTCACCGCCGGTTGCCATTACCTCGAAAACACCTTTCGATAGGCGCAGGATAGAGATATCGAACGTACCGCCACCTAGGTCGTATACAGCGATGACACCTTCCTGACCAGAGTCCAGCCCATAGGCTATCGCTGCTGCAGTCGGCTCATTGAGCAGGCGAAGTACATTTAGATTCGCCAGTTTCGCCGCATCTTTGGTGCCAGCACGCTGGGCATCGTCAAAATAGGCAGGAACGGTGATCACAACGCCTTCCAAGTCACCACCGAGGGTCTCTTTGGCACGCTCACTGAGTGATCTCAAAATCTCTGCCGATACCTGAATCGGATTCACTACCCCGTTACGGGTTATTAGCTGAGGCAGGCCATTATCGGTCGCCTTATACTGATATGGCAGCTGTGGATAACGCTGCTGAATATCAGCCAATGAACGACCCATCATGCGCTTTACGGAAAAAATCGTATTTTCAGGATCCTGTTGAGCCAAATCTCTAGCTTGCTGGCCAACCAATACGGCATCATTTTCACCGTAATGTACAACCGACGGCAAAATCGGCTGACCTTGTGCATCCTGTAACGTTTCCGTAACGCCGCTGCGAACCGCAGCCACGAGAGAGTTTGTGGTACCCAGATCAATACCCACCGCCAGTTTATGTTGGTGCGGTGCTGCACTTTGACCTGGTTCAGCAATCTGTAACAGTGCCATTATCGTTCCTGTGGAGTTAGTGCTGGAGTCGGGAAAGATCAGTCAAGCAAAGTCTCTTCAAGACGCTCAACCTCATAACGCAGCTTATCAATAAATTTTAGCTTGCGCACGGCATCCGCCGCTTGGTCCCAACTTTCATTATTTAACAGTTGCTCAAGATCCTTCACCTGTGATTTATACATCGCCGAAGCCTGCTGTTCAAAGTCAAACAGCGCCGTTTCGGGGATCACTGGCGTCAGGGGATTTCTTCAAGAGCTTCACGCAGTTCCATCTGCTGCATTAAAAACTCAGGGTCTTGCAATGTCTTATGCTCGCCGCGAATATCCACATGTTTCTCCGACAGCATGTACTCTGCGCGAGAAATGGGTTGTTTTAGCGTTTGAAAGGCATCGTTAATTTGCGCGGCTTTCTGAACAGCCATCAAGCGATCTCGTTCTGAGGCAAGCGCGAAATTATCTGGATGGAAACGACGTTGCAGTTCCCGGAACTGAGTTGAAAGAAGGCTACCATCCAGTTCAAATTGGAAAGGTAGCCCAAATAATTCGAAATGATTCATATAGCGTCTGATATCTATAAGGACCGAACCTGAAAGCGACACAGGTAGCAATCAGGCTCAGTTGATGCAGCGGTTAGACGTTGAAGCTCTCACCACAACCACATTCGCTTGATACGTTCGGGTTGTTGAACTGAAAACCTTCATTTAGCCCTTCTTTGGCAAAATCCAGCTCGGTACCGTCGAGATAAACAAGGCTCTTGGCATCAATAATGATCTTAACGCCCATCTCTTCGAATACCGTATCCTCTTCATTCAGTTCATCAACGAATTCAAGGACATAAGCCATTCCTGAACATCCTGAAGTCCGGACACCTAAACGTAGGCCAATGCCTTTGCCTCGGCTCTCTAGGAAAGTAGCTACGCGACTTGCCGCCGCTTCAGTAATAGTAATGGCCATACAACAACCCTCAGAAAATTAATTGTCTTCGTGTTTCTTTTTATAATCGCTAACTGCGGCTTTAATTGCATCTTCAGCAAGAATTGAGCAGTGAACTTTGACTGGTGGCAACTCAAGCTCTTCAGCAATTGCTGAGTTCTTGATGGAAGCCGCTTCATCCAAACTCTTGCCTTTCACCCACTCGGTGATCAGCGAGCTTGATGCGATAGCAGAACCACAACCGTATGTTTTAAACTTCGCATCTTCGATGATGCCTTCTTCAGTGACTTTGATCTGAAGTTTCATTACATCGCCACAAGCTGGTGCACCCACCATGCCGCTGCCGATGCTCTTGTCGTTTTTGTCAAACGAGCCCACGTTACGCGGGTTCTCATAATGATCGATGACTTTTTCGCTATATGCCATGATATATCTCCTCGAATACGTTATGACCGCAAGATTAGTGGTGTGCCCACTCGACTGTGTTCAGGTCAATGCCTTCTTTATACATATCCCACAACGGAGACATTTCACGCAATTTCTCAACCGCACCGCGGATTTGCGAGACTGCATAGTCTACTTCTTCTTCTGTCGTGAATCGACCGAAAGAGAAGCGAATTGAGCTGTGTGCCAGTTCATCATTCAGACCCAGCGCACGTAATACGTACGAAGGCTCCAAACTTGCAGATGTACACGCTGAACCAGAAGACACCGCAAGATCTTTCAGTGCCATCAACAGTGATTCACCTTCGACGAAAGCAAAGCTGATATTCAGGTTGTTCGGTAGACGCTGATCCATATCACCATTGACGGTCATCGCTTCAAGGTCTTTGACACCTTCAAGCAGACGGTTACGCAGCACAAGGGCGTGCTGATAATCGTTGTCCATGTCTTCTTTGGCAATACGGCATGCTTCACCCATACCGACAATTTGGTGAGTCGCCAAGGTACCTGAGCGGAAACCACGCTCATGACCGCCACCGTGCATCTGAGCTTCCAGGCGGATACGAGGCTTACGACGTACGTATAGGGCACCAATACCTTTTGGACCGTAAATTTTGTGCGCAGACAGTGAGATCAGATCAACTTTCATTTCCTGAACGTCGATTGGCAGTTTACCGGCAGACTGGGCAGCATCGACGTGAAAAATCACTTTTTTCTCACGACACATCTCGCCAATAGCTGCGATATCCTGAATCACACCAATTTCGTTGTTCACATGCATGATAGAAACCAATACCGTGTCTTCACGTATTGCATCACGCAGCTTCGCCATGTCAATCAAACCGTTTGACTCTGGCTCAAGATAGGTTACCTCATAGCCTTCACGCTCTAGCTGGCGGCATGGGTCCAGAACCGCTTTGTGCTCTGTTTTACAGGTAATGACATGCTTACCTTTTTTCCCGTAGAAATGCGCCGCACCTTTAATCGCCAGGTTGTCAGATTCAGTAGCACCTGACGTAAAAACGATTTCGCGTGGATCTGCATTTAGCAAATCAGCAATATTTTCACGTGCCGTATCGACTGCTTCCTCTGCCTGCCAACCATAACGGTGAGAACGAGAAGCCGGGTTGCCGAAGTTACCATCCATAGTCAGGCATTGCATCATCTTCTCAGCAACACGGGGATCTACTGGGCAAGTAGCGGAATAATCAAAATATATTGGCAGTTTCATCTTCATCTCCGAAAACACGGACGTCTAGTCTCTAGGAGCGAACATCGACACCTATAGTGGCGCTGTCGTGTGTATTATTATTTACAAATGATGTCTTATGTCGCCCCTGATCCTGTCGACCAGAAATTTCTTGTACATCATTGTCTTTCATCAGCTCGCCAAGAGTGATGTTGTTCAAAAAGCCGCTGATGCGGGAGCTCAAATCGTGCCACAGAGTATGTGTCAAACAACGTACACCGCCCTGACAATCTCCTTTACCATGACACTTGGTGGCATCAACCGATTCATCAACAGCCGCAATAACCATACCTACTGCAATGCTGTCTGCATCTTCACCCAGGCGGTAACCACCACCAGGACCACGAACACTGGCTACCAGACCAGCTTTGCGCAATCGAGAGAAAAGCTGCTCCAAATAAGACAGTGAAATCCCCTGGCGCTCTGAAATATCAGCCAGAGGGACAGGACCATCTTGAGAATGCAGAGCCACATCCAGCATGGCTGTTACTGCGTATCTTCCTTTTGATGTCAATCTCATAACACACCGCTACCCACTTATATGTATGGGAGGAGTGTCGCATACCTGACTAAAACGGTCAAGTATTTACCTGACTGTTTTAGTCAGGCTTTTAACCATAAGGTTTATATGTCTATTTACCGCGATTTTCTAGCGATTTTTCAACTGAGGATAAGATGCCTCGCAGGATATTTAACTCCTGCTGCTCTGGGCGAGCACGGGTAAATAGTCGGCGAAGTTTCGCCATCACCATTCCCGGGTGCTTCTTATTAATAAATTGGGTCTGCGTGGTGACTCTTTCAAGATGGTCGTAGAACATTTCCAGTTCTTTGGTACGCGGGTACTCTTCCACCTTGGTTTCACCGGAGTATTTTTCCTGCTCCAGATACGCCATGCGGATCTCGTAGCTGACAGTCTGTACTGCCATCGCAAGATTCAGTGAGCTGTAGTCAGGATTTGCCGGAATATAAACATGACAGTGGCATTTTTGCAGCTCTTCATTAGTCAGGCCTGTACGCTCTCGGCCAAATAAAATGGCGACATTGTGGCTATTAGCTTCGGCAATCGACTTGATCCCACACTCACGCGGGTCGAGTTGTGGCCACTCCAGTGTACGAGAGCGCGCACTTGAACCAACCACCAGGCCGCAATCAGCAATGGCTTCATCCAGGGTCGAGACAATTCTGGCATTTTCAACAATATCAGCAGCACCTGCAGCCAAAGCATAAGATTTCTCATCGATTTCACATGCAGGATCGACCAACACCAGATTGGTCAGACCCATCACTTTCATTGCACGAGCCGCCGAGCCGATATTGCCCGGATGAGAGGTACCTATTAAAACAACACTGATTTTATCTAACATGAAAAAGCTATTATCCGACGAATTCTTAAAGCGAAAGGATTTTAACACACCCTTTCCAAAAATGGAGAAAACATGTAAAAACATTATACCTATGACTGGGATTTTATACCTTTTTGTATGATATTTGAGAGTTAGATTTATCTCGAGCAAAAATAACCACTTCCTTTTTGCCCCTAGCTCTGATATACTCGCCGCCGCTTTTTAGTTCTTTAACATCCGTTGGGAAGATCCTATGCATCCGATGCTTAATATCGCCATTCGCGCTGCGCGAAAGGCTGGTGACCATGTCATTAAATCTCTAGAAAAACCTCAGTCAATTGAAGTTGCCAATAAAGGTAATGATGTTGTTACCAACATCGATCAAGAAGCAGAAGCTATCATCATCGATACTATCCTTAAGTCTTACCCTGATCATTGCATCATCGGTGCAGAGACTGGTAACAAAGAAGGTAGAGACAAAGAGTGTCAGTGGATCATCGACCCAGTGGATGGCACCAAAAACTTCGTTCGCGGTTTACCTCACTTCGCAATCTCTGTAGCCCTACGTATGCGTGGCCGTACAGAAGTTGCTGCTGTTTACGATCCTGCTCGTAACGAACTATTCACGGCAACTCGCGGCTCTGGCGCACAGCTTAACAGCCAGCGTGTTCGTGCTTCCCAGCCTCGTGACCTAAGCGGCACTACTCTGGCAACAGGCCTTCCTTTTGCTGCCAAGCAGCACGCTGAAAGCTACATGAAGATCCAAAACGCGCTATTCATCGAGTGTGATGACATGCGCCAGTGTGGTTCTACTGCACTTGATCTTTGCTACCTGGCTGCGGGCCGTGTTGACGGTGTATTCAAGCTGGGCCAGAAGCCTTGGGAACTGGCTGCGGGCGAGCTAATTGCACGTGAAGCAGGTGCTATCTGTACTGACTTTACTGGTAACACTAACTACCTGACGTCTGGCAACATCGTTGCTGGTAACGCACGCGTAGTGAAGCCTATGCTTGCTAAGATCCGTGAACACGGTAGCGATGCATTAGCCAAGTAATTATCGGTTATTAACCGAAAGCCAAACCCCCCCGCCAGCTTTGCTGACGGGGGGGTTTTTCTTTATCCACACCTTATTTTTCTTCTTTAATACAGTTACTTATAACGAATAAAAGCGCTTCTATGATACCCTCCACCTATGATAATAATGCATTCGATTAGGTGACATTAATGCCCGCATTCAAAACACTTCCCTTGCCTCTCGGCACCCTATTTGCCTGTTCACTACCTTTGCTACTAGGCGGTTGCGAGCAGCATTATGATACGATCGAGGCTATTCCCTTCGTCGATCAAAACTTCCGTGCCTGCGTACTAGAAACCGGCGATACTTACCCCGACGATATCACCGAGCTAGATTGTGGTGGCCGTAATATCCGTTCCGCCGCTGAAGTCAAATACTTCGAAAACCTTCGGGAATTGTCGCTAGAAGATAACCACCTAGAGAGTCTGGACCTGTCCGACACCCCCCCGGATCTGCGCCACCTCAACCTGAGTGACAATCAGCTGAACGGCTTAGACTTGTCAGAAAACCATGAGCTCCGTGAAGTGCGCCTTAGTCATAACGAAATAAGTACCCTGACACTCCCCTGAGGCCAAACGTCTTGAGAAGCTGGTCCTAACTGATAATGAACTCGATGCATTAAATGTTTCCCAGCACCCCCAAACTACGCGCACTATTTGCGGCAGATAACGAACTGACTGAGTTGGACCTGTCCCAGAACCCGGCACTGTCAGAGCTCAATGTCAGAAACAATGCGTTGAAGGCTCTGGATCTTTCCCACAATAAAAAGCTCAGCCAGCTGCTCGAGCAGGGTAACCCGATGAACGGCGGCAAACAGCGCCCGGTTAGTGAGTGGCAAGCTAAATAACCC
>LLEM01000047.1_pt1 | contig 27929 bp, 38 predicted proteins | sample 595841 | NCBI WGS metagenome assembly LLEM01 (sample SAMN02919313, study PRJNA255460) | bioreactor metagenome | biome: chemostat; feature: culture 2012_10.2; material: sediment; isolation source: day64 10degC chemostat 2012 inoculated with Wadden Sea sediment taken from... | place: Germany: Bremen ...
CTACAAGCTGGTGACAACGTCACTATTATCAAAGATCTTCCTGTAAAAGGTTCTAGCCTAGTTGTTAAACAAGGTACAGCAGTGCGCGGTATTCGTCTAACAGACAATCCCCCCCTGCATATTACTGGCAAAGCAGCTGGTACAAACATGGTAATCATCGCGGCTTACTGCAAAAAAATGTAACTTCTTTTTCAGCTGTTATGATATAACAAAGGCGCTTAATAGCGCCTTTGTTCAATTTGAATCAATTGTCTCAATGCTTAAAACTCAATTTTGCTTTATTAATTATCCGACCATATAGCCAACTCATTGCCACTCGGCTCTGTGAAATGAAAACGTCTCCCTCCCGGAAATGAAAAAATCGGCCTGACAATAATCCCCCCCGCTTTTTCTACATTAAGTAACGAGGTTTCAAGATCCTGACTGTATAGCACAACCAACGCACTACCGTTGGCTGTCGTTGAGCTTAATGTTGACTGAAAAAAGCCACCATCTAATCCTTGATTGGAGAACGCCGAATAGTCATCCCCGTAGTCTACAAAATCCCAGTCAAAAGCCTGTGTAAAAAATTCTTTTGTTGCAGCAAGATTGATAGCAGGGAACTCGACGTAATTAATTTTCTCATGTTTTTCTTTCTGTGAATTGTCCATATTTCACCTCATGACGTTCAATAATTCGACTTAAATATGCTCATATATATTCCTTAACGATGATTATACAGCCTCTCCATTGTTAATAAAAAACTACCAACACCAAAATTTTCACATTCATGTTTGCCCTACAGTAAAAAACATGGTTAGAATAGCGGGATAATTGATAGCAGCATCAACGGCTGTTTGATCAAGCAAATATTCATTATTTTGTAAGTTAGTCGGGGGGAGCCTTTGGCTGAGACCACTTCGGTGGGACCCGTTGAACCTGATCCATTTAGTAATGGCGTAGGGAACTAGCAAACGTGTCTTCATGTGGCCTTTCCTAAGCGCCCTTTCTCAGACACCTGCTACCCTGCGCGTAATTTAAGGGTAGTTATGGCCGTTCCATCAAAAACACCAATCACACTAACAATTGCTGGCTCAGACAGTGGCGGCGGAGCCGGTATTCAGGCCGATATTAAAGCTATTTCTGCAACAGGCAGTTATGCCTGCTCGGTAATCACTGCTTTGACCGCTCAAAATACGCAAGGCGTCTCCGGAATCCTTGCTGTCGATCCGAAATTTGTAGAGAAACAGCTAGATGCTGTCTTTACCGATCTTGATATCAAGGCTGTAAAAGTTGGTATGTTGAGCGATACCAACATCATCAAGGTTGTTGCAGCCAAGCTACGTCAATATAAACCCAAATATCTCGTAGTTGATCCAGTCATGGTCGCCACCAGCGGTGATCTCCTGCTACAGCAGGATGCTATATCGTGCCTAAAAACGGAACTGCTACCCCTTAGCTGACGTTATCACCCCTAACCTACCGGAAGCTGCCGCTTTACTTGATGTCGCCATTCCTCAAAGTGAGAAAGAAATGGCAAGCATGATTGAAGCACTACGCCAGATAGGAGCGAAATCCGTACTACTTAAAGGCGGTCACCTAGAGCAAGATACCAACAGTACTGATCTGCTTATAATGAATAACGAAGTGATCCGCATGAGCACACCTCGGATCTCAACCCGTAACACCCATGGAACCGGTTGTACCCTTTCTTCAGCCACAGCCTCATTTCTTGCACAGGGGGATTGAATTGAGAGCTGCGGTCCAAAACGCAAAAACTTACATCACCATGGCAATCAGTCATGCAGACAAGCTTGAGATTGGATCAGGCATGGACCTGTTCATCATTTCTTTGCCGGTCACTATCAACCAGAATAAGAGAAATGGCTATGCTAGCATCCGCTAAAACCAATCTTTCTTCTGCTGTTGAAGTGCAGCTACAGCACGCCTCGCTGACTTACAAAGACGCCAGTGATGCTTTGTTCGTTGATCTTAATCTTACCCTCCCAGCAGGAAAGTGGACTTGTTTGCTCGGAAAAAGTGGCTGTGGAAAAACAACATTATTGCGCCAACTTGCTGAGTTGAATGAGGATAGTGTTGACTGGCACGGGAAGCTTGTCACTTCTGATAATAAGCCTCTAACTGAGCGTATCGCCTATATGGCGCAGCAAGATCTGCTGCTGCCATGGCTATCAGTCATGGACAATATCTGCCTTAGCTATCATTTCGGATCGCACCCCAGCCCGCTTGACAGTGATAAGGCCATCAAACTTCTGCAAGCTGTTGGACTCGAAGAGTACGCGTCTGCAATGCCTGATCAGCTATCTGGCGGAATGCGCCAACGTGTTGCGCTTGCCAGGACACTTATGCAGGACAAGCCTTTGGTACTAATGGATGAACCATTCTCAGCGCTGGATGCGGTAACACGCCATAAATTGCAAACTCTGTCAGCAGAATTACTCCAGAATCGTACCGTTTTGCTGATCACCCATGATCCACAAGAGGCACTACGCCTGGGGGCACAATATCTACATCATGTCCGGCAGGCCTGCCCGCCTCATTGAACTAGGCGTACCTGAAACAGTACCACCAAGGCAGTTTGATGCCCAAATGGCAGTCCACCAGCAATCTATTCTCGAGCAACTGGAGCAGGACTATGACTGATCTACAATCATCCGGCAATGTGAAGACATCGCTTCAGATCCAGCAACTGATCCCCGCAACAACACCGAGAGTTATCAAAGAATACATTAAGAATTCTAATAAGTTTTGGCGCGATTATTGGGATATGGCAAGCCGCTGTAGTGATATTTAAAATGCCAGCATTCATTCTGCCCGGACCAGCAGCAGTATTTAGCAAACTCATCGAACGTTACGATGTTCTATGGCACCACACAATTGTCACAAGCACCGAAGTTGTGCTCGGGCTATTGCTTGGTTTGATGATGGGATTATTTTTCGCATTGCAAATGTTGCTGTTCGCCCCGTTACGTCGCTGGCTTTTACCCATTCTCATCACCAGCCAGGCAATACCAGTGTTCGCGATAGCACCAATTTTGATGCTATGGCTTGGCTATGGAATCGCCTCGAAAGTTGTGATGGCCGCTCTGATCATCTTCTTCCCTGTGACAACGTGTTGTTACGACGGTCTTCGCCATACACCGACTGGATACCTTGATCTAGCCAAAACCATGGGGGCAACACGCTGGCAACTCTTATGGAAAATTCGGTTACCTGCCGCCCTACCGGCTTTAGCCTCCGGCATCAGAATTGCCGTTGTAGTTGCTCCTATCGGCGCCGTGATTGGCGAGTGGGTCGGTTCCAGCGAAGGACTAGGCTATTTGATGCTACAGGCTAACGCACGCATGTTTGTTGACGAAATGTTCGCCGCCCTTTTCATTCTGGCGTTCTTTTCAGTCAGCCTCTATTTCACCGCCGATGTGTTGTTAAAGAAAGCAATTCCATGGCAGAGCAACTAAGACACCACCACCTTAATATCAGGCTCAATAAACAATAACGACAGGAACTATTAATGAAAAAGCATTTACTGCATGGCTTAGCTGCACTTTCACTTTCTATGGCTTCATTTGGTGCAGCAGCAGAGAAAGTAACCCTAATGCTGGACTGGTTCGTAAACCCAAACCATGGCCCTATCATTTTGGCTCAGGAAAAGGATGGTTTGCCGAGCAAGGGCTTGAGGTTGAAATCCAGGAACCTGCCGATCCTAGCATTCCGGATAAGCTGGTCGCTGCAGGCAAAATTGATATGGCTGTCTCTTATCAAAGTACCCTAATCTCAAGTACCGCTGCCGGCCTACCGGTAGTACGATCCGCCACCCCTAATTTCTGGCCCACTCAACTCTCTAATTGTATTAGATAAGTCCGGAATTAAAACTCTGGCAGACCTAAAAGACAAACAAATTGGTGTTGCAATTGGCGGCAGCGAAGACGCGACCATAGGTACAATGCTTAACTCCGCCAACGTCAGTATGGATAGCGTGAAAATCATCAACGTTGGTTGGGCGCTTTCGTCATCACTTGCCTCAGGGAAGGTGGATGCAATCTGGGGGAGGTTTAAGAAACTTTGAACTAAACCAGCTTGAACTCGAAGGCTACAAAGCAACGGCATTCTATCCTGAAGAGCATGGTGTTCCTCCCTACGACGAGCTGATCGTTGTTGCCAATAAACACAAATACAATCCGAAGACTGTTAATAAATTCAACAGCGCTATCGAGAAGGCAACTGTTTATCTGATTAACCACCCTGAGAAAGCGTGGCAGAAATTCGTATCTTATTCACCCGATACACTGAATAACGATCTTAACCGCAGAGCCTGGGAAGATACGCTTACCCGTTTCGCGTTACGTCCGGGCGCCGTTGAACTGAAGCGTTACAACGAATACGCAGAATTCATGAAGCAGCACAACATCATCAATACACTACCTCAGGCTAAAGATTACGTACTGACATACTGATCACTACCTTTACTATATTTATCAAGGATCTCCTGTGAACCATAAAGACTTAATCAAAGCCTGCCAGCAAGACTGGCATGACTACACAGAACACAGTTTTGTTACTCAGCTGGCCAAAGGCGAGCTGAACAAAAGTGCCTATTTACACTACCTTAAGCAAGACTTCCTGTTCCTGAAGCACTATGCCCGCGCCTACGCACTGGCAATCTTCAAATCTCGTACCCTTGCCGAAATGCGTGAGCCACTGCCAAGCCTGACAGCACTACTCGATAGCGAGATGTCCCATCACGTTGAATACTGCGCAAAATGGGGGATTAACCGAATCCGATATGGAAGGCGAGCCTGAAGATTTCGGCACGGTTAGTTACACCCGCTATGTACTCGATACAGGTATGGCAGGAGATCGTATTGATCTCTTTACAGCGCTTGCGCCGTGTGCAATTGGTTATGCAGTGATCGGTAATCAACTTATGAACTGGTCTGAAACACAATTGAACGACAATCCGTACCGAAGCTGGATCGAATTGTACAGCGGCAACGAATTCCAGTCTGGTGCCCGGGAAACCATAGAACGCCTTGATGAGATGCTGGACGAGATACCGTTAAACAGCCAGCGTGGCCAAAGGCTGTGCGACATTTTCAAAACGGCCACGCGTATGGAAGTAGCATTTTGGCAACAGGGGGGGCTTAACGCTTCGATTAGCTAGCAGAATCAAATGTCAGGTGTCTGTTCGTAGTCACCTGACACTTTTTGCCCCCTCAAGCAACATTAATAATACCGACATGGCATCATCGATCATTTCATACTGACGTGCCTTGCCCAGCACTCTGATACCCTGCATCTGCATTACCAAAAAATGGCTAAGCTTAGCTGGCTCAATAATCGTGCTGAGCTCACCTTGCCGCTGAGCATTTTCGATCGCGTTTATAAAACTACCTGCTAACGCCTGATAGAGCTGACTACCAGCGTCAAGCACTTCATCATCGTTATATGCCCGCTCCAAAATGGCATTTTGCATGAAACAGCCACACTTCTGCTCACGTTGCAGTGCTGCGAAACATTTCAGATACGTAATAATATCTGGGTAACAAGCCGATTCAGAAAGGCTCTCAGACAGCATCGGAAACGATATTTTCTTAAGGTAATAGTCTAGAGCCTCGCGATACAGCGACTCCTTGTCAACATAAGTGCTGTACAGGCTAAACCTGTTAATACCAAGATGGTTCACCAAATCAGAGACAGACGTATCTGCATAGCCTTGTTGCCAGAAAAGCTCCATCGCAAGCAACAGCTTTTCTTCACGGTCAAAATTCTTTGTTCTTGCCATCTCGACTCCTCGCGAGAAAAAGATCAAATCATTCTTGACTGATCGTTCCGTTATTGATTAGAGTTTAAACTAAACGATCGTTCTGATAAAGGGAATACAATGAAAATCTATGAACTGGGTCCTGCACCAAGTGCCCGCCGAGTCAGTATCTTCTTGGCAGAAAAAGGAATTGAGGTCGAGCGCCAACATATTGATATCCGCGGAGGCGAAAACCTCAGCGAAGACTTTAAAGCAAAAAGCCTTAACGGGCAGATCCCAGTGCTCGAACTGGATGATGGTACTACCATCTGCGAATCGGTCGCAATTTGCCGCTACTTCGATGAAGCGTACCCGACAGAGTATTCATTGTTTGGTAACAATGCTCTCGAAAAAGCCCAGGTTGAAATGTGGCAACGTCTAGTCGAGCTACGCGGACTGCTGGTTGCAATGCAGGCATTCCGTAATATCAGCGGAATTTATCAGGATCGGGAGAATTGTATTGCTGACTGGGGGGAGAGGAATCTCGACAGCGCTTAATCAAATTTCTTCCAACCCTCGATAAACAACTTGCTGTAACACCCTATATAGCTGGTAATAATTTCAGTATCGCTGATATTACAACGGTTATTTTGTGTGACTTCATACAAAACCTCGAAATCCATATCGATGGCAGCTTGCCAAATTTACAACGGTGGTATCAACACGTTAGCGAGCGTCCTTCAATAAAAGCTTAAAAGGAATTAACATGATAGATCTATACACAGCAGCCACGCCAAATGGCCATAAAATATCCATTGCACTGGAAGAAATGGAACTTGAATACCGAGTGCATGCACTGGATTTAATGGCCGCAGAGCAAAAACAACCCGAATTTACCGCTGTTAACCCAAACGGACGAATTCCCGCAATCATAGACACCAATAACGACAACTTTGCTGTTTTTGAATCCGGTGCAATACTATTATACCTTGCTGAAAAAACAGGAAAGTTTTTACCTACTGATCCGAAAAAACGCTCACAGGTCATCCAGTGGCTGATGTTTCAAATGGGCGGCGTTGGGCCAATGATGGGCCAAGCTAATGTGTTTTATCGCTATTTCCCAGAAACTATTCCATCTGCCATTGAGCGCTATCAACATGAGGGCCGACGCCTGTTTGAGGTCATGGACAACCAGCTAGCCAAGCATGCATACCTTGCCGGCGATGAGTACACTATTGCTGATATGGCGACTTGGCCATGGGTCCGCACCTACGAATGGAGTGGTATTGATATCGAAGGACTTTCGCACTTACAACGTTGGCTAGATGAGCTGGCCGAGCGACCAGCTTGTCAAAAAGGTGTCCTTGTCCCTCTGCCATCTGACTTAACTGACGAAGAACGGGCAGTTGAGATTAGAAAAATGGTGACTCGTTAACAGATAGGCAGACAAAAACAAACCAGCGACGGACTAGTTCCCCCCCGCTGGTTTTGTATTGATAAGGTGCTCGTTAAATCCCAGTTCAACCAAGGACTCAAATGCCTGCCAAACATCAACTGGGATATCCTGTGATATTGAGTACCCTTGAGCAGGGTAATCCCTTATACGCTGTAGATCACCCACCATCACATTAATAACATCACAGTATGTCAGCTGTTCATTCGGGTATTCGTCAAAGCTTATCGGGGGGGGCGATGAAACAGTTATCTGTTTTCCGGGCCATTGCTGCATAAACGTTGCATAGGTTCTTCTTTCCATAAAAGGTTTCTGAACCAAAATCAGCTGCTGTGGGTCGAGGCCTTTCTCTTCCAATAACGCTCGGGTAAAAAGCACATTTTCACCAGTATTAGTCGACTGAGGTTCAATAAGAATACAGTCTTCCGGCACACCCATGTCTACCGCAACGAGTGCGAATGACTCAGCTTCCGAACGGCTAAACATCCCACTGGTCAATTCACCTACCCACCAGAGAAAATTATATAAGGCGCATAACCGTCTAAATACAATCTAGCTGCATGCTCAGCAACACGCACATCATTACTACATAATACAAAAATGCAGTCACTTTTCTCTAGCGAGTCATTGAGCAAATGGTAATTCCATACCTTTTGAGCTAATGAATGGACCTGTAACGCCATATATCCGTCCTCATTGATAGCCATTGATGTTCATTGTTCAAATGTCCATGGTTCACATTGCACAACAACAATGAAGCTAGCATAACAATTGTTAGTGAATAACTTAGGAGACTAGCTATGGGGGGGAATCAACACATCCCCCATAATAAAGTGCAGTGGCTAGATGTGTTAGTTAGGTCTGTTAATTAGGTTCGGTGCCACCAGTCTGGAACAATATGACAACTACCTGCGTCGGAGCTCAGCCAGCCTTGTTCGCCCTCGATAGTTAGCTGAAGCTGCATAGTACGTTCAACCATTTCTTCAAACTCAGCGAGTGTCGTGTCGTTGATATACACAACCGATACATTCTCATACTGAGTGATCTTGCTTTTGTTCTGCTGCCACCAAACAGGGGCCGCATTATCGCCATATGCGAAAATAATCACTTTCTGAGAACGGTGGGAGGCTTTACGAACTCGCTTCTCTTCCGGTAAACCTAGCTCAATCCAAAGCTCAATTTCATCACTGAGGCTTTTAGTCCATAGATCAGGTTCATCGGTATCTGATAGCCCTTTGGTAAATTGCAGCTCTTCATCTGCATTTAGTCCCCCCCAAGCAACAAGGCGAAGCATTAACCGCTGGATTGTCTCTGAGGGGGGGTGACATGCTAATGTGTGAGATTTATCAATATAAACGTGTCGGTCCAGATCAGCTACATTGAACTGGGCCTTATAAATGGTGGCTTTCTGTGCCATAACAAAATACCTGGGTTTAAGATGCGTGAAGTGTAGTAAGAATAAGACAAGAGTTCAATTTCTATTGACTTTTCAAAGCAATAACTTGCTGGTTAATAGTGGCCATTTCTCTTGCCAGTTGCTGACATTCTTGCTTCAGTTCTACCAGGGGGAGCTGATTGAATTTTTTCTGATAATACTTTCCAGCATTAGCCAGAGACGTTTTCCACTCAATCACTTCAACTGCTGATAATTCTTCGTTTAACAGCCTCTTCCCTTCCAAGATATAATCTTGTGCAACCATAGCATAATCATCAAAGGCGACTTTAACATCCGTACTGATACGATCATCAAGCCGGTTGCACCCCCTGAATCACGACACCTCGAAGTCGGTATGTTGTATAAATACCCACCAACTTGTCTTTCATCACATCTCTTTGGCTTCTAGAGTTAGGAGTATTCGCCACCTCAGATGCCTCAGTAGTAACTGAAGTAAATAACAACGAGAAACCAAGACACCAAGCTCTAATGAACACAGTCAATTAACCTATCAAACACATAATTGATCCAATAATACGTGATTACCGCTATTGTGCTCATCGATTTTCGTGATCCAACGCTCACCTTCAAAACGATGTTTTATTCCAATAATGAATCCAGCTCCAGAGTCTGGTTAACAATTGATTCTTTCTTAGCTTTTGACAGCTTTTTGATCCTATATTCCAATCGCATAGCCTTTTTTTTGTCACCGACTTGCGCTGTCCACGCCAACACCAATGGGCCTTTCCCTTTTAAATATTTGGCCCCTTTCTTGCCGCCTCTATGCTCATTCAAACGACGTTCGACGTCTGTCGTAACACCACAATAAAGATGGTTCGATGCTGTTCTAATCAAGTAGACCGACCATTGCACAGTTTTACTACCCATAGTGTCAGCCCGACCGACGACTTTAACCGCCTGAGGGCATTTATCTGTTTGTTTCATCATATAAAAAGGCTCAGCCAATGCTGAGCCGTATTCTGCTTAACCACTCTGCTAGGTAACGCTTAAGACGTCAGTGACTCAAGAAGTTCTTTCAGTTCAGCCATCTCTAACTTCATAGCTTCAACTTCTTCTTCAAGTTTGGCTACCCGCTGTGAGGTTGGTGACGAACCACCAGCAATAGGGGCAGCGGCTTGCTCTGCCAGTGCTTCTAGATCTATCTCGCCGCTGAACAGATGCATATAACGAAAATCACGCTTACCTGTCTCTTTTGGCAATTTCACCACATACGGGCCTTTTGCATGCTCAGCCAACCCGTCTAATACTGCTTCAGCTTCTTTCACATCAGCAAAGTCACAAAGACGATTAGTACGTGTACGTATTTCACCCGGTGTTTGCGGACCACGGAGCAACATCACGCATAGTGCAGCCTTCTCCTGCTTAGTAAACTGAAAAGTACTGAATTCAGTATTACAGAACCGATGCTGATACTTTGCTACTCGGCTACCCTGCCCTGCCGTCACTTCTTGAATGAAGCGTTTTGATTTCAACTCTTCAACGGTATCAAGTACCGTTGCCTCATCCAGCGTTAATACCGGCTCGCGATTGCTTTTCTGGTTACTTGCAGTCATTAATGCATTCAATGTCAATGGGTATTGATCCGGGGGGGTGGTGACTTCTTTCTCTAGTAAACAACCCACCACTCGCGCTTCATTCTGCGAAAAGCAAATATCCATGATCTTCCCTCACCCTTCTTATTTTTCTGATACCAAGGCCGATTCCACTCTCCGAAAACAGATCACTGCCAAGACTGGAATCAGCACTGACCTTTAGGCAGGTTAGCATGCCCTGCCTGAACAACAAGCGTTAGTCGAACCGAGTGCTTGAAAATCAATCAATTAGAATTCAATCTTGCGAGGTTATACCAATCTAGATAAGCAGTTGGCCAGATAGTTACGCAGAAAAAAATAACTTAGAACAAGGCATGAATTGAAGCTAACTAGTTATTCTAATTACAAAATTCATAACACAGTTATAAGCGATTTTAACCAGCAAGAATGATCAAGTATTTATGTAGATTGGTATATATACCCAGTAACTTCAATATGCTCATATCAGCGAGAATTTACTTGGGTATAGTGTTTTATTTGAGTAAGGCAGATGGGTACAGTCGCCCGACTGCCTCTCAAGCCCCTATAGGTATCGAAAGTACAGCCAAGCACATAACGTTTTATTACGAAAAAGGGTTTTGTTTAATCAGGTAAATTCCGCAACGACAAAACGGTTTCGCCCTTGCTCTTTGGCTTTATATAACACCTTATCGACAATTTCATACATATTTTCGGCAGTTTCAAGGCCGGTCGGGATCCAAGATACCATCCTTGGCTCACCGTTACGAAATCTGATGTCGTTGATTTTGAGTGCGGTATTTCTAGCTTCTGAATACAGTTTTTCAGCCTTTCACACTCTTTGACGGCCTTTGTTTTATCACAGTGACTAAGCAATATGACAAACTCTTCACCGCCATAGCGTGCTGCTAGCTCACCAGCCCGGCTGAATGTCTGCTTAAGCTCACCAGCAACCGCTTGCAAACAACGGTCACCTTCAAGATGACCGTAATGGTCATTGAACGGTTTGAAGTGATCCACATCCACCATGATAATCGTTAGAGAGAAATTATTTCGTCCGTGCCATGATATAAACTCTGTCAATTTTTGGTCAAGATAACGGCGATTGGCCAGCTTAGTTAAACCATCTTCATTCACCTGTTGCGATAGACGCTCATTAGCCTGTTCCAGTTGCTCCGATGCTTCCTTCAGTTTATGTCGCATATGAGCAATACGCTGCATAGCTTTCAATTTAGACACCAAGACCATCTTATTGACAGGTTTAACCAAGTAGTCATCCCCTCCCCTCCCATATCAATCGCTTTTGCAATCATTTCAGGCTCGTCATGACCACTCAGAAAGATAATTGGAACCCAATCGGGATGTTGAATTCGAATTTGTTCCGCGACTTCAGTACCACTCATATCCGGCATACTAATATCAAGCAGCACCAAATCCGGGTCGAACAACGGGTATTTCTCAATGGCTTCATGCCCTGAACCAACTGCCTCGACAATATGACCTAAACGCTGCAGCCGCATTGCGAGCTGCATTCGTTCAAGGTGAACATCATCGACCAGTAAGATACGCATTGCTTCCATGAAAGCATCCTATTGATATAGAAACATTTGTACTGTCTTAAGTTATAGCACAGCTGAGAAATTAACCTAACGATAATATGAGCATAATTTCATCACACATGATCGAACGTGACTTAGTTAGCAAGTTTTGAAACCTAATTGGCAATCTGTTACGGATAAGAAGATATATTATTCAAGCTAACCGAGAGAAGTTCATTCGTCTCAAGGTTAAGCGGAGAAAAGTTGACATTTATACGTAGGGATATAGGATTCCCCCTCCTTAACTATTCATGCTGTAGGAATTAGCTATGTCTGAGATTGAAAATAAAGAAGAACAAATCGTTGAAGAAGTAACATTTACTCTAGACGACTGTTCACCGGAACTTCGCCAGGTTATCGAGTTTGAAGAAGTGCCAGAAGAGCTACTGGGCATGCTAATCAACGTTTATAAAGCATCTGAACCAACATCTCACGAAGCATGGAATCAACTACCGGCAAGTGCCCCAGAATGTACTGGATAACTTCGAACAGTTTCACGCTCTGATCGCACTAAGCCAAAGCTATTCAGGCGTAGATTTCCTGGGTGAAATGCAGGAATCGAAAAAACCTGACGACATGTCCGAAGAAGAGTACACCGAGTATAAAGCTATTATGCTGGACAAAGTTCTTCACAACTGCGTGAAAGACATGTGCAAACAACTTAAGAAAGCACGCCGCAACCCACCAATGAAACGTGAGTTCCTGGAAATCTTCAAGAAGTAGTCTTGCAGACCCTAAGGGGAGGTTTCTACCTCCCTTTACCAACCGAATACCCTTGTTGCCCTCCTCTTTTTCATTTTTCATGGTAAACTTACTTTTCGTAGTAAAATTATATGTAACATCATAAATACCCTTCATATTTATCAATTAGAGTTAAGTTAAAGGGAGGAAGTTACGCTTTGTTTCAGTAATCAGAGGTATTAATGTCAAGCCATGAGCAGATTAAATTTCGAACTGAGGTTTACTTCATTCCAAGCCAAGGCATAATCAAATCTCCCGATTCAATACAAAAGCTGAACCTTTCAGAACAAAAAATCCTGACTTTTCTAATAACTAATCACCAGCGCCCTGTTACAAAAAGCGAACTACTGCAAGCAGGTTGGCCAGACCGTATTGTTACAGAGGCCTCACTGTTTCAGGTTATACGCGCTCTTCGGGGTGAAACTTCAAGAAAGACACAAAGGTGAGGTAATTGAAACGTTGCCTCGCGTTGGTTATCAGATCACCCCAATTTGAACAACAGCAATCTCCCCTTTGATTCTGATTCATCAAAGAAAACCAAGCGACTACTTAGTCACCCCCCCTTTATATTGTTTTCCTTTGTTTGCTGTCTGATTGCGGCCAGTATTGGCACTAATTTCTGGTTAAACCATTATCAGTATCCAGATCAGGCGGTCTATCTGACCAAAACGGAAATATGGGGGGGAATAACAAGCTCACTCTCATCGCCACTAACAAGAATGATTTAGATGATCTGACCCAAAAGCTTGATCATACTTACCAGCAGCACCTTAAGCAGACAAGTCCATCTAAAATCCAAAATGTGAAAGCTTTTGCTTTTAAAGGTGACGGGGGGCTCTACTCCATAGCTTGGTGTCGTGTTGACAATAAAGAAGCCTGCCTACCAAAAACTGATTTTTCTTATACTCTTGAGTATCGAGATTGGGAAAAATTCTCGGACTTCCTCATATTTGAAGCCAAGTCATATCGAAACGACCCGATAATCCAGACAGAGTTAGCACGAGAGCCGACCGCTCAAGTATTCATGAATTATGTCGATGATTCAGGCATTCAGTCAAAAGTGGTGCATCACTACATTTCCCAGGGGGAGTCTGGCAGGCTAAACTACTCCTACATGTCGTTCATTACAGAAAAAGACACCGACTATCATCATGCCCTTTCGGTACGTGCTGCTGCCTTGTCGATTATAGAGAATCACTCCCCCCCCTTTCTGGCAACAGCTCAATTAAAGCCCGATATGTTTCACTGGGCTTATCAGCCGAGTGATTTTTTTATCGAGGATAAATCAACCGCATTAATGACAGAGGCAAGAATGAGGGATGATTTTAAAGCTAAACGTATCGTTTACAGCTACCTTCTATTCCAACAACCATATCTAGACTTGGTCTTCTACCCCAACGTAGGTATCTACTGGATTCATAACAGTGTCAAAAATACTGAGCTGTTTAATGTCAAACAGTATGTACAGGAGCCTAACCAGTAAAATAAAATCTTGGAATACCGAGTCGGCAACTTATACAATATCGCAATGTCAACTTGTTAAAACATCATCCATGAGCTCACTTTTTTTCAAGCGCAGCAATCGAGTGGCGGTGATACTGGCCACTCTGATTTTTTCTGGCTGTGCTGTTTATGCCGGGTACAACTATGACCAACTCTATGGCATGCCCGTGCCCCCCAAGAACGTATGCTACCGGCATCAACTCCTATTGCTCAGCGTTATTTGACCGAAGTTAAACCGCTCATCGAAAACCGCTGTGTTGTTTGTCACGCTTGCTACGATGCCCCGTGCCAGCTTAAGTTATCCTCTCCGGAAGGGATCGATCGTGGTGCCAATAAAGAAAAAGTCTACGAAGGCACCCGCCTACTGGCAGCGAACACAACCCGTATGTTTATTGATGCTAAAACAACAGCGCAGTGGCGCGAGAAAGGGGTTTGACCCCGTTCTCAATGAACGGGAGCAGTCACCAGAGGCCAATACTCAAGCTGGCGTAATGGCCAGAATGCTTCAGCTGAAGCAAGCTCACCCTTTGCCATCGGAAACTGTGCTTGAGCCCGACAACTGGGACTTTTCACTGGATCGAGATCAACAATGCCCAACGATTGAGGAAATGGATCAATACGAGCAAGAGTACCCTCGATGGGGGGAATGCCCTACGGATTACCTCAAATCGCCGACAATGAGAATGACACGCTGATGGAATGGCTAGCAGCAGGCGCACCGATGACCGGTGTTGAAGCGCCCTCTTCAGCCATACAAGCAAAAGTTCGTGAGTGGGAAACATTTTTAAACGGTGATTCGCTTAAAGAGCAGCTCGTCAGCCGCTATCTATACGAACATCTATTTGTTTCAAACCTATACTTTACAATCAATGAACGCCCGATTTTCTTTAAGATAGTGCGTTCCAGAACAGCACCTGATAGTCCGGTAGATATGATTGCGACTCGACGCCCATTTGACGATCCTGAAGTTGATCGCGTCTATTATCGATTTGTTCAGGTTCGAGAAACAATCGTTGATAAGACCCACATGCCTTACGCCCTTAGCAAGGAGAAAATGGCAAGGTTTAACGAGCTATTTTTTGAGCCGGACTATACTGTATCGACGCTGCCGAGCTATGAGCCTGATCTTGCCGCCAACCCTCTGATGTCATTCAGCCAGCTACCAGTGAATGCCCGTTATCGCTTTATGATTGATAATGCGCAAAACACTATCATGGGCTTCATCAAAGGCCCGGTATGCCGTGGCCAGTTGGCTCTGAATGTCATCAACGACAGATTCTGGGTCTTCTTTGTTGATCCCGAGATGGCTGACATCCCAAGTGTCAACAGCTTCTATAATGCACAAGCGCACAACCTTCGGTTACCCGCTGAAAACGAAAGCAACACCCTACCGCTAACAAAATGGATTTCCTACTCCAAACAGCAAGGGCGATTTTTGCGGGCCAAAAACACCCTAATGAACCAGACGTTTGAAAATGGCGAGCATTTAACGACTGATTTGATTTGGAATGGTAACGGTAGCAATGATAACGCGACCTTAACCATCTTCCGCCATTTCGACAGCGCAACCGTTGCCAAGGGGGGGCTTATTGGTGATCATCCGAAAACAGCCTGGGTTCTTGATTATTCTTTAATTGAGCGTATTCATTATTTGCTGGTCGCCGGCTTTGATGTTTATGGCAATTTTGGGCACCAGCTAGTGACTCGGATGTATATGGACTTCCTACGTATGGAAGGGGGGGAATCTAACTTCTTGTCTCTATTACCAGCCCAAACCAGACGCCAGGAATTAACTAGCTGGTATCAGGACGCAGATCAGCACTTAAGCTTGTTCTTGCAGGGCGATATCAATGAATTTAACCAACCGACGGGTATTCAGTATAAGACAGATACCCCCCCAAGAAAGAGCTGTTGAACCTGTTGCAGGCTCGCTTAGGCAAAGTAAGTTCCAAACGCTTTGCTCTGTCCAACAGCCAGCTGGCGCCTGAAAGTATGGCTGCACTGAATTCGATTGATCAATTAAAAGGTAAGCAGGCGACTCTGTTCCCTGAACTGACATTTATTGTCATCGAGCCAAGTGAGCGCAATGTAGATCCGCAGCTGTTTACCCTTGTTAGAAACAGCGCCCACAAGAATGTTTCGAGCCTGTTTGATGAGGAGTCGAATCGTCAGTTTGAGGACGATGACATGACGCTGGTATCAGGTTTGCTCGGTAGTTATCCGGGAGCCTTTTGGCACCTACAAGAATCGCAGTTATCTAAACTCGCGGCTCAATTAAAAGCGGTTAACACTGAGCAAGACTACCGCAAGCTACTCGCTGAGTACGCAGTTCGCCGTACGAGCCCAGACTTCTGGTCTTTTAGTGACAAGCTTAACCAGCTCTATCAACAAAATTACCCGATAGAGGCCGGATTGCTGGACTATAATCGACTGGAAAATCGGTAACGGTATTTCACACCTCAAATTCACCGCCACCAGAAGCCTGCATTGCAGGCTTTTTTATCCCTCTCGCGACGAAACACTTCATACTGCTAATCAGTAGTAATCGGCATATAACGTAACAGGCTCCGGCGGAGTCTCTATCGGTTGCCAGCCTTCGTTAAAGGTATATTTCACATACACTTGAAAATGGTTTGGTTCATAAGATTCCGACCGTTCCACATCCACCAGCCCCCCCTATATACCACTTCGAACTTACCCTCTTTTCCGTTGCCAATCGAAGTGAATAACCAAAATCACTACCGCTATCTTCACTACCATTCAACCCGTACGGAACATCAAGTTCACTCCAGGAATGTGACACTGATGCATAGGCAGAATAGGCCCAGGTGTTTTGATATCGGCCGTAATAACTTACCGGTAGCGAGAGCGAGAAATAAGACTGAGGACTGTAGTAACCGCCGTGCCCCCACGGCATACTCACCGAGGTTCTTGTCATAGCTCATATAAAAAGCACTAACTCCAGCACTCAAGCGCTTATCTTCCTCGGCAGCAAGCTTCCAGTAGCCGCCTCCCATCAATGCAAAACGCGTATTATCAACTGTGTTTTTACCATCGAAAAAATGGAATTGTGCACTCGACCAAACACCATACGGCCCCCCGTCATCCCATGACAGCCCTAGATTTACTCCCGTTTTTAGCACACCTCCCCCACTCTTGCTCGCTAGGCACCGTCGAAGGTACTGCAGCTTTAATTCCAGAGTAAGACAGTGTCGTACTGGTTTCAGGGCGACGAGACAAAACAGCCCTAAAGGTATACCTGTCGATATCAAACACCTTCTCGACCCCACCGACAAAACCCGTATTCAAAAAGCTCAGGGGGCGTTGTACCGATATCTGCCCGCCAGTTTTTGGCCTCCCAACCAATACCAATTGCAGCTCCGGTGTGCTTGTCATCAAAGCTAACATTACTGTCATAAAAATTCTGGTCGCCAGAATCTACCTGTACATAATCCAATTTTAAGAGCAAGTGCCCGTCATACTCCGAGAGCGGTATCCGAGCCTCCAGAGGAACATTTAGCTCATGGTTTTCACCTTCTCGAAATCCATAGTCGAGCCCTATCTTAATGTGGCCATCTTCCCTCGCCCGCAACGTATCGATATCTGCTTTTACATTTCGAGTCAGCCAGTAATCATCTGCTTCAAGGTACATTGTCTCCAGCGTTAAGCTCTGCCCTTCTTTCTGGACCGGGTGTTTTGCCTGCCTATCAGCCAACAAAGTCTGGTATGCCAGTTTCTCTGCCGTATCCCACAGCTGCCTTTCCATTGCAATATTCAATGACTCCCACTTATCAATGGCAGTACCGTCACTCCGCTCGCTAAGCTTGGCCAGCATCAGGGTTGCATCTTGGCTTTTATCCGTTTTGTACAGCACTTCTGCCAGCTTAAGTTGCTGTGAATAACTCAGTTGGGGTTGACGCTGGATCAAACGCTGGATCACGTAAGTAAAGGTTTTCTGATCTTCTAGCTGATGACTGGTTTGGACTAATCGAATTGCAATTTCATCTTGACTGGGGACGTCGGAATTGAGTAAAAACTGAAACGTTTTATGCGCTTTTTTTATATTTCCGACAGCATAGTCAGCATTGACACCGTATAGCTCGTAGTCGGCAATCACTTGATAATACTGAACCTGCAACACATCATTAAATGTACGCTGCTGTGCAGCTGTCCGCCATCTATCGAACAAGAACTTATCATCAAGGACAGCAACGGCCTCTCCATAGCTAATAAACAAAGTATCACTCAGTGCGGAAAGCTCAGGAGAGCCTATAATCAAGCGTGCCTTTCCAAGGTCACCCATTCGTATCCAAGCAAAAGCCAAGCTTAATCGGTTTTCTACCGTCTTTGGACGCGGATAACTCTGTAGCAGCCGGACCGCCTCCTCAGGATCTTTCTCATACAGGGCCACAGCCTGATCTATTGCCTGCTTTAGTTTTAACCGCTCAAGGCTAACTTCCATACTGGCTGTACGTTTAACTTTAGGTATCAACGCTATCGTCGTGATAGCTTCACGCGAATGGCCTTGCTGAGATAAAAACAGTCCATGAGCATAAGCCATCTCCGGAGCCTGCGTTCCAGCGGCCCAGTCTGCCATCAATCGCTCGGCTAGCGCTTGCCGTTCATGGCTTACCAACAAATCAGCGATATCCTTCCTCAACCAAGGATCGTTCGGATTGATAAGCACGAGCTCATCAAGTACTTGTTGTGTTGAACGCTGATTGTTCTGAGAGTTAGAATATGTATCAAGCCGCCGAGCCAGTTGCTCGATTTTTAGCGTATCGATTTCCTTCCGTACCAGCTGTTGCTGCGCAGGCGTAAATGTACTCGCCTGTTGTAATGCTAGCTGCGGTTGCCGCTGCATAACATAGGTATTCAATATCCCTCTTAGCGCAGCAGCATTTAATGGATCCTTTTGCTTCCCCTTGCGATACCTAGCGCTGGCCAGTAAATAGTCGTTCTCCAAAAGCGCGAGACTAGCCTGCCGGATATAGCTGTGAGGGTTATCAGGTAATAGCCCCTGTGCTTTATAGTAATATTCCTTGGCTTCTTGGGCACTCCCCCCCTCGGCGACTAGCTGATCACCACGATCAAGATAGGTCCAATATTGGGCCGTTCTAACAAGAGATTGATATTTCGTCGTATTATCAGGGTCTTCATCAAAATACGCAGCTCGCTTGAAATAAAGTAATGCCTGATCTGACTGTCCTTGACGTAAGTAATACTTTCCCATTGCTTCAAGCAGTTGCGGATCATTCGGCCGAGTCGTCATTGCATAGCTAAGCTGCTCGTAGGCATAGGAAAGATTTTCGGAGTCATCGGTTTTCACCAAGGCGATGCCCTTCAGCTTGGCACGATATGTCGGATCTCTAAGCCATTCTTGCTCTTGCTTCCAACGAGACTGAGCGGCAAGATTTGCCTGCTGAATAGCGAAGTCGTATGGAAAGTAGCTGGCAAGGGTAACATGTTGTTTCGCCCATTCTGCGTCGACTGGCAGATCAGAGAGAGCTTTTAACCAAGTTTTAGCAGCCCGCTCACCGACATGCGGATTTGCCGCCAATCTCTGCAAGGTTTCGAGCATCCAGGGATTATCGGGTTCTCGCGTTCTTAAGTGGCTAGCAAGCTGGAGCTGTAAGATTGGCACATCCGGAGAATGGTAATTCATCTGCTCCAGTTTTTCTTTCACTAGAGACCAGTTGCTATCGTCTTCTCCCAGCAAGGAAAGGTAGCCTAACCGTAGTTGATGCGTCGCATGCCATAGGGAAATAAAGCATCGTAGCTGGCAATTGCTTCCTCTGTACGACCTAATTTTTCCAGTAACTGAAGTCGTTTGTAGTCGCTACGTTTATTGGTGTAAATTGACAAATATGATTCTAATAACAACACGGAGTTCATCGCAGAATGTTGCACGCGAAGCAGGTTCAGTCTCAGCTTGGCCTGCCTAAGTTGGTTCTTTCGCGCACTAAGACGCACCAGTGCTATCTGTCCATTTATATCATTTGGCGACACTGCCAATAACCTATCAAGGGCACTCTCGACGATATCATCACGATTCATCAGTTCTGCGGTAACAATCTGTGAATGAAGCCAGTCAACAGTATCTATCGTTTGTGAAGGGAATGCTGGATGCAATAAAGGCGGTGACAAACTATAGACTTGTTCACGCTGCTTAGATGTCAAAGCGCAAGCCGAGTAGCTTGTATCAGACAAAACAAAAATAAGCCCAATTTTGCCACAATGCGCCCCGAAATCACTGACATAGCGTATCCCAATATGTGACTAAGCTACCATCACGTTCGAATCGGTATTTGTTCTCAAACCATCCCCCCGCCAAATAACGCCAGAACGTTATCGTAGTAATAGTTATCCGGCTCGCTCAGTAGCGAGTCTTTCACACTTTGATACTGCTCTTTAGCAAATTCGCCTTCGCCGGATGCGACCAGCAGCGGCAACATAGAAGCCGAAAAGCCCGCAGAGCCCTTCCCTCGATAAGAACCGTTACGGGTGTTCACCGTCCGTGGCGGTAACCCTTTGCGTGTATTGGCCGTAACCATCGGCTGCATGGCTTCTATAACCCGAGGCTTAAACGGATCATCATCGGCTAGCATCCCCGCCCACAGATAAGTACGAATAGCGTTATAGCTACCTTCCCCTTTGGTTTCCTTATCCCTCGTATAGCCTTTTTCTGAATATACAACCCAATCAGGACTAAATCCCTTTGGCATAGATTCAACAATAAGGTGCTCGCTACCTTTTCTGAGCGAAGCCCAATCTTGATGGGGGAATGATGTTGCCATTTTTTCTATCAGCTGAATGGGTACATAACTGGGGTTCAGACGATAGGTTCGATCATCTAAGACAAATCCTGTTGGTGCCGGCAGTAATAGCCGCATTCCTTTTTCCAGTTCAACTGTTTCTTCCCGCAGGATCCGGCTGGCCAACAGGTAACCGATGCTTTGGTAGTAGTAGTTATTCCATAATCTGCCAGCTTCATACAAAGTGAAGGCTATCCACAGATCAGAGTCAGAAGCCGAATTGGCATCAAGTACGGTAAATTGACCTTGGGGGGGATTTTCTCCCCACAACCAGGCAGGAAGCCGCGCGGTCAGATCTCCCTTGGCAAGATTTGTTTGAGTCCAATTGAATAGCAATTTAAACGTATCGGGATCATTGGCAATTAACGAAAAAAATAACGCATATGATTGCCCTTCAGATGTTGTGATCTGCCGCGGATCAGATCCATCAAGTACGCGGCCATCGTCAAGAATGTACGTGTCCTTGAATACCTCCCATGTAGACCAGCTGCATTGCTCCCCCCAAGCCTGAGCACTAAGCATTCCGCAGATAATCAATGCAACTAACTGTTTCATTCTTTATCTCCTGCAGCTAACCTCTCTGTCGCAATCCGGCGTAATAAGCGCCAGATGATTATCGTGAGAGTCACTATTAGAAATACAACGCATAAAGCTATCAGCACCGGATGGGAAGAAAAGTGGTACCAAACAAGATCCATGACTGGTAACTGACCCCAGGTAGAATGTATTCCCCCCACGTCAAAGCTGGCCACCTGACCTTTCTGTATCGTCACCACCGAACCAAACATATGCTCTAATTTACCGCTGTCATTCAGGGCATCGCCGATTAAGGCAAAATCATCGACTGTCGATGCAACTAACGAGATCAAGCTACGAGTCTTGGTGATTGGTGACTCCATCGCGACCATACTGGCAAAGGCACCGGTAACCGTTACATCGACCGTTCCCGTCACATCAGCATCTTCTGGCTGACTCTTTAACCAGCTAGCCCACCCCCCCAACTTGTTATTAATTACCGGCAGCGCTAATTGACGAGTCATCTCCCCCCCAGAATCAAGTTTGCTCCTTCATGAGAAACAACATTCTCTGCCTGGGTCGATATCGTTCCTATCGTCAGAATATCCTTATCAATCAATTGTTCAGGATCCCAACGATCTATCATCGCCACCTTTATTGCCGGATAACCCGTTTTTGTACCTATCGCCCCCCCCATCGTATCGAGCATCAGGCCACTTCGGGTGCCGGAGGGTTTTGTTTCATCACCACGACTGTTTCTGATAAATCGGCCATCTTTGAAAAGGGAAATCCTGACTTAGCAAAAGCTCGCAAATTTGGCATTTTTATATAATGAGGAAAACCAGAAAAATCCAAAGTCGAATCCGAGTCCATTACGGCATAATTGCGACTGGGCTGCCCAGACTGACAAGCATCCCCCGAGCCTGATAGGAAGTTAAATTCAAACTGCATCGTATTACTGCTATCTATACGAAATGCCGGAATACGAGACGACGAACTGGTACTAATCAACGTATCGTCAATAAGTGGGATCCGCAGGGGGCTAGTGTCAGCATTCCTCCCTGTATCTGACAGGTTAAATGCCTCTACAAACTGTCCGTTTATCGAAAAGCTCATTCGCGACTCCGAACTCCCTGCCGGTGGAGAGTAACGATAAGCCAAATCAAGCGGTATACCTCGTGATTGCCAAGCAAATAGATCCGGCGGTAAGTTGAACGCCACATTAATAGGAGAAGATGTACGCCCCCTCAAGCTGTAGCTGATAGGGGCCGTCAACAAGTTCAGCAAAACTAACCGGTCTATCCGTTCTCACCCAGTTAGGTGCATCATAAGGCTGGCGGGGGCTTTAGTGTGGTGACATTATTAATACGTGCAATCGGACCAGTGAGTAGGCTATTGCCAAGTACCAAGCCCCGTACCGCTGTATTCAGATCTTTACTATCGCGACCAAGTACAAGCAGCAGTTTCCGATATTCATTCATTGGATGGGGTGACCAGCTGGAGTGTAGGCCCCGTAACGTCCGGTAAATCTCTGATAAATGATGGCCGGTGTTGATTAGTCGCAAATACAATCGCATGCTGTTGTTGTGGTAGTTTGTCAAAATAGACAGGGAAATTCACACCTCGCCAGCTGGCTAGCGTACCAAAATAGGAAGCCATGACCCCAGCAGCTTCTAACCCGTCAATATCTCGTTGAGCCGGAAAAACAAACGGCAGTGTTAGGTGCGAAAGGTCTCTTTCATCAAAAAATGGGGCTGGCAACAAAGCTAAATCTGTTGCAATATAGCTTGCTGAACTTGAAGGCGAATACTACCAGCCTTGCTAATTTCTGCCCAAATACTCGGGTCATTCGGGTTCCGGCAGGTGCTGTTGATAGAGCCAATAAGTTCAAACCGTAGCTGATTGAAATTGCTTATGAATCTTGTATCTAAAGGTATCGTGGTTGAAACTCTCTGCCCCTGATCGCCATCGTTAATTGCGATCACACCCATAAGCTCTTCGTTTAAAAACACTTTAAGATGAGAAACGGCAGAAAGTAACGCTGGCGAGGGAACAAAACTGAACTGCAGTGAAGCCTTGGAGACAATTTCATCCAACCGCGAACCAAAGCTAAGAAAAGCCGTACTTTCGCTCCCCGACATAGAGATTGAGCCATTAATCCCCAACTGAGAAAATGTAATTTCTTTATTCTCGACGACCGATACTGGCTCAGTTGACGGCATTGATGCTGCAATACAAGAGATCAATAAGCCAAATATGAGCGTTGTTATTTTGATGATTAATCGCTTCATTTAATAATCCCTCAACTGTACAAATCTTGGTCTAAATGACGACGCATACCCAAAGAGAACACTGATAAATGTTCTTATCGCGTGGTAGACCTTGTTGACGGTCCTTGGACTATTCTCCAGCAACCTTTTGTACCCTTTAATACCTACGAGAAGGACACTCTTAAAACTATTCATTGGCTGATCGACTTGATACTGCTGCTTCCATATCAACCAATTATCGGCCCTGGCAAATGTACACTGAACATAATCAATTTCTTGCTTTGTTGTCAGGGCATTAAGCTGGAGACCGATACTTCCCTTTTCTCGATACATTACACGGCACTTGAACGTTACTTCCTCCGACGAACGCCGCAGTGTCACTTCAACCTCTGACTGTCCGTCAAAAATACTATTGTCTGCCGCTTTAACACGCAGCCCCCCCAAGCGAAAAATCGACCATTGTTACTGGATACAGGTGCCCAGTATGCATGCGAACCACAGCAGGAATATCAACTTCAATCCGATGATTTTTACGAACTTGCTTCGCTTCTGCAGCAACCGCAATGGCTCCCCCCCCAAGAATGAACAAGTTGTAAAACGTCCATAACAGGTTAAGACCTGTGGTTGCTATTTCGTCGGCAGGTCCCCCCCAACCAATTCGATATACCCCCCCAAAACTGACACCGATAACGTTCATACCAATCAACACAAGATATGGCTTGGATATGTTCCAATCAAAATGCGCCTGTTCAATTAGTCCCCCTTTTTCAGTGACATTGAACTTGCCTTTTTCTGGTGCAAAGAGTGCAACAGTTGTAGGTCGAGCGATATACCATGCCAGTACCGTTTCATAAACTTCCCCCCAGAAGGAGTGACGATACTTACCTTGAATTCTTGAGTTAGTTAGACTCGCATGTACCATATGAGGGAAAACGTACAATACAATGACTAGAGCTGGGGCATAAATAATGTGGGACTGAAATACCAAAAATGCTAGCGGCGCAACAAGGAAGATTATTCGTGGAATTCCTGATAAAAAATGCAGCATTGCATTGAGGTAGCAGAGCCTTTGCGGCCACTTCAACCCTTTCCCCGTTAGTGGTTATCCAACCTGAAAATCTGAGCCATCCCCCCCTCGCCCAACGAATCCTCTGACCAACATGAGCCGATAACGACTCGGTCGCTAAGCCCGCTGATACTGGCTGCCTTAAGTAGGCTGACCGATAACCAAGACGGTGTAACTTCAAAAATGTGTGGGCATCCTCAGTCACCGTTTCGACCGCAACTCCCCCAATCTCTTCGAGTGCAGAACGACGCAATACCGCACAGGATCCGCAGAAAAAGGTCGCATCCCACATGTCATTACCATCCTGTACCAAACCATAAAATAGGTTTCCTTCACTCGGTACATCTCGAAAATTTGCCAAGTTTCTTTCAAACGGATCCGGAGAGAAAAAGTGATGCGGCGTCTGTACCAACGCTAACTTGTCATCTTTCAGAAAGCCCCCCCATTGTGACCTGGAAGAAAGCTCTTGTCGGAACATGATCGCAATCAAAAATCGCAATGTACTCACCCTGAGAGTGTTTCAAGGCAAAGTTAAGGTTACCTGCTTTAGCATATTCATTTGTTGGCCGACGAATATAATGAACACCCACTTCTGCTGCGTAGGCTTTGAACTCATCTCGCTTACCGTCATCCAATATATAAATGTTGAGTTTATGCTTTGGCCAATCCACGCCCAATGCAGCCAGAACCGTTGTCTTAATAACGTCCAAGTTTTCGTTGTAAGTCGGGATCATTAAATCAATCGTTGGCCATTGAGACACATCTTTAGGCAACGGTATTGGTTTTCGCTTCAATGGCCAAACATTCTGAAAATAACCCAATATCAGTACAAGCCAAGAATAACTTTCCGCCATCAGTAGTATGATCCCTAGCGACAGGTCAACAGAATCATCCCAATTAAGTGTCGAGGTATAGCGCCACCAGATATATCGACACGAAACGGTGATAGAAAGAATTATCAATAATAAGTTGGGTACACGCCCCCCGGCAGGCGACGTATCACCATTGCCATTGACCACAACAGCAACACAAAGATCACTTGTGCCTGCCAATCAAATGGGACAGTAAGGCAAAGCAACGAAACAAAACCAATCAGAACAGTCAACAATACCTTTAGCAAACTCAGCCTTGCAGACTGACTATAAGATCGAGTTTTTTCAGCTTTTACTTCAGCCTTGTTTTCAATCCAGCCAATAGCCGAATATACCAAGGACATTGGTAGGCCTAACAATCGTCGAAACCCTATCCAAACGAAATTACGGATCGTACCCTGCCGAATCCCATTTTGTACGCTGGCTCGATTTGGCCTACTCTGTTTTACTGATAACAGCCATAGCGCCTGAATCAGGCATCGTAAAGAATCCAAAAACTTGGGTCTTGAGAAATTTACATGTGGGAAAAGGCAAAGTGGCAATGTCCAAGTCTGAATCCCCGAAAATTGTTGGCCTTAATACAAAAGAACACAGACAAAACCAGACAAACAGCACAAACTTACCCCAATGCCGAAGGCGGCTCACTCCCCCGTATATGCAGAAAGGTTATAATGGAAGTCTTCAATAACTGAGGGGGTTAAATAATCCCCCTGTGATAAAGCTAAACATAGCCACCTTCATTACGAGTCAGGGTCGCAATACTCCATAGTGCTAGCATTTTAAATTCTGTTGCAGCCAAGCTAGCTGGTGAGTAACAACCGACGGTCTGCAAATTAGCGGTAGCTTCCGCAAGGGCTTCATCAAAATGTATCGGATTTGAAACTAATGCTTCACCCCCCCATACTTTTTTCATATAAAAGGAAAAATCACTGCTAACTTCACTATTCGAAAAACATTTGTTCGAGAGAAGCTTTAATTTTGGAAGTTGGCTAACCTTTTCGCCCTGTGTATTGAGAATTGAATAACAGGCTGTATCAGGGTTAATAACAACCAAGTGCAGATCGATAGCCGCATGCAAAGACTGTAGCAACTTCATGTGATCAGGAGAAAAAGTAACGACAGGCAAATGAAGAATAACGTAGTCAAATTGGCCGGCAAGCGTTTCCAGCATCTCAGAGAAAAAACTTTCCGACAACTTATACACTGATGATGTATCGGAAAAGCTTCCGACATAACTGTTACTTCCGTCTCTAGTAGAAGCAAACCGATCACGTTCACCAAATGGAAGGAAATATACTCCTGCCGGACTTTGGTAAAAAGCGAGTGCCCAATCCTCGCTTTGATTTACACGGACAGCCCACCCGTCGCCTTCCGTCATAATCATCGAAAAATAGACACGAATAAAATTACGTAAGTCCAGATCAATAATAGCAACTTTTCTATCAAGGTGATGAAAGCCACATGTAAGATTAGCTGCAACAGAAGATGCACCAACCCCGCCTTTTAACCCAGAGACAGCAATTAATTTCATCTATAGAGACCTTTCGAAGACCAAATTATGATTTTTTAGTTTCTACTATTCCATCCCCCCTAACCTAGGGGTGGCATTGTTTTTCTTCTTCAAAAACACCCCAACGACCGTTAATGGTGCGCACCCTTTCGTTATCGGCGAACTCTTCATACTCAAATTCATCCAGATGGTATGATGAGGCTATATGAGAAAGATCTGATTCAATATCCATAACACTTTATAGTTAATAGAAAGCCTAAAGAAAAAATAATAATAGACATTAACTGAAATTATCATCGAATAATTAATTGCCTATACCAATATTTTATAATCATATTTATCAACATAATAAGAATAGCAGAAGTTAATAAAACAACCACAATCACAAATTTTTATTGCATTTTTTTATTGCTCATAGTAGAAATACCGTTGTCATTCAAGACACCTTCCTTGCACTTACAGCCTTCACGTGATCAGTCAAGAACTGGGACTATGAGTTCCACTTCTTAAAGTGATAAACACCCTCACAGACATCATTGTCACCATGTTGAGTTTATCTTGCTGAAAATTGACCAACTTGCGATCCAAGTACTAGGATTAGAAACAACAATTTGAATTCACAATTTAGTTATTAATGGTAGCACTTCGGCCTTTACTTGACGATTTCTTGACTGGCACTGTCATAGAAATGCATAGACAGGCTAGTCACAGAACAGTGAATGAGTATAAAACCATATAAATTATGATAAATTTTATTATTTCAGAAGATCATGATGTGATTAATATGCTATTAACCAGTCCTTGTCACCTTAAAGGGCCAGATATAGCTAATACTGATA